>Ga0196962_10000624_pt1 | contig 13419 bp, 14 predicted proteins | sample S3v_20metaG_FD_183186 | JGI IMG/M metagenome (GOLD analysis project Ga0196962, IMG submission 183186) | Soil microbial communities from Anza Borrego desert, Southern California, United States - S3+v_20 | ecosystem: Environmental > Terrestrial > Soil > Desert | place: USA: California | collected... | reverse complement strand
CCACCGCCAGCTCGACGTGCGGCGCGCAGGCGGCGAGCGACGCGGCCGCGGCGGCGAGCAGGGGAAGCTTCCGGTCCATCGCCACTCCCCTAGCCTCCCGAGAGTAAAGGTTCGGCTAAGCACGGCGGGCCGCGGGCGCGGCGGCGGATCGCGGTTGCCGGCGGCTTAACCGTCTTTTCAGCCCTCTCGCCTACAGCCTTCGCTCGAGAAGCCGAGGATCGAGCCACCCGCAATGAATGCCCCACTCTTCCGGCAGGAGGTGATCGAGGCGCGCCGGCACCGCCTTGCCGGGGCGGTGATCGCCGCTACCCCGCCGCGCTCGGGCCTCTACGCCGCCTTGCTGATCGGAGTCACCGCGGCGATCGCGGCGATCCTGATCCTCGGCCAGTACGCGGCTCGGGCTGAGGTCCGGGGCATCGTCTCCTATGACAGCGGCATCGCCCGGGTCCACCCGAACGCGCCCGGCGAGATCCGCCAGATCCACGTTCGGGAAGGGATGCGGGTCGCCGCCGGAACGCCGCTGATGACCCTGGCCCTGGCGCAGGGACGCGGAGGCCTCGCGCCGCAGCTGGCCGACCTCGCCCGGCAGGACCGCGAGCTCGAGCGCCAGCAGCAGCTCGCCGCGGCGCTTGGCGACTCCGAAGCGAGGTCGCTGGCGCAGCAACGGATCAACCTCGGCGCCGCGCTCGCCTCGCTCGAGCGGCAGCGCACGCTTGCGGCCGGCCAGATCAGGCTCGCCGAGGCGGAGACGAGGCGCGCCGCCGCCCTCGCCGCCGAGGGCGCCGGCACCCAGCGCCAGGTCGAGGAGAGCCGCGGCGGCCTCCTCGCCCGCCGCGCCGAGCTGGAAAGCCTCAACGAACGGATCATCGCCCAGCGCGACCAGCTGCGCTCCGTCGAGGCTCGGATCGCCGAACGGGGCATCGAGGCCGAGCGAAGCCGCTCCGAGCTCGCCGCCCAGCGCGCCGCTCTGGCGGAGCAGAGATCGGGCATGTCGCGCCTCGACCGGCTGGTGCTGACCGCGCCCGTCGCCGGAGTCGTCGAGCATGTCGGCGGTCAGATCGGCCAGCGCGCTTCCCCCGAGGCGCCGCTGGCGACCATCGTTCCCGGCGGCAGCCGAATCGAGGTCTGGCTTTACGCCCCCTCGCGGGCGATCGGCTTCGTCCGGCCCGGGCAGGAGGTGCGGCTTCTGTTCGACGCTTTTCCGCACCAGACCTATGGCGCGGGACGCGGCACCGTGCTCGCGATATCGCGGGTCGCGGTCGACCCGGCCGCCGTCGACCGAGCGCTGGCCATCGACGAGCCGGTGTTCAAGATCAGGGTCGCGATCGACCAGGCGCCGCGGGCGGCCCAGGCCGGAGGGCGGCTGCGCGCGGGGATGACCCTCAGCGCCAACCTCGTCCTGGAGCGGCGGCCGCTTTGGCAGATGCTGTTCAACCCCTTCGCCGCGGCATTGCGCGGATGAGCGGCTTCGAACGGCCCTGGTCGAGGCGCATCCGGCCCGTCCTCCAGGCCGAGGCGGCCGAATGCGGCCTCGCCTGCCTGACCATGGTCGCCGCCCATCACGGCCACCGCGTCAACCTGCCCGGCCTGCGGCAAGTGCATCCGATCTCGATCAAGGGCGCGACTCTGGACCAGCTGATGGCGGTCGCCTCCGAGCTCGGGCTCGCGCCGCGGGCTCTCCGGCTCGAGCTGGACGAGCTGCCGCTGCTCCAGCTCCCGGCGATCCTTCACTGGGACCTCAACCATTTCGTCGTGCTCGAGGAGGTCAAGCGGGGCACGGTGACGATCGTCGATCCCGGCTCGGGGCGCCGGCGGCTGACGCTCAACGAGGTCAACGAGCATTTCACCGGCGTCGCCCTGGAGCTTGCGCCGAGCGCGGGGTTCAAGCGCATCGACGCGCATACCCGCACCCGGCTCACCGACCTGTGGACCCGGATGGGCAATTATGGCGGGGCGGCGTTCCAGATCCTGGCACTGTCGGTGCTGCTCCAGCTCACCGCGCTGCTGATGCCCTTCTTCGTCCAGCTCACGGTCGACGAAGCGATCGGACGCGGCAATGTCGACCTCCTGACCCTGCTTCTGGTCGGCTTCGCCGTCGTCTACGCACTCAACGGAGTCACAGCGGCGCTGCGCGCCTGGGTCGTGCTGACCCTCGGCCAGTCACTCTCCTTCCAGCTCGCCGGCAACGTCGTGCGCCATCTGATGCGGCTCCCGCTCGGCTATTTCGAGCGCCGCCACGTCGGCGACCTCATGTCGCGCATCGGCTCGATCCGGCCGATCAAGGACCTGCTCACCCAGGGGCTCATCAACGTCGTCGTCGACGCCGCGCTGGCGGTGACCACCCTGGTGGTGATGGCGATGATCAGCCCGGTGCTGACTGCATTGGTCGTCGCCACCACCCTCGCCTACCTGGTCTTTTCACTGCTCCTCTATCCCGGCCTGAGACGGCGCACCGAGGAGGAGATCGTCGCCCGGTCGCGCCAGGACAGCTATTTGATGGAGACCATGCGCTCGATGCGGGCGATCAAGCTCCACGCCCACGAAGCGCTGCGCGAGAATGGCTGGCGCAACCAATATGCCGACGTCATCTCGGCCAGCTACCGGGCCCAGATTTACGGCATCAACCTCGATCTCGGCGAGCGGCTGCTGTTCGGCGCCCAGTTCCTTCTGATCGTCTATCTCGGCGCGGCCGCGGTGATCGGCCAGCAGCTCACCGTCGGCCTTCTGCTCGCCTTCGTCGCCTACCGCACCAGCTTCACCGCCAGCGCCGTCGCCCTGGTCGACCAGCTGCAGAACTGGCGGCTGATCGGAGTCCATCTCGACCGCCTGTCCGACATCGTCGCCGAGCCGGCCGAGCCGATGATCGCCCGACCCCGCGACCGGCAGCTTCCGCCGCCGGCGCTGCGCTTCGAGGCGCTGAGCTTCTCCTACGGGCCGACCGAGCCGAACGTTCTCGACGGCCTCGACTTCGAGATCCCGCGGCGCTCGCTGGTCGCGATCACCGGCCCGTCCGGATCGGGCAAGACCACCCTGATGCGCGTCATGCTCGGCCTGCTGCCGCCGACGTCGGGCCGGATCTTCATCGACGGAACGCCGCTGACCCCCGCCACCAACGGCGCCTGGCGCGGCCGGGTCGGAGCGGTGATGCAGGACGATCTGCTTCTGACCGGGACGCTCAGCGACAATATCGCCTTCTTCGATTCCGACATCGACCAGGAGAGGGTCGAGACCGCCGCCCAGCTCGCCCGGATCCACGACGAGATCATGCGCATGCCGATGGGTTATCTGAGCCTGGTCGGCGACATGGGCGCGGCGCTGTCGGCCGGCCAGCGCCAGCGAATCCTGCTCGCCCGGGCGCTCTACCGCTATCCCGACGTGCTGTTCCTCGACGAGGGCACCGCCAATCTCGACGCCGAGAATGAGGACGCCATCGCCGACATGATCGCGGCGCTTCCGCTGACCCGGATCATCATCGCCCACCGGCCCGCTCTGATCGAGCGCGCCCAGCTCGTCTTCCGGCTCGACCGCGGCCGGATCGAGGAGGTTCGGCGCGGCCCGGTCCGGCCGCCTCAGCCCGAATTTGCCCGCCTCGAGCGCCGGGTCGCCGATCGGCGCTGGCGCTACTGACCAGGCGGCGCGCCGGCGCGCCGCCCTGCCCGGCATGATCCGCGCCGACGGCCCTGCCCTCACGCTTCTGCCCGAACGGGAGGGAAAAGCCGCCGGATTGCGCCGCCGCCGCCGGCTCGCGCGGGGGCAGCCGGACGAGCGATTTGCAAATCGGCGTCGAAGCGCCCATATCGGCCTTGCTGACGACGCCTGCAAAGCGGATCGACGCCTCCAGGCCTCCCTCCTTCCTTTCAAGCTTCACCGGCCCCGCCGCGCCGTTCGCGCGCGGGAATTTCATGCATGCGAAAGGACCCGATATGGCTATCGGCACCGTCAAATTCTTCAATACCGACCGCGGCTACGGCTTCATCACCAACGAAGCCGGCGGCAAGGACGCCTTCGTCCACATCACCGCGCTCGAGCGCTCCGGAATGACCACCCTCAGCGAGGGCCAGCGGGTCAGCTACGAGCTCGAGACCGGCCGCGACGGCAAGACCGCGGCGATCAACATCCAGGCCGCCTGAGGCCTCATGCGACGTCGGGAAGGAAGGAGCCGCCCCCCATGGCCAAAGAGGAATTGATGACCATCGAGGGGAAGATCGACGAGATCCTTCCCGACGGCCGCTTCGGAGTCACGCTCGACAACGAGCACCGGATCATCGCCTATACGGCGGGCAAGATGCGGCGCTTCCGTATCCGCTCGATCGTCGGCGACCGGGTCAGGGTCGAGATGAGCGGCTACGACCTCAGCAAGGGCCGAATCGTCTATCGCGAGAAGCTGGCCGCGGCGAGCCCGGGCCAGCGCCGCAACTTCAGGAAGAGATAGCATGGCCGAGACCTCAAGCCGGCGCCCCGGCGCCGCGGGCGCCGCCCGATGAGCGCCGCCCCCGATCACGACCGGGTCGCCCTGCGCCCCTTCCTCATCGCCCGGGACGAGAGCGGCGACTTCCGCCTCACCGTCCGCGAGACGCGCTACAACAGCCAGAATTATCCCGTCGTCACCGCCACGATGGAGGCCGAGACGTTCAAGACCGCGGCCGCCGCCCGAGCCTATGCCAAGGAGCATTTCGGGGCCGAGCCGGGCCAGTTCGCGGCCAAATAGGCCCGGCCGCCTCGGCAAGGGCGCTTCGCTGCCACGCGCGTAAACATCCGCGCCTATGAAAAGGGCGGAATCCCGCCCTTTTCGGGCGTTCGGAGGCCCTGAAAACCGGATTGCGTGGCACTTTCGCAACCTTATTCAGCTTCACGCCCGCTTGGCTGAACGAAAGCCTTCACTCCACCTTGCGGATCACCGATTCTACGGTCGCGACCCGAAGGCCGAAGCGGCGGAAGGTCATGCGATTGCTGGCGGAGCGCCCGCCCGGCTGGAGGGTGATCCACTGTTCGACCGAGGGGCCCTCGCGAAGCCGGTAGCGAAGATGGAGCGTGTTGCCGGCGAGCTCGCCCGTCACCGTGCCGCGGGCGTCGCTGATCGTTCCGGTGACGGCGTTGCCGCCGGCCCGGACCAGCCGCCAGACCCGGCGGCGAGCCGGCTTGCCTTCCTCCTCCACCACCTGATCGAGGATCAGCGCGCCGGCGCGATCGATCCGCCCGACGGCGCGGTCGCGAACCCCGTGCCGCCCCGCCATCATCACGTTCGCGGTCCCCGACCCTTCGGTGCGGCCGACGAAGAACCGCTCGAGCGCCGAGCCCGGCACGGCCGGCGCTGCGCCCTGCGCGGCGGCGCCGAGGAGGAGGAAAGCGAGGAGGGCGGAAAGGGTCATGAGCCTGCCCCCTTATGGCCGGCGCGCGGGGGCCGGGGAAGGCCGAGTTGCGACCGCAGGGAATTGCTGACCTAGGCCGCCCTCAGCGAAGCACGGCGCCGTGGCTGACCCGGTTGCGGTCGGTCCTTCGGTCGGGGATCGGGCCGCCGCAGGAATCGTAGGCATAGAGCAGCAATCTCTTGTTCGCCGACAGCGCGGCCAACGCCACCTCGGTCATCTCCCGGAAATTGATGGCGCTGCGCTGGACATGATAGAAAAACGAGCCGCACGGGCCGCGAACATCGAGCTCGATGACGACGTCGCTCGGATCGGCAAAGACCGCGACGACGTTGCCGGTCCGCGCCACCAGCGCCTGGCCGTGGGCCGCGCCGGCGGCGCCGAGCGCGGCGGCGGCGAGCGCGATCTTCACCAACATCCGTCGCATGGCCCTTCCCTCCTTCGATACCCCAGTCGGCGAGACGCGACGATGGCAGGCCGCGCCCCTAGGCTTGGTAGCATATCCCAGACGTGCCGCCGGGGGAGCCCGTCTCGAGGGCGAAGAGAACGAAGTTCCCCATCGACTCTACTCAGACAGGCATAGCTCCAATTCCCCTGAGGCAAAATCGTCCTCTCCCGTCCAGGTGAAGTTGATAGGTTGGCACTTGCCATTCGCCTGTCCACCCACCTTGGTTCAAACGGCGACCACCCCTCGCCCCGGATCGAGCGGGTTCGGGCGCGTCGGCGGTACCGACGGGCAAGGAACAGGGAGTCGGCTGGGCATCGCCCCAAGCTCGCAGACGAAATCCGTTTGTATCCAACAATCGATTCCCGTGGGCGGGAATCAAGGAAGCGGCGTCGCGAACCAGGCGTGGCGGCGCGAGCGCCAACGAGGGCGGCGATATCCGAGATGAAGGACCGTGCCGTGGTCTCCTCGCTCCACAACCTCGCCAAACGCCGAGATTGGTGGCAGGCGGCCTAACCCCTCTTCGAGGAATTTGTCGAGGATGAGCGCCCGATCGGTGCAGCGCCTGCGGCGCAGGCGCCGGGGCTGGCGCTGTCGGGGACGACGTGGCGAAGCAGGACGGCGGTTCGAATCGGCAGGGAGGGCTGCTACTCCTGCAATCTCTGCCGTCAGCCGCGCTTGACCCGGCTGCCCGACCGCCTGAACCATAATCTTGCATGTTGCACGCGCGGTGGCCCATATGGAGACGAACCGCGGGACACTGAAACGCCCCACATGAATTTCAACGAACCCGACCTGGCCGCTGCTCTTGCGGAGGGCCTGGCGCAGACGGATGTCTCGGTGTCGGCAAAGGCCCAGAACATCGCGTGGGAAGAGTGCGTCTCCGACGCTCGGCTGCACTTCTTCGAAACGGACGGCTTCAACGGTCGTGGGACTTCGTGGAGGGAGCTAGCTGACCGACAAAGCGAATATATCGGGCTTTACGTGAATTCCTTCGGGATGCCCCATACTTTCGACCCGGGCCTCGATCCCGCCCGGATCGGGCCGCTCGATGAGGATCAGTGGGTGGTGCGTCTCGAGCGGCTGGAACGCGGCCTCGACAACAGCATCTACACGTTCGAAGAGCTATCGACGGCGCATGCCGAGCGCGATCTCGTGGCGCTCGACCGCTTCGCCGACGATTGGAACGCTGTTCGGGATGCTCGGCCAGCCTTTTCCACCTTTTTGCGCGAAGTTCAGGACGAAATATCGCGGCCTGACTGGCCCGAGCTTCTCCGCGACCGCCTCGGGCTGGCTCAGCACCAGCCCACCGGAAAGCCGATCCCGGTTGCCTTGATGGCCTATAGCGTCCGGGAAGTGCTCGCCGAAGCAGGGAGCGGAATCCCTTTCACGATACCGACCGTGCTCGACTCGGTCTTGTGGGAGCATTATTTCCCGGCACCGAAGGAAATCCCCTTCGGTCGGGCCATGGCGCTGACGCCCTGCGAAAGCGACGAAAACCTGGTTGCCGAAATACTTCATTCACGCGTATCCTATAAAGGAAGGCACATCAGCGCGCTGGGGAAGATTGTGACGCCGTTGCCCGCTCTCCCCGTTGCAACGCTGCGCGAACAGCACCTGCTTGCGCTACAGATCGCATCGGGACGGGATAATTTCGGGGCATGAGCACCTCTCCAAACGGCGCTCTTGCAAAGCACGGCTGGCTGGATGTCTTTCTGGCGGAGCCGTTGTCGGAATTGACCCGGCTGCTAGCCGGACGCGCCGAAGTCTATCCTTACACACGCGCCGAGCCGGTCGATGCGGCACGTATGCTCTTCGGCGACCTCGATCCTGAAGATCCGGCTCGAACCACGCTGTCTGGAGCCATTCTGGATTGGCTCCGTAAAGCTCGTTCAGCGCCGCTCTCGATCAACCCTGCGGTGCAGCAAAATCAGATTCGCCAAGTCGTCAATGCATTTGAGATCGTCGGGGCGCTTGATCTGCTAGCCGCAGCGGAACAACTTCGGCGCGAATATATACGCTGGAGAACTTGGGTCGACACCTTAGTGATCGGGCCTTCCCGGGATGGAAGAGCGGCCTATCTCCGCATGTTGGCGGCGACCCAGATCCCGCTTGCGCAACGATTTGCCAATCCGGATGGGTTGATGCCTATGTGGATCAGGCTATGCGTCGAGGCTGGAGCCTCTCTGCCCGATAACTATTTGCAGATCGGCTTGGTCGGGCTGCGCAAGCTTCCAGTGGCCCTGCGGCGCGGGGACACACCTTGGCTCGCGGGTCTTTCGGAATGGGCTTTGGCGCATGACCCGTCGGACGCCGACTTTATGAGAGTTTGGCGGCCCCTCAAGCGCCTTTACCCCTCTTCCCATGCAGTTCTACGCAAGCAGGTCTACAGCCTCTTGAGCCAGGCGACATATCGCCGTGCGAACATCGTGCCGCCGGGCTGGTGGGGTGCCGACCCAGACTTCCCGAAGGCGCAGGGGCGTGGGACCATCTCCTTCGAGCCTCCCCCAAAGGAGGTAAGGGAGAGTATTCTCGAGTCGATTGAGCTGGAGCGGCCATTCAGTTTGATCAAGCCTCGTGTGGATCAACTCATCGAGTCGCACCGACTTTATGCCACGCGGAGCGGAGAATCGGACTATCTGGTTCGAACCTTCTCCAATGTCGGCTACAAGCTCATAGAGCATGGAAGAGACGCCCGTATCGAGAGAGCTCAACAGGCGCAGATGCTCGCGCGCGAGACGCTCAACCACAAGCCGTTCGACGTCATCGCCTGGAGCCTGTGGCGGGACTCGCTGGTCGCCCTTGGTCATTACGAGGCCGCTCGCGACCTTGCCTGGGAGATCGTGCGACGGTTTCCGAATAATTCGCTCGTCAGAAATCTGCTCGCCGAATTGCTCGCCGCTGGCGGCGAGATGTCGAAAGCATTGCGGGTGGTCGGCCAGACTGTGGAGGAAGGCATCGCCGATGCGGTGACCTATTTGGTAATGGCCCGCATCGAGGCCGCGTGCACCAATTTCGAAGAAGCGAAAATCGCGGCGAAGAAAGGCCTCGAGCTGGATCCTATGAACCCGGCTCTAATGGCGGAGACTGAGCGTCTAAATCAACGCAAGTTGCCTGGTGTCGACGTGTGGCACTACAAAATTCCGGATGTTAAGGGGGAGCTGCATGCCGACCCTGGTCAGGATGAGGTCTTGCGAAATGGGCGCTTGCGGGCCTTACGGGATCAACTGGTGAGCGATGAAGATGCCCGATCGGAGCTGCACAGGATCCTGAACGAGGATCCTACCTTTGCCTACGCCCAAATCCTCGCGGCAAGGCACCGACTGTGGCAGGCAGAGGACGAGAGTCTTCCTCCCGTCGCTGCAGCCTTCGAGATCGCGCTGACCGAACAGGATCGAGGCCGGCTGGTTGAGCTGGCGAAACGTGCACCGCGGCTGATCGCTCTTATACATCTTGCTAGGGCGCTTTTCGGCGACGAGGAATCCGCGGAATATATTGCCAGGCTTCTTAGCGAAGAGGACGAAGGCCGGCTCCTTGAAGGCGAAAAAATCATCAAGTTTCGACTCGCTCCCGTCCTGCAAGGGGTCGAGGAGGGCGAGGATCCGGTCAAGGCAATAATTGCGCAGAGAATGCGCGTTCTCAATACCTTGTACGATGCCAATGAAGCCCTCGCCGCACAAGAGTTCCTCGCGGCCTAGCTGCCGGGCCTCGTCGCCGTCACCGCCCTTTCGATTTGGATTTAGAGTGAGTCCTCTTCATATTGAAGCGTAGCCTGAGTTGCGGAGATAATTCGCGCATTCGTGGGGAGGGAAGGCGTCGAGCAGGGAGCCGATTCGCTTCCAGGTGGCCTCGGTCGTTCGCTCGGCGGCTTTGCGGAGCAGCAGCTTGAGCTTGGCGAAGACTTGTTCGATCGGATTGAGGTCGGGTGAGTATGGCGGCAGGAAGAGGAGCTTGGCGCCGGCGGCACGGATCGCCTTGCGGACGGCATTGCCTTTGTGGCTGCCGAGGTTGTCCATGATGACGATGTCGCCTGGGCTGAGGGTCGGCACGAGGAACTGCTCGACATAGGCGGTGAAGAGCTGGCCGTTGATCGGACCGTCGAGCACGCAGGGCGCATCGATCCGGTCGTGGCGGAGCGCGGCGAGGAAGGTGAGCGTGCGCCATCGGCCGAAGGGCGCTCGCGCGACCAGCTTGTCGCCGCGACGGCTCCAGCCGCGGATCGGCGTCATGTTGGTCTTGGCCCAGGTCTCGTCGATGAAGACCAGGCGCAGAGGATCAAGCCGCCCCTGGTACTTCTTCCACTGCTCGCGTCTTCGCGCGATCGCCGGCCGCAGCTGCTCGGCTGCGAACAGCGTTTTTTTTGAAGCTGAAGCCAGCCAGGCGCAGCTGCTTCCAGACCGTGTTGTGGCTGACCGTGCGGTAGCCTCTTGCTTTCAGCTCGTCCGCCAGCGCCCGCATCGTCAGGTCAGGCTGCTCGGCCATACGCGCAAGAAGCCATGCCTGCTCCGCGGCCAGCAGCCGCGGCCGACGCCCGCCGACCCGCCGCGAGGCCGCGCTGCCGGTCGCCCGAAGCCGCTGCGACCACTTCACCGCGCTCGCCACGCTCACCCCGAACAGCGCCGCCGTCTCACGCACCGATCGGCCCGAAAGAACCGACCGCGCCACCCGCTCCCGCAAATCATTCGAATAAGCCCTGGCCATCGCTGCTGGCCTCCACTCCAGCCCGCAGCTTGAATCACAGATCAATGCCCTTGGGAATCCCTCTTCGATTCAGCAAAGAGAGGACCGACTCTAGCTAAACCAGGCGGCTCTGTCTCACCGCAGCCTCTATGAAGCTTGCGAAAAGCGGGTGCGGCTCGAATGGCTTGCTCTTCAGCTCCGGGTGGAACTGGACGCCCACGAACCACGGGTGATCCGGCCGCTCCACGATCTCCGGCAGCTCCCCGTCGGGGCTCATTCCGGTGAACATGAGGCCGCCTCGCTCCAAGGCGTCGCGGTAGTGGATGTTGACTTCGTAGCGGTGGCGGTGGCGTTCGGTGATCTGGTCAGCGCCGTAGATCGACCTCACGACGCTGTTGCCGTCGAGGCGGGCCTCGTAGGCGCCCAGCCGCATGGTGCCGCCGAGCTCGCCTTCGGCATTGCGGCGCTGGACTCCCGCGGCGCTCATCCATTCGGTGATCAGGCCGACGACCGGCTCCTCGGCTTCGCCGAATTCGCTGCTCGTGGCGCCGGCGATCCCGGCGGTGTGACGCGCCGCCTCGATGCAGGCCATCTGCATGCCCAGGCAGATGCCGAAGAAGGGGACGCGGCGCTCCCTCGCGAAGTGGACGGACGCGATCTTGCCCTCGCTTCCGCGCTCGCCGAAGCCGCCCGGGACGAGGATGGCGTGGCACGGCTCGAGCGTGGCGGCGATCTCGGCGTCCTCATGCTCGAACAATTCGGCGTCGAGCCAGCGAATGTGGACCTTGACCCGGTTGGCGAGGCCGCCATGGACGAGGGCCTCGGTCAGCGACTTGTAGGCGTCCTGGAGGCCGACATATTTGCCGACGACGCCGACCGTCACCTCCCCTTCCGGATTGAACAGCCGGTCGAGCACGTCCTCCCAGCGGGCCATGTCGGGCTCGGGCGAATCCTCGATCGCGAAGGCCTTGAGCACCTCGGCGTCGAGCCCGGCGGCGTGATACTGGGCCGGCACGGCGTAGATGCTCGGAGCGTCGAGCGCGGGCACCACCGCCTCGCGGCGGACGTTGCAGAACAGGGCGATCTTCTCGCGGTCGCTCTCCGGAAGCGGTCGGTCGCAGCGGCAGACAATGATCTCGGGCTGGATGCCGAGCGACGTCAGCTCGCGGACGCTGTGCTGGGTCGGCTTGGTCTTCAATTCCCCGGCGGCGGCGATGAACGGGACCAGAGTCGTGTGGACGCTGACCGAATTGCCCCGGCCGATCTCGTTCCTGAACTGGCGGATCGCCTCGATGAACGGCAGGGATTCGATGTCGCCGACCGTCCCGCCCACCTCGCAGATGATGAAGTCGCATTCCGGGTCGAGATCGGCTCTGATGAAGTCCTTGATCGCGTTGGTGACGTGGGGGATGACCTGGACGGTGGCGCCGAGATAGTCGCCCTTGCGCTCGCGGGCGATGATGCCCTGGTAGATCCGGCCCGAGGTGACGTTGTCGCTCTGGCGGGCGGGGACTCCGGTGAAGCGCTCGTAATGGCCGAGGTCGAGGTCGGTCTCGGCGCCGTCGTCGGTGACGTAGACCTCGCCATGCTGATAGGGCGACATCGTGCCCGGATCGACGTTGAGATAGGGGTCGAGCTTCCTCAGCCGAACGCTGTAGCCGCGCGCCTGGAGGAGGGCGGCGAGGCTTGCGGCCATCAGGCCCTTGCCAAGCGATGAGACCACGCCGCCGGTGATGAAAATGAACCGCGCCATGGGAGAACAGGCTTAAGCCCCGGCGGGGGATTCGGGCAAGCGCGCATATCCTTTTTTTCGCAAGGCGGGCGGGCGCCGAAGCGCCCTCCCCCGCCGGAACCGGCTCCGAGCGCCGCCGTTGCCCGGCCATGGAGGCGCCCAAGCCGATCCCAGGCACCGCCCGCAGGGGCGGCGAGCCGAGCTACAGGAAGCCGAAGCTGCCGGCCAAGGCCGAGATGATCGCTTATTACGAGCGGGTCGCGCCGCTGCTCTTGGTCCATGGCGCGCGCCGGCCGCTCAACCTGTTCCGCTGCACCGCCGGCCATTGCTTCTTCCAGCGCAACCGCAACCACCCCGATTCGGCCGGCGCCTTCGGCCCGCCGATCGGCTTCGTGGCCATCGCCCAGAAGAACGGGCGGACCGAGGATTATCTCTATGTCGAGGACCGGGCCGGGATCCTCGCCTGCGCCGAGGCCGATGCGGTCGAGTTTCACGGCTGGGGATCGCTCGCCGGCGACGTCGAGCGGCCCGACCGGATCGCCTTCGACCTCGATCCCGGCGAAGGGGTCGGCTTCGAGCGGGTCAAAGAGGCGGCGCTGACCCTGCGCGCCTTGCTCGAACAGGTCGGGCTCGCCAGCTTCGCTTTGCTCAGCGGAGGCAAGGGCATTCACGTCGTGGTGCCGCTGATCGCGAGCGCCGATTGGGCCGAGGTCCGGCTGTTCGCCCGAACGCTGTGCACCGCTCTGGCCCGGGCCGAGCCCGAGCGCTTCACCGTCGCGCTGCCGAAGCGCGAACGGGAGGGACGGATCTTCCTCGACTATCTGCGCAACCAGCGCACGGCGACGGCGATCCTGCCTTATTCGCTGCGCGCCCGGGTCGGGGCGCCGGTCGCCGCTCCGGTGTCCTGGGCGGAGCTGGCGAAGCTCGACCGCGCCGCCCGCTTCACCATCGCCGACTCCGGGCTGCTGCTCAGCCGAGCGCGGGCCCCCGCGCTGCGCGGCTGGGGCAAGGCCCGCCAGCGGCTGCCGAGGCTCGGCTGAGCTTCCAGGGGCGCCGCTCGGTCAGCCGCGTCCGCTTTCGATCCAGCTCCGGCCGGCATCCAGCCTCGCCGCTTCGCGGCGGCTCATGGCGGCGACGAAGCGGTCGGCCGAGGCGGCGCCGCGGGCGAGCCGCTCCCGCCCGGCCTCGGCGTCGGC
>Ga0196962_10000623_pt1 | contig 13434 bp, 15 predicted proteins | sample S3v_20metaG_FD_183186 | JGI IMG/M metagenome (GOLD analysis project Ga0196962, IMG submission 183186) | Soil microbial communities from Anza Borrego desert, Southern California, United States - S3+v_20 | ecosystem: Environmental > Terrestrial > Soil > Desert | place: USA: California | collected... | reverse complement strand
TGGGAGCCGCGCTCAGCAGCGGCGCCGCAGGCGGCGGCATCGGAGCGATCGGCGGCGCGATCGGGACCAAGGCCGTAGCGGGCGTCGTCACCGCCGCGGTGCTCACCGCCGGCGCCGCCGTCGAGGTCAAGCAGCACACCGGCACCCCGGTCGACCCGGAGCCGAAGGCCGCACAGTCCTCCGCCCCCACGATCGCCTCGATCCACCAGAACGATCGGAGGACGCCGGTCGTCGCGCCCGCGGTCCCCGCGCCTGAATCCGTCCCGGTCGTCGAGCCGACCACGGCGCCGGCTGCGGAGGAGACCGAGGCCGCCCCGCCGCTCGCCGAAGAGGAAGCGAGCGGGCAGGCCGAGGAAGAAATCGTCAGCACCGGGAATCCCGCCGAGGAAGCCGTAACCGAGGCGACGCCACAGAGCGGCGCCGCCGCCGGCGCCCACGGCGGCAGCGGCACCGTCGTCGTCACCGTTGGCGGCTCGCCCCCGGCGACCGCGAGCCCGCCGCCGCCCGTGGAATCTTCGCCGCCCCCTTCCAGCCCGCCGCCGAGCGAACCGGCGGCGCCCCCGGCTGAACCGCCCCCGCCCTCCTCGGGCTCCGAAGGCGAAGCCCCCGCCCCGCAGGCGCCCTAGCTAGCCGAGGCCGATCACTTTCAGCCGTCGCATCAGGCAGGTGCCGGCGAACTGCCGGGTCTCCTCGAGCGAGTAGCCGAACAGCTCGAAGTCCGCATCGTCGCTCTCCGCCCAGGGCGGCTCGAGAACCCCCTCGGCGACGGGGAGCGACTCCTCGAGAGTGCGCTGGATCGCCTGCTTGTAGCGCTCGTCCTCGCGCGCCATCTCGCGCAGGAAGACCGAGCCGAAGGCGACGTGGCGGTGCTCGTCGCGGGCGACGTTCTGGAAGCCCTCGACGAAGGCCGGCAAGGTCCCTTCGCGCTCGTTGAAGTCCATGATGAAGTGCTGCCCGGTAAGGGCCAGCATTCCCTCGATCACCATGTGGTAGAGCGTCACCGCCTCGACCAGGGCCTCGGTGTCCTCCGGCTCGGCCGAGAGCCGGTCGGTCCGCTTCTTCAGCATCTCGTCGAAGAGGCGGCTGAACTTGTCGTTGAGGTGAGCCGAGGTCTCCGCCAGCATCTCGCCCAGCCCGTCGGACTCGAGCACGCCGACCTCGCGATAGAAGCGCTCGAAGAAGCGCACGTGGCGAGCCTCGTCGGCGATCTGGGTGCAGAGGAAGATTTTCTGGTCCTCGGTCGGCGCGGCGCGCATGATCGGCCCCAGCTCCTCGGCGACCTTCTGCTCGCCGATGAAGAACGAAGAGAGCCCGTACATGCGCTGAAAGCGCTCCTCGGGGCTGATCCGCTCGTGCCAGTCTTCGCGGTCGCGGCTGAAGTCGAGCTCCTGCGTCTGCCACTGCTGGCGCTCCCAGAGCAGGTAGAGCTCCTCGTAGGTGAGCAGCTTGACCTCGGCGGTGCGGTCGGCCGCCTCCATCAGCGCCGGATCGGCGGTTTCCTGAAAGTCGGCTCGCTCGGTCCTCGACTGGGTTCCGGTCGCCTGTCTCGCCTCCATCTCAGCTCTCCTCCGGGTCGGCTGGGCGGTTCGAACGAGGTTAGCTCAGTCGATGCCGCCGAACAGCTCGGCGGGCGGAACCTCGAGCCCTGCCGCCAGCTTGAAGACCGTCTCCAGGTTCGGCTTGCGCTCGCCGGACTCGATCCGGGCGACGGCAGTCTGGTGTAAGCCGGCCGCCCACCCGAGTTGCTCCTGGGTCAGCCCGCGGCGCTTCCTGATCCGGCCGACGTTGGCGGCGAACTTTGCGGTCGGGCTCTCGGAATTGGCGGGCATCGGCGCACTTTCGTCGCGCCTCGCTCGCCGCTCCCTGCCAGATTGTCATATGGTGGATGCCCATAGGGAATCCACCAAGGACTTTCGAGGATGTTCGAGGAGAAGGACGAGGGACGCGAGCGCCGGATCAGGGAGGCGCGGGCACGCACCAGAGCCGAGGAAACGCGGCGCGCGATGCTAGAGCTGCTCCGCGACGGTCCGCTGAGCAGCGCCGAGATGCGAGCCAAGCTCGCCGAGGACGCGACCCTCTCCGTAGTCAACTACCACCTCTCCGTCCTGGTCAGCGGCGGAGAGGTGGTCAACGAGGGCGACCTCTACCGACTGGCCTAGGTCGCCACGCCGCTCAGGCGCTGTGGGTCTCTCCCGGCTCGAGGATCACGACCTTGGACGAGGTCTGGGCTTCGACGTCGCTCTTGAACGCCTCGGCGTCGGCCTCGATCGGCGGGAAGGTGTTGAAGTGCATCGGAATCACGGTCTGGGCGCCGACGAACTCGCAGGCAAGCACCGCGTCGTGTCGGTCCATCGTGTAGTGACCGCCGATCGGGACGCAGAAGACGTCGATCTCGCTGCGCTGCGCGACCAGCTTCATGTCGCTGAACAGGCAGGTGTCGCCAGCGTGGTAGACGGTCGTCTCGCCGATCTTGATCACCAGGCCGGCGGGCGGGCCGAGGACGATGCCGTGCTCGGCGCTGAAGGGCGCGTCTTCGGAGCCCGGCAGCGTGTTCGTGTGCCAGGCGGGGACGATCCGAACGTAGCCCCAGTCGAACTCGACCGTGCCGCCGAAGTTGGGGTCGCTGACCGCGTCGACGCCCTGGCCTTTCAGCCATTCGGCGAGCTCGACGATGCCGATGCAGTGGGCGCCGGTCCGCTTGGCGACCGGGACGGCGTCCGCCATGTGGTCGGCGTGGCCATGGGAGATCGCGATGTGGGTGGGCTCGACTTCCTCGGCGGTGTGGACGGCCGCCGGGTTGTTCGGCTTCAGGAACGGGTCGATCAGGACAGTCGTCTCTCCCGCGCTCAGCTCGAAGCACGACTGGCCGTGGAACTTGATCTCCATACTCAGCTCTCTCCCTCTGGGTCCGTGGTCTGGCTTGTCTCGGTCATCTCTTCTTTCAGTGCCCAGCCGACGGCGACGCCAACCATCATGCCCATCCGCGCCTCCTCGGCGAGCAGGGCGCGGACCGCGGCGATCCGTTCGTCGGGATCGGGGACGGTCGCCGCCCTCAGGGTCTCCGCCTCGTGCGGCTCGCCGAACCAGCCGCCCTCGGCCATCGCGCTGGCGAGCACCTTCTGCAGCTGCGGCGCCGCTTGGGCGACGATCCGCTCTGCCTCGGAGAACCGCTCGGGGTCGAGCAATCGCTCGATCGCCGCCTCCAACTCCCTCTCGTCGGGCACCGCGTCAGCCTAGATGGTCGGCGCCGGTCCCTCTAGTCGGCTGGTCGCGCCAGCGCCGCCGCCATCCCGGCGAGGGCGCCAACGGCGGCGCCAACCAGGCCCCCGAAGAAATCGGCGCTGAGCACGACCAGGGGCAGCGCCAGCAGGACGGCGGCCGCGACCGCGACCCCGATCCAGTCGTACTCCTCGGCGATCGCGCTGCGCGCTTCGGCCCGGCGCAGCGTGAACCAGGCGGCCAGGGCGCCCAGCGCCATCCCGTTGCCCCCGGCGATCACCTCGAGCTCGCCGCGGGCGTCGGCGACGGTGCTGGCCGCCAACATCCCCAGCGCGCCGCTGGCGAGCAGCAGGAAGGCCGTGGGGACCGTGCCGAGCCGCCGCTCCACGCCGGTCCCGAAGATCGCCAGGCCGAGCCCGACCGCGAACAGGTAGCCGGTGTCGCCGTAGACGAAGGGAGCGGTGAGGTGGCGCCACCAGTCGTCCTCGAGCGGGACGATCAGGCCACCGTAGGTCGACAGCGAGTTGCCGCTGGCCGTGTGCAGCAGCAGGAGCACCGCGGAGGCGAGGATGAAGGAGATCGTCGCGTACGGCAGCAGGGAGCGGGGCGCGTCGGGGTCGGGCCGGCGCCGGCCCCGGCTGAAGCGCGGGCGGCGGCGGCGGCGCGGGGGCTTCGGCTCGAGGATGTCGCCGCGGCGCTCCAGCTTCGGAGCGCGCTTGCGCAGACGGGTGCCGCAGTAGGGGCACTCGGTGACATACGGACTGACCTCGGAACCGCAGTTCTTGCAGACGACGCTGAGCTCAGTCTCGCTCATGGTCCAACGAGAATAGCCCCCCTGCAGGGGGGCCCTCCCCCCTTTCGCGGTGACATACTTCGAGGACACCCGTCTTCGAGGAGGAATTTACGTGGAGCTGAAGAGTCTGACGGAGCAGAAATCGCTGCTCGCGATCCTGCCGCCGGGCAAACGCGCCCGCCTGCACCGGCTGCTGTACGAGTTTGGGCCGGGCAACGGAACCCTGATGCTGCTGCCGATCGACCAGGGCATCGAGCACGGGCCGCGCGACTTCTTCCCCAACCCCGCCTCCAAGGACCCCGACTACCAGTTCCGCCTCGCCGCCGAGGGCGGCTACTCGGCACTCGCCTGCCAGATCGGGATGGCGGAGAAGTACTACCCCGACTACGCCGGCCGGGTGCCGCTGATCCTCAAGGTCAACGGCAAGACCGACATCCCCTCCTCGGCCAAAGCCTTTTCGAGCTGCAACGCGAGCGTCGAGGACGCGGTGCGGCTCGGCGCCGACGCGGTCGGCTACACGCTCTACGTCGGCTCGCCGCGCCAGGACGAGGACCTGGCGCAGCTGCGCCAGGTGCGCCAGGACTGCGACCGCTTCGGGATGCCCCTGGTCGTCTGGTCCTACCCGCGCGGCGAAGCGGTCGACGCCAAGGGCGGCCCCAACTCCTTCTACGCGATCGACTACGCCGCCCGGCTCGCGATGGAGATGGGCGCCGACGTGGTCAAGCTCAACATGCCGAAGGTCGACTCCTCCAAGGACAAGGACGCCCAGGCGCCCTACAACGAGATGGAGGTCGACCAGACCGAGGCGATCCGCCAGTGCGTCGAGTCCGCCGGTCGGGCGCTGGTCGTCCTCTCGGGCGGCTCTAAGGTCGACGACGAGACCGTCCTGCGCAACACCAGCGAGGTGATGGAGGCGGGCGGCTCCGGTGTGATCTTCGGCCGCAACGTCTGGCAGCGCGAGTGGAGCGAGGCGCTGTCGATCATCGACCAGATCAAGGAAAGCCTCCTAGCGAACGTCCGCCGCACGCCCTAGATGCGGCACGGCGGCGGGTACGGCAGCGCGCTGCTGCTGATTCTCGCCGCCGTGGTCCTGCTGCGCCCCTGGGAGAGCGAGCCTTTCTCCGGAGACGACGCGCCGCGGGCGACCGAGGCGGAGGTCGTCCGCGTCGTCGACGGCGACACCTTCGAGGCCCGGATCGGGGACGAGGTCGAGGACGTGCGGCTGATCGGGGTCGACACGCCGGAGACGGTGAAGCCCGGGGAGCCGGTGCAGTGCTACGGCCCGCAGGCGTCGCACTTCGCCCATCGCGAGTTCGAGGGCCGGCGGCTGCGCCTCGTGTTCGGCGCCGAGCGGCGCGACGTCTACGACCGCCTGCTCGCCTACGCGTACATCGGTCACAGATTCCTCAACGCCGAATTGGTGCGCCGCGGCCTGGCCCGGACGCTCGCGATCCCGCCGAATACGCGCTACAGCGCCCGCTTCGAGCAGCTCCAGCTGCAGGCGGCGCGCGCCGGTCGGGGCCTCTGGGGCGCCTGCCCGCCCTGAACCACGTTCTGGGGCGCCGGCCCGCCCTGAAACGTCTCTTGCAGCTTTTGCTACGGTGCCCGGCGGCCCTCGCGCCACCTGACCTATGAGAATGCGACAGAGCATCTCCCAGTTCGAGACCGCCTTCGAGCAGGAGACCACCCTCGAGCGCCGCCGCCGCGAGCAGCTGCGCCGGCGCGCCGCCAACCGCTCGCGGGCGCGCAAAATCACCCGTACCGAGCAGCACAGCACGGTTCGCTTCTCCGTCCTCGCGGTCTGCCTGACCGTGACCGTGATCGTCGTGGTCGTCGCCATGTTCGAGGCGCTCGCCTTCTTGATGGCCTAGGTCGACTTAGCGCTCCGCGAACGACCTGCTTCGTTGAATAGACTCGCGCGCCGATGGCCCGACGCTCACTGAAGCCACAGCTGAACCAGATCCGCGCCTGGGTGCACCAGGGGCGAACCGACGCCTGGATCGCCCACCAGCTCGAGATCACCGCCACCGAGCTGCGCGAGTTCCGCAAGCAGTACGACCTCTCACCCGACGACGAGAACGCCGGCTCCAGCGAAATCGACCTCCGCGACGAGATCGAAGCGGAGATCGAGGCGGCCGCAGCGGAGGAGGCAGAGCCCGAGCCCGAGGAGGACGAGGGCGACGAGGACGAGGGCGACGAAGAGTCCTCAGAGGGTGGCGGCTCCGGGCGCCCCCGCCGCCGACGCCGCCGCGGGCGCCGGGGCGGTCGCGGGCGCCGCAAAGAGCTGGAGGCGACCTTCGATCACGGCGAAGACGAGGGCTACGGGCTCTGGCTCGACGCCTCGATCAAGGACAACCCGGTCTACGCCGAGCACTGGGCCGGCAAGCGCGACGTCACCGTGCGCATCGACGCCGACCAGATCGTGATCCGCCGCGCCGGAGCACCCGAGCCCCAGCAGGGCGACTCGGACCCCGAGTCCGACTCAGACGAGTAGCTGCTCGTCTGACCAAGCAGTTCGAGGACACAGGGAGCGTGGCGTGCTCTGCACGCGAGCGACCGAGGACGCCGAAATGCGCCGCTCAGACGAGCAGCTGGCGGCCGCCGGCGAAGTCCGTGGCCCCGCGCAGGTAGAGCCAGAAGCCGGCGTCGGCCAGCGACTGCGCGTCGCCCTCCATCGCCGGTGCGACGTCGATCGCGACCTGCAGGCACCAGTCGGTTCCACGGCCGTACAGCTCGGCCAGTTCCGCCGCGGCAAAGGTGGGGCCGATCCGGCGCCGCAGCTCTTCGCGAATCGACTCGACGACGCGGTCGGCCAGCCGTCGGGTTCGCAGGTCCTCGATCGCCTGCAGCGCCCGCCAGCCGTCCTCCCACTGGAACAGCGCGTTCTCGAGCGGATAGCTCACCCCGACGAGGTTACCCAGGCAGCCGAGCCCGGGATTTCGCGCAGCGGGGCGTTGGCCGGTCCGCAAGCCGCTGGATCGAGCTCGCCGCGGACCTTCCAGACCGTGACCGGGCCGCTGTGCCGCACCGGCACGACGGCCCGCTCGCCCCGCAGCCAGCGAGCCTCCGGCGAGGCGACCGGCTCGTCGGGGTCGATGAAGTTGAGCAGCGGAGCCGTGACCAGGTAGTCGAGGTCGGCGGCGTTGACGGCGGCGCGGAACATGGAACAGGTCGCGATCGCGTTGAAGGCTCCGTACTGGCCCCTCTTGCCCAGGTAGACGACGCGATTGGAGAGGTCCGTGCCGTAGAACCCATAGCGGGCGAAGGCGGCGGTGGTGCCGGCCAGGCCGATTCGGGCGTCCTCGATGCCACGCGCCCAGCGGTAGGCGAAGTCGAGGTTCATCCCGGGAATGGCTTCGGCGGCAACCTCGTTGCGGAAGCGCTCCTCCAAGTAGTGGCGCTGGACCGGGTAGCCGACCGCGACGATCGCCAGCGCCAAGGCGACCGAGCCGCCGGTCACGATCCCACGGCTGGCGCCGCGGCCCCGGGCCAGCAGAAGCGCCCCGGGCGCGGCCACGGCCAGCACGACGACGAGCAGGGCGAAGGCGCGGTCGGGGTCGCGCGCCACCGTGTCGGCCCGATCGGTGAGCACGAGGACGAGGACCAGCGCGCCCATCAGCCACCAGCGACGGCGTCCCCCGTCGAAGGCGCGGGGCAGCGGCAGCAGCACCAGGCCGGCCAACAGGGCGCCGTAGAGGTAGCGGATGTTGATCCGGAAGGCCTCCGGGGCTCCGTCGGCGCCGGCGGCGCTGAGCGGGGTGAGGAGATAGGCGAAGAACCCGAACAGAGCGACGGCCCCGATCGCGCGCACGATCCGGTCGCGGCCCCAGATCGCCGCGACCAGAGCCGCCACGATCGCGCCTCCGAGGACCAAAGGCCAGAGAGCCCCGAACCCGTCGTGCAGACCGGGAGCGAAGTACTCGCGCCACACGCCCGTGTCGGTCGCGTAGTGGGCGATGCTGAAGTCGGGTCGCGCCGTCTGCAGCTGTTCGGGATGAGGCAGGGAGATCGGCCCGAGGCTCTCGACCGCCGGCAGCGGGTTGCCCGCCACGACGAGGTTGCGCAGGTACCAATAGCCCCCGCCCAGCAGCGCCGGCAAGACCCACCACTTCGCCGCCGCCCAGCGCATCCCCGCCGGCGCGAGCCAGAGCACCGCGACGGTCAACGCGCCGGCCATGGCCAGCGCCGTCACCTTCGTCCCCGCAGCCAGGCCCACCGCGAGACCCGCTGCCGCCAGCGGCCATCCGACGGGAAGCGCCCCGCCCCTGCCCTCCCCTCCGGTCTCACGCCGCAGATTCCAGGCCGTAACGAGGATCGCGATCGCGGCAAGCAGCAACCCCGCCGCCATCAAGTCGTTCTTGCCGGCAGCGGGCTCCCGCACGACCAGCACATGCGCCTCCATCAGGATCGCCGCGGCCACCACGGAGAGCGATCCGCGCCCATACGGCCTGCCGATGCACCAAGCAGCCAATAGCGCCACCGCAAGCCACCCGTAGTTGAGGAACAGCGACGGGTAATCGCGCCCCGTCAGGGCCATGCCGACGGCGTGCAGCACCTCCGAGTTCTGCGGGTAGAACCAGTTCGTGAACACCGTGTCCACGTAGTGCATCCCCGTCAGCGAGTGGCTCTGCACCATCTCCGCCGAGAACGGCAGGTGGTACCAAAGCGAGTCGAAGTTGAACACCCCTCGGTCCAAAGCGCTCTTCGTCGTCAGGGCCCAGTGCCCGACCACGAGCCCGATGACTCCAACCATCACCAATAGCTCCAAGGCGCCCTGGCCGGCGGGTCCTTTCGGTGCCGCGTCCCCCACGGTGCTCGGGACTGGACGCGCCTCCGCGCCGCGGGGAGCCCCGCCGCCGCCCGCCGGAGAGAACGCCGCAGCTGAGGCCACCAGGATCGCAGCCGCTAAGAGCGTTCCCGCGTAGAACAGCTCGACCGTGCCCAGGAGCTCGGATAGCCAGATCAGAAGAGCTACGGCGAAAATGGACTCGACAAGGCGAGCGGGCGGCCCCAGCCAATCAGGGAGCAAGCGGGCTCTCAGCCGGTATGCAGCGAATCCGAGCGCCGCGACGAGGGTCGCCGCCTGCGCGGCCCCCAGGAGGTAAGAGCCGAGGCTAAGCATGGGAGCCGCCCCGGGACTGGATCAGCCGCCGAGACCGCGGACGTGAACCGGCGTCTCCCCTTCGGCGACCATCCCCTGCCCCCGCGCCATCCGCTCGATCACGAGCTCCTCGTCGGCGGACTGGATCCGGTTGTGCAGCTGCCGGTTTTCGTCCAGCAGTTCGTGCAGCTCGGCTTTGGCGGCCGTGGTCGCCGTGTAGGTCTTGACGAAGTCGATCGCCGGGTTGAGGTAGGAGTAGAAGACCGCGACCAGGACGAGGGTCAGCGCGACCCGGCCGACGCGGTCCCAGTTGACGCGGCTGCCGCCCCGTCGCGCCGCGGGTCTGCGGCGCGCAGCAGGACGGCGGCGCGGCTTCGCTGCCGTGCGGCCGGCCTTGGCGCGTGCTGCCATGCCCGGTCCTTTGCGGCCGGGCTCCGCATTCCTTCATTTAGCCGCGGCGCTGGGCGAATGCGTTCAGACCGGGGAACTGCGCGGCATCGCCCAGCTCCTCCTCGATCCGCAGCAGGCGGTTGTACTTCGCGACCCGGTCCGAGCGCGAGGGGGCGCCGGTCTTGATCTGGCCGGCGCCAGTAGCGACGGCGAGGTCGGCGATCGTCGTGTCCTCGGTCTCCCCCGAGCGGTGCGAGATCACAGCGGTGTAGCCGGCGTCGCGGGCCGTGCGGATCGCCTCCAGCGTCTCGGTCAGGGTGCCGATCTGGTTGACCTTGACCAGGATCGAGTTGCCGACGCCGAGCTCGATTCCCCGGCGCAGGCGCTCGGGGTTGGTCACGAAGAGGTCGTCTCCGACCAGCTGCACCCGGTCGCCGAGCCGCTCGGTCAGGAGCTTCCAGCCGTCCCAGTCCTCCTCGTCCATGCCGTCCTCGATCGAGACGATCGGGTAACGGGAGCTGGCGTCGTCCCAGTAGCCCACCATCTCCTCGGGGCTGAGCGTGCGTCCCTCGTGCTCGAGCACGTAGGAGCCGTTCTCGAAAACCTCGCTGGTCGCCGGGTCGAGGGCGATGAAGACGTCGGACCCCGCGTCGTAGCCGGCCGCCTCGACCCCGGCCAGCACCGCCTGCAGCGCCGCCTCGTTGGAGTCGAGGTCGGGCGCGAAGCCACCCTCGTCGCCGCCGGCCGTCGAGAGCCCCTGCGACGCCAGCGACTTCTTCAGGGCGTGGAAGACCTCGGTCCCGATCCGCAGGCACTCCGAGAAGCTCGACGCGCCGGCTGGGACGATCATGAACTCCTGGAAGTCGACCGAGTTGTCGGCGTGGGCGCCGCCGTTGAGGACGTTCATCATCGGCACCGGCAGCACCCGTGGCTCGCCCCCGCCGTAGAGCTCGGCGAGGTAGCGGTAGAGGGGCTGGCCGGAGTCCGCCGCGGCGGCCTTCGCCGCGGCCAGCGAGACGCCGAGGAGGGCGTTGGCGCCGAGCCTGCCCTTGTTCGGCGTCCCGTCGAGCTCGATCATCGTCTTGTCGAGAGCGACCTGCTCGGCCGCCCGGGCGCCCGTCAGCGCCGCCGCGATCTCGCCGTTGACGTTGGCCACCGCCCGCGAGACCCCCTTGCCGGCCCAGGTGTCGCCCCCGTCGCGCAGCTCGACCGCCTCGAACTCGCCGGTCGAGGCGCCGGAGGGAACGGCGGCCACGCCCCTGGCCCCCGACTCGAGCACGACTTCGACCTCGACGGTCGGGTTGCCGCGCGAGTCGAGGATCTGGCGCGCGTGGATGGAGGAGATGACGCTCACGGGCGGGGCAGTCTATTCACCGTCGGCGGTCGGACCGGCCGACCCGCGGGCTATTCGGGCAGCGGTGGCGGAGCGGCGCCGCCGGGAAGGCCGACTTCGTCTTCGCTGGCTTCTTTCAGGCCCTCGGGCCGGGGCCGCTGCGGAAGGCGGTCTCCCTGCGGGTTCACCTCGGTGACGCTGCCCGGGAAGGCCGGCGTGGGCTGCTGCACCGGAGCCGGGCAGTCCGGCGGTATGCCGCCTTTGGGATCGGCTTCGTAGCACGCTGCAGGCGCGGTCGGGGGACGGCCGTCGCCGACGTAGTTCGAGCATTTTTGGATCGTGAAGCCGTCGGCGCAGAAGGTCCGCGCTTCCCACTTGCTCTGGAAGTCGGCGACGAAATCGGCGAAGAACGTCTGCTGGAGCTGCTGGTCGAGCTGGCTTTTGATCTGGCCTTGGACTTCTTTCAGCTGCTGCGTTTTCGCCGGGGTGATTTTCACCATTTCGGTGAGGAAGAATTTGCCCGCCACCGGGATCGGCCCGACGATCTCGCCGGCGCTGTTGTCGAAGATCGCGCTCGCGAGCTCCGGCTGACTCTGGAGCAGTTCCTTGCTGAGGCCGGCCTGCAGGCCGCCTTTGTTTTTCGTGTTCGGGTCTTCGGAGACTTTGGCGGCGATTTTTTTCCAGCTGGCAGGCGAGCTGTCTTTTTCGAGCTGGGCCTTCGCTTCCTCGATTTTCGCCTCGTCCTCGTTGACGATGATGCGGGCTTCGCGCGATTCGGGCTGGGTGAACTGGGTCTCGCGTTCGGTCTCGTAGAAGTCTTCGATTTCGGCTTCGGTGGCGGGCGGAGCCAGATTGGTCATCTGTTCCTGGATCTGGGTGCTGACGATCTGCAGCTTCACGCGGTCGAGGACGTCCTCCTGGGTGAAGCGGGAGGTTTTAAGGAATTTGTCGTATTCCGCCTCGGATTTGAAGTTCTGTTTTTTGATCTGCTCGAATTCGGTTTCGATCTGTTTCGGCGAGACCTCGATGTCGAGTTCTTCGGCCTCGCCCTGGAGCCAGATCGCGTCGAGCAGTTCGCTCAAGGCCGCTTCCTTGAGTTCTTCGTATTTGTCGTCGCCCGGTTTCGGCAGTTTTTTGCTTTCGCTCTGGGCAGCCTGCTGGAGCAGCGCGCGTTTGAAGTCGGCTTCGCTGATCGTGCCGATCTCCTCCGACACGTCCTCGACCTTCGCGACGTCGCCGGAGGGCACGCTGGGGGAGCTGATGCCCTGCGTGACCGCCAGGCCAAGGAACAACCCGATCAGCAGCGCGCCGAAGACGACGAGCCCAAGGCGCTGACGACCGGCCGCAGCCGAGTTACTGCTCTGCCCCTTTTTCGCTCCCACGAAGCGGGCAGCATAGTCAAATCGCCTAACGCCAGGCTTAACGCGTCGCTCAGGCGGTGGCCGGCTCGCCGGTTCGACCTGCCTCGCGCAGTCCCGAAGCCAGCGCCAGCACGGCCGCCAAACGCTCCTCTGGGTCGCCGGCGACCCGCATCGCGGCGGTCCGCTCGCGCCATTCGTACAGCGCGCCCTCGACCCGCTCGGCCAGCACTCCCGCCCCCTCGGAGTCGAGCTCGACACCGCTGACGCTCAGTTTTCCGCCGCGGAACTCGACGCTGCGGGCGCCCGCCAGGCCCAGTTCGATCCGCGCCTGTTGCAGCTTCAGCAGGTTCTCGGCCTGCGGCGGCAGCGGCCCGAAGCGGTCGTCGAGCTCGTCGCGGATCGCCCGTAGCTGCCCCGGCTCCCGGGCGGCGACGATGCGCCGGTGGACGTCGATCTTGGCCGCCTCGAAGGGGACGTAGGAGGCCGGCAGGTAAGCGTCCACCGGCACGTCGAGGCGGACAGGCTCCGCCGCCTCCTCCCCCTCCTCCACCTCCCCGGCCTCGGCCACGGCCTCGTCGATCATCTGGCAGTAGAGCTCGAAGCCGACCGCCGCGACGTGGCCGGACTGCTCGTCTCCGAGCAGGTTGCCGGCGCCGCGGATGTCGAGATCGCGCATCGCGATCCGGAAGCCGGAGCCGAGCTCGGTGTGATCGGCCAGGGTCGCCAGGCGCGCCGCCGCCTCCTCGCTCAGCGCCTCGGCCGAGGGGTAGAGCAGGTAGGCGAAGGCGCGCTCGCGAGAGCGCCCGACCCGGCCGCGGATCTGGTAGGCCTGGGAGAGCCCGAGCTGGTCGGCCCGCTCGACGATCAGCGTGTTCGCGGTGGGGATGTCGAGGCCGGACTCGATGATCGTCGTCGTCACCAGGCAGTCGGCCTCGCCGCGCAGGAAGGTGAGCATCGTCTCCTCCAGCCGGTGCTCGTCCATCTGCCCGTGGGCTTCCGCGAAGCGGGCTCCCGGGACGAGGGCCCGCAGGCGCTCGGTCACCTCGGGCAGGGAGTCGATCCGGTTGTGCAGGACGAACGCCTGGCCCTTGCGCTCGAGCTCGCGGTGGATCGCCTTGCGCACCAGGTCCTCGTCGTAGGGACCGACGTAGGTGCGGACCGGGCGGCGGCCCTCGGGCGGCGTCTCGATCACCGAGATGTCGCGCAGGCCCGCCAGGCTCATCTGCAGGGTCCGCGG
>Ga0196962_10000622_pt1 | contig 13439 bp, 10 predicted proteins | sample S3v_20metaG_FD_183186 | JGI IMG/M metagenome (GOLD analysis project Ga0196962, IMG submission 183186) | Soil microbial communities from Anza Borrego desert, Southern California, United States - S3+v_20 | ecosystem: Environmental > Terrestrial > Soil > Desert | place: USA: California | collected... | reverse complement strand
CGACCCAGGCGGCTATAGCGCCCCAATCGTGGCCGACCACGTCGGCCGTCCATTCCCCGCGGGCCAGTATCAGGCGCTCCACATCGCGCGCCAGCAGCTCGACGCGGTATGCTCGCACTCCGAGCGGTTTGTCCGAGAGGTTGTAGCCGCGCATGTCCGGAGCCACAACCCGGAAGCCGGCCTCGACCAGCGCCGGGATCTGGTGCCTCCACTGGTACCAGAATTGCGGGAAGCCGTGCAGCAGCAACACGAGCGGTCCCTCGCCCGCCTCGACGTAGTGCAGCCGCACGTCTCCGAGGTCGGCATAGCGGTGCGCCAGCTCTACCCCGCGCAGCGTCTCGTCGGCCACACCCCTCCCCTACCCCCAGGGACGATCTTACAAACAGCGGCCGCTGACCGGGCGACCCCACCTGCACCTCCGCAGGGTAAGCCAGCGGCCTCAAGTCGCCCCTTGGTTGAAGAGTGTTGTGTCCTGGGTGGTGTCAAAGTGGTGTTGGGAAGTCTTCCTAAGACGAAGCGTAGACTTCTCCAGTTTCGACCATGCGGCTCATCCAAGGCGGTTGTGGAGAGCCGACGAGCGGACTCGAACCGCTGACCTGCTCATTACGAGTGATCAGTCAGGTGTTGCCAGGGTTTGCTCGGGCTTGCAAATGCTGCATATTTAGAGGGGTTTCCTTTCCCTGCCTTGCTCCGTGTTGCACCGTATTGCTTTCCCTGTGGTATCAGAGTGGTATCAAGCGTCTGAGGATTGCGCGTCGCCGAATCCTCTGCAAGCGAGATATGCAGTTAAGAATGAGGGCGAGCACTCAGTTACACCATAGGCTCTAAGACGGGTACCACTTAGCTCGCAGGGAACCTCTTTCGTGAAGCAGCAACCCGACTGTGTCTCGGCGCGGCTCCTCAGAACACCAAGTGCGGCTCAACCTCTGTCAAGTATGCGGTGTGGGTATCGGCCGGGTGCTTCGCACGGGCATTCGGCAATGTAAATTACCTTCTCGAACAAGCTAGTCTTGCCGAAAGGGAGGTTGATAGGTGGAGAGGGTAGGATTCGTGGGGCTTGGGATCATGGGTGCGTACATGGCGGGCAACCTCTTGGAGGCGGGTCACGAACTCGTGGTCCACAACCGCACTAGGACCAAGGCGGAACAGCTTGCCCAACGCGGGGCGAGGGTCGCCGATTCGCCGAGGGAGGTAGCAGAGACAAGCGACGTTATTATCACCATGCTACCCGGTCCGCCTGAGGTCGAGGCTGTGGTCGCCGGGGAGGGCGGGTTGCTGGAGGGGGCAAGAGCAGGCTCACTCATCGTCGACATGAGCACCTCCTCGCCCGGCAGTTGGCCCACACTGCCAGAGAAAGGGGCTTGGGGATACTGGACGCCCCTGTCTCCGGCGGGGACATCGGGGCCAGGGATGGGACGCTATCGATCATGGTCGGAGGAGTGGAGGACGACTTCGAGAGAGCAAGATCCCACTTTGAGGTCATGGGTGAGACAGTTGTCTACGTGGGGAGGCCGGGGCCGGTCAGGTGGTGAAGGCCTGCAACCAGATAGTCGTCGGGCTCGTCATCGAAGCAGTAGCCGAAGCCATGGTCTTAGGCACGAAGGCAGGGGTGGCTCCCGGTAGAGTCTCTAAGGTTCTCTCCGGGGGTCTTGCGTCCAACAAGATCCTCGAGGTCAAGGGCGAGAAGTTCTTGTCGCACGAGTTCACCCCCGGGGGCAATGTCGAGTACCACCGCAAGGACCTGGGGATAGCCCTGGCGGCGGGCACAGAGTACGGGGTGACGCTCCCCGTCACGGCACTCGTGGAGCAGATGTTCGGGGCACTGGAGGCCAAGGAAAGGGGCGGCTGGGACCACTCGGCGCTGATCACCCTAATCGAGGAGGGGTCTGGGGAGGGAGCAAGGTGAACGTCGCCGGCGGCCCGACGAGCGCTAGGGGCGTCGTGGATCACGAGGCGCCTGGCCGAGCAGCAACCGCGGCTTCCACCGCCGCGTCGATAAGAGACGCTATAAAGAGTGGTGACTGGCATCCGATGGGGCTACGTCGTCGGGGTGTCGGGAGCCCGGCCTTAACTGGTCGATCGGTGACCAGTGGTCCCGTGGGGAAGTTCAATCTCGTTCGAACTGCCGGGGGTGCTCTTCATAGCCGGCCTCCTCCAAGGTTCCAGCCCCCGCGTAGATCACGAGCGTTACGACTGGTCGGTCGCTGTCGTTGCGAACGCCGTGCCACTCGTCCTGAGCAATGAACATCGCGTCTCCCTCTCTGAGGCGCATCGCCCCTCCTTCGGAGAGGGCCAGGCAAGCGCCCTCAAGCACGTACATGATCTGCTCGGCGTTGGGGTGCCGGTGCAGCAGGTGCACTTTACCAGGTGGGATCTCAGAAGAAAGCAAGATGATCCTGCGAGCCCCGGCAACGTCTTTGTTAATGATGTTCTTGACGATCAAGCCCTCTTGGTCGGGCTTGGTCATCACCTGCTCGGCGACATCCCGGCCATTTCTTATCTCCACGCTTCTCCTTTCTTCTTCGAGTCGGTAGGCCAAGAAGGTGCGCTATAGCGTTCCCGACATTGATCGCTCAGCCCATGACGAGCAACACCCTACCGGGTACTTCGCTACTCTCGACCCGTGCGTAGGCCGTTCCCGCCTGCTCTAGCGAGTAACGTTCGGCGATCGCCGGCGCACGTAGGGCCCCTTCATCGAAGCCGGGGACTAGGTCCTTCAGGACGGCGGCGCTTCCTCCGGCGTCCAGCAAAGACGTCATCAGCCCGAATAGGCGCAGTCCCTTGCGGTAAAAGTCGAACAGGTTGAAGGAGACTTGCTGCCTGTCGGGGGTTGTCGTGATGACGACCATGCGCCCCTTCTCGCCGAGGCTCTCTAGGGCAGGTTCGAATAGGAGTCCGCCGACGGTGTCGAGGACTAGATCCGCCCCTCCCCCACCCGTAGCCGCCTTGACAGCGTCCGTGAGTGCTTCCCTGGAGGTGTCGACGATGATATCGACGCCCGCACGCTGTGCCATCGGACGCTCCGACTCATCCTTGATGGCCCCGATGACGCGAGCCCCCTTCCAGCGAGCGATCATCACCGCTGCGCTCCCCACACCGCCAGCCGCGCCGGTAACGAGGATAGTCTCTCCCTCTGAGACGTCGCCCAGCTCGACCAGCGCGGACCCGGCAGTAACGTAGGCGAGACCCGATACGCCAGCCTCCTCCAGAGAGAGCGTGTTGGACTTCGGTACGATGGCGTTCCCTGGGACGGCGAGGTACCGGGCATGTGATCCGTCGCGGACGAACCCGAGCTCTCCGCCACCCGTACCCCAAACCTCCTTACTGACCAGTTCCTGCGGCCCTTCGACGACGACCCCGGCGAAGTCGCGGCCAGGTATGCGCGGCAGGGTGGTGAAGGCGAACGAGCCTCGTGCGTTCAGCACATCGCTGCGGTTTACGGCGGCGGCGTGCACTTCTATAAGGACCTCCCCTTCCGCCGGATCTGGCCTCGGAACCTCGGTCGCTCGGAGTTCCGAAGGATCCCCGAAGCGTTCGATCAAGATGGCCTGCATTTCGCGATACACCTCCACGAGTCTTTCGAGAAGTCTGGCTACCTACCACATTATCTTGAACGATCCTTATAGAAAGAGTTCTTAGGTGCCGCGCCCCTAGAGGAGCGCGCCACCTCAACGGATAGGATCGGGTTCAAGCGAACGCCTGCGCGAGCAAGGCAGGTTCGGCTAATCGGCTACGCCCTACGCTGTCCCACCAGTGGTCCGCGGAGTGACCCAATGGGCGGGGCGCTCTGCGTGGGTCACCAAGAAATCTCGCGAGTCCTCGGCCAACCGACGCGCTCGCTCTAGGTCGAAGCCGACGAGTTGGCCGTCGCGCTTGAGGGCGCTGCCATTGACCCATACAGAGTTCACGTTCGACGTATCCATGCTGCAGACGACTGTGCCCACCGCGTCGATGACTGGTGCCGCGTTGACCCGCTCGATGTCGAGCATCACGATATCCGCCTTCTTGCCGGGCGTGAGCGATCCGGTCTTGGCGGCAAGCCCGCAAACTCGAGCACCGTCGATGGTAGCGAACTCCAAAACGTCGCGGGACGATAGAAGCGCTGGCACCTCTTCCAGCTCCTCGTCGAAGACCCGCTCGTGAACCCTCACCCGCTCGGCCGCAAACAAGAACCTCATCTGTGTGAACGGGTCGCCGGGCACAGTGGTTACAACGTCGCAGCTGAGGCTGGGACGCAAGCCGTGCTCTAGCAGCTCCCCGGTGGGCGGCATGCCATGACCCATCGTCATCTCGACCATCGGGGCGATCGAGGTTGTGCCTCCGGTGTCCGCGATGAGCTGGAACTCCCGGTCGGTAAGGTGGTTGCAGTGGATGTAGGTGGTGTCCGGACCGAGCAAATCGAGATCATGCAGCTGCTCGACCATCCTGAAGCGGCCGGCGACGTTGCCCATCCCGACATGCACGCTGATGGGCACGCCGATGTCCCTGGCAAGATCCCAATCGTGCCTCACTACCTCAGGAACGCAGAACCCGGGCCCCCTTGTACCCATCGCGAGGGTCATGAGACCATCGTCTGAGGAGAAGTACCTGTCCCTCACCCGCCGGATATCCTCGGGCGACTCCAAGACGCTGTTGAACCACCAGTCGGCGAGTGAGGTGTTGGGGTTTCCGTAGCAGTATACCGAGCGCAGCTTGAGCTCTTCGAGCGCACGGATCGCCTCGTCGGTGTGGTCAGGCGTGTTGTTGATGTGAGACCAGTCGAGGAGCGTGGTCACGCCGGCGTCGATCGCCTCAAGCGCGCCGAGTAGGTTGCCGGCGTAGACGTCCTGCGGACGGTAGGCCGGCGCCAGGCTATCGAGAACCAGCGCGAAGTACCCATCGAGCGTCACGTCCGGTGCGATGCCGCGCACCACGGTCTCCCAGGTGTGCCGGTGCGAGTCGATAAAGCCGGGGATGATGATCGCGCCCGAGGCGTCGACGACCTCGCAGTCGGACGCGTCGATGGACGGGGCGACATCCGCGATATCCTCGTCCTCGATCAGCACATCCCCACCCGGTATATCCCCTACATCCGGGTCCATCGAGATAATGTGTCCACCGCGGAGCAGCGTTCGTGCAGGCATCTTTGTTCTTACCTTTCTGTCGTGTGACTATTGGGGAAGTCTCGTTGTGCCGAACGGAGGTCCTTCGCGTCGTGTCAAGCCCGCGCAGTCGACATCGCCGGTGTCAGCGTTATGTAGAACTCACAGGTGTAGAACGGAGCGTCGAGCCCGCGCTGCGCCAGTTCCCCTTCGTCCTCGTGCTTGCTCAGGGGCCTGACGAGGGCAGACTTGACCGCCCCTATGGTGTCGTTTTCCAGGTATGGATCGTCTGGGAAGAAGACCTGCGTGATGAGCGTCTCGTGTCCTTCCGCCTCCACCTTGAAATGTATGTGCGCCGGACGCCACGGGTGCTGGCCTGTGGCCTCAAGCAGCTTGCCCACCGGCCCGTCCGTCGGGACCGTGTAGGGTTTGGGTACCATCGTCTGAAACTCGTAGCTGCCATCCTCGTCGACACCGAACCTACCCCGAAAGTTGTAGTCCGGCTGCCTCTCATCCCAGATGTCGTAGCCGCCATCCGGACCCGTCTGCCAGATATCGATGACCGCGCCGCTTATGGGAGCGCCATCCGTGGAGGTAACCTTACCGTGGACGAAGAGTACGTCCCCGTTCTCCACGCCTTCATACTCTTCGTAGATCTTCACCGGCTTCTCGCGCCAGGGCGGATCTTCGCGATAGAGTGGCCCTTCCACGTCGCTCGGCGTAACGCCTGACTCGTCTTTGTGGGTAATAGAATCAACCAGCACCGACGTCTTGGTGACGTCGGAGAGCAGGACAAACTCGCCTTGCTTGCCAACCTCGGTCAGAAAGTCGAGCACCGCCAACCACTCCTCTTCGGTTACTCGGTGCTTCCTTATCACCTCGTGTATCGCTTCGAGTGCCTCCGGCAAGATCAGCACCAACCTCTCGCTGCTCACCTTGTTCCCCACATCAGCCACCGCCGCTACTCCTCCTTTCCTGAACACATCATGTCATCTAGCCCTCGAAGGCGCCTAGGCGAAAAGCTAATGGCCACGAACCGATCCCTCGCCACCGCGCAAGCACCTTCCTGGGTTGCCTCTTCGCAGAGTCATGTTCACAACTATACTGCAGAACAAGACGTCGCCGGAGCCTGGATCTAACACGCTGTGTTCTCTCCTTTCCCGACCTCCTCGTCGCCCATTATGGTGGTCCGTTATTGATATGTCCAATACAGGATCGGGTTCTTGGTAGGGTCGATCTACCATCGGACGAGCCGTTGCTACTTGATCCAACGCCTTGCACGATGGTCACCACTTTGAACAATGCACGGGTTCTTCTAGCGGGTGAGGGATTGTTCGACGACCCTGTTCGTGATCTTACCTATATCTGAGATGGTAACGGTAACCTCGTCGCCCGGGCTCAGGTACTCAGGCGGGGTTCGGGCGTAACCGACACCTTCTGGTGTGCCCGTCAGTAGGATGTCCCCGGGCAACAGGGTCATCGCCAAGGAGAGCTCTTCTATGAGCTTGGCGATGGGGAAGACCATGAATTTGGTGTTGGAGTTCTGCTTCTCCACACCGTTCACGTAACACTGCACCTGCAGGTTCTGCGGGTCTGCTATCTCGTCGGCCGTGAGGATCCAGGGTCCTAGCGGGCAGCTTCCGTCCATCCCCTTGCCTTTGAGCCACTGGCCGCCGTGGCGCCGCTGGACGTCCCTGGCCGTAATGTCATTGGCGATCGTGTAGCCGAAGATGTGATCCATGGCCTCTGTGGCCGGTATGCTCCTCCCGGTGCGGCCTATCACAACCGCGAGCTCGGCTTCGTAGTCCATCTTCTCGGAGATATTCGGATCGAAGGGGATGCCGGCGTAGGGACCGATCACGGTCGTCGTCGGTTTGTCGAAGAAGGTCGGGTACTTGGGCAACTCCTCTTCTTGGTTTCCGCGTCGTCCTTGCCCTTCCTCGAAGTGAGTTAAGTAGTTCCACCCCATACAGAAGACGTTCCGCCTGGGATGTGGGATCGGAGCCTGTAACTCGACCTCGGCGACCTCAGCCCGCGGATCGGCCTCCTCGGCGAGCGAGCGGGCTTCCTCAAGGGCAGGTTCCCCTTCTTCGATGAACGCAAGCATCGAGTCGAACCTCTCGCTCAGGTCGACTACTCGGCTGTCGACGACGGCTCCTACCCGCAGCTGACCGTCCAGGTACGTGACGAGTTTCATCGAATCACCCCCGTGCATGGACGCAGGTCAAGGGCGTAGTCGCAGGGGCGATCAGGTGTGTTCGTCATCTTGAGATACCTCCTTCCGCCGGTTCCCTGCTTATCATTCTGACGTCAGCAGACGAATACGTCCAACACATGTGCTTGATTGATTAATAGACAACTTGTATAAAGCGATCGTGAATCTGCAACGCTGGCGCCCACGAAGTGGGCGTGGCAGAGGAGTTGAACTTCGCGCGAGCGGCAGAACGATTGCATATAGCGCACTCCCTCTTGGGCTACCAGATCGGGCACCTGGAGGACGAGCCCGAAGACGGAGAATGGCCAACAGCCCTCAGCACGGCGAGCTCGCAAGCACGACTCCTCACGCGAGCGATCCCGGCACCCCTTCTACCGACTACTGATATCGTGTTCGAGCCGTTGAACTCATGAGTGACCCGCGCCAGGGAGCCCGCTCCGCTTGGGGACCCGAGGGCCGTCGTGCCGCGGTCAGCGTGACCTTCGACAACCTCGGGGAGGCAGCCGACCTCGAACGCGGGCTATGGCCCGAGGATGAGCCACTCGGGCGCCACTTCTCGGTGAAGCGCACGCTCCCTCGCATCCTGGATATGCTCGACGAGCTAGGGCTCCAGGCAACGTTCTTCGTCGAGGGACTCAATGCCGAACTCTACCCCGATGCGCTGCTCGAGATCGCCAACTCTGGCCACGAGCTTGGCTACCATGGCTGGCGCCACGAATACTGGCCCAACCTGAGCCCCTCCAATGAGGCTCGTGTACTAGAACGGGGCGTGCACAAGATGCACGAATTCGGCGTCCGGCCGCGCGGTTTTCGGCCGCCGGGAGGGAGGTTGAACCCTTCCTCGCCAGAACTGCTCGAAAACCTCGATTTTACCCACTGCTCGCCAGCGGGCCTCGGGATCGGTTTCCTCGGCAACTTGGTCGTCCTGCCGTTCGAGTGGCGACTGATCGACGCTTACTATTATCTGCCACGCTTCGGCGGTCTTCGGAAGACCGCCACAGGTTCGAGCGAGCCGCTGTCCCCGTTCCGTTTCCAGGAGACGCTAAGATCGGCGCTGCAAGGTGTTGTTCGCGACGGTGGGCACCTAACCCTGGTATTCCATCCGTTCCTAGAAGAACGGGAAGACCGCTTCGAGATTATGCGTCGTGTGTTCGAAGAACTGCGGGATCTAGCAGAAGATGGGTTGGTTTGGTGCGCACCGCACCAGGACGTGGTTTCATGGGTCCGCGAACGCCCCGAAGCTTTCGGCAATGGGCTCCAGCTCGACTCTACTGAGGCGTGAAGGTGCTCGCACCTGGTCGAGCCATACGGATGCTGGAATAAGGCACTTCCGCTTTGCGCTGTGGAGCAACGAGCGAACTCGAACGACCGACCTGCTAATTGCGAGTGATCACTCAGGGGTTGCAGGGGGTTGCAGGGGCTTGCGAATCCCGCATATCTAAGCAGCTTTCTCTGCTCCGGTTTGCTGCGTGTTGCACCCACCGCGCGCGGTGGTGTCAGAGTGGTATCAGGAAGTGATGGATTATCACTCTTCCAACACACCTGAGTAGTCGAATCTAGCAGAGGCACCGGGACAGACGCCAACGTCAAGATATCCTCCCGGTTCGAAAAAGGCTTCGGGTAGCCTTCTGAACGGGAGGATACAGTTTACCGGTATAGGGACAACCTAGATTGGCCAACATACCGGCACGGATACCTTATTACTGCAAGGCAAACAATAGGACAGTACCTACTAGCGCAATAAGGAGCAACGCTATCAACAGTCCCACCGCAGCGGGAATTAGAACCACGAGCGCAGCCTTGCCGGTCGTCGTCTCGTGAACTTCCCGCACACCGATAACAGACAGGACTATGGAAGCTACGACGGCCACCAGCGGTCCCAGTACCGGAACCCAGCCCACGAGCTGCACAACGTTCGAGTAAGAAACCACCCGGAACGTGGCCTCGAAACCGGCATTAGCGGGCTTGACGACCAGAGCGACCAGCAAGTGCAGAATGCCGGCGCATATAAACAACGCTATCGCGGAGATGATCGGCGTAAAGAACATAGAGGCTACTAAGGCCCCGATTGCTCCCCCGAGGCCCGTGTCCCCTATGCCCACGGTGGCGTACAGTACTCCTAGAAAACTGCCAATTGACGCCGAGATCACCGCGCACACCAGGGCGAAGATCACGGGATTCACGAAGTCTCCCCGCCGGGCCATGTCGCGAAAGAAGGCCACAGGCCGGGTAACCAGATCCCTGAGCGTATCCACAAAGCTTTCTACGGGATTGGTGTAAGTAAACTCTGCAGTTGCGGAGCCGGTTGACGCCCTTCTTGGGTCTTCGCCAGGATGGCCTCCCATCTCGCCGTGGTTCTGTTGCTCCGTGTGCATCACCAACTCCTTCTCTACGCTCTCCAACCTAAGTGACTAGGTTATTCTGCAGTCCGCGCCGTGCCATCGGTCCGGAGGAGTAATTCGCGTGGTCCCCCGGAACCAATCGCGTCGTATTCGCGAAGTGCCGCTCTGCGATCGATCAGCCTCTGCGAGCTTTCGGAGTACAGGGTCCGCAATGCTAGGGGACTTCCTGATGGAGGAGCTCTACACCTTCGTGGGGGAGGGCTGGGAGCAGGAGGACGACATCACCCTCCTTACCCTACGACGCTCCTAATCCCTAAGGTGACCTTCCGAGAACACCTCTACTAGGCAAGTGAGTGAATAGGAGCATAAGTAGGGCCGAGGTCATCAAGACCGCCTACGGACCCTTGACAGACTAGGGGCCCTCGACAGACTGTAGACCTTCCATCCCAAGGCGATATGAAAGACGATGAGTGACAGAATGCTGACGATGGCGATTGGAGAGCCAGGATCGATCAGCAGGACAACCCCTCCTGTCACCCCCAATACCCTAACCACCAGGCTCATCCACCCAAAGCCCTGGCCAAAGGCTGGAGCCCCGAGCATGGCCACCCCGAAGGCAATGACACCTATGGGCAGTAGGAGGAGCCCTACGACGAGCAACGCATCGAATATGCCCTGGGTCGCCTGCCACAAGAGGACGAGCGTCGCCTGATCCTCAGGTGTAGCCCCAGGAGCATGATAGAGGTCGGAGATTGGGGTCCTTGCGACCTGCGGAAGAGCTCCGGCCGCGAGCACGCCGAGACCCATGATGCCCAGCGCGCTCCCGAACAGCGCAGGAGCGAGGCCCGTCTCCCTAAGAGCACGATACAAGGCGAGAAAGTGGATTGCCCACAGGGCAAGGACGCCCAGGTACAGGACCTCTTCCACGACGTGTGCCGCCCTGACGTCGGGGAACCTCATGACCAACCCCTCGGGTTCGGCAGGATCCGGGCCCACGAACACGCCCACGATGACGAAGACGGCCACGAGAAGGATGCCGCCCACGATCCCGGTCAGGCCGCCCCATCGCAGAACGCTTTGCTCCTCATCCATCTTCTGTTCCGCCTTCCTTTACATCCTGAACTTCGGAGAACGCTAACAGGCGAAGTTCACAGAATTTAATTTCCCGGCAGTCGAGTGAATAGAGCTTCGGAAGATGTACGGAGCCCCGCCGCGTTGCATCGAGGTCACATGTTCTGTGGCAGATAGCCCCAGTGTACAGAAACTCTTTGCGCCCTCACCAAGCCTCGACTCACTGATCTGCGGCTGATCAAGCACCGTCCCTGGTTTGCGCTCTATCCACAAGAAGAATTTGTGAGTGGTATCTCAAGGGGCTTTTGATTTCGAAATGGGAGCCCTTCGCATTCCGAGTCTTCCGCTTATCTAAGCCGATTTGGGAGAGCCGACGAGCGGACTCGAACCGCTGGCCTAATCTCATCACGAGTTTGCTTGCGTACGTACCAGCCCGTCCTACTGTGTCCGGAAATTGCGCTTGTTTGGGCGGTTTTCGGTACTCTTGGCAAGGCAGCTTGTCCACTGCGTATTAGCCTGTACTAGCCCGGTTGCAGTACGGGTTGCAGTATGCTTGGCGCAATCTCTAGAACCAAACCACAAGATACTCGGAGCTGACTTAGCTTAGGCGAGCAGTTGCAGCCCAGGTGAGATGAGGTATTCGGGAGGAAGCGGTCTGGGGGGTGCCGAGTATGCGTGTGCTCTAGAATTGACCTATGTCTACGCCGCTCTTGGCCACTAAACTCTATGTTCCCCCACCTCAGCCTAAAGTCGTCGTGCGCCCCCGCCTGATCGAGCACCTCAACGAGGGTGTGCACCGCAAAGTGACCCTTATCTCTGCCCCCGCCGGCTTCGGTAAGACCACGCTCGTAAGCGAATGGCTTGCCGCTCTACCGCGACCGGCCGCCTGGCTTTCGCTGGACGAAGGGGATAACGACTCAACACGCTTCCTGGCTTATCTCGTCGCTGCCTTGCAGACGATTGCCCCAAGCGTTGGAGAAGGTGTGCTAGGTATGCTCCAATCCCCTCAGCCACCACCAACCGAATCGGTTCTGACGGCTCTGCTCAATGAGATCACCACCATCCCGGACGATTTTGTTCTCGTTCTCGACGACTACCACGTTGTTGATGCCACAGCCGTCGACGATGCCCTCGGCTTTCTGCTCGAGCACCTGCCACCACGGATGCACCTGGTCATCGCCACCCGTGAGGATCCAGATCTACCCCTGCCCCGGTTACGCGCTCGGGGCCAGTTGAGCGAACTGCGCGCCGCCGAGTTGCGTTTTGCCCCTGGCGAAGCTGCCGACTTTCTCAAGGGGGTGATGGGCCTGGACCTCTCGGAGGAAGAGATCGCCGCCCTGGAGACCCGGACCGAAGGCTGGATCGCGGGGCTCCAGCTGGCGGCACTCTCGATGCGGGGGCGAGAGGACGTTCCTGGGTTCATTAGGGCATTCGCCGTAGACAACCGCTACATCGTGGACTATCTGGTCGAGGAGGTCCTGCAACGTCAGCCCGAACGCATCCGGAGCTTCTTACTCCAGACCTCCATCCTCGACCGGTTGAGTGGCCCGCTGTGCGACGCCGTAACCGGGCAGGAGGACGGCAGAGGGATGCTGGAGGTCCTGGAGCGAGGCAATTGCTTTGTCGTTTCGCTGGATGACAAGCGCCACTGGTATCGCTACCATCATCTATTCGCCGAAGTTCTATACGCACATTTGATGGGGGAGCAGCCCGACCAGGTACCTACCCTGCATCGGCGCGCGAGCGAGTGGTACGAGCAAAATGGTCTTTCGGCCGATGCGATCCGGCACGAGCTTGCCGCCGAGGATTTCGAGCGGGCGGCGGACCTCGTCGAGCTGCGATAGATCTCCTTTGTGGGGCTCTCAAGCTCTAAGACTTCATGCACGCAGCGTAGAGGGTGGCCGTTAACCAGCCGTTAACAGGGATGGCCATAGAGTGGCTATCTTTCCCTAAGGGGATAGGAGAAGAGAGGGAATGCTGTGTCGAAATGGGTGCTTTACTCGGTGGAGCTCGGATATTTGCTGAGGGGAATCTACCCTGCGGGGTCTTACCGGTCGGGAAGGTGGGAGGCGAGCTGCTGGCGAGAGCCTAGGTTCAGCTTCTTGAGGATGTTGGTAACGTGGTGGTGCACCGTATGCTCTGATAGCACCAGCTCGGAGGCGATCTGGCGGTTGGTAAGTCCCCGCGTAACGAGGATCGCCACTTCCTTCTCACGTGGGGTGAGGCTAGGTGGTCCGCCGGATGAGGGTTGCTCCGATCCGGGAGATGGGGTGTGAGGGGCTTCTGTTGGGAGAGGGCAGTCGTAGATGGTTCCTCTTCCGAGAGGGCGTACTCTATGGCCTCATGCAGTCCCATGGTTTTCCCCTCGGCGAGCGCCGTTTCCCAGACTGCCTCGCTCAGCCGTGAACGGGCAGCCGCCAGGTACGGCTCTCGTAACGCACGCGCTTCTGGCGGTTGGTGGTAGTCTAGTGCTTCCTGGAGCGCTCTCGCCGCCCCGAAGAGCCTAGCTGCTCGTCCGGAATCTCCCTTGGCAGCGGCGACGCAAGCCAATCCTTCTAGGCTCTCTGGCGCAATCCACCTGTCATCCAACTCTACACACAGTGCTTAGTGAACCTATCAAAACCATCATGAGAGGTAGTTGAAGCAGATCAGCGAGCAACCAAGATGGAGAAACGCCTCATGGGGATGTCGTCGCTGCGCTCGTAGCGAATCGTGAGTCTGCGGTACTTC
>Ga0196962_10000621_pt1 | contig 13440 bp, 10 predicted proteins | sample S3v_20metaG_FD_183186 | JGI IMG/M metagenome (GOLD analysis project Ga0196962, IMG submission 183186) | Soil microbial communities from Anza Borrego desert, Southern California, United States - S3+v_20 | ecosystem: Environmental > Terrestrial > Soil > Desert | place: USA: California | collected... | reverse complement strand
AGCGATATCCATCGCGGACATGGCGGTGCTCAGTTCGTATTCTCCCGCCTGGATGGACATATCTAGCCCGGAATAGATCAGGTACGTACGGAACGCATCCGAATCCCGAATCAACCCCACCGCCTGCAAGTGGTTGGCAACGGAGTCGACCGACTCGCCAATCTCGATCGTGAAGGTTTGCAAGGTGCCGTTCATATCGAGAGGCTGAGTCAACAGACCGTTATACCAGAGCAGAAGCGCAGAATACTGCACACGTTCTGGCAGAGAAAGAGATGGAGCGGGTGGTCCATACAGCCGCGCGACGCGCGAGGGAATGTAAAATACAGCAGCAAGCAGACAAGCGAAGATGCTGAACAAAAAGAAAAGGGCGATGAGATTCCGCACAGTTCTGAGCTTGGACTTACGACGGGGGATTGGTTTTGTTGGCTGCGTAGCCATGAATGTTCACCAAATGACGTTTTGCAACAATGGTTTTATTCCACCATCGGGGCATTCGCATCAAGATAAGATCTCAGAATCATCACTGCCGCGAGTTCGTCCATGTGACCGGCGCGCTTCTTGCGCGAGACACCCATCTCGATCCGCACCGCGCGCGCATCCTGGGTGCTAAAGGACTCGTCCCACAGGATCACAGGAATTTGCGTCTGCTGTTTCAACGCTTCCGCAAATTTTGCCGCGCGCCTGCCCGCCAGATTGGGCTTACCTTCTTCATCAAACGACTGGCCGACGACAATCAGTCCCGCATCATTTTCGGACGCTAGGTTGGCAACCTGCGCCGCATCCATTAAGCGCGAGACATGTTGAATCAATTTCAACGGGCTGGCAATGGTGGCAGTCGGGTCGCTGATCGCAAGACCGATATGCTTTTCACCGTGGTCAACAGCTAAGATTCTCATAGGTAGGTAGATATATAAGTCAACAGGCAAACAAGTACACAGATCGAAACGCAGCTACTCCTTCACTTGGTCACCACTGAAATACGGAACGGGGCAATAGGCACCCACGGCCACCAGGACGGAGAAAGACGAATCTCAGGTGCATCTTCGAGCGTCAGGTTGTTTTCCAACAAACTCTGGGCGCGGCGGGCGCTAATTCCCTGGATGAGCTGCGTAATTTGAGGATAATGAATCTGTTGCACAATACGCCGCTCCGCGCGCACGGTCCAGCGGGTAAAGCCGTCCTCGTTGAGGATGGGTTGCGTCACCGGCTCGAGGGATAATGCCCCTGAAGCCGCGGCAAAACCTGAGGGCAGCGAAGCGTTCAACGCTAAGGCAGCCAGCTCGGTCAGGTCGTCTGCGTCCGCATAAAGAGTCGAAAACTCCGCCTGTATATTCAACGTCAGTTTGGTGCTCGCCGCACCAGCAGGCGGATCATACACTTCGGAAAGGATTTGAGACACCTCAAACGTGTCCTGGAGAAGAACGTCACCGGTTTGAAGTTCGTTCTCAAGTTGGGCACGTGCCTCCTCTTCCAATTTTTCCATCAACGATTCTTTCGCGCGTTCCCGATCGGCATCGCTTGCCTGCACTGAGGGCGTTTCTCTTCCACCGGTTAGCGGCTCAGCATTCGTGACCGAGAGCGAAAGCCCAAGCCTGCCCTCGACGACGATAATTGTTTCTGCATCCACGTTCCCGGAACGACCGCTTTCCACAGCTACGACGGGAAGCTCAAGGGTCTCATCCACCCCTGCGGGAACCTCCCCCGCGCGCGTCGTCTCGAAGCGGATGTTATCCTCGGTTCGGACAACAGTTCCCCTGGGAATCGTGACCACCTGCTGTGTGAGATTCCGAAATGTCACGCGCCCCCTCGCCTGCGACTGGGGGGTCACACCCCGTCCTGTCACAATTACCGTCTGTGTCCCTTCCACAATCACACGTTTTTCATACGCAGGAATCGTGCCCGTGATAAACACAGATTCGATAGAGCGACCGGCAATGACCGGCAAAACAACACTCTGGGTTTTCGACTGAGGCTGCAGCACCACCTCTGCACGCGGGATAAACAACGCCACAAGTACGAGCACCGCAGCCACACCAAGGATAAAAGCTCCCACACGCGTGGCAGGGTGCGCTCGCCACGCCTCTTCCCTGACGAATACCTGCTCTCGCTGCTCGCGCAAATCCTTACGCGGTGGACGCTGTACCCAGCGCCTCCGCCGTGGCTTGGGCCATGCAAGGCGCTGCGCCTGCCCCGTGGACTCAAAGACCGGGATTCGCAGCGCCTCCGCTTCCTGACGAACGCGTCGCGCTCGCGTCACCAAACCCAGCTGCGCCCCAAGCGTGAGAGCATGCCTCTGCAAGACTTTGAGATCTACTTGCCGCAACGTGACCTTCTCATATTTGGGCCAGACCAGCAAAATGCGCGGCGTCTTCGCCCACGACATCCGGTCTCGCACGGAAATCAGGTCATCGTGTGATTCGAGGGTGATGATCTGGGTTTTCATCCGCTCAAATTATAACCGTTGCAACAATAAGAAATCTTCACTTGACCTGAAGGGTCAATTTATGTATATTCAACAAAATCCTGTAGTTGCGACTTTAGTCACTCTTTTCACAAAAACAACGACTAAAGTCGTTACTACACTTATTCGAGGAGAGAAAATGCCATCTGCCGATGTCATCATTACGAACGCGAAAGTCTTCACCAGTGACGAAGTAAATCCGTTTGCAGAGGCAGTGGCAATCAAGGGGAATCGCATCGTCTATGTGGGGACAAACGAAGAAGCAGAGCCATTCAAAATTGATTCCACTCGTCTGATTGACGGTCAGGGGCATACGCTTACAGCAGGCTTTATCGACACCCACGTACATTTGCTCTGGGGCTCCATCTGGATGGGTAATGCCCAGCTTCAGGAAGTCAAGACTAAAGAAGACTTAAAAAGTATATTGTCCGATTACGCCAGTGAAAACCGGACCAACCCCTGGGCCCTTGGACGCGGTATCAAATACGGCATCGTTTCCACGCGGCAGGAGCTGGATGCAATCCTCGCAGATCGCCCGGTGTACATCGGCGCGTACGATGGGCATACGGGCTGGGCGAATACCAAAGCCCTCGAGATGGCTGGCATTCTGAACGACGATGGGCGAGAAATGCCGAACGGCATTATCGTCCGTGATGAGAAAGGTCTCGCCACAGGCGAATTGCGTGAAGGGGATGCCATGCGTGCCGTCATGGATTTGGTTCCCGAACCTGATTCAAATCGCAAACGTGAATTGTTAAAACTCGCGATTCAAAAATTCAACGCCACCGGAATTACGAGTGTTCACAATATGAACGGGGACATGGAAGAGTTGATGGCATACGCTGCCTTGGAAGATGCCGGCGAAATGAACATGCGCGTCTACGTGCCGTATCACGTCAAGCCCGAAACAACCAAGGAAATGCTCAGCGAAGCCGCGCAGATGGCAGCCGTGCAAATGGAGTACGTGCGCGGCGGCGCGGCAAAGTTCTTTATGGACGGGGTCTGGGAATCCTATACGGCATTCAATATCGACCCGTATGCCGATGCGCCGGATGTGAAAGTGGAGCCGATCTTCTCATTGGAACATTTCACCCACATGGCGTCCCTGTGCGACAAGATGGGTCTACAGGTTGCTGTCCACTGCTGCGGCGACGCCGCTGTCAGGCAAGCGCTCGACGGTTATGAAGCCATCCAGAAAATGAACGGCAAACGCGACAGCCGTCATCGTGTAGAGCACATTGAAGTCTGCCAGCCGGAAGATATGCCGCGCTTTAAGGAGCTCGGCGTCATCGCATCCATGCAAACCAGCCACGCGCCCTTCAGCCTGGAAGAAGATATGGTGTGGACGAAACGAACAGGGCAACAGCGCTGGCGCATTTCCTTCCCCTGGCGCGACCTTAAGAATGCAGGTGCGCATCTAGCATTGGGCAGCGATTGGACCGTCGCGCCCTTTGACCCGATGATTAATCTTTATGTTGCCCTCAACCGCCAGAAATGGTCGCCGGATGACCCCGACCAGCGCCTGACTCTCGAAGAGTGTATTTTGGGATACACTCGCGACGCAGCCTATACGGAGTTCATGGAACATCAAAAGGGACAGGTGAAGGAAGGCTATCTGGCTGACTTGGTCTTGTTCTCACACGACCTATTTGAATTACCGCCGGAAGACATTAGAATTGCAAAAGCTGTCATGACCATGGTCGATGGACGGATTGTTCATGAGGAAGAGAGACCCTAAAGGTTTTTCTAACCTGACGAGCAGTAAAACTTGTATGCAGGAAAACACTGCTGGTATCTCTGAATTTCTTGTTGATGGAAACCTTTAGGGTCTGAGTCTAATGACCACCTATATCCTCCGCCGCCTCTTGCAAGCTCTTCCCATCCTGTTCCTCCTGAGCGTGTTCCTCTTCGGCGTGGTGCGCCTCATGCCCGGAGGTCCATTGGCGCAGGCGGAACGCAACCCCAACGTCTCCCCGGAACAGCTTGCCGCACTGCGCGTCCGCCTCGGGCTGGACCAGCCTCTTCCCATCCAATACGTGAAGTGGATCAAAGCCTTTGTGCTGGAAGGAGATTGGGGCTACTCGATCAAATTCCGCCGTCCGGTTGCCGAGATGATCTGGGAACGTGTCCCTGCCACACTCATCCTTTTCGGCGCGGGATTTATCGTCATGCTGCTCTTTGCCATCCCTATCGGCGTGTATTCCGCCATCAAGCCGTACTCTTTCTTCGACAACCTCATTACCACGTTCAGCTTTGCCGGGCAAAGCGTGCCTGTCTACTGGATGGGACTGGTGCTGATCGTGATTTTCTATCTTAATGTGCAACTGTTTCCTGCGGCAGGCATGTACACCATTGGCAGAGAAGGCGAAGTTCTGGATTTGCTCTGGCACCTTGTTCTGCCGATTACTGCCATGAGCTTTAGCTGGATTGCATGGTATTCGCGTTTTCTACGTTCATCCATGCGTGATACATTGAACGAGGATTTCATTCGCACAGCGCGTGCAAAAGGTTTATCAGCGCGCATGGTGCACTTCCGACACGCCTTGCGGAATGCCCTGTTGCCCCTCGTTACGCTGATCGCTCTGGATCTGCCCACCGTCTTCGGCGGCGCGGTTTTTATCGAAACGATTTTCGCCTGGCCTGGGATGGGACGCCTCTTCTGGGACGCGGCGAAAGGACGCGATTATCCGATCCTGCTGGCGGTGATGATGATCTATGCCGCGATTACCCTTCTCTTCAACCTGATCGCCGATATCGTCTACGGGTTCCTTGACCCGCGCATTCGCTATGACTGATACCGTACTGGCATCCGAGCCTATTTTCTCCACATCGACTCGACCCGAAAGCCTGACCGAGTTAATCTGGCGGCGCTTTCGACGGCATCGCCTCGCTTTGCTCGCTGCCATCCTGCTTCTCTTGATGGTGACTTTGGTATTGGCAGCGCCTCTCAGCAGATATTCCCCAACCGATCAGAATCCGAAAAATGAATTTGCGCGACCTTCCGCAGAACACTGGTTTGGCACCGACGAATTGGGACGCGATGTCTTCACGCGCATCCTCTACGGCGGACGGATCTCGCTGGCAGTGGGTATTTTTTCTACGCTGTTTTCCTTAGCCATTGGGGTTGTCATTGGCGCGCTGTCAGGTTATTACGGGGGCTGGATCGACAATGTGTTGATGCGCATCACCGACACCTTCCTCATTCTGCCTGTGGTATTCGTGCTGATCCTCTTCAGCGCTCTCATGCGCGAGATACCTGCACTGGCAGATTTTCGGAACAGCGTATGGACAGTGATCGTCGCGATCAGCGTCTTCGCCTGGATGTTACCCGCTCGCCTCGCACGCGGGTTGTTCCTTGTTCTCCGTGAGAAGGAGTTCGTTTCCGCCTCACGCGCTCTTGGTGCCAGCGATGCGCGTTTGATCTTCCTGCGCATTCTGCCAAATAGCATTGGTCCCCTGCTGGTCACGGCAACGCTGGAGATGGCGTATGCGATTATTACGGAATCAGGGCTGAGCTATCTCGGCTTTGGCATTCAGCCTCCCACGCCAAGCTGGGGAAACATTTTGGAGAGCGCGCAAATCCATGTCTATCGCGCGCCGTGGCTGGCGATCTTCCCGGGCTTGATGATTTTCATTACTGTGATGGCGATCAATTTCATTGGCGATGGCTTGCGGGATGCGTTCGACCCGTATGTGATCCATACCGAAAAGTAGGTAGGGATGGCATCCCGCCATCTGGTTGGTTTGCCCTCTCAGGACACTGTGCAGCAAAACCGACCTACAAAAAAGGAGAAGAAAATGAAACTAAAAGTGCTAACCTTGTTCATCCTGCTCGGGCTGATGGTCAGCGCGTGCGGGCAAGTGCCGGCTGTTGGCGAACCAGCGGAGAATGGAGGCGGAACGGTGGTCCTTGTCATCCCGGAAGAGCCTGCAGGTCTCAACCGCTATCTGGCAGACGCTGCTATTGTGTATCAGGTGTCAGATGCGAGCGTGATCGGCCTGACAACGCCAAACGAAAAAGGCGAATATACTCCTCGTCTGGCAGCAGAACTTCCAACGGTTTCTGACGATCAAAGGACTGTCACATGGAAGCTGCGCGAGGGCTTACTATGGTCCGACGGGGAACCGATGACCTCCGATGATATTAAATTTACGTGGGAAGCCGTCTCGAATCCGAATAGCGGCGCCTTCAATCAGACGGCTGGCTTCGAATTGATCGAAGATATTGAAACGCCTGATGATTTGACGGCAATTGTGCATTACAGTGAACCATACGTGGGGTATTTAGGACAATTCTCGGCGGCGTTACTGCCGCGTCACGCCACCGGCAACCCGGAGGAAATGACCACGTGGGATTACAACATGAATCCGGTAGTAGGAGGTCCGTTCGTCGTGACCGATTGGCGCAGCGGCGAAAGCATAACGATGGAGCGTAACGAGAACTACTACGAAGAAGGCAAACCTTACCTCGACCGGCTCGTGTTCCGCATCATCCCGGAGGCCGCTTCACAGACGGCGCTGATGAAACAGGGCGAAGCGCATGTGCATCTCTGGCCCGGGGAAGACAAGGTGGACTACGACGCGATCATGGAGGGGACTGCCGCACAGCAGTTGGTCCCCGGAATCTGGAATATGGCAATCGACTTCAATTTGAGCAGACCTGGTGATGACGATCCTTCCGCTTCTGAGCCCCATCCCATCCTCGGCGACCTCCGCGTGCGGCAGGCGATCTCGCATGCCATCGATTACGACACCCTGATCAACGATGTGATGAATGGGCAGGTGCAGTCTTCGACAAGTCCGTTTGCCTATGGCTGGTACCAATGTGACGTCCCGCGCCTGTACAACTTCGACGTCGAAAAAGCGAAACAGCTGCTGACCGAAGCTGGCTGGGTGGAAGGACCGGATGGCATCCGCGTGGCAGAGGGCGCGTTATACGCGGAAGACGGAACGCGGCTTTCTCTTGAGCTTCAGGGCTATACCGCCTTCGAGCCTCTGGAGCGCACAGAGCAATTTATCGTCGAAAATCTCAAAGCTGTAGGCATTGAAGCGAACATTCAGAACTATGACTTCTCGATCATCTTTGGCTCCTTTGCAGATGGTGCCCCGGCTAAATTAGGGGACTTTGACATGCTGATCTATGACCGGGGCTATTACCTGGAGCCTCACGGAGATGTTGTGGATTCTTATCATTCCGCCAGCATCCCCAGCGCAGACAACCCCGACGGCGATAACGCCTTCCGCTGGGTGAACCCGGAGGCGGACGCAGCGATTGAGAAAGCCGGCGGCACGTTCGACCAGGCGGAGCGGCGCGAAGCCTACTGCGAGCTCGCCAGACTCATCCAGGAGGATGCTGTGCAGAATTATATTTACCTGTTCCAGGATGGATACGGCTTCAGCTCCAACCTGGAGGGATACACCGTCAGCACCTGGGGCAGCATGACCTGGGATGTGCAGAATTGGAAGTATAAGGAGTAGGAAGACAAGTACACACGTAAACAGATATACAAGAGGAGTCAGACTTAGCTGACTCCTCTTTTCGGTTAATGACTCAATCTGTCAGTTGGCTTGCGCGGCGGATCAATTCCATGAACTCGCCCCTATTCTCATCCCAGGGCAGCAATTCACTCACGCGTATCGCTTCATGATACACATGTGCCAGCGAGCTCTCCTCTGCCCAATAGCTTTTCTTTAAAATCTCCGCATACTCAGCGACGACAACAGACCGCTGGAAATATGGGTCAGCAGATGCAAACTCATATGCCAACTCACCCGTGTTGAAGTCTTTCGACAGTTCCACAACCTGGCGGGTCTCGGGGTCCTGCCAGCGCAGAAAGACTGTTGCAATTTTTCCATACGCCTCGGGATACAGCTTGATCTCATACAACGCTGTGACCGAGTGTCCGGCGCCAATCTCACCCGCGTCCACGCTGTTATCGCGGAACTGCTCATCGGCGATGGCGCGGTTTTCAAAACCGACAAGGCGGTAACGCATCACCACTTGAGGATTGAACTCGACCTGCACTTTTGCATCCATAGCAATGGTTTGCAAGGTGCCCGTGACTCGGTCGAGAAAGAGACGGCGCGCCTCACGTAAATCGTCCACATAGGCATAGAACCCATCGCCATTGTCCGCCAGTTGCTCCATTAGAATGTCGTTATAGTTGTCCATGCCAAAACCGACGGTTGTAAGCGTGACCCCCTCTTCCACATAATGACTCACTTCCTGCAGGATTGCATCCGGTCCCGTCACCCCGACGTTTGCTACGCCATCCGAGCATAAGATGACCCGGTTGATTCCTTCGGGGTTATAGGCGTGCATTGCCATCTGATACCCAAGGCGGATTCCTGCCTCTGCATTTGTCGCTCCCTCGGGGCGTAGATTGTAGATCGCCTCGAGAATTGCCCCTTTGTCAGCACCGGAGGTGGACTCTAGGACGACGCGAGCCTCCGACCCATACACGACGATGCTGACGCGATCGCCCGGTCGCAACTGCTCGACCAACAGCTCCAACGACCGCTTGACCAAACCCAGCCGGTTGTCCATATCCATCGAACCCGAAACGTCGATCACGAACGTGAGGGAAGCATCCTTACGTTCTTCAGCAGGAACCTGATAGCCCTGGACCCCGACGCGCAGCATCTGGTATCGCTCGGACTGTGTAAAGGGTGCGGGGGCACCATCCAGATAAATCCCAAATGCCTGGTGCGCAGGCGGGCTGGGATATCCCTGGTCGAAATAATTGACATACTCCTCCACCCGAACGGAATCGGAAGGTGGTAAATTCCCTTCGCTCAGATAGCTGCGCATGATCGTGTATGAACCGCTATCCACATCCAGCGCGAAGGTGGAGAGATTGTCATCTTCAGTATCTATGGAAGGGTTGACTCCATAGTCTTCGAAGAACATGTCATAGGGCTCTTGGTTGTTGGGAGGGATTGGGGGATGTAGGTTCGACGTGGATTGCTGGGGGAGATAGCCCGTTACCGGTTCTTGTGTCCCTGCAGGCGCTTCGGTCGAAGCCTCCTCAGGAATGTAATCCGTAAACGGAGCTTCTTTAGATGGAGGGGCTTGGGTCGCGGCAGCTCCGCCGCAAGCAGAAGTCAATAACAATATGAGCAGGATGCCCATGCGGAGGGCATTGCTTTTGGTGATCATGATTCTTCTCCTATTGGTAGGTTGATTCGGCACGAAATGAAACGAACATCAGGTCGGCGTGCCTGCTGTCCGCAGAGACTTGTATTAGTTCATCAGCCCTCCTTTCAAGTAATAAGAGGCCCCCGTGATCATGGATTTATGTTCTGACGTGAGCCAAACGAAAATGTTCCCCAGAGTCACCTATTGCTTTCTTCTCTAAAACACAAAAAGGATGGCGCTATGCCATCCTTTTCATCTTCCTTATTATTTCCTACGCCAGCGTCAGCACTAGCAGGACTACCATAGAATCTTCCGAGGGAGTAACGTTGATTGCCAGAGAACTCCGCTCTTTGCGAAACGTCAACGTTCCACCGTTCTCATCAAACGGACTGTCAAACGGCTGGCTCCAGCCAAGCTCAGTGAGTCGTTCCTCATAGAAGGCTTGAACGTCCCGCGCGCTGGCTTTCACTTCAAAACTATAAGCACTGTTTACTGCAAATTCCAGCCCGGCAGTGGCTTCAGGCATAATCGGAATACCACGCCATTCGTGAACAGGAACATCCGATTCGTCAGGCATAGGCGAAGCCTGCTCTTCGAGAGTTGGAGCCGCTGCCTGTGTCTCTTGAACCGCATTGGAGCAGGAGACAAGCGTTAACAAAAGAAGACTTGCGATAATAAGTTTGCTCACAAAATCCTTCCATTTGACAGGTGTAGTGATTGTATCAAAATCTCACTGCTCCCAAAAACAAAAAGGACGGCTGATAGCCGTCCTTATAAACCCCGTCCGTCGTTTTATGCCAGTGTCAAAAATACCAGCATACCGCCTTCTGAAGGCATAATGAATATCGTCAGAAAGCTGCCTTCCTTCTCGAAGAAGAGGAAACCACCCTCGTCTTCTACAGGTGACTCAAACGACTGGCTCCAGCCAAGGGCAGGCAGTTGCTGATCGTAGAATGCCTGAATTTCCTGTGCGGTAGCACTTACCTTAAAGGTGTAAGCACCACCGGATTCTTCGCCTGCCGTTGCCTGAGACATAATGGGAATTCCATTCCATTCCTGAAGTGGTGTCCCTTGTGGATCGAGAGCATCTGTGATCTCAGTTCCCAGCGCTTCGATCGTAGGCACGGCGGATGGGAGCGCCTGAAGCGTTTCCTCCGGGATGAAGGACGGCAGCGCCGAGGGCAATGCCTGAAGCGTTTCTACCGGGATCAGCGTCGCTACAGATTGTGCGGTTTCCGCCAGATTCTGTGCATCCTGGATTGGCTGAGTGACGAAGTTACACGCAAGCAGGAAGACAAGCACAACAATAAGGGATAGTAATTTTGACAGACGGGACATACGAATCTCCTTTTCAGACACAATGATAATGCATTGTACAACTGCCTGCGGTGAGAGTTATGTACCAGTTTCGAGTATCATCTGGGAAGCCTTCACAAGGCTACTCTAAACCAAGGAAATCTGGATGAAAGTCAGCGACGGATACTGGCAAATGCGCCCCGGCATGACTCCCCATTATGCCGCACAGGTACACGAAGTAATTCTCGAAAAAGATACGATGACGGTCTTTGCTCCGGTGGGGAAATTACAGGAGCGCGGGCATACGGTCAATCAACCCTTACTGACCCTGCGCTTTTCCTCCCCGATGGACAACGTGATTCGCGTACAGTGTGTGCATCACAAAGGACAATCGCCGCGCAAACCTGAGTTTACCCTGTATACGGAATCAAAACCACAAGTCTCTATCTTGAATGATGAACATGCGGCAACACTGACCAGCGGAAATTTGAGCGTGCGCGTGAACAAAGGAAGTGACTGGCTGGTGGAATATATAGGCAGGAATACATTGCTTACATCAAGCGGCTGGCGCGCGCTGGGGTTTGTCGATACGCCCGATGGACGCTTCATCCATGAACAACTCAGCCTGGGCGTGGGTGAGTGTGTCTATGGGCTAGGTGAACGGTTCACTGCATTCGTTAAAAACGGACAGGTGGCGGATATATGGAATGAAGACGGCGGGACGAGCAGTGAGCTGGCGTATAAGAACATCCCGTTCTATCTCACGAATCGCGGGTATGGTCTTTTTGTCAATCATCCAGAGAAGGTGTCGTTCGAAGTTGCATCGGAAAAGGTGGAACGCGTCCAATTCAGCGTGCCGGGCGAGTCGTTGGAATATTTCGTAATCTATGGGCCTACACCGAAAGAAATCCTCGAACGGTACACCGCGCTGACGGGCCGCCCTGCTCTGCCGCCTGCCTGGTCGTTCGGGTTATGGTTGTCCACATCCTTTACCACAGACTACGATGAAAAGACCGTAACAAGTTTTATCGATGGAATGGCGGCGCGCGATATTCCCCTGCACATCTTTCACTTCGACTGCTTCTGGATGAAGGAATTTCATTGGACGGATCTGCAATGGAATCCCCGCTTCTTCCCGGACCCGGAAGGGATGCTGCGTCGATTGAAGAGCCGCGGACTTCACATTTGTGTGTGGATCAATCCGTACATTGCACAGCGTTCGGTCTTGTTCGAGGAAGCCCTGCAAAAAGGATTTCTACTTAAGAAGCCGAGTGGCTCTACTTGGCAGTGGGATATGTGGCAGGCAGGTATGGGGATTGTAGACTTCACGAATCCCGAAGCCTGCAAATGGTTCGCCGAGAAATTACGCGTCTTACTCAAAATGGGCGTGGACACGTTCAAAACAGACTTCGGCGAACGCATCCCTACAGACGTGGTCTATCATGATGGCTCTGATCCGTTCAAGATGCACAATTACTACTCCTATCTTTACAACAAGACCGTCTTTGAATTGCTGCAAGAGGAACGCGGGGAAGGAGACGCGTTGGTCTTCGCGCGTTCTGCTACCACAGGCGGGCAGCAATTCCCTGTCCATTGGGGCGGCGATTCGACCGCGACCTTTGAGTCCATGGCGGAGACTCTGCGCGGTGGGCTCTCGTTGGGGTTATCCGGCTTCGGATTCTGGAGTCACGACATCGGCGGGTTCGAACAAAATTCCAACGCCGATGTCTACAAGCGCTGGACTGCATTTGGCTTGCTCTCTTCTCACAGCCGCCTGCATGGCAGTAATTCATATCGAGTGCCGTGGCATTACGATGACGAGGCAGTTGCGGTCTTATCGAAGTTCACAAAACTCAAGTGCAGCCTGATGCCCTATCTATATCGAGCTGCGATCCAGGCACACGAACGAGGCATCCCCATGCTGCGTGCCATGATGCTCGAATTTCCAAATGATCCCGCCTGTGATTATCTCGACCTGCAATATATGCTCGGCGATTCTCTACTGGTCGCGCCGGTGTTCAACCGTGATGGAACTGTCAGCTATTACGTTCCAGAAGGAAAATGGACCAACTTGCTGGATGGAAACGTGATTGAAGGTCCGCGTTGGGTGCGTGAAACTCATGATTTCATGAGCCTGCCACTATTGGTGCGACCCAATTCTGTGATTCCTATCGGCAACCGTGCGGACAGACCAGACTATGATTACAGCGATGGCGTAACTCTACAAGTCTATCAATTCGAGGACGGAAAACAGGTAACGATAGAAATCCCTGCTTTGAATGGAAACATAGAGACAAGATTCGATATTAAGCACGAAGGGAACGTTATTTATGTTCAGAAACAAGGGACAACCAAAGCGTGGAATATATTTTTAAGCGGGGTCAGTAATGTAGAGAGTCTTGAGAATTTTGAAATCATTAATAGCTCTGTGCTTGTTAAATTGCGTACCGGGGTCAAAGCAATAGCACTGCACCTTGGAAAGACAAACCGCGGATGAACACAGATAAACGCTGATTGGCTGTTTTAGGATCTTGAAGCATTCCAA
>Ga0196962_10000620_pt1 | contig 13449 bp, 9 predicted proteins | sample S3v_20metaG_FD_183186 | JGI IMG/M metagenome (GOLD analysis project Ga0196962, IMG submission 183186) | Soil microbial communities from Anza Borrego desert, Southern California, United States - S3+v_20 | ecosystem: Environmental > Terrestrial > Soil > Desert | place: USA: California | collected... | reverse complement strand
GGCGGCGTGGACGGCGTCGACCGGGGCGTCGACGTCCCACTCGTCCACGAACACGTACTCGTTCGACGCCTGCCCGGCGATGCGCAGGATCGTGCGCGCGACGGCGCGCTGCACGCGCGGCGGCGGCGAGGCGCCGCGCGCGTCCTCCATGTACTCGAGGATGAAGCGCGCGCCGGGCACCGGCTTCGGCAGGCCGATGCGGGAGATCTCCCCGTTGCGGTCCATGCGCGCGAGGTCCTGGGCGAAGTCCTCGAAGCGCCCCGCCGGCCGGTGCTCGATCCGCACCCGGCCGGAACCCTTCCCCGCGCCGACGTGCCGGTGCGGCGTGCCGGGCGGCGTCGAGATCGACTCCCCCGGCGCGAGGATCTGGGTGCGGCCGTTCATCGTCATGGCGAGCGACCCCTCGAGGACCTCCATGCGCTCTGTCGTGCGGCCGTGCACGTGGGGCTGGACGAGGAAGCCGCGCGGGCGGCCGACGACGTCGAACTCGGTGTACTCGCCGCCCGTCTCCGCGGCGGTGCGCCGGAACTCGATGCGCACCCCCAGCGCGGGGATCTCGAGCACGTCTCCCGACTTCAGCATCGTCGCTCCTCCTGTCGTGGTCGCGTCCGGCGCCTCCGGGCCACTATGTCGCATCCGCGCTCGTGGCGGATCACTTTTCGCGTGTGCCGGCGCCGGTGACGCCCGCGCAACTAGCCTGTGTCCGCGCGCGCCCCCGTAGCTCAGCTGGATAGAGCGTCCGCCTTCTAAGCGGAGGGTCGCAGGTTCGAGTCCTGCCGGGGGTGCCTACCGAACCGCCTGCTCAGCCGCGGTTTCCAGCGTCGGCGCCGCCTCCGCGTGTCACCACGGTGAAGCCACGGGCGCCAGCTTCCGCAGCGACGAACGGGTCGGCCGCGTTGCGGAGGCCCGGGTCTGGAGACGCGACTCGGATGCGGCCGGGCATGGCGTCGGACGTCGGGCGACGGTTGTGCGACCGCGGCCTGCCGCCTCTTGACCCACGCCGCCACTTCATCTCCTTGGCGGTGAGCTCCCGGAACACTTCCCGCGGCAGCACGTGTGCCTCATCGTGCGGGGGCTCCGGCGGACCTTCGCGACCTCGTACGGCTCCCCGTTGACGGTGGGCGCCACGACGTCGGGTCCCATGACCGAAACCGTGGCAGCCGGCCCGGTCGGCGACGCGCGACCAGCGGCGCGTCTCAGCTGGGAACCGGGTGGCGGCGGGTGGCGGTTCTCCGGGCCTCGAACGGCAGCCGGCGGCTCAGGATGCCCTGCTCTGCCCGAGAGGGCGCGGGCTACCGATCGAGGCGGTTCGCGCGCCGCTCCGGTGGTCCGAGCCGGTCGAGTCGACGAGTGATCTCGCCCAGTCTGGCCGACGCCATCCCACGCGCTCAGCGGATCGCCGCTCGGTGCCCTCCGCTCGATCGCCGCGGAGGCGGCGCCGCCACCGAGCGCGGTGAGCAAGGCGAGGACCGCGGCGTCGCGGACGCCTTCGGTTGAGAGCGGCCGGCGGGTGAGCACGGCCGCCTTCACTCGGCGCAGGAGCCGTATCCAGATCAGCCAAGTCGAGAAGGGTCGCGGCCGTGTCCCACGGCTCGTCGGCCGACGACAGCTCGATGGCGATGGCCGGGATCGCGAGCAGCGCGGCGGCAAGCAGCGGCCCTCCAGGCGGCGTTGCATGCGTTCGTCCAAGCGCGTGGAGTTCGACGGCTGCGCGCAAGCTCCGTCACGGCTGAGCCTGGTGCCGTTGCCTCTCGGGCCGAGGCCGAGTCCCGACGCGTCTACCGACCTCGGCCTTTCGCGGCCTTTGCCGCGATCATCCGTTGATCGGCGCGCTGCCATGCCTGCCGCAGCGTTCGGGACTCCACGCGACGGGCCGATCCGAGAGTCGCCTTGACGCTCGCGGACTTCAACGCGTCCGCGATTCTCGCTTGCACCGCCACGTCGCGGCCTTCCGTGGTTTGCACCGCGAGGACCGCGAACTCATCGCCGCCGGTGCGAGCAACGGCGTCTTCGGCGCGGACGGTGCTCCGTAGGGCGTCGGCGCATGCGCTGATCAGTCGATCACCGGCCGCGTGGCCGGCTGCGTCGTTCGTCGCCTTCAACTCGTCGAGGTCGAGGGTCACGATCACGGCATCGAGGCCGTGGCGCGCGCAGCGCTCCTCTTCGGACGCGAGCAGCCGCTCCCAACCGCGGCGGTTCAGCGCGCCGGTGAGTTCGTCCACGCCGGCTTCTCGCCTGGCCTGCTCCAACGCCCGCTCCAATTCCGCGATGCGGTTGCGCAGCTCTCGTTCGCTTTCTGACACGCGCCGGAACCTACCCGGGCGCGCCCGAACACTGCAAGCGGCACCTCCGCCCGGCTCGCCGTCATGCGCGCCGGCGTCGCAGCCTGCGACGACGTCGGTGCGGGGACCTGCTGCCCTCGCGACGTCGCCGCAGTCGCCGATCGCGCGCCGGGTCGTCACCGGCGGTGGGCGGCCTCACGAGCGCGTTCGAGATGCCGGCTGCACGCCAGCCGTCGCGCCCTGGCTGAGCTCACGCCGGCGGTATCCGGCCTCGAGCGACCGGAGCACCGTCTTCGACGCGGGTCCTGTCGACCGGATCCGGACCCGCACGGCGCGCGCCTGCGGCGGAAGCGGCGCCGCGGCGGGTGCACGCCGGGCGACTCGGCGAGTGCGCACCGCGAGCCGGATCGACCCGCTGTCGAAGGCTCGGCGCGACTTCGACCTCCGTGGGCTCCGGAATCGACCGACGAGCCGCCCGCTCCGGTCGGCGGCGCGCCGGGCGCCGCCGATCGGGTGGAGGCTTCAGGCTCGGCGTCGCCGGCGCAGCGCCGGCTCGGTCAGCGACGGCGGGTCATAGCCGGCGCCGGCCGGGCTGACGTTGCGTCCGGGCGGCACGATCTCGTCGATGCGGTCGAGCACGGCGTCGCTGAGCTCGATCTCGTCTGCGCCGAGCTGAGATTCCAGTTGCTCCATCGTGCGCGGCCCGATGATCGCCGAGGACACGGCCGGGTGCTCGAGCGTGAAGGCGATCGCCAGATGGATCAGCGACATGCCCTCCTGCTCGGCGAGTACGGCGAGCGCCTCGGCGGCCTCCAGCTTGTCGCGGTTCTCGGGGATGGACATGTCCCAGTGCACCGGGTGCCGGCCCGAGCGCGACGACGGCGGCAGCGGCGCGTCCTTGCGGTAGCGGCCGGTGAGCCAGCCCTCGGCCAGCGGGCTCCAGGTGATCACGCCCATGCCGTAGCGCTGGCACACCGGCAGCACGTGCGTCTCGATGCCGCGCACGAGGATCGAGTACGGCGGCTGCTCGGACATGAACCGCTCGCGCCCGCGGCGCTCGGCGACCCACTGGGCCTCCACGATCTCGTGCGCCGGGAAGGTCGAGGCCCCGATGGCGCGGACCTTGCCGGCGCGCACGAGGTCCGTGAGCGCGCCGAGCGTCTCGTCGATGTCGGTCGCCGGGTCGGGGCGGTGGATCTGGTAGAGGTCGATCCAGTCGGTGCCGAGCCGGCGCAGGCTGTTCTCGACTTCGCGCACGATCCAGCGGCGCGAGTTCCCGCGGTGGTTGGGATCCTCGCCCATCGCGCCGTGCGCCTTGGTAGCCAGCACGACGTCGTCGCGGCGACCCTTGAGCGCCTTGCCGACGATCTCCTCGGACTCGCCGCCGGAGTACACGTCCGCGGTGTCGATGAAGTTGATCCCGGCGTCCAGCGCCCGGTGGATGATCCGCACGCAGTCGTCGTGATCCGGGTTGCCCCAGGCCCCGAACATCATCGTGCCCAAACAGAGGGGGCTGACCTGGATACCGGTCCGCCCGAGCGTCCGCATCTGCATGGCAGGCGATCCTATGCCGTGGCGTCGCGTCTCGTCTTGCAGCGCGCTCTTCGTCGCGTTCCAGCACGATGACGGAACGCTGCACATCGGAATGCTCGCCTCGGTCGTTGAGCTCCAGCCCGAGTCCGCCTGAGCGCCTCGGCCGACCGCGCCGAGCCGTAAGCGGGCGGGACGCCCAGACTGCGGGCCCGTCCTACCGCGGCGGTCGCGGTGGACGGGGCCGCCCCGCCGCACGGCTCGAGCGCTCGCGACGGCTCGCTGCGGCGACGAGGTACGCGGCGCGCGTCGAGTCCGCGGGGTTGAGCGTCCGTCCCAGGTCGGACGTGAGTGCCGCTCGACGACGGCCGCTCGCCCCCCGCTACCACGGCGCATCGGGCCGGCATCGATGGGTCTTCGCCCCGGACACGATGCGCACCGTCATGACCGCGCTGCTCGTGCACGACCTCCACGCGCCGCCGCGGCATCCGCACCCGGACGGCCGGATCGCCCACGCGGCCGTGCACGCGGCTACTGGCGGCGGCCCGACGACATCCGCTCGGCGCTCGTCTCCACCGCCGCGGTGGGGCTCGCGAGGGCGTACGCGCCGCTGCTCCGGTCCCGCTGAGCGCACACGCGCCGGTGTCCTCGCGGACACTCCGCCGGGGCGGGCGTTGCCGTGCGGACGCCCGCCCGAGCAGCGGCGCGCGGGCTCGGCGTACGGTCGCCTTCCGGAGGCCGGACGAGAACCCGACATGGACGCCATCGAGCCGCTCAGCGTGGTGGACCGCCGCGGCCGCATCGCCGGCGCGTCCCGTGACGGCGCGCGGGCGCTCGCGGTACGGGCCCGGGCGGTGCTGCTCCTCAGCGGCGCGCGCGCGAACCGCTACATCGCGCAGGGCCCGGTGATCCCGTACCACCGCTTCCGCCGCGCGACGGCCAACTTCGAGTTCGTCCGCGCGGCGACGACCGAGCTGCTCGCGCGGGAGATCGGCGAGCAACGGCTGCCCGGCTCCGTCGCCGAGCTCGGCGTCTTCCGGGGCGACTACGCCCGGATGCTCAACGCCTGCTTCCCGGACAGGGCGCTGTTCCTGTTCGACACCTTCGACGGCTTCGACGCTCGTGACGCCCGGCGCGACGCGGCAGAGGGGCTCCCCACCGCGCCCTATCCGCTGCCCCCCACGACGGCCGAGATCGTGCGCGCCCGGCTCCCGCACCCCGACCGCGCGCGCATCCGTCCCGGCTGGTTCCCCGAGTCGGCGTCGGGCCTCGAGCGCGAGCGGTTCTGCTTCGTGCACATCGACGTCGGGCTCTGGCACGCGACCGCGGCCGGCCTCGAGTGGTTCCACCCACGACTCGTGCCGGGCGGGTACATGATGGTCGCCGACTACAACAACGCCCACACCCCCGGCGTGAGGCGCGCCGTGCGGGAGTTCACCGCGAGGACGGGCAGCACGTACGCCGTGCTGCCGGACTTCCAGGGCCACGCCGTCATCGGCAAGCCGCCGCCGGGCTGACGACGGCGGCCGCCGCGGCGCGTCAGTGGTCCAGCTCGATGCGGAGCACCTCGCCCGCGCCCGCCTCCCGGGAGTGGTTGGAGACGTACAGCTCGTCCTCGTCCTCGACCGCGATGCCGCCGGGCTCGATCAGCGTGCCCGCCGGGAGCTCGAGCTGCTGCGGAGTCCCGCCGCCCCACGGCACGCGCCAGATCGCGCCGTCGCGGCCGAGGCCCAGCAGCGAGTCGCTGTCGTGGACGAGGACGTGGAGCGTCCCCTCGTCGTCGAAGTCGAGGTCGATGATGTTGGTGAAGCCGGTGGCGTAGGTCGTCGCCTCGCCGGTGTGCGGGTCCACCCGGAACACGCTCGCGCCGCCCACGGGGAACGGGAAGCCGGTGAGCTGGCTCACGTAGTAGGCGCCGTCCGGGCCCTTCACCACGCCGGTCGGCACGGCCTGCATCGGGATGACCGCGCCGCCGGGTCCCGGCGTGTCGACGTTCGGGAAGAGGTGCACCACGCGGACCTCGCCGTCGCGGGTGACCTCGAGCAGCGAGTTGCCGCCCGCGTCCGTCACGAGGAAGCGGCGCCCGAGCGCGAGGACGTCGACTGCGTTGGAGTCGACAAGCGGGTTGCCGAGCTCGGCGTCGGGGTTGTTGTCGCGCTCGAACGCCCACAGGTCGGCGATCTCCTCGACGTCACCGTGGCGGTGGATCCGGAGCAGCTTCCCGTACAGGCTCGAGACCGGATCCTCGGCGACCAGCGTCGGGTCGCGGAGGACGACGTCCGGCGGGTCGCCCCGCAGCGGCGCGGTGGGGCCGCCGTTCGTCACGTAGACCTTGTTGCGGCGGACGAAGATCCCGTGCGGGCCGATCGCGTTGCCGCCGCCCTCCGGGGCGAAGGAGGCGAGGCCGGTGACGATTCGCTCCTGCCCGTGCCGGTCGACGCGCGTGACGGCGCCGGTCGCGCCGGTGCACGACGGCCCCTCCGCGGAGTCGAAGCACGAGGTCGCGGTGGCGTGATCGCCGCCACGGCCCGATTCCGCCACGTAGACGGCGTCGCGCTTGCCGACGGCCACGTGGCGCGGGTTGTCGAGCCCGGTCGCCACGACGTCGATCCCGAGCCCGCGGGCGCCGGCCGGCGGCGCGAGCACCAGCGCCGCGGCCGCGGCGAACGGGACCAGCTTGAGCATCCGCACGGCGTCTCCTCCCCAAGTCGTCGCGATGGAGGCGGCATCCTCGCACGCGCCGCCCGTGCATACAACGACCGCGGCCGGCCCTTTGAGGCCGGCCGCGGGGTCGGGGAACCGGGTTCTTGGGCTCAGCCGGCGATCGGGACGGCGGCGGGCCGGACGGCGGCGGCCGGGGCGGTCTCGGGGCGGGCGAGCAGGCGGACGGTGAGGACGAGCAGCCCGATCCCGACGAGGAGCAGGGCGCCGCCGACGGCGAACACGAACGTCGCGACGCTCTCGGCGAAGTAGGCCGTGTTGAGCGCGGTCTGGAAGGCGGTGGAGCTGATCCAGATGTTTCGGGCGGGGTTCTCGACGGGCGCGCCGGTCTTCGGGTCCGTGGCGGCGGCGGTCTCGTCGCTGGTCGGCTTGCCCGTCTCGTCGAGGAAGCGGCCCATCTGCGAGTAGGTCTGGCCGCCGGTGATCTTCAGCGTGTGCTCGCGCATGACGGCGGCGAAGGCCTTGGCCTCGGCGCCGGTGTCGACCGTCTGGCCGGGGATCGTGGAGTCGGGCGTGCCGACGATCTGCTCGCGCGCCAGCTCGGTGCGGACCTGCTCGCGGCTGACGGCGCCCATGACCAGCGAGCCGAGGCCGATGGCGATGAGGACGATGCTGGCGGCCACGCCGCCGTACGTGTAGAGCTTGCGCATGGTGCTCCCCCTGTGGGCGCTTCCTGCTTGTGTGGTTGACACGGCAAGCATCGGCGGAAACGGGCGCCGTCCCATCCGGCCCCGCCCGCAGCGTCCCTCCGTAGTTCCCCGCACGGCGGCGCCGGCGACACCGCGGCCGGACCGCCGCCGCTGAGCCGGGAGCCCCGCGGGTAGCCTGCCCCGGACGTGAGCGGTCGAGGACACGCGGGCGAGCGGGCCGAGGACGGCGCGAGCTGATCGCGCGCGGCCTGTACGTCGCCGGGAGCGGGCCCGCCACGGGGAAGTCGGCGATCGCGCTGGGCCTGCAGCGGCTCCTGGTCCGCCGCGTCGGCCGCCTCGGCGTCTTCCGCCCCGTCGTGGAGCCCGTGGACGGCCGGGATTCCCTCGTCGACCTCCTGCGTCCGGGCGACACCGACGGCGTGCCCTACGACGCCTCGCTCGGCGTCACCTACGAGGACGTGCGCGCCGACGGGGACGCCGCGCTCGAGGAGATCGTCGCCCGCTTCCGGGGACTCGCGGCCCGGTGCGACGGCGTGCTCGCGGTGGGCACGGACTTCGCCGACGTCGGCGCCGCCGGCGAGCTCGCGCTGAACGGCCGCATCGCCGTCAACCTCGGCCTGCCGGTCCTGTGCGTCGTCTCGGGCCACCACCGGACGCCGCAGGAGGTCCGCTCCGCCGTCGCGGTCGCGCTCTCCTCCATGCGTGCGGCCGGCTGCACGGTCGTCGGCGTCGTCGCCAACCGCGTGGCGCCCGCCGAGGCGGCGGCCGTCGCGGCGGACCTCGCCGGCGGTCCCGTTCCCGCCTATGTCGTGCCCGAGGTCGAGCTCCTCATGGCCCCGACGGTCGCCGAGGTCGTGGCTGCGTGCGACGGGGAGCTCATCGCGGGGGATCCGAGCCTGCTCGACCGCGAGGCGCTCGCCGTCGTGATCGCCGCGATGACGCTCCCCAACCTCCTCGACCGGCTGTCCGACGGCGCCGTCGTGCTGACGCCCGGCGACCGCGACGACGTGCTGCTCGGGATGGTCATGGCGAGCGCCTCGGGGACCCTGCCGGCCGTGTCGGGCGTGATCCTCACCGGCGGGATGCGCCCCGCGCGGCAGGTCGTGGAGCTCGTGCGCGGGCTCCCGCCGGCGGTCCCGCCCGTCGCGCTCACCGGCCACGACACCTACGAGACGGCCACGCTCGTCGGCTCGGCGCTCGGCCGGATCACGCCGGAGAGCCCGCGCAAGATCGACGCGGCGCTCGCGGCGTTCGAGCAGAACGTCGACGGCGCCGAGGTGCTGGACCGCGCGGCGGTGTCCGGCTCGCAGGTCGTGACGCCGCTGATGTTCGAGTACGAGCTGCTCGACCGCGCGCGGGCCGACCGGCGCCACGTCGTGCTCCCCGAGGGCACGGAGGAGCGCATCCTGCGGGCCGCCGAGACGCTGCTGCGCCGGGAGGTGGTCGAGCTCACGCTGCTCGGCGCCGAGGACGCGGTGCGGACCGAGGCATTGCGGCTCGGGCTCGACCTCGGCGGGGCGCGCATCGTCGATCCGTGGGACGAGGCGCTCCGCGCCCGCTTCGCCGGGGAGTACGCGCGCCTGCGTGCGCACAAGGGCATCACCGTCGACGTGGCGCGCGACGTCGTGACCGACGTGTCCTACTTCGGCACGCTGATGGTCGCGCTCGGCATGGCCGACGGGATGGTGTCCGGTGCCGTGCACACGACGGCGCAGACCATCCGGCCGAGCTTCGAGATCATCAAGACGCGCCCCGGCGTCTCGATCGTCTCGAGCGTCTTCCTGATGTGCCTCAGCGACCGCGTGCTCGTCTACGGCGACTGCGCGGTGAACCCGGAGCCCACCGCGGAGCAGCTGGCCGACATCGCCATCTCCTCCGCCGCGACCGCGGCCCAGTTCGGGATCGAGCCGCGGGTCGCGATGCTCTCGTACTCGACCGGCGAATCGGGCACCGGCGCGGGGGTGGAGCGCGTGCGCGCGGCGACCGCGATGGTGCGCGAGCGCGCGCCGGAGCTGTCCGTGGAGGGTCCGATCCAGTACGACGCGGCCGTGGACGTCGGCGTGGCCGCCACGAAGCTGCCGAACAGCGCGGTGGCCGGGCGCGCGACGGTGTTCATCTTCCCCGACCTGAACACGGGCAACAACACGTACAAGGCGGTTCAGCGCAGCGCGGGCGCGGTGGCCATCGGCCCGGTCCTGCAGGGCCTGCGCATGCCGGTCAACGACCTGTCGCGCGGCGCGACGGTGGACGACATCGTCAACACCGTGGCCATCACCGCGATCCAGGCGCAGCACGGCCCCGAGCGCTGACCTCGCGCCCGTCCGGGCGACGCGAGCCGCGCCCGCCTTGCTTGACTTCGGGTCGATTCCGCCACTGAGAAAGGACGCCGTGACCGTTTCGCCCGCCGCCGAGAGTCCGCCGCTGGCGGACCGCGAGCTCGATCTGATCGACGCCTATTGGCGCGCGTCGAACTACCTCTCCGTCGGGCAGATCTACCTGCTCGCGAACCCGCTGCTGCGCGAGCCGCTGCGTCTCGAGCACGTCAAGCCGCGCCTGCTGGGTCACTGGGGGACCACGCCCGGGCTGAACTTCGTCTACGTCCACATGAACCGCGCGATCGTCGAGCACGATCTGGACGCGATCTACATCACGGGTCCCGGCCACGGCGGTCCGGGGCTCGTCGCCCACAGCTGGCTCGAGGGCAGCTACACCGAGATCTACCACCACGTCGGACAGGACGAGGAGGGCATGCGGCGGCTGTTCCGCCAGTTCTCCTTCCCGGGCGGCGTGCCGAGCCACGTCGCGCCGGAGACGCCGGGATCGATCCACGAGGGCGGCGAGCTCGGCTACGCGCTGGTCCACGCGTACGGCGCGGCGTTCGACAACCCGGACCTCGTGGTCTGCGCGGTCGTCGGCGACGGCGAGGCGGAGACGGGCCCGCTCGCGGCGAGCTGGCACTCGAACAAGTTCGTCGACCCGCGCCGCGACGGCGCGGTGCTGCCGATCCTCCACCTCAACGGCTACAAGATCGCGAACCCGACGGTCCTCGCCCGGATCCCCCGCGACGAGCTCGAGGCCTTCTTCGTCGGCAACGGCCACACGCCGTACTTCGTCGAGGGCTCCGACCCGCGCGAGATGCACCAGCTGATGGCCGCCACGATCGACCGCGCGGTGAAGGACATCCGGGAGATCCAGCGCGCGGCGCGGGAGGACGGCGTCACGGGTCCGGTCCGCTGGCCGATGATCGTCCTTGTCACGCCCAAGGGCTGGACGGGGCCCAAGGAGGTCGACGGCAAGCCCACCGAAGGGTCGTGGCGGTCGCACCAGGTCCCGCTGTCGGGCCTCGCCAAGGACCCCGGGCACCTCGCGCAGCTGGAGGAGTGGCTCCGCAGCTACCGCCCGGAGGAGCTCTTCGACGAGCACGGGGCGCCGCTGCCCGAGCTGCAGGCGCTGGCGCCGCGCGGCCGGCGGCGCATGGGGGCGAATCCGCACGCCAACGGGGGGCTGCTGCTGCGGAACCTCGAGCTGCCGGACTTCCGCGGCTACGGCGTCGAGGTCCCCGCCCCGGCGCGCGAGACCGCCGAGGCGACGCGCGTGCTCGGCACGTGGCTGCGCGACGTGATGCGCGCCAACATGGACCGCTTCCGCGTGTTCGGCCCCGACGAGACGGCGTCCAACCGGCTCGGGGCGGTGTTCGAGGCGACGGACCGCACCTGGGACGCGGAGATCCTTCCGACGGACGACCACCTGTCGCCGGACGGGCGCGTCATGGAGGTGCTGAGCGAGCACCTCTGCCAGGGCTGGCTCGAGGGCTACCTCCTCACCGGCCGGCACGGCTTCTTCAGCTGCTACGAGGCCTTCATCCACATCGTCGACTCGATGTTCAACCAGCACGCGAAGTGGCTGAAGGTCACGCGCCACCTGCCGTGGCGCCGGCCGATCGCGTCGCTCAACTACCTCCTCAGCTCGCACACCTGGCGCCAGGACCACAACGGCTTCTCCCACCAGGATCCCGGCTTCATCGACCACGTGGTCAACAAGAAGGCCGAGATCATCCGCGTCTACCTGCCGCCGGACGCCAACTGCCTGCTGTCCGTCGCCGACCACTGCCTGCGCAGCCGGGACTACATCAACGTCATCGTCGCGGGCAAGCAGCCCGCGCTTCAGTACCTGACGATGGACGAGGCGATCCTCCACTGCACCCGCGGCGTGGGGATCTGGGACTGGGCGAGCAGCGACCAGGGCGGCGACCCCGACGTCGTGCTGGCCTGCGCGGGCGACGTCCCGACGCTCGAGATCGTGTCCGCCGCGGCCCTGCTGCGCGAGCACTTCCCGGAGCTCAAGGTCCGCGTGGTCAACGTCGTCGACCTCATGCGGCTGCAGCCGGAGAGCGAGCACCCGCACGGCATGTCCGACCTCGACTTCGACGCGCTGTTCACCACCACCAAGCCGGTGATCTTCGCCTACCACGGCTACCCGTGGCTGATCCACCGGCTGACCTACCGGCGGAACGTCCACGAGAACATCCACGTGCGCGGCTACAAGGAGGAGGGCACGACCACCACGCCGTTCGACATGGTGATGCTCAACGACATGGACCGGTTCCACCTCGTGATCGACGTCATCGACCGCCTGCCGCAGCTCGGAGCCAGGGCGGCCCACGTCCGCCAGCTGATGCTCGACGAGCGGCTGCGCCACCGCGCCTTCACGCGGGAGACCGGCGACGACATGCCGGACACGCGCGACTGGACGTGGCCGGGCGACGGCGGGGAGGAGACGCCGACCGACGAGCTGCGCGGCTCGCCGGCCTGACGCGCGGGTGCGGGTCCTCGTCGTCAACGCGGGATCGAGCAGCCTGAAGGTGCGGCTGCTCGACGCCGCCGACGCGCTCGCCGAGACGCTCGACCTGCCGCCCGCGCGGCCGGGCGAGGACAACGCGGAGCTGGCCGAGCGGCTCGCCGCCGCCGGCGACGTCGACGCGATCGGCCATCGCGTCGTCCACGGCGGCGAGCGCTTCCGCCATGCCGTGCGGATCGACGAGGGCGTGACCGAGGAGCTGCGCGCGCTGACGGACCTCGCCCCGCTGCACCAGCCGGGCTCGCTCGCCGGGATCGAGGTCGCGGAGCGGGCGTTCCCGGGCGTGCCGAACGTCGCCTGCTTCGACACCGCGTTCCACGTCACGCTGCCGCCGGCGGCGCGGACCTACCCGCTGCCGGCCGAGTGGCGCGCCCGCTGGCCGCTGCGCCGGTACGGGTTCCACGGGCTCTCGCACGCCTACGCGTCGCGCCGCGCCGCCGAGCTGCTCGGCGCGGGCGGCGACCTGCGCGTGGTCACGTGTCACCTCGGCGCGGGCGCGTCGCTGAGCGCCGTGCGCGGGGGCGAGTCCGTCGACACGACGATGGGCTTCACGCCGCTGGAGGGGCTGATGATGGCCACGCGGTCCGGCAGCATCGACCCGGGGATCGTGCTGTGGCTCGCCGAGCGCAAGGGCGTGCCGGTGTCCGAGCTGGCCGACGGACTGGAGCGCGGGTCGGGCCTGCGCGGGCTGGCGGGGACCGCCGACATGCGCGAGGTGCTCGCGCAGGCGGGCAGCGGGGACGAGCGCGCGCGCCTGGCGCTCGAGGTCTACCTGCACCGCCTGCGCGCGTCGATCGCCGCGATGACGGCGGCCCTGCGGGGCATCGACGCGCTCGTCTTCACCGGCGGGATCGGCGAGCGGTCGGCGCCCGTCCGGGCCGCGGCGGTGGAGGGCCTGGCGTACCTCGGCCTCGAGCTCGACCCGCTGCGCAACGACACCGCGGACGGCGACGCGGACCTGACCGCGGAGGGCGCCGCGGCGCGCGTGCTGGTGGTCGAGGCGCGCGAGGACCTCGAGATCGCGCGCGAGGTGCGCGGAGCGCTGAGAAGCTAGCGCGCGGCGCGACCGCGCGCGCGGCGGGCGTCGATCTTCGCCGCCGTGCCGCAGTGCTCCATGCTGCACCAGCGCCGGCTGCGGTTGCGGCTGGCGTCGAGGTAGAGCCAGCGGCAGTGCGCGCACTGCTTGAGGCGCGCGAGGCGGCCGGAGCGGAGCAGGTCCACGGCGGCCTGCGCCACCGGCCACAGGGGCCGCTCCAGCTCGTCGGCCCCCCTCCAGCGCCAGTCGAGCCGGTCGCCCGCCGGGCCGAGCGCCGCGTGCGCGAGCGCGGCGCGATGGGCGTCCCGGACGATCGCGAGATGGCCCGCGGACGGGTGCCGACCTCGCGCGAGGGCGGCGAACGCGCCGTAGG
>Ga0196962_10000619_pt1 | contig 13455 bp, 15 predicted proteins | sample S3v_20metaG_FD_183186 | JGI IMG/M metagenome (GOLD analysis project Ga0196962, IMG submission 183186) | Soil microbial communities from Anza Borrego desert, Southern California, United States - S3+v_20 | ecosystem: Environmental > Terrestrial > Soil > Desert | place: USA: California | collected... | reverse complement strand
GGTCACCGTCGTGGCGACGGGCTACGAGCAGCCGCCGACCGGCCGCGACGGCGCCGCGCGTCCGTCGCTGCGCGAGCCCGCCGGGGAACCGCGCGTGAGCCGCGTGGGCCGGCCGCAGCAGGCGCGCCGCGAGCGGTCGCCGATGGACGTCGAGGTCCCGGAGTTCATCCCGCGGTACTGACGAACACCCCCATGGGCGGCGTCGTCGCCGCGGGCCACCCGGTCACCGCGGAAGCCGGCGCGGACGTGCTCCGCGCCGGCGGCAACGCCGTCGACGCCGCGATCGGCGCGATGCTGGCCTCGTTCGCGGCGGAGCCGCTGCTGACCGGGCTCGGCGCCGGCGGCTTCATGCTCGTCGTGCCGCCGGACCGCGAGCCGGTCCTGCTCGACTTCTTCGTCGAGGCGCCGGGCCGCGAGGGGGACCCGGCGGCGCGCGCGCCGCTCGTGCCCGTCGACGTCTCGTTCGGCGACGTCGTGCAGGTCTTCCACATCGGCGCGTCGGCCGCCGGCACGTACGGCACGCCGTCGGGCATCTGCACGGCCTCGCAGCGCTTCGGCACGGTGCCGCTCGAGGCGCTCGCCGCACCGGCCGCGGCGCTCGCGCGCGCCGGGGTCGAGATCACGCCGGAGCAGGCGTACGTCTACGAGATCCTCGCGCCGATCGAGGCCGCCACGCCGGAGTCGCGCGCGCTCTTCATGCCCGAGGGCCGGCTGCTCCAGGCCGGCGACCGCTTCTGCAACCCGGACCTCGGCGACGCGCTGGAGCGCCTCGCCGCGGACGGCGACGCCCCGTTCTACACCGGCGACGTGGCGGAGAAGGTCACGACCTGGGTCGCCGCGCGCGGCGGCATGCTCGGGCCTGCGGACCTCGCGGCCTACACCACCTGCGACCGCGAGCCGATCCGGGTCGACTACCACGGGCGCGACGTCCTGCTGAACCCGCCGCCGAGCGCGGGCGGGATCCTCATCGCCTACGCCCTCGCGGTGCTCGCGCGCACGCCCGGCGCCCCGTCGACCGAGGAGCTCGTCGAGGTGATGGGCCTCGCGCAGGCGGAGCGCACTCCCGCCTTCCTCGCGGGCCTCGCCGATCCCGGCTTCCAGCAGTCCTTCCTCGCCCGCCGCCTCGGCTCGACGACCCACATCTCCGTCCTCGACGAGGACGGCTGGGGCTGCTCGGTGACGTGCACCAACGGCGAGGGCTGCGGCGAGGTCGTGCCCGGCACGGGCATCCACCTGAACAACATGATGGGGGAGCAGGACCTCTCGCCGCTCGGCTGGTTCCGGCACCCGCCCGGGCGGCGCCTGCCGTCGATGATGGCGCCCACCATCGTCCTCGCCGACGGGCGCCCCGAGCTCGTGGTCGGGTCGGCCGGCTCGAACCGGATCCGCTCGGCGATCCTGCAGGTGATCGTCAACGTGCTCGACCGCGGGATGGACGCCGTGGCCGCCGTCGAGGCGCCCCGGATCCACTTCGAGGACGGCGTGGTCTACGCGGAGCCGGGCGTGGACCTCGGCCCGCTGATCGCGCAGCGCCAGGCGGTCGAGCGCTTCCGCACCCGCAACCTCTTCTTCGGCGGCGCGCAGGCGGTGCTGCGCGAACCCGGGACCGGCTTGCTCTCCGGCGCGGCCGATCCCCGCCGCGGGGGCAGCGCGGTGATCGTGCGCGAGCAGGCGTAGCGTCCGAGCCGTGGATCCGCGCTTCAAGACCATCGTCGAGCCGTTCCGGATCCATTCCGTCGAGGCCTTCCGCACGACGACGCGCGAGGAGCGCAGCGCCCTTCTGGAGGCCGCGCAGCACAACCTGTTCCTGCTGCGGGCGAGCGACGTGACCATCGACCTGCTCACGGACTCGGGCACGGGCGCGATGTCGAGCGAGCAGTGGGCGAGCCTGCAGCGGGGCGACGAGAGCTACGCGGGCTCGCCGTCGTTCGAGCGCTTCCGCGACGCCGTGCGCGAGCTCTTCCCGTTCCGCCACCTCGTTCCCACGCACCAGGGGCGCGCGGCGGAGCACATCCTCTTCAGCGTGCTCGGCGGACGGGGCAGGGTCATCCCGAGCAACACGCACTTCGACACGACGCGGGCGAACGTCGAGTTCACCGGCGCGGAGGCCGTCGACCTCGTGATCGCGGAGGGCCGCGTCCCGGCCGCCGAGCATCCCTTCAAGGGCAACATGGACGTCGAAGCGCTCGACGCGCTCCTCGCCGCCCGCGCGGCCGACGTGCCGTGCGTGATCGTGACGATCACCAACAACTCGGGCGGCGGGCAGCCGGTCAGCCTGGGGAACCTGCGCGCCGTCCGCGCGGTGTGCGAGCGCCACGCGGTGCCGCTGTTCCTCGACGCGGCGCGCTTCGCCGAGAACGCGTGGTTCGTGCGAGAGCGCGAGCCGGGGCAAGGCGGGCGGCCGGTAGCCGACATCGTGCGCGAGTTCGCCTCGCTCGCGGACGGCATGACCATGTCGGCGAAGAAGGACGGGCTCGCGAACATCGGGGGCTGGCTTGCGCTCGACGACGACGACCTCGCCGAGCGCTGCCGCGCCCTGCTCATCCTCACCGAGGGCTTCCCGACCTACGGGGGGCTCGCCGGGCGCGACCTCGAGGCGATCGCGCAGGGCCTGCGCGAGGTGGTCGACGAGGACTACCTGCGCTACCGCATCCGCTCCACCGCCTACCTCGGGGACGCGCTGCACGCGGCGGGCATCCCGACCGTGCGGCCGCCCGGCGGCCACGCCGTCTTCATCGACGCCCGCGCGCTGCTGCCGCACATCCCGCCGCTCGAATATCCCGGCCAGGCGCTCGCCGTCGCGCTCTACCGCGAAGGAGCGATCCGGACGTGCGAGATCGGCACGGTGATGTTCGGTCGCCGGCGGGACGGCACGGAGGCCCCGGCGGCGATGGACCTCGTCCGCCTCGCGATCCCGCGCCGCACGTATACGCAGAGCCACATCGACTACGTCATCGAGGTCGTCGCCTGGGTGGCCGAACGGGGCCGCGAGCTGCGCGGCCTGCGCATGGTGGAGGAGCCGCCGCGGCTGCGCCACTTCACCGCGCGCTTCGCCCCGCTGTGAGCGCTCAGGGCCGCTCGCCGGCGAGCTCGCGCGAGAGGCGGCGGAGGAGGTCGTCGACCTCGGGCGCGCGATCCGCGTCGCCGTCGGCGATCAGGGTCTCCAGCTCCGCGCGGCGCGCGGCGACGAGCCGCTCCGTCACCTCGCGGCCCGCCGGCGTCTCCGCGAGCCCGTCGCCGTCCTCGCGCACCATCCCGCGCTCGCGCAGCTCCGCGAGCACGGCGGCGATCCGCTCGGCCGGCACGCCCTGCGCCTCCGCGAGGTTCCGCGCGCCGGCGAAGCCGTGCTCGTCGATCCGCACGAGCGCCCACGTCGCGCCCGGGCTGAGGTCCGCGCCGGCGCGGGCGGCGACGCGGCGGTGGAAGGCCTCGCGGCGCTCGCGCGGCGTGGCGAGGGCGAGCGCGCGCTCGAGCTCGCGCAGCGAGTCGGCGTCCTTCGGCGCCGCGAGCGAGTCCTCCAGGCCGCGGCTGGTGGCGGCGGTGGCCCGCAGCGGGCGCTCCTCGAGCAGCCAGGCGACGGCGAAGCCGAGCACCGCGACGCACGCGGCGACCAGGAAGACCGGCGTGAGCGCGTGCACGAAGGCGTCCTGGTAGGCGGCGCGCGCGACCGCCGGCAGCCGCTCGACCTGCTCGCCGGTCAGGCGGCCGCCGCCGGCGAGGAACTCGCGCAGCGCGGGCGGGACGGAGGCGCCGTCGAGCCGGTCGCCCAGCCGGTTCGTGAAGATGGTGCCGAAGACCGCCGTGCCGAGCGACCCGCCGATGCCGCGCAGCAGCGTCACGCCGGAGGTGGCCGCGCCGAGGACGGAGTAGTCGACCGCGTTCTGCACCGCGAGGATGAGCACCTGCATGGTCATCCCGAGCCCGAGGCCCAGCACGAGGAGGTAGAGCGCCGACATCGGCGCGCTCGTTCCCACGTCGAGCCGCGAGAGCAGGAACAGCCCCAGCGCGGCGACCGCCGTGCCGGCGATCGGGAAGGCGCGATAGCGGCCGCGGCGGCTGATGAGCTGCCCCGAGGCGATCGAGGTCACGAGCACGCCGGCCATCATCGGGATCAGCCGCAGCCCGGACTCCGTGGGCGACGCGGCGTCGACGGTCTGGAAGTACAGCGGCAGGAACGTGACGGCGCCGAACAGCGCGAAGCCCACCATCGCCGACAGCGCGCCCGCCACGGCGAACACGCGCACCTGCCACAGCGCGGGCGGCAGCACGGGCTCGGCGGCGCGCCGCTCCACGCGGAAGAAGAGCACGAGGGCCAGCACCCCGGCCGCCCCGGTCCCGAGCGCCTCCGGCGACGCCCACTCCCAGGTGATCCCGCCGAGGCTCGTGACGAGCACGATCGCCGAGAGGCCGCCGGCGAGGAGCCCGGCGCCGAGATAGTCGATCGCCGGCCGCGCGCGGCCCTGGGCCGCCGGCAGCGCCACGCCGATGACCGCGAGGGCGAGCGCGCCGACGGGCACGTTGACGTAGAAGATCCAGCGCCACGAGGTGTGCTCGACGATGAAGCCGCCGAGCAGCGGCCCGGCCACGCTCGCGACCCCGAAGACCGCGCCGAAGACGCCCTGATAGCGGCCGCGCTCGCGCGGCGGGACGATGTCGCCGACCACCGCCTGCGTGAGCACGATCAGCCCGCCGGCCCCGAGCCCTTGGACGACGCGGAAGGCGATCAGCTGGGTCATGCCCTCGGCCAGCCCGCACAGCGCCGAGCCCGCGAGGAACATCACGACGGCGATCTCGAGCACGCGCTTGCGCCCGTAGAGATCGCCGAGCTTCCCGTACAGCGGCGTCACGGCCGTCTGCGCGAGCAGGTACGCGCTCGTGATCCACGAGATGTGCTCGAGGCCCCCGAGCTCGCCGACGATCGTCGGCAGCGCGGTGGCGACGATCGTGCTGTCGAGCGCCGCCAGGAGCAACACCAGCATCAGGCCGGCGAAGATCACGCCGACGCGGGGGCGTTCGGCGGCGGGAACGGATTGCGCCGGCGCGGACATGAGCGCCCTCCTACCCCGCCCGGGCGCTGCCGCCAACCGTGCGTCAGCGCGCCGAGGTGCCACCACCGGCACGGTGCGGCTGGCCCGCATTGCCACGAGTGCTTGCGCTGAGAATCATCGCGGCATGTCGATCGTCCTCGAGCACCACCGCAGCGAGCTGCTCGCGCGCATGCGCGCCGCCACGGACGCCGCCCGGCTCTTCGAGGACGTCTCCGCCCGCCTGCGCCGGCTCGTGCCCTTCGACGCCTCGCTGTGGTTCGCCACCGACCCGGCGACGACGCTGGCCACGGCACCCGCGCGCGTGCAGGGGCTGGGCGAGGACGACCCCGAGAGCTGCGCCGCCTACTGGAACGCCGAGTTCCTCGTCGAGGACGTCAACCTCTACCGCGACGTCGCGCGCGCGCCGACGCCGGTGGCGACGCTGTGGAACGCGACCGCCGGGCACCCGGCGCGCAGCTCGCGCTACCGCGAGCTGCTCAAGCCGCTCGGCCTGCAGGACGAGATGCGCGCGGCGATGCGCGTCGGGACCAGCCCGTGGGGCATGATCACGCTCATGCGCGAGGCCGGCCGCGAGCCGTTCTCGGAGGCCGAGATCGCCCTCGTCGCGTCCCTCTCGGCGCCGATGGCGCAGGCGCTGCGCTCGTGCGCGCTCGCCGAGCGCACCGTCGAGCCGGGCGGGCCGGACGCGCCGGGCATGGTCCTGTTCGACGAGCGCAACCACGTCCTGTCGTTCAACGACGCGGCGCGCGACTGGATCGAGCAGCTTCCCGCCGGGCCGCGCTACCCGTCGCTCGGCGTCTGCGTGACCACGGAGATGCTCGCGACGGTGGGGCAGGCCCGCATGGTCGCCGACGGGCGCGGCGAGGGCACGGCCCGCCTGCGCGTGCGCGCCCGCACGGGCCGCTGGCTCGTGCTGCACGCCTCCTGCCTCGCCGGCGCGGACGGCGCGCGCGGCGCGACGGCGCTGGTGATCGAGCCGGCGCAGGCGTCGGAGATCGCGCCCATCATCGTGGAGGCGCACGCGCTGTCGCCGCGCGAGCAGGAGATCACCGAGCTCGTCGCGCGCGGGGTCGCCACCGCGGAGATCGCCGGCACGCTCCACCTCTCCGTCCACACCGTCCGCGACCACCTCAAGGCGGTGTTCGAGAAGGTCGGGGTGTCGAGCCGCGGGGAGCTCGTCGCGAAGCTCTTCGCCGAGCACTACGCCGCGCCGCTGCGGCGGCGCACGGTGCACGTCTGACCCGGCTCGGAGGGCAGGAGCCCGAGCTGCGCGAGCAGGCCGAGGTCGTCCCGGCTGCCCCAGTGCTCGGCGATCCTGCCGCCGGCGATCCGCCAGATATAGACGTGCCGGACGGCGAACGTCCTGCCGGTCGGCGCCCGGCCCATGAGCGGGCCGGTGTGGCGGCCGCGCATCGTCACGCGCTGCACGACGCGGTCGCCCTCGGCGATCTCGTCCTCGACCTCGAAGCGGAGCTCGCCGAACGCGGCCTGCAGGTTGCGCACCGTCGCCTTGACGCTCTCGGGGCCGGTCGGCTGCTCCGGATGCGCGGGCTCGTGGTCGGCGAAGCGCGGGTGGACGAGCTCGTCCGCGAGCGCGAGATCGCCGCGCGCGTAGATCTCCTCGAGCGCGCGCCGGACCAGTCGCTTGTTGTCCTCCGACATGGTCGCCGCCTCCGCCTCGCCGGCACGACGAGGAAGGACTACTACGGCTCGGCGATCACGTCGAGCTGCTCGCGCAGGCCGAGCAGGTCGAGCACCCGCATCACGCTCGGCGGGCCGGCGACGAGCGTGAACGCCGCGCCGGCGCAGTGCGCGCGGTCGAGCGCCTTGAGCAGGACGCGCACTCCGGTGGAGTCCATGAACTCGAGCTCGCGCAGGTCGACGATCAGGCGCTGGCCCGGGCGCAGGTCGAGCTCGAGCAGCCGCTTGAGGACCGACGTCGCCGCACCGACGTCGAGCTCGCCGCGGAGGCGGATCATCCGGATCGCCGACCGCTCGCGGGAGGTGCGGAGCGCGTCGGTCGGCATGCTCGGCCCGTTCCCGCCCGCGCGAGCTCGCCGGGGCGGAAGGTCAACGAGCAGACGCCAGCGCGCCGGACGGTCGCGCGACTGTCCGTTCGGGTACCGGAAGGAGCGATGGGCGCGACCGGGGAGGAGGATGACGCCATGACCGTCACCGGGCTGGAGACCGTCGCGCACTGGATCGGCGGCGAGCGCGTCGAGGCGTCCGAGGCCTGGGGCGAGGTGACCGACCCGGCGACGGGCGCGGTCGCGCGGCGCGTCGCGCTCGCCGGCGCGGGCGAGGTCGACCGCGCCGTGGAGGCCGCGGCCGCGGCGTTCGAGCGCTGGAGCCGGGAGTCGCTCACCAGGCGGTCGAACGTCCTCTTCGGCTTCCGCGAGCGGCTGGCGGCGCGCGCGGGCGACCTCGCGGGCATCGTGACCGCCGAGCACGGCAAGACGACCGACGACGCCCGCGGCGAGGTTCAGCGCGGCCTCGAGGTCGTCGAGTTCGCCTGCGGGCTCGCGCACCTCGTCAAGGGCGAGGCCTCCGAGGCGGTCGCGACCGGCGTGGACTCGCGCTCGCTGCGCCAGCCGCTGGGCGTCTGCGCGGGCATCACGCCGTTCAACTTCCCCGCGATGGTGCCGCTGTGGATGTTCCCGCTGGCCCTGGCGTGCGGCAACTCGTTCGTGCTCAAGCCGAGCGAGAAGGACCCGTCCGCGTCCATGCTGCTCGCGGAGCTGCTCGCCGATGCGGGGCTGCCCGACGGCGTCTTCAACGTCGTCCACGGCGAGCGGGACGCCGTCGACGCCCTGCTCACCCACCCGCGCGTCGACGCCGTGTCCTTCGTGGGCTCCACGCCGGTCGCCCGCCACGTCTACGAGACCGCGACGGCGCACGGCAAGCGCGTGCAGGCGCTCGGCGGGGCGAAGAACCACGCGGTGGTGATGCCGGACGCCGACGTCGAGATCGCGGCGGACGCGATCGCCTCGGCCGGCTACGGCTCGGCGGGCCAGCGGTGCATGGCCATCTCCGCCGTCGTGGCCGTCGGCGCGGCGGGCGACGCGCTCGCCGAGGCGCTCGCCGAGCGGGCGCGCGCCGTCCGCGTCGGCCCGGGCGCGGAGGAGGGGAGCGAGATGGGCCCGCTCGTCACCGGCGCGGCGCGCGACCGCGTGACGGGGTACATCGAGCAGGGCGAGCGCGAGGGCGCGGCGCTGCTCGCCGATGGACGGGGGATGTCCGTCGACGGCCACGAGGACGGCTTCTGGGTCGGCCCGACCCTGTTCGACCGCGTGTCGGAGGACATGGCCGTCTACCGCGACGAGATCTTCGGCCCTGTGCTGGTGATGCTGCGCGCGGAGACCTTCGACGAGGCGCTCGACCTGGTCAACCGCAACCCGTACGGCAACGGCGCCGCGATCTTCACCGCGGACGGCCGGACCGCCCGCGAGTTCGAGTCGCGCGTGCAGGTGGGGATGGTGGGCATCAACGTGCCGATCCCGGTCCCGATGGCGTACTACTCGTTCGGCGGCTGGAAGCAGTCGCTGTTCGGGGACCTGCACGTCCACGGGCGCGAGGGCGTGCTGTTCTACACGCGCGGCAAGGTCGTCACGGAGCGCTGGCCGGAGCAGGCGCTCGGGGCGGAGTACGGGTTCCCGGCCCATCGCTGACGCGTGCGCGAGCTCGAGGCGGTCATCTTCGACTGCGACGGCACGCTCGTCGACTCCGAGCCGCTGGCCCGGGACGCGTGGGACCGCACGCTGGCGGCGTACGGCTACACGGTCTCCGACGCGGAGTACGCGCAGCTCGTCGGGCTGCCGTATCCGCGGGTCCACGGGTACTTCGCCGAGCGCGTCGCGGGCCTGCCGGCGGCCGAGGCGCTGTGGCCGGTCCTGTCCGGCGCGCTGTTCGAGCTCATCGACGCGCTGCTCGAGCCGTTCGCGGACGCTGTGGACACGGTCCGCGCGCTGCACGCGCGCGGGATCGCGGTGGCCGTGGCGTCGTCGTCGCCGCGCGAGCGCCTCGACCGCACGCTGCGCCGGGCGGGGCTCGCCGGGCTCTTCGACGTCACGGTGGCCGGGGACGAGGTCCGCCACGGCAAGCCGGCGCCCGACCTGTTCCTCGAGGCCGCGCGCCGGCTCGGCGTCGCGCCCGAGCGGTGCGCGGTGATCGAGGATGCGCCGGCGGGCGTGGCGGCGGGGATCGAGGCCGGCATGCTCACCGTGGCGGTCGCCCGTGCGCCGGGGGACGAGGTCGCGCTGGCGGCGGCGCACCGGGTGCTCGAGCACCTGACCGCGGAGGCGGTGCTGTCGGCATGACGCCGCCGGGATGAGCACCGCCGGGTGGCGTGAGGACGGCGCGCCGCCGCGGGGGCACTGGCTCAAGGCCGTCGGGCACGCCCGCGGCCCGCTCGCGCCCGACTGGATCGAGCAGCGCGCCGACCTGCTGCGGCGCACGGGGTTCCCGCGCCGGCCGCGGATCGTGCCCGGCGACCGGCTCGTCCTCTACGCGTCGGTCTGGCGGCGGGTCTTCGCCGTCGCCGAGGCGACCGGGGAGCCCGAGCCACGCGAGCATCCGCGCTGGCCGTGGGTGGTCGAGATCGAGTCGCTGCTCGTCGTCCCGGTGCTCGACGCGGCGCCGCCCGTGGAGGCGATCGGCGTCGCCGCGCGGTCGATGAGCCAGCAGTCGCACATCCGCCTGCGGCCGGAGCACTACGCGCGCGCGGTGAAGGCCATCGCCTCGATCGCCGCATGAGACGAGCGGCTGTGGCCCCAGCGGCGGCGGCGATCGACCCGATCGCCGCGTGAGACGACCGCTTGTGGCCCGAGCGGTGGCGGCGATCGACGTGAATCGCCGCATGGCCGATTCGTGCAAGACGCCGCGGGCGCCGGCGCGCCATGCTTCCCGGCATGACGGAGATCACCACGGTGCCGAACGTCGGACCGGCGGTCGCGCGCATGCTGGCCCGCGTGGGCGTGGCCACGGCAGAGGACCTGCGCGGCCGCGACCCCGACGAGCTGTACGAGCGGCTGTGCCTGCGCGACGGGCGCCGCCACGACGTGTGCGTGCTCGACACCTTCCGCGCGGCCGTCAGCTACGCCGACGGCGCGCCGGCCCGGCCGTGGTGGGAGTTCTCGCGCGAGCGGATCGCCGCCGAGCGCGGCGTCAGCGCCGGACGCGGAGCTTGACCCGCGTGCCGGCGGCGACCGTGCGGCCGGCGCGCGGTGACTGCCGGACCACGCGCCCGCGCCTGCCGCGCTTGGCCGTGACCTTCTTCACGGCGCCGGGGCGGCAGCCCGCGGCCCGCAGCGCCTTCTTGGCGGCCGCCACCCTCACCCCGCGCAGCCGCGGGACGACGCAGCGCGTCGCGCCGGTCCCTGCGCCCGCGGCGACGGTGCCGTCGCCGATGCGCCGCGGCGAGTCGCCGCTGCGGCGGTCGCCGCTCTCGCCGGTGCTCGAGTCCGAGTCGCTGGGCGTCGCGACGAAGTCCTCGACCGGAACCGGCGTGAGGTCCTCCGTGCTGACATAGAAGTCCCACGGCGGCAGCTCGTACGCCGCCGGCTGCGGGTCGTTGCCGGCCAGCGCGACGTCGTCGGCCGGCGGGACGTAGGGCTCCATCGGCGCGGGGCCCCCCGTGTCCGCGGGCGTGTCGCCCGAGCCCTGGTCGGGCGTGCCGTCGTCGTCGTTCGGCGAGCTCGTGCCGCCGCCGGGCGTGCTCGGCGTCTGCGGGATGGGGAGCGGGACGCCGCCGTCGCCGGAACCCTGGTCCGGAGTTCCGTCGTCGTCGCCGGGCGGGGTGGTGCCGCCGTCGGTGGGCGGGGTGGTGCCGCCGTCGGTGGGCGGGGTGGTGCCGCCGTCGGTGGGCGGGGTGGTGCCGCCGTCGCCGGGCGGGGTGGTGCCGCCGTCGCCGGGTGGCGTCCCCGTTTCGCCGTCGCAACCCTCGTACACGGCCGCGTCGCCCGGATCGCAGTCCTGCGTCTCGTCGCCGTAGCCGTCCCCGTCCGCGTCCGGCTCGACGTCCGCGCTCACGAGCGGCTCGAGGTCGTCGCGGAAGTAGGAGAACCCGCGCCGGTCGCCGTCCTGCATGCCGGGGAACCAGAAGTGCGCCTGCGCGCCGGGGCGCGCGCCGAGCGCGACGTGGCTGTCCGTGTCGCCGTCCACGGCGAGGAAGTCACCGGCCTGGATCGGGAGGCGCGTCTCGAACGTCGCCTCGCCGGGCGTGGTGAAGGTCGCCGGCCCGCTCGCCGGGCCGGCGACCCACACGTCCCCCTCCTGACGCACCAGCCGCAGGCGAACCGTGCCCTTGCCGTACGCGCGCCAGCGGACGACGACGCCGTCCTCCGGCGAGCTCGCCGGTGCGCCGTCGTAGGAGAAGAGCATCCGCGTGCAGCTCTCGCCGACCTCGCACCCGACGTCGTAGGCCACTGTGGCGGCGGCGAGGTCGCTGCCCACGGTCGCGGCTGCGTGGCCCGTGGCCGGGAGCGCGGCGAACAGCGCCGCAACGGCGAGGGCGAGGGAGAGGGTGAGGCGCGGCGCGGGCAGGCCGGCGGAGCGGGTGGGTCGCACGGCCGGAATCATCAGCGGGCCCGTTGAAGGTTCGGTGAACGCTTCGCGCGGGTTGCGTGGAGGCGCGGCGCGGCGGCGATCAGTGAACCCGGCTGCCGGCCCAGAACATCATGGCGAAGACGGCGGCGGCCGCCATGGCCACGACCACGATGACGATGTCCATGAGCATGCGGCCGATGATCGCGCCGGATCCGAAACGGCCGTTCATCGCCACCTCAAGATCGGCTCAGCGCGGCCGCGTCAGCGTCAGCCGCCACGCCTCGCCCTCGCGGCGCACGGCGAACGCGCACCCCGCGTCGGCTGCGACGGCGGCGAGGTCGATCGGGGACTCGGGGTCCGTGGCGAGCACGACGAGCGCGGCGCCCGGCGGCACGCCGGCCAGCGCCCGGCGCGCCTTGACGGCGGGCAGCGGGCACAGCAGGCCGCGGGCGTCGAGGACGGTCTCCATACGATCTCTCGCAGCATGATCGCGGTCATCCTCGCCTCGGGCCGCCTGGAGCGCCTCTACACCGGGCTCTCCCTGCTCGTGTCCGCCGCCGCGGAGGGCGAGCGGGCGTTCGGGCTCGCGACCTTCGGTGCGCTGCCCGTCCTGCTCGACGACGGGCTCGTCGCCAGCGCGCTGCGCCCCGAGGAGACGCCGGACCTCACCGAGCCCGGGCGGGCGCTGTTCGCCCGCACGCTCGGCGAGCTGGTCGAGACCGCGAGGGAGCTCGAGACGTGCCGGCTGTGGGCCTGCGCCGCGGCGGTGGAGACGACGAACGCGGCGCCCGCGGCGGTCAGGGAGCGCTTCGACGGCGTCCTGTCGACGCCGCGGTTCCTGCGCGAGACCGCGGGCGCCCGGCTGGTGGCGCTGTGACCCGGCGGCTCGCCGCCGTGGCCGCGCTGGCCGTCCTCGCGGGCTGCGGCACGCCGTCGCCGGACCTCTTCGAGGTGACGCGCACGGGCGCCGACCGGAACGCCAACGTCCGCCTGCTCGTGTCGGACGGCGGGACGGTGACCTGCAACGGCAAGGAGCACCCGCTCGACGCGAAGCGCCTCCTGGCGGCGCGCCAGCTCGCGCGGGACCTCGCCCCGCAGGCCGAGCTCGGCCTCGAGCTCCCGTCGGGACGCGGCACCCAGCTCGCCTACCGCGTCCGGCTGGAGGAGGGCACCGTCGCCTTCGGCGACCACTCCCGGGACGTTCCCGCGTCCTTCAACCGCGTGGTCGCGTTCACGAAGGACGTGACGGAGCGCGTGTGCGGGATCATGCGCTGACCGAGCCGAACCGGGGAGGAGCCGCATGAGCGCCACAGAGCTGTTCGCCGCCGTCCGCGCGGGCGATGCCGACACGGTCCGCGCCCTCGTCGCCGGCGATCCCGCCCTCGCCGCCGCCACGGACGAGCAGGGCCTTCCCGCCGTCCGCGTCGCCCTCTACCACCACCAGCGGGCGGCGCTCGACGCGCTGCTCGAGGCCGAGCCGGAGCTCGAGGACGCCGACGTCGTCGCGGTCGGCGACGTCGCCGAGCTGCGCCGGCGCCTCGCCCGCGACCCCGACCTCATCCACCTGCGCACCTCCGACGGCTTCACGCCGCTGCACTTCGCGGCGTTCTTCGGCGGGCCGGCGGTGGTCGACGTGCTGCTCGGCGCCGGCGCCGACCCCAACGTCGAGACGGACAACCCCATGCACCTGCGCCCCCTGCACTCCGCCGCGGCCGCGCGCGACGCCGCGTCGGCGCGGCTGCTGCTCGAGGCGGGCGCGGACCCCGACGCGCAGCAGCAGGGCGGCTTCACCGCGCTCCATGCGGCGGCCCAGCACGACGACACGGAGCTCGCCGCCATCCTCCTCCACCACGGGGCCGATCCC
>Ga0196962_10000618_pt1:2500-13462 | contig 13462 bp, 9 predicted proteins | sample S3v_20metaG_FD_183186 | JGI IMG/M metagenome (GOLD analysis project Ga0196962, IMG submission 183186) | Soil microbial communities from Anza Borrego desert, Southern California, United States - S3+v_20 | ecosystem: Environmental > Terrestrial > Soil > Desert | place: USA: California... | reverse complement strand
CGCCGCGGGGCGGATAGAGATAGGCGTCGAGGACGCAGGCCGGGGCGAGGAACTGGAGCTTGCGGGCATTGCCTTCGCGCAGTTCGAGGTCGGGGCGGCCGAACTGGGCGATCAGCGCCCGGGCGGTGCTTCCGATCACGTTTTCGAGGCCGACGATCGTATAGGCCCGCGGCGGCGGCAGGGTGGCCGGCTGCGAGGTCTCGGCCGAACTGACGCAGCCGGCGAGCAGGACCGCCGACGCCAGCAGTACGCAGGATCGAAGCCGCATTCTCACCCTCCCCGGTCAGCGGCAACAGAATCATGGAAAGGCCGGCGCGACAAGCCGAGGCGCCGCGCCCGCGCCACGGCCTGCCGCAACCGACGCTCGCGCTTTGCGCTTGGCGGCGCTAAGCGCGTCCGGATGAACGCCGCGCCGCCCTTCCACCTCGCCTTCCCAGTCCACGACCTCGAGGCGGCGCGCGCTTTCTATGGCGGCCTGCTCGGCTGCCCGGAGGGGAGAACCGCCGAGCAATGGATCGACTTCGACTTTTTCGGCCACCAGATCGTCGCCCATCTCGATCCGGCGATGGAACCGCGCCGGCATAGCAACCCGGTCGACGGCCATGACGTGCCGGTCCCGCATTTCGGCGCCGTGCTCGGAATGGCCCAGTGGGAGGAGCTGGCCGAGCGGCTGAAGGAAGCGGGCGTCGGCTTCGTGATCGAGCCCAACATCCGCTTCGCCGGCCAGCCGGGCGAGCAGGCCACGATGTTCTTCCTCGACCCCTCCGGCAACGCGCTCGAGATCAAGGCGATGCGCGATCCCGCGAAGCTCTTCGCCAAGTAGGGACCGTCACGCCTCGGTGCTTGCGTAGCGGCCGTCGACATAGACCAACGGGTGAATGTCCTCGCGCGACGTCGCCTCCTCGACGACTCCGATGAAGATGCTGTGGGTGCCGAACTGGTGATGGTCGATTCGCCGGCACAGGATCGCGGCCTGAGCGTCGAGCAGCCGCGGCGGCCGGCTGCAGCTATTGTCCCAGCCGCGCACGAAGCGCTGGCCGTGGCGGGCGCGGTCGGCGAACATGCGCGCGATCTCCTCCTGGTCGCGATGCAGCACGTTGACCCCGAAATGGGTGACGTCCTCCATCTTGGCGTGCACGGCCGCGGCGCGGTTGATGCAGACGAGCAGGCTCGGCGGATCCATCGAGATAGGCGAGACGGCGGTGGCGGTGATGCCCATCGGCTCGCCGTCGACGCAGATGCTGATGACGTTGACCGTTGAGGCGACGCGGCGCATCGCCCGCCGGAATCGCTCGGTCAGCGCGCTGTCGGCTTCGTCCATCGGGCCCTCTTGGAGGCGGCGGCCGGGAATGCAAGCCCGGAGCCGCCGCGCCCGAGGCGGGCCGTGCCCGCGCCGTCACCAAATCCTGACGCGCTGCCCCGGAGGCAGATAGAGGGCGTGGCCGGGCCGGACCGCGAAGGCGGCATACCAGGCATCGTGGTTGCGCACCGACCAGGTCCGCCATTTGCTCGGCGAGTGGACGCCCGAGATGACCGCCCGGCGCAGCTCCGCCTCGCGGAAGGCGACCCGGTTGACCTGCGCCCGGCCCATGAAGAAGCGCTGGTCGCCGGTCGTGCCTTCGATCACGGGCGCCGGCCGGCCGCCGAGCGACAGCCGATAGGCGTCATAGGCGACGGCGAGGCCGGCATTGTCGGCGATGTTCTCGCCCAGCGTCTGGGCGCCGCGGATGTTGAGCCCGGGAAGCGCCTCGTAGGCGTCATATTGCGCGACGAGGCGCTGAGTCCTTTCGCGGAAGCGCCGCTGATCCTCCTCGGTCCACCAATTGGCGAGCCGCCCCTGGGCGTCGAAACGGCTCCCCTGGTCGTCGAAATGGTGGCTGATCTCATGGCCGATGACGAAGCCGATCGCCCCGTAGTTGACGGCCGGATCGGCATTCGGATCGAAATGCGGCGCCTGCAGATAGGCGGCCGGGAAGACGATGACGTTATTCTCGAAGCTCGCATAGGCGTTGGCGGTAATCGGCATCATCCACCATTCGCTGCGGTCGACCGGCCGGTCGATGCGGGCGAGTTGCCGCTCGAAGAGGAAGCGCCCGGCCCGCACGAAATTGCCGTAAGCGTCGCCGGGCTCGACCCGAAGCCCCTCATAGCTTCGCCAGCGGTCCGGATAGCCGATCATCGGCCGGAAGGCGGCGAGCTTGGCCCGCGCGCGGTCCCGGGTAGCGGGCGACATCCATTCGAGATTGGCCAGCCGCCGGTCCATGGCGCTGAGGACGTTGCGGACAAGCTCGTCCATCGCCGCCTTGGTGGCGGGCGGGAAGTGGCGTTCGATATAGGGTCGGGAGACCGCGTCGGTCATCGCCGTGGCGGTGAGCTCGACCGCCTGGAGCCAGCGCGCCGGAGCCTCGGTCGCGCCGCCGAGGGTGCCGCCGGAAAAGCCGAACTCGGCCTCGGCGAAGGGCGCGGGAAGCACCGTGGCCCGGTCCTTGGCGAGCCGGACGGCGAGCCAGTCCTTGAGGACGGGCAGGGGCGTCGCCTGGAACAATCGGGCCATGGCGATGATCGCGCCGGTCTCGCCGACGATATAGGTGGGCCGTTCGGCGAGGCCGGCGGCGCCGAGGAAGGCCGGCCAGTCGAAGCCGGGGGCGCGCGCCTCAAGCTCGGCGCGGGTCCAGGGGTTGTAGGTCTTTTCGGCATCCCGGCTGTCCGCCAGCGGCCAGTGCGCCTCGGCAACGGCACGCTCGAATTCATAGACCGAGGCGGCCCGGCCCCCGGCCTCCTCGTCGGCGACTCCGGTGAGCCGGAGCATCGTCGCGATATGCTCGCGATAGGCCTGCTGGGTCCGACGCGCGCCCTCGTCGCCGTTGCGATAATAGTCGCGATTGGGAAGGCCGAGCCCGCTTTGGCTGATCCCGGGGACATAATTGTCCGGGTCGCGGCTGTCCTGGCCGATATAGAGCGCGAAGGGCGACGGGTAGTAGCGCGGCATGCGCCCCAGCGGAGGAGTGCCGACCCAGCTCCTCGCCAACCGCCCCATTTCGGCGGCGAGCGCGGAGTGGGAGGCGGCCGAGCGGACCGGCGCCAGCTCCTCGAGCAGAGGCTCGGCGCCGCGCGCATCGATCGCCGCCTGGTCGATGAGGGCGGCGTAATAATCGGCGACCCTGCGATCGTCGCCGGCGAGGCTGTCCGGCCGAGCCGCCCATTCCTCGACGATCGCCCTGACCTGCGAGGCGGCGAGGTCGTTGAGGCGGCTCACCTGGCTGAACGCGCCGCGATCGGGCGGGATCTCGACATTGCGCGCCCAGGCGCCGTTGACGTAACTCCAGAAATCGTCGCCGGGATGGATGTTGCGGTCGCCGCCGGCGAGGTCGATGCCGAAACTGCCCCACGCCGGCGCCGCGCGCGCCCCGGCCGGCGGCTGCTGCGCCGCCGTCGCCACCGCCATCAGCATCATCGTCGCCAGTGCCGCAATCGTCCGCCGCATCGTTCGCTCCCTCGCCAGTGGCGCGAGGATGGAGGGGAGCCGGCGCACTGGCAAGGGCCGCCGGTCAGCGGCGGCCGAAGCCGGCCAGAATCTCGCAGACCCAGCGCCCGGCGGTCAGCGCGGTGATGTCGCTCACATCGAGGCTCGGATCGAACTCGGTGAGGTCGACCAGCTTCACCGAGGGCTGCGCGGCAAGGAAGCGGGCCGCTTCGAAGAACATCGCGACCGGCATTCCGCCGGGACGGGCGCCGGGAGCGCCCGGGCACTGGCCGCGGTCGACGACGTCGATGTCGAAATCGATCATCACCGCTTCGGTGTGGCGAAGCCGGCCGAGGGCCTGCTCGAGGATCGGGACGATGCCCTGCCCGAGGCAGTCGGCGATGCTCCAGACCCCGATGCCCGCCGCCTCGGCGTCGCGGTGCATCTTGAAGGTGTTGGCGAACGGAGCGAGGCCGATCTGGCAGATGTTGCGGCCCGGAAGGCCGTCCTCGAGCAGCACCCGCACGGGGTTGCCGTTCATCGGGCCCTGGTCAGTCTCGCGAAGGTCGAAATGCGCGTCCAGAGTGATCAGCCCGACCTCGCCGAGCGGCGGCCCGAGAGCGTGCGCCGCCGGCCGGGTCACCGCATTGTTGCCGCCGAGCAGGATGGTCAGCTCGTGGGCTCCGGTACATTTCCGCGCCGCCTCGACGATCGGCGCGAAGCCGGCGGCGGGCATCGCTCCGGCCACCGGGACGTCGCCGGAATCGACGATGGCGGTTTCAAGGGTCGTGCCCGTTTCCAGATCGTAGGTGCTGAACCGGCGCAGGGCCCGCCGAATCGCGGCCGGCGCGAGGTCGCAGCGGCCCGGCGTCACCGAGCCCGCTTCCATCGGCGCGCCGAGCAGAGCCACCGGGGCGCTCGCGTCGTGGACGAGCAGGTCCGCGATCGATTTCCAGCTCATGGCTTTGCCCTTACAACGGCATCGCCGTAGAAGGCGAGCCATGTGGGACCGGCTGCTCGTCGACTGCAACATCGCCACGATGGACCCCGCCGTGCCGGGCGCGTTCGGAGCGATCGAGAACGGGGCGATCGGAATCCAGGAGGGACGGATCGTCCGGGTCGGCAAGCGCACCGAGCTCGCCGGCTACCGGGCCGGCAAGGTCGAGCCGCTCGGCGGGGCCTGGGTGACGCCGGGGTTGGTCGACTGCCATACCCATCTCGTCTTCGGCGGCAACCGCGCCGCCGAGTTCGAGCAGCGTCTCGAAGGGGCCAGCTACGAGGAGATCGCCCGCGCCGGCGGCGGCATCCTCGCCACGGTCAAGGCGACTCGCGAGGCGAGCGTCGAGCAACTGACGGCGGCTTCCCGGCCCCGCCTCGACGCCCTGCTTCGCGGCGGCGTCACCACGGTCGAGATCAAGTCCGGTTACGGCCTCGACATCGAGACCGAGGTCAAGATGCTCCGGGCGGCGAAGGCGCTCGGCGAGAGCGCGAACGTGCGGGTCGAGCCGACCTTGCTGGCCCTGCACGCGCTGCCGCCCGAATTCCGCGGCCGGCGGGAGGAGTTCCTCCGGCTCGCGACCGAGAGCCTGCTGCCGGCGGTGGCCGGCGAGGATCTCGCCACGAGCGTCGATGCGTTCTGCGAGGGGATCGGTTTCACCCCCGAGGAGGTGCGCAGCTTCTTCGAGGCCGCCTCGGACCTCGGGCTGAGGGTCAAGCTCCACGCCGAGCAGCTCAGCAACCTCAGCGGCGCGGCGCTGGCCGCCGAGTTCGGCGCGCTCTCGGCCGACCATCTCGAACATGTCGACGAGGCCGGCGTGCGGGCGATGGCGGCGGCGGGAATGACGGCGGTGCTGCTCCCCGGCGCCTTCTACGCGCTCAGGGAGACCCGCAAGCCGCCCGTGGACCTGCTCCGGCGCCACGGCGTGCCGATGGCGCTGGCCACCGACCTCAACCCCGGTACTTCGCCCGTCCTGTCGCCCACGTTGATCCTCAGCATGGCCTGCACCTTGTTCGGCCTGACTCCCGAGGAAGCGCTGGCCGGGATGACCCGCAACGGCGCGAGGGCGCTGGGCCTGGAGGAGGAGACCGGGACGATCAGCGCCGGCAAGGCCGCCGACCTTTGCATCTGGCGGGTGAGCCGTCCGGCCGAGCTCTGCTACTGGATCGGGCTGCCGGGGCCGGAACGGCGGATCTTCGCCGGCGAGGATGCGTAACTCTGCGACTTCCCCCCACCGCTCATCCTGAGTAGGGACCGAGCCTGTCGAGGGCCCGTATCGAAGGACCGTCCTTCGATACGCCGTTTCGACGAGCTCAACGGCTACTCAGGATGAGCGGAAATAGATGACCGGCGCACTCTCCAGCGGACGCGACAATAGCCGCCATATCGAGGCGCCGACGGGATCGGAGATCAGCTGCCGGAGCTGGTCGACCGAGGCCGCGCTGCGGATGCTGATGAACAATCTCGATCCGCGGGTCGCCGAGGCGCCGGAGGAGCTGGTCGTCTATGGCGGCATCGGCCGAGCGGCGCGCGACTGGGACAGCTTCGACCGGATCGCGGCGACCCTGCGGCGGCTCGGGGAAGACGAGACCCTGCTCGTCCAGTCCGGCAAGCCGGTCGGAGTCTTCCGGACCCATGCCGACGCGCCGCGGGTGCTGATCGCCAATTCGAACCTGGTGCCGAAATGGGCGACCTGGGAGCATTTCCACGAATTGGATCGCAAGGGCCTGATGATGTACGGCCAGATGACCGCGGGCAGCTGGATCTATATCGGCACCCAGGGCATCGTCCAGGGCACGTACGAGACCTTCGTCGAGATGGGGCGCCAGCATCATGGCGGCGACCTCAGCGGCAAATGGATCCTGACCGCCGGGCTCGGCGGGATGGGCGGCGCCCAGCCGCTGGCGGCGGTGATGGCGGGCGCCCACTGCATCGCCATCGAGTGCCAGGAGAGCCGGATCGAGAAGCGCCTCGAGACTCGCTATCTCGACCACCGGGCGACCAGCATCGACGAGGCGCTCGCCATCGTCCGCTCGGCGGAGGCGCCGGTCTCGGTCGGGCTGCTCGGCAACGCCGCCGAGATCCTCCCTGAGATGGTCCGGCGCGGGATCCGCCCAGACGCGCTCACCGACCAGACCTCCGCCCACGACCCGGTCAACGGCTATCTGCCGATCGGCTGGACCGTGGCCGAATGGATCGAACGGCGCCAGCGCGAGCCCGAAGCGGTCGAGGAGGCGGCCCGAGCCTCGATGGCCGTCCATGTCGAGGCGATGCTCGCCTTCCGGGAGATGGGAGTGCCGACGTTCGACTATGGCAACAACATCCGTCAGGTCGCCCGCGACGCGGGCGTCACCCGGGCCTTCGACTTTCCGGGCTTCGTCCCGGCCTATGTGAGGCCGCTCTTCTGCCGCGGCATCGGCCCGTTCCGCTGGTGCGCGCTTTCCGGCGACCCGGAGGATATCTACCGCACCGACGCCAGGGTGAAGGCGCTCATCCCGGACGACCCCCACCTCCATCGCTGGCTCGACATGGCGAGGGAGCGGATCGCCTTCCAGGGGCTGCCGGCGCGGATCTGCTGGGTCGGGCTCGGCCAACGTCACCGCCTCGGCCTGGCCTTCAACGAGATGGTGGCGAGCGGCGAGCTCAAGGCGCCGGTCGTGATCGGCCGCGACCATCTCGACAGCGGCTCGGTCGCCAGCCCCAACCGGGAGACCGAGGCGATGCGGGACGGCTCGGACGCCGTCTCGGACTGGCCCTTGCTCAACGCCCTCCTCAACACGGCTTCGGGAGCGACCTGGGTCTCGCTCCATCATGGCGGCGGCGTCGGCATGGGCTATTCGCAGCATGCGGGCATGGTGATCGTCGCCGACGGCACTCCGGCCGCCGCGCGGCGGCTGGAGCGGGTGCTGTGGAACGATCCCGGCACCGGAGTCATGCGCCACGCCGACGCCGGCTATGAGGAGGCGATCGCCTGCGCGCGCGAGCAGGGCCTCGACCTGCCGATGGTGGGCCGGTGATCGCGCTTCGGCCGGGAGCGGTCACCCTCGCCGAATTGAGGACGATATGGGACGGGTCCCCGATCGCGCTCGACGACGGCGCCTGGGCCGCGGTCGAGGAATCGGCGTCGGCGATCGGCCGGATCCTCAAGAGCGGGCGGACGGTCTACGGGGTCAATACCGGCTTCGGCCTGCTCGCCCAGACCCGGATTCCGGCGGACCGGCTTGAGGAGCTGCAGCGCAACCTCATCCTGTCGCACAGCGCCGGCCTCGGCGAGCCGCTCGACCCGCGCATCGTGAGGCTGATGATGGCGCTCAAGGTCGTCGGGCTCGCGCGCGGCCGAAGCGGGGTTCGGCGGGCGCTGGTCGAACGGCTGCTCGCCTTGATCGCGGCCGACGCTCTGCCCGTGATCCCCTCCCAGGGCTCGGTCGGCGCGTCGGGGGACCTGGCGCCGCTCGCCCATATGAGCGCCGCCCTGATCGGGGAGGGGATGGTGGCAATGGGGAGGGAGCTTCTTCCCGCCGGCGAGGCGCTCGCCCGGCTCGGGCTGGAGCCGCTAACGCTCGCGCCGAAGGAGGGCCTCGCGCTGATCAACGGCACGCAGGCCTCGACCGCGATCGCATTGGACGTGCTGTTCACCTCCGAGCGGGTGTTCGGCAGCGCCGTGGTCAGCGGCGCGCTGTCGCTCGACGCGCTCAAGGGCACCGACGCCGCCTTCGATCCGCGCATCCACGAGGCGCGCGGGCAGCCGGGCCAGATCGCCGTCGCGGCGATGCTGAGGAGGCTGCTCGAGGGCAGCGCGATCACTCGGTCCCACCCCGATTGCGGGAGGGTGCAGGACCCGTACAGCTTCCGCTGCCAGCCGCAGGTGATGGGCGCGGCGCTGGACCTGATCCGAAACGCCGCGCGAACGCTCGAGATCGAGGCGAACGCGGTCAGCGACAATCCCCTGCTGTTCGGCGAGGAGGCGCTTTCGGGAGGCAATTTCCATGCCCAGCCGGTCGCCTTCGCCGCCGACATCCTCACTCTCGCGCTCTGCGAGATCGGCTCCCTCGCCGAACGGCGCCTCGCCGTCCTGATCGATCCCAAGATGAGCGGCCTGCCGCCCTTCCTCGTCGAGGAGAGCGGGGTCAATTCCGGCTTCATGATCGCTCACGTCACCGCCGCCGCCCTGGTCTCCGAGAATAAGAGCCTGGCCTTCCCGGCCAGCGTCGACACCATCCCGACCTCGGCCGGCCAGGAGGACCATGTCTCGATGGCGACCCACGGGGCGCTCAAGGCGCGCCGGGTCGCCCTCAATGCCGCCGGAGTGATCGGAGTGGAGCTCCTCGCCGCGGCGCAGGCGCTCGATTTCCATGCCCCGCTGAGGACCTCCGGCCGGCTGGAAGCGGCGCGGCGGTCGATCCGCGCCGAAATCCCGCACCTGACGAACGACCGGATGATGGCTGGCGACCTGGCATGGGCAGCCGCGGCCGTCGTCTCCGGCAGGCTGGCGGAGGGTGTAGCCGAGGAAGTCTTCGCACCGGGGGCTTAGGATTCCGGCGCATTCCAGCCCGTGCTCGCCGGTCCGAAGGCAGGTTTCAGCGCGCCGTTCCGGCAGTGACGGACGACAGTCAAGGCGACAAAATCCCGGCTTGGGACAGCCGATTAACGTTGTGCGGCCGAAACCACTAACTGTTTGACAAGTCACATATTTGCCGACAGGGTGCGCGCTCTTCACGCACCGGGGGGTGGGCTGATTCGCCTGACATCGCTGCCTGAAGAATAAAACTCATCTATTGGGAGAGATATCTTGGCGAAAGAAAAGCAGAGCGCGACGGCCGTGGAGAATTACGAGATTGGCGACTTTTCGCCTCTCGCGGGGCCGATCGAAGACGCAGCCGACTTCAATGCGACCTTCCCCGAGCCCGGCACGGGCCCTGGCCTTCCCGACCTCGCCGAGCCCGGCGAGACGATCCGCGGCAAGCCGGTCCTGGCGCTCGGCGAAAATGTCCCGGGCACCGTCAACTGGCAGATCGACGCCGGCGTCGAACAGGATACCTCGGACGGGGTGATCACCTACGGCTTCTTCGATCATAAGCACGCTTTGGGACTGAACAACAATCCGGGCTTTGGCGAAGGTTTCGGTTATACTCCGTTCAGCGAAGCTCAAAAAGAGGCGGCGCGGGTTGCGATCGACAATTGGGATGACCTGATCTCCGCCACCTTTGTGGAAACGGCCCCGGAACCGGGGGCGAAGGACTGGGCTCAGAACGGAACCGACATCTGGCTTGCGAACACTTATACCGGGCCGGCTCAGGCCTGGGCTTATTATCCGGGCTCGGGTCAGCCATATACGAAAGTGTACGGCGACGTATGGATCGCCGATCCGCGCTTCAACACCAGCAACCTGCAGCTCGACCCGGGCTTCTACGGCCTGCAGACGCTGAACCACGAGCTCGGCCACTCGCTCGGCCTCAGCCATCCCGGCAACTACAATTTCGGCGATGACCAGGACGGCGACGGCGTGGCGGATCCGATCACCTACGAGGGCGACGCCTTCTACTTCCAGGACAGCCACCAGTACACGATCATGTCCTATTTCGACTCGTTCGAGACGGGCAACGACCAGATCGACTGGAACCTGATGCGCTTCGTCTATCCGTCGACCCCGATGGTCCACGACATCGCCGTCATCCAGAACAAGTACGGCGCCGACATGACCACGCGCACCGGCGACACGACCTACGGCTTCAACGCCACGGCCGACGTCACCAACGAGGCGATGCGTTTCGAAGATAATGAGATGATCACCATCTTCTCGATCTGGGACGCCGGCGGCAACGACACGCTCGATCTGTCGGGCTATGACAGCAACTCGGTCATCGACCTCCGTCCCGGCGCCTATACCAGCGCCGGCGGCCCCGGCGAGGAGCTCTCGCTGGCGGAGATCAACGCCAACAATGCGGCGGCCGGCCTCGGCAGCCGCACCGCGGCTTACGATCTCTACTTCGGCGGGCGCGCGGGCGCCAACGAGGGGATTCCGTGGTCCGAGATCGTCGACACCGACTTCGTCATGGATAACAATATCGGTATCGCCTACGGCGCGATCATCGAGAATGCCATCGGCGGCGGCGGTGACGACCAGCTCAACGGCAACAGCGCCAACAACGCGCTGACCGGCGGCGGCGGCGCCGACACGTTCGTGTTCGCCAACGACAGCTCGGTCGACACCATCACCGACTTCGAGAGCGGCGAGGACGTGATCGACTTCAGCGAGCTGAACGTCGACGCGCTCGACGTCGAGATCGACGGCCAGCACATCTACGCGACGACCGACACGGGCGTCGTCCATGTCATCGCTCAGGGCGACCAGGTCCTGATCAGCGACATCTTCTTCGGCTGATCGGGCGACCGGTCAACGAAGAGGGGCCCGGCGCGCGAGCGCCGGGCCCCCTTTTTTTGTGCGCCCGAGGCGACGGCGCCTCGAGGCTTCGTGCTCGCAGGGCGCGCCGTCCGACCGCCG
>Ga0196962_10000617_pt1 | contig 13463 bp, 12 predicted proteins | sample S3v_20metaG_FD_183186 | JGI IMG/M metagenome (GOLD analysis project Ga0196962, IMG submission 183186) | Soil microbial communities from Anza Borrego desert, Southern California, United States - S3+v_20 | ecosystem: Environmental > Terrestrial > Soil > Desert | place: USA: California | collected... | reverse complement strand
GCGGCTCACGTGGATTGGACTCGATCTTGCCGCGCAGATTCTTGATGTGCGTGTCAATGGTGCGTTCATAGCCCTCGTAACGCACACCCTGAATGATGTCCAGGAGATCCAGGCGGGAATAGACTCGTCCGGGGGAGGTCATCAACGCGGTCAGGATGTCAAATTCAGAAGGGGTGAGGTCCACAAATTGTTCGGCGACTCGTACGGTGCGGCTGTCCCGGTCCAGGACGATATCCGCCGCCTTTAACACTTTGCCGGATGGTTGAGAATTTCCTACGCGGCGCAGGACGGCACGTACGCGCGCCACCAACTCGCGCGGGCGGAAGGGTTTGGTCATGTAATCGTCGGCGCCGATCTCCAGCCCGATCACTTTTTCTTCATCGTCCACGCGCGCCGTGAGCAGAATGATAGGTGTATTACTCTCGGCGCGGTGCATCCTCATGAACTCGTAGCCGTCCATTTCAGGCATCATCACATCGAGGACGATCAGGTCTGGTTTTTCGCGGTTTGCGACCGTTAGCGCGTCTTTGCCGTTGTGCGCGGTGACCACGCGGTAGCCTTCCTGTGAGAGATAGCTCTCCACCAGGGAGACCAATCGCTTTTCATCATCCACAACCATGATTGTCTTTGACATATTACAAACCCTTCAATCAGTATATCAAGCTATACTCTTTCATTTGTTGCGGATAAGTATAGTGAAGAACTATCAAGAGAAGGTCGCGAAAATGTGAAGAAATTGTGTGACTTAAGTTTCCTCAGCAAATAAAGCAATTTTCTATTTTTGATTGACATTTGTGAGTTTCTTCATTATAATTGTGCATAATAACACAATCAATGTCGAGAGATCTGATTTGCAGCCGCAGACCAGATTTTTTTACGCAGTGCCGCTAATGCGGTAGCAAGCCTTGATGATGAACTCTTTTTACTTTACAATTGCGCATCCCAGAGAGGTGAAATTCACATGAATGAAAAACATATCCAGCAGGTGCTCGAGATAGAGAAACAAGCCAAGGAAGTCCAGGAAAAAGCACAGCGTGAGGCGCAGGAACTTCCCCGAGCCGCCGAGCAGGAGGCGCAGGCATTGATTGCGAAGGCAAAAGCAGAGGCGCAGGAAGAGGCGCGCCGGATCATTGCAGAAGCGCAGTCCGAGGATCAGGCAAACGAAGTGCTGGCAGAGGTGGAGCGGAAGAACAGTGAGATCGAAGCCAAAGCCAATGCCAACTTTGATAAGGCTGTGACGTACGTGTTAGAACGCGTCATTGGCAGGGCATAATTCATGGCCGGTGGTGTGACAGGCTATGCAGCGATTAGTGCGCGCGTCCGGGCAATGTATGCCGAATTGCTCACGCCGCAGGATATGATTCGATTAAGCGATTCTCCAGATTTCCAAACGTTATTTAGCACACTCAAGACCACTTCCTACGGACCCTATCTTGATTCTCTTAAGGATAAGGAGATCAACCCCAAGCGGGTCATCAGTCAGGTCAAACGAAAATTAGCCGATGCGTATTACAGCGTGATCCAGATGGCGCCCGAGACTACGCGTCCCCTCGTCAAGCAGTTATACCGTTATTATGAAATTGGCAATCTGAAGGCGTTGTTGCGAGCACTGGTGACGGTTCCCTCGTGGAACACGACGGAAACAACTGCGTGGGACCGAGTGCGCGACGTGCTTTTCCCCATGGGCTCCGCTGCCGTGTTACCTGCGCAGGCGATGGTCGAATCAGGGAGCGTGGGGACAGCGGTGGATCTGCTGCGCGGCACGCCTTATGAAGAAACCCTTTCCTTCGCGATGCGACGATATTCTGCCGAGCAGAATCTCTTTCCGCTCGAGGTAGCCCTGGATCTGGGATACTGGCGCCGGTTATGGGCGGAAACAAAGAAGCTAAGCGGACAGGACAGAGAACAAGGGACAAAAATTATCGGCGCGCTTCTGGACATGAACAACCTGATGTGGGCGATCCGCTACAAGGTGTATCACAAGCTCTCTGAAGAAGAAATCATAAACTATACTCTGCCGTTTGGTTACCGGGTGCAGGATACGGACATCCGCGCGATTGCCGCTGGGGCGGATATCGCTTCTATTATCACCCGCATTTATCCCGATATTACGGATGTCAGCGCGCTTCTTGAAAACCCGCAGACCGGCCTACCCAGGCTGGAGTACCAGTTCAAGCGCCAGCTCATGAAGCAATGCCTAGCGGCATTTGTTGGGAATCCCTTCCATATCGGGATTCCGCTGGCATTCCTCGTATTGAGCGATCTTGAGGTGCAGGATTTAATCATATTGATCGAGGCAAAGTCATCCAATATTCCGGACGAGGAATATCGTCCGTTCTTATTGAAGACGAACCCGCCGAGTTAATTCACGAATAGAAGGCGTTCAAAATCTAGTAAGAGACTTATTTTGTCCTCTACATGGAGATACTATGTTTTTTCCGAGAGAAATGACTGAAGTTGAACTCATCATCCCTTCCAAGGATCTGGTGGCTGTCGCCAAAGTATTGAGCGGTCATGGAGTTTTCCACCAGGTAGATAGCACCTATCTGGGATTGGAGAATCTGGGACCCAGTGCCTGGCAGGAACGAGCTGCCAGCTATTCTGCACTGGAACGCCGTATCCAGACCACCATGCAAACATTGAACCTGGCAGAGGACTATTCCCGGTCCTATGATTTTGATACGATGGCCGACCTGGATACCGTACGCCCGGCTGTGGAGCGGATCGAAAATGAAGTGAAGAGCATAGGCGACCAGTTGAACAACGAAAGAAAGCGCCTGGAGCAGTTGGAGAGCCAACTGCGTCAACTGGAGCCCATCGCGGATGTCAATGTAGAAGTGAGTTCCTTGCGCAAGTCGAATTTTTTACATTCTATTCTGGGCGTCCTCCCGGCGGCGAATGTAAATAGACTCCAAACAAGCCTTGCCCGAGTCCCACACGTATTCTTTACGCTTCGGGAAGACTCTCAAAAGCCTGTTGTCTGGCTGTTGGGTCCGCGCAGCAACTCCGATATTATCGATCGCGCTGCCAAAAGCGCCTATCTGAATCCCTTGAGCCTGCCGGAAGAATTCGAAGGCACCCCAGCAGAGATTACCGGGTCGATCCGTAAAACCATCGAAACAACCAAGCAGAAAATTTCTGAGTTGGAAGCAAATCTAAGGAACCTGTCCGGCAAGTATGGGCAGGAGTTGAACAAACTTTGGTGGGATGTCCACGTCAGTCGCAGCATGGCAGATGCGATTGTCCGCTTTGGGCAGCTTCGCCATACATACGTCGTCGTGGGGTGGGTGCCTTCCGCCGATCTGGAACTGCTCACGCAGCGCCTCAAACAAGCCTCGCCGGAAATTCTGATTGAAGCGATTCCCACCGAACGCTCGGGGCATCACACGAATGTGCCTGTCGCGCTGACGACAAACAAGTGGCTGCGTCCGATCCAAATGCTGGTCACGCAATACGGGCGGCCCAGTTATGGGGAACTGGACCCGACCTGGCTGATGGCTATTACCTTCCCCCTTTTGTTTGGTGCCATGTTTGGTGACCTCGGTCAGGGTCTTGTGCTGTTGGTACTTGGACTCTTGATCGACAGAGGGGTCATACTTAAAGCGATGTCCAGCCTGGGATTGCTGATCGCTTATTGTGGCGCCTCGGCGGCAATCTTTGGGTACCTCTATGGCAGTATCTTTGGCTTCGAGGGACACCTCATCGAAGAATATCTGGGTTTTCACTTCGAGCCACCGTGGCTCAGTCCCATCCACGAAATCCTGCCGGTGTTGAGTCTTGCCATCGATGCGGGAATCGTCATCCTGCTACTCAGTTTCCTGCTCGGTATGTTCAATAACATCCGCGCCCGAGATTGGCCGCACCTGGTATTTGGGCATACAGGAATCGTGTTTTTCATCTTCTATCTTGCCTTCCTTGCCTTGCTGGGGTCGTTCCTCGGTACGACGGCAATTGCACCGAGGGTCGCCGTTGCAATTGCTTCTCTGCCGCTTCCCTGGACACTTATTGCAATTGTCTTTGGCTTACTGGTGATGTTCTCAGGCGCTCTGCGGAACTGGATGGAAGGTCATCGACCGATTGAAGGAAGCGGAGTCGGTGGATTCCTGATGTTCCTAGTCCAATCGTTCATGGACTTGTTCGAATCACTCATCAGTTTGCTCAGCAACACACTCTCCTTCGTGCGTGTGGGAGCGTTTGCGGTGGCGCACGGCGGTTTGAGTCTTGCCATCTTTTCCCTGGCGGGCGAGGAACCGGATTTAGGCTTTTGGATCACCATACTCATTGGTAACCTGTTCATCATCGGTTTCGAAGGGTTGATCGTAGGCATCCAGACGATGCGTTTGCATTATTACGAGATTTTGGGCAAGTTCTTCCACGGCGGAGGCATGCGCTTTGAGCCTCTGACATTGACCCCCAGGAAAGAGGATGCGTAGGAATAACGTAGTAGCGACTTTGGTCGCCATTACAAATTGACTTGATGTTTATTATGGGTCAAGCAACATTAAAAATCACGTAAAATCGAAAGTATAAGGAGATAAACAATGTTTTTAGTTTTTGCTGTATTGGTTGGGTTGATCCCTGTGATTCCTGCGGTCCTCTATGTGATCCAGAATGGAAAGGCCAGCCCCGTCCAAGCCGTTTCCAGGATGGTGACCGGGTTTAATGCGTTCAACTTCTTAGTTGGGATCATGGCTGCCGGGCTTGCCGTGGTATGGCTGGCGTCACCCTCCTCGGTTCTTGCGGCGGGTGCTGCACAGGAAGGCGCTGTAGATCAGTATGCAACGCTAGCGGCGGCTCTTTCCACAGGTCTGGCGTGCATCGGCGCGGGTATCGCGGTGGGCGGTTCCGGTGCTGCTGCTGTGGGCGCCACAGCGGAAAAGCCCGAGTCGTTCGGTCGCGCGCTGATCTTCGTGGGTCTTTCGGAAGGAATTGCCATTTACGGCTTGATCATTTCCTTCCTCGTACTCCCGTAGGGGTAGGAAGTATGCCCTACCGATACGAGATTCCATGAAAGTATTGGTCATCGGTCATCCCGAGGCAGTGTTGGGGTTCTCGCTTGCTGGAGTGAGCGGGCGAGCCGTTACCACCGCGGCTGAAGTCAACCAGGCGCTAGACGAGGTTCAGGCTGCGAAGGATATCGGTATTGTCCTTGTCACTCAGGATGTGGCGGAGCTAATCCCGGCGCGGATGGAACATCTTAAACTTCGTAGCACCATTCCACTGGTCGTTGAGATCCCCTCCCCGCAGGGTATGCCGGAGGGGCAGGAGTCTCTGGGTGAGATCGTCCTGCGCGCCATTGGAATCAAGCTGTAAATTGTTTTGCCTATTCGTGAGCGCAGAAACCACAAAGTGCCGCATAATGATCTGAAAATAGATAGGCGGTAGATTGGATAGTAATTTATGAATACGCAAGTAAATGATATCGAGATGCTGGCGCGTGCCATTCTGACCGAAGCGCGCGATGAGGCAGAGCAAATAAAAGCGGATGCCAAAGAAAAAGCAGATGCAATCCGGAGGCGTGCCCAGGAACAGGCGGAAGCCGAGCGCAAAGCGATCCTGGACCGCGCTCGTGAGGAGGCAGAGCGTCTGCGCGGACAGGCGGTGGCAACAGCCCAGTTGAAATCGCGTTCCTCACAACTGACCCATCGCGAGCAATTGCTCGAACGCGTCTTCAAGGCTGTAAAAGAGAAATTGCCCGAGGTCCAAAACCGCCCGGATTACGATGAGATCGTTGCGATGCTGCTTCGCGAGGCCCTAACACAGTTGAGAGTCAACAAGGCTGAGGTCAGAGCCGATGAAGCAACAAACAAGATTCTCCGGAGAGGTCCATTGCGGGAGGTTTCCAAGGAACTCGGTGGAGACTTTAAAGATGGCGAGGTATTAGAAGAGGGCATAGGCATAGTCGTGGACGCGGCAGATGGAAAAATACACTACGATAATACGCTGGAGACTCGATTGCGCCGTCTGCAAGGCGCATTGCGCTCCTCGGTGTATCAGGTGTTGACTGGAGAAAAAGTATGAGTGATCAAGTAGGAACAATTACCTGGATCAGCGGTCCCGTTGTAAGGGCACGCGGGTCCCGTCATGTGGGTATGCTGGAGCTCGTCGAGGTGGGCGAGGAGCGCCTGGTCGGTGAGGTGATCGGTCTCAAAGGCGATCAGATGACGGTACAGGTCTATGAAGAGACCTCCGGCATGCAAACGGGTGCGCCGATCTTTGGCACCGGCTTGCCACTCTCGGTGCAACTGGGACCAGGTCTGCTTCAGAGCATTTACGACGGTGTGCAGCGCCCGCTCCCATTAATTGAGGATGCCGTTGGTTCGTTCATCAACCGCGGCGCACGCTTCGACCCGATTGACCGTTCGAAGAAGTGGAGATTCACGCCGAAGGTTAGTGTTGGCGATCAGGTCAAGGGCGGCATAGTGCTTGGCATCGTCATGGAAACGGATACCTTCGAGCATCGTGTGATGCTTCACCCTGACGATGAAGGGGAAGTCACCTGGGTGGCAGCCGAGGGCGAATACACGGTTGACGAACCGATTGCCCGCTTTAAGAGAGGCCGCGAGGAAAAAGAAGTAATTATGTTGCAGCGCTGGCCCGTTCGCCGGCCCCGCCCATTTATTAACCGCCGCGGCGTAGATGTTCCATTGATCACCGGTCAGCGCATCCTGGATACGTTCTTCCCGGTTGCCAAGGGCGGCGCGGCAGGTATCCCAGGTCCGTTCGGTTCGGGCAAGACGGTTACGCAGCACAGCATCGCCAAATGGGCAGATGCCGACATCATCGTTTACATCGGTTGCGGCGAACGCGGCAATGAAATGACCGAGGTGTTGCAGGAGTTCCCGCACCTCGTTGACCCGAGGTCCGGACGCCCCCTGATGGAGCGCACGGTGCTGATCGCAAATACATCCAACATGCCGGTGGCAGCACGCGAGGCAAGTATTTACACCGGTATCACCATCGCAGAATATTACCGCGACATGGGGTACCACGTCGCATTGATGGCAGATTCCACCTCCCGTTGGGCAGAGGCGTTGCGTGAAGTTTCGGGCCGTCTCGAAGAAATGCCAGCAGAAGAAGGCTATCCTGCCTATCTGGCAGGGCGGCTGGCGGAGTTTTACGAACGAGCCGGTTACGTGAACAACTTGAACGGCACGCAGGGATCGGTCAGCATCGTGGGCGCGGTGTCGCCTCCTGGTGGTGACTTCTCGGAGCCGGTTACGCAGCACACAAAGCGCTTCATCCGCTGCTTCTGGGCGCTGGACAAATCACTCGCCTCCGCCCGTCACTTCCCCGCCATCAACTGGCTGGATAGTTACAGTGAATATATCGAGGATGTGGCAAACTGGTGGCGCGAGGAGACGGGTAGGGATTGGCTGGCAATGCGCAACCGCGCGATGGAGTTGTTGAGCGAAGAAAGCCGTTTGCAGCAGATCGTCAAACTTGTGGGCCCCGATGCATTGCCGTATGCAGAGCGTATGGTCCTCGAGACCACCCGCCTCATCCGTGAGGGCATTTTGCAGCAGAACGCAACTGACCCTGTGGATGCCTTTTCATCAGTTGAGAAGCAGATTCGGTTGCTCGAACTCGTCCTCTATTTCCACGAGCGCGGCATGAATATCATCCGGCGCGGCGCTCCAATTTCTTTGATCCATGACCTACCGGTAGTGGACACCATCATTCGTGCAAAATCTACTGTGACGAGTGAGGAACTGGGAAAACTGGACGATATTCAAAAGCAAATTGACGAGCAAATGAGTCAATTAGATGCGGAGTACAGCTCATGAGTGAAGTAACAGTACGAGGCGGTCAGGAAGTCGTCGGCGTCGGTCGAATTGATGGACCGATCATGCTTGTGGAAGGCGGCGCGAACGTCAGCTACGACGAGGTGGTCGAGATTCAGGATGCGCGCGGTCAGTATCGCCGTGGGCGCGTGCTGGAGGTCGGCGATGGCTTCGCGATAGTGCAGGTGTTCGCGGGCTCTACGGGTTTGTCTATCGACGGAACACGCGTCCGCTTCTTAGGCAGCACCCTGCACATGCCGGTTGCCGAAGAAATGCTCGGTCGCATCTTCGATGGTCTGGGCACGCCGATTGACGGTGGTCCTGAACCTCTCACCGATACCTATCGCGATGTCAACGGACAGCCAATTAACCCGACGGCACGTATTTACCCGCGCGATTACATCCAGACCGGCATTTCGACGATTGACGGTGTGAACACGCTTCTGCGTGGACAAAAGCTTCCACTGTTCTCCGGCGCAGGCATGCCGCATGATCAGCTGGCGGCGCAAATCGTGCGTCAGGCGACTCTGGGTAGAGTCGCAGGTGCGCCTCAGAGCGAAACTGAGGAATTTGCCATTGTGTTTGCGGCCATGGGCGTGAAGAACGATGTCGCGGATTACTTCCGGCGTTCGTTTACCGAGAGCGGTGCGTTGACCCGTGTGGCAATGTTCCTCAACCTGGCAGACGACCCCCCGGTGGAGCGTATCGTTACCCCGCGTGCCGCGCTGACTTTGGCGGAATACCTCGCCTATGAGCTTGAGAAGCACGTGCTGGTCGTGCTGACCGATATGACAAACTACGGCGAAGCCCTGCGCCAGATCTCGAATGTGCGCGGCGAAGTGCCGAGCCGCAAGGGGTATCCCGGCTATTTATATAGCGACTTGGCGTCCATGTATGAACGCACAGGCCGTATCCGCACGAGTAAGGGTTCGATCACCCAGATCCCCATCCTCACCATGCCGAATGATGACATCACGCATCCGATGCCCGACCTGACCGGTTACATCACCGAGGGTCAGATCGTGTTGGGACGCGAGCTTAACTTTGCCGGCATTTATCCGCCTGTTGCCGTTCTGCCCAGCCTTTCCCGCTTGATGAAAGATGGTATCGGTAAGGGACGGACACGTGATGATCATCCGCGCTGGGGCGCGCAGTTGTATGCTGCGTACGCCAGAACCCAGGACGTGCGCGCGCTGGCATCCGTCATCGGTGAAGAAGAATTGAGCGAAACCGACCAGAGATACCTGAAGTTTGGACGCGCCTTCGAGCGTGAGTTCGTCAATCAGGGCTTCACCGAAAACCGTACCATCGAACGGACGCTTGAGATCGGCTGGAAACTGCTTTCCATGCTGCCGAAGCAGGAGCTCACACGCGTCACCTTGGACGAGATCGCACAATATTACCAGGGCGAAGATGCCTCAGATTAGTATTGCACCCACCCGGACGAACCTGATCCGCCTCAAGAAGGAACTGCGCTTTGCAAAGGAGGGTTACGAGATCCTCGACCGCAAGCGCGAGGCGCTGACGACTGAACTGGTCAGCGTGGCAAAGGAAGCCGACGCCGTACAAAAGGAAGTGTGGGCGCTGCTGCAACGAGCTTATGATGCCATGGAAAAAGCGCGTCTGCTGATGGGCAGTGACCACGTGGAATGGGCGTCTCTGGCGGTCAATAAGACAGTGGATGTGAAACTAAAACTGCGCGGGATCATGGGCGTAGCGATTCCCTCCATTGAAGCGCGCGGCGAACCTCCCAAATTGCTCTACAGCCCCGGCGACACCGCCGCCTCGCTTGATGAAGCCAGCACCGCGTTCCGCGATGTGCTGCTGCGCATCCCACAGCTTGCCATGCTCACTGCAACCGTCTGGCGCCTGGCAAATGAACTGCGCAAGACCCAGCGCCGCGTGAATGCGCTCCAGCATATTTTCATTCCGCAATACAAAGACCAGATCGACTTCATCGTCAGTTCGCTGGAGGAGCGTGAGCGCGAAGAAACCTTCCGCCTCAAGTGGCTCAAGACGAAGATGGAAAACAAAGAAGAGGAAGAAGACTCGCTCGCAGAACTAGTGTAGTAGTTTTCGCAGGAAGCGATTGAAATCGCAACTACGTTTTCAATGAATACCGCCGGAAGAGCAAATCTTCCGGCGGTTATTTTATTTAGTGTAGGACGGGATGGTATCCCGCCTTGGCTCGTTTTTGCGGGACGCTTCGCGCAACCCGCTCTACACTATTTTTTCCTGGCTGGCTCAGCAGGAAGCTCTCGCGGCGCCACCATACCCCAGCGTGAGGCGCCAAGATAAAGGATATCCAGGATCAGATCCTCGTAGCGAATCCCTTCGGCGGCAGCTTGTAAGCAAAGGTCGCTATAATTCGGAGTAAGCCCTGGCAGGGTGTTGATTTCCAGGAGGCGCGGGTTGCCGTCTTCATCCAGACGGATATCGGTCCGTGAGACATCCAGCGCATAAAGCAACTGGTGGGCCCGGAGAGCGAAGTATTTGAGCTTCTTTTCCAACTCGGGCTCGATGTCGGCGGGGCAGATGTAGCCAGGCGCGCCTTCCTCGCCGACATCTTTTGATTTTGATGCCTGGCTATACACCTGCGGGGTGACCGAACGGGTCATATCCAGCTCAAGAATGGGAAAGCGATGAAAACCATCTTTCTCATACCACTCCGGATGGCGGGAATATAACTTTGCGTCGGCGCGCCCCATGATGCCTACGGTGAACTCTCGCCCGGGGAGGAATGTTTCCACCAGGGCGGGCTGATGGTAGGTTTCGATGATATACATGGCGCGCTCGCGCAATTCCTTCTCACTTTTGACAATGGCATTCATATCCACGCCCATGCCCGTGCCCTCGCGCGACGGTTTCACAAAAAGTGGAAATTTAAGCTCCGGACGAAGAGGCTCATCTGCGGTGTTGAACTCCTGAAAGGGAGCGACAGGCAGGCGCCGGTCGCGCCAGATTCGTTTCGTCAGGGTTTTATCCAGCGAGATTCCATTGGTCAGCACGCGTGAACCGGTATACGGAATCTGCATCATTTCCAGAAGGGCGGGAACCTGTGCTTCGCGGGCGTCGCCGCCCAGCCCTTCTGCGATGTTGAAGCAGATATCTGGTTTTTCCTCCCGCAGCGCGAAGGGAAGATCCTTATCCGCGTGGAGGAAGACGGTTTGATGCCCATCCGATTCGAGGGCGGCTCGGATCGAGTCAATCGTCTCGATGTGGTCAAAGTCTGCAAAAGCATCCGGCGGGACACCTTCCGGTTTCGGATGTGAATCGTCTTTAATATTGGCGAGGACCGCAATTTTCCAATATCGTTTCATGCGCCTACTGGGGGGCTGTTCATCTCCGCGAGGAAGCATATACTCTCCTTGGATCAGCAAAATTTTCGTGGCTAGTATAGTCTAACCTGCGCGGTTGACAAGGTTTTTGGTCAAAAGATATTTTGCCGCTTGTTCCACAGTTTCCAAATGCATTAAAGCGCTCTGCAACTAGACAATGAAGGTTGTTTCAGGTATTATTGGTTCGATTGTGCTGCTCCTCACGAAGCGGATTCATTAAAATGAAAAATAACACATCCGCCCGGATATATCCCTTATACGGGTTCTTGTACGTAACCAGAATTTTCGCGGGAGGCATGGATGGCGGATTTGATGCTACACTATACAGCAACGACCGTGACGCCGGAGAATTTCCTATGACCATTCCATGTGAAAATGTTTTTCCAGATCAAACCAGCTTTCAGGGAAACATAGCTGGTCCGATTCCCAAGACTAGAATTCATTTCTAAGAATTGCAGGCACCGTGGCAATGTTTTCGAAAGACCTAGGCATCGACCTGGGCACCATATTTACCCGTCTCGCCGATGGCACACAAGTCCTTTCGGAAGAGCCGACCATTGTAGCGATTGAAGTTGCCGATCAGAAAATGGTGGCAGTCGGGCAGGAGGCGCGGGATATGTATGGCCGCGTCCCGGAAAGCATTGAAGTGGCACGCCCGCTAAAGAATGGGGTGATTGCCGATTACGAGATTACAGAGACTCTGCTCTCCTACCTGTTGCAGCGCGTCAGCGGGTCGATGCGCATCTTCCGGCCACGGGTCATGATTACGGTCCCATACGGGGTGACAAGTGTGGAACGCCGCGCGGTCTATGAGGCTGTACTGGAAGCGGGAAGCCGGGAGGCATATTTGATCCAGCAGCCTCTCGCGGCAGCCCTCGGCGTAGACCTGCCCATCAACTCGCCTTCCGGAAATATGGTGATCTGTCTCGGCGGTGGCTGCACGGAAGCCGCGGTCATGGCGATGTACGGCATTGTCTCCGCAGAAACCCTGCGCTCCGGCGGCATGGACTTGGATGAAGCTATCGTGAACTATGTGCGCCGAAAGTACGGAATCGTGATCGGTCAGGTCACGGCAGAACAGCTCAAAGTGCGGATCGGCGCCGCCGTCCCTCAGGACACGGAAAACAGCATGGAAGTGCAGGGACAGGACCAGGTGACGGGTCTACCGCGTCCCGTTACGCTGACTACAGGTGAGATCGTCGAAGCGTTGCAGGATCCGCTAAAGTCCATTGTGGAAACGGGCCGTCGCGTACTCGAGAAAACGCCTCCTGAACTGGTAGCAGATATTATCGACCGCGGCGTCGCTTTATGCGGCGGCGGGGCATTATTGCGCGGCGTGGATAAATTACTTACCAAATCTCTGGGAATTCCGGCGTACCTGGTGGATAACCCCTCCACCTGTGTCGTGGAAGGAGCTGTCAAAGCGATTCCCATGTACAACATCCTGCGGCGCAGCCTGCCACAGGTGTAATCAGAAACGAAAAGGCGCCCAGGAAGGGCGCCTTTTGATTTTGGCAGTTAATTAATCGAGATAATATGTCATACGTTGTAAGTGCGTCACGGGATCGATGTATTGCACACGGACACCGCTCGGCACGTTCAAGCTGGTCGGCGCATAGTTTACGATCGCCTTTATACCCGCCTTGACCAGCAGATCGGCGATCTCCTGTGCGGAGGAGGCGGGCGCCGCGAGCATAGCAATCTTGATTTTGTTCTGTTTTACCTTTTCAGGCAGTGTTGCCGTATCGTAGACCTCGTACTCCCCTACCTTTTGACCGATCTTCTCGGGATCATTGTCGAACACCATGCTAATATGGAAGCCGCGGTTGGCAAACCCATTGTAACGGGCAAGGGCATGCCCGATATCACCCATGCCAACGATGATCACTTCCCAGACACGGTCCACCTTCAGGATGTCGCGCAAGCGTTCGATCAGAAAAGGGATGGAATATCCGGTGCCTTGCTTGCCAAATTCCCCGAATTGAGAGATATCCTTACGGATCTGGGCTGCAGAAATGCCAATGATCTCGCCCAATTCCTGCGAAGATGTCGTGAGTATTCCTTTTTCGGCTAATTGCTGTAAGGCGCGTAAGTAAACTGGCAGACGCCCAATAATAATGTCAGGAATTCTGTTCGCATTCATGGACATTCGCCCTCGTTAATGTGAAATTCTGCATTAACTCTACCATAAAAGGAAATTTTGCACAAATAGACATCGGTCAGGTGCAACTGTCACATTAGCGAGGGTTTCCCACCTGCTCGCAATTCAGAAGCTGGTTGACGATCAGTTCACACTCTACCCAGGCTCTTTCAAATCGTGCCAGTACATGCACTTGTTCCA
>Ga0196962_10000616_pt1 | contig 13480 bp, 8 predicted proteins | sample S3v_20metaG_FD_183186 | JGI IMG/M metagenome (GOLD analysis project Ga0196962, IMG submission 183186) | Soil microbial communities from Anza Borrego desert, Southern California, United States - S3+v_20 | ecosystem: Environmental > Terrestrial > Soil > Desert | place: USA: California | collected... | reverse complement strand
GGCGGCGAAGCCGGCGATTCCTGGCACCTACTGCCAGCGAGTGCCTTCCGGGCCGGCTTGGCGCGTTGGCGCTCAGGTCCAGCCGTGTAGAGGCGTGGGCATCGGCGGGTCCGGTGCGTCGGTGCGTGACAGACGCTGCACCGCGAGGGAGCCCCACAGTTATGCTCGGACGGGGAGCATCTCGGTGTCAGCTCGATCGAATCCGGTGGCGCCTGATGCCGACCGCGTGGCTCGGCTGGAGACCGAACTGGCCGAGGCGATCGAGCGGCAGGCGGCCACGAGCCAGGTCCTTGAGGTCATCGGGCGCTCGGACTTCAGGCTCGAGCGCGTCTTCGAGACGGTGGTACGTCACGCCGTGAGGCTGTGCCGCGCAGACTGCGGCTACGTCTACCAGCTCGATCGCGACGTCTACCGGATCGCCTTCATCGTCGGCGGACCCCAGAAGTACCGGGAGTACATGCAGCGCCATCCCGTCAAGCAAGGTCCTGAGACGCTCGTCGGCCGGGTGGGGCTCGAGCGGCGCATCGTCCAGATCCCCGACGTGCTCGCCGATCCCATCTACCGTTGGCCGACCGGGCGCGAGCTCGGCGGGTACCGCACGATGCTCGGCGCGCCGATGCTGGTCGGCGAGCGCGTCGTCGGAGTCCTGATCCTCTGGCGGCTCGAGGTCGATCCGTTCGGCGACAGGACGATCGACCTCCTGACGACCTTCGCCGCGCAGGCTGCGATCGCGATCCGCAACGTCGAGCTCTTTCAGCAGCTCGAGCAGCGCGGGGCGCAGCTGGCGCGCTCCGTGGATGAGCTCCGCGCGCTCGGCGAGATAAGCCAGGCGGTGAGCTCGAGTCTCGATCTCGGTCACGTCCTCACGACGATCGTCTCGCGTGCCGCAGGGCTGTCGGGCGCGGACGGCGGCTCGATATTCGAGTTCGATGCGGATGCCGAGGAGTTCGTGCTGCGGACCTGCGCAGGCACGAGCGACGAGCTCGTCCGTGCGCTGCGGGGCGTCCGGATCGGATTGCACGGGACGTTCATGGGGGAGGCGGCCGCCGTCGGTCAGGTACGCCAGGCGCCGGATCTCGACGCTGAGCCGCCTGATCCGCACGTCAACGCCCTGCGGGCCCACGGGTGGCGCTCGATGGTCGTGCTGCCGCTCCGTCGCGAGGACTCGATCTTCGGCTCGCTCGTCGTCCGACGCACCGTTCCCGGAGCGCTTCCCGAGGAGACGGTAGACCTTCTCGAGACGCTCGCCGGCCAGTCGGTCGTGGCCATCCACAACGCCCGGGTGTTCCAGGAGCTCCGGCAGAAGACACGCGAGCTGGAGGTGGCCAGCCACCACAAGTCCGAGTTCCTCGCGAGCATGTCCCACGAGTTGCGGACACCGCTGAACGCGGTCATCGGCTTCTCGGACGTGCTGCTCGACCGGACGTTCGGCGAGCTGAACGAGCGCCAGGACGAGTACGTCCGCGACATCCGCGATTCCGGGCGCCACCTGCTCGAGCTGATCAACGAGATCCTCGATCTCTCGAAGGTGGAGGCGGGCCAGATGGAGCTCGACCTCGATCCGGTCGTCCTGGCCGACCTCATCGACCACGGCGTCGCGATGGTACGCGAGCGCGCCGCCAGCCACGGGATCTCGCTCGCGTGCGAAGTCGATCCGAGCCTCGGCACCGTGCAGGGCGATGAACGCAAGCTCAAGCAGGTCATCCTGAACCTGCTGAGCAACGCCGTGAAGTTCACGCCCGACGGAGGGTCGGTGACGGTCGAGGCCCGGCGGGTCGGCGAGGAGGCGCAGGTCAGCGTCCGCGACACGGGCATCGGCATCGCCGAGGGGGAGAAGGACCGCATCTTCGAAGCGTTCCAGCGGGGCGGTCGCGCGGCGCGGACCAGCACGGAGGGCACGGGCCTCGGCCTCACGCTGTCCAAGCGGATCGTCGATCTCCATGGCGGGCGCCTGTGGATGGAGAGCGAGCTCGGCGTCGGAAGCACCTTCTCGTTCGCGATCCCGCTGCTCCCCGGCCCTGCGCCCGCCGAAGCGACACGGGAGGCGGAGCCTGCGGCCGGCGGCAGCGTTCTCATCGTGGAGGACGACCACCGCTCGGCGGGGCTCCTGCGCGTCTATCTGGAGGACGTCGGTTACGCCGTGGCGATCGCTCGCGACGGCGTCGAGGGCCTCGAGCTGGCCCGGCGCCTCAAGCCGGCGGCCGTGATCCTCGACGTCCTGCTGCCGCGACTGAACGGGTGGCAGGTGCTGGCGCGGCTCAAGAGCGATCCCGCCACGTCGGCGATCCCGGTGGTCATCGTCTCGATGATCGACGAGCAGGGCGCCGGCTTCGCGCTGGGCGCCGCCGACTACCTGGTCAAGCCGGTCGACCGCGCGAGCCTGCTCGACGCGCTGGCCCGCTGCGTCACGCCGCGGCGCGACCGCCGCACGCTCGTGGCGATCGATGACGATCCCGTGGATCTGGACCTCCTCGAGGCGGTGCTCGCTCCGGAAGGGTGGGAGGTGCTGCGCGCGAGCGGAGGCGAAGAAGGGGTGCGTGTCGTACGACGCGTGCGGCCGGCGGTCGTGGTGCTCGACCTGCTCATGCCGGACATGGACGGCTTCGAGGTCGTCGAGCGGCTGCGCGCCGACCCCCTGGTCGATGACGTTCCGATCGTCGTCCTGACGTCCAAGGACATGACGCGAGCCGACCATGATCGCCTCGCGGGCCGCATCAGCTACATGGCGCAGAAGGGCTCGCTGCCCAAGGCGGCGCTCGTCGATCTCGTGGACGGGTTGGTCGGCGGCAAGGACGAGCCATGAGCGCCGGTGCGCTCGTCCTCATCATCGAGGACAACCCCCGGAACCTGAAGCTGGCGCGCGACATCCTCAACCACATCGGCTACGAGACCCTGGAGGCCGAGAACGCGGAAGACGGCCTCGCGCTTGCCCGCGCCAGGCGTCCGGACGTCGTGCTCATGGACGTCCAGCTCCCGGGCATGGACGGCGTGCAGGCGCTCGGCCGCCTCCGGTCCGACCCGGAGACGCGCGACATTCCGGTCATCGCGCTCACGGCGTTCGCGATGAAGGATGACCGGGAGCGGTTGCTTGCGGCTGGATTCGACCGCTACGTCGCGAAGCCGCTCGACGTCCGCGTGTTCCCACGGCAGGTCGCGGCGGTGCTCGCAGCCGCAGGAGCAGACGCATGAACGCACCGGAGCAGGCGACGATCCTCGTCGTCGACGACCTTCCACAGAACATCCGGCTTCTCGAGGCGATCCTCGCTCCACGCGGCTACCGCATTGCCACGGCGAGCTCGGGACGGGCGGCGCTCGAGCGAGTCGCCGCGGAGCCGGTCGACCTCGTCCTGCTGGACATCCTGATGCCTGGGATGGACGGCTATGCGGTGTGCCGAGCCCTGCGCGCCGAGCCCTCGACGAGCTTCCTGCCCGTCGTGATGATCACCGCGAGCGGCGAACAGGAGAAGGTCGCCGCGACCGAGGCCGGGGCCGACGACTTCATCCAGAAGCCGTTCGACCAGGCAGAGCTGCTCGCGCGCGTGCACTCGCTGCTCCGGATCAAGCGCTATCACGACACGATCGAGTCTCAGGCCGCCGAGCTCGCCGCCTGGAACCGCGAGCTCGAGCGGCGTGTCCGCGACCAGGTGGACGCGCTGGAGCGCATGAGCCGCCTCCGGCGCTTCCTGTCGCCGCAGCTGGCGGAGCTCGTGGTGTCGTCGGGCGACGAGTCGTTCCTGCAGAGCCACCGTCGCGAGATCACCGTCGTGTTCTGCGATCTACGCGGCTTCACGAGCTTCGCCGAGACGGTCGAGCCGGAGGACGTGATGGCTGTGCTGGGCGAGTATCACGCGGCGCTCGGTGACCTCGTGCACCGCTTCGACGGCACGCTCGAGCGGTTCACGGGTGACGGGCTGATGGTCATCTTCAATGACCCGCTCGACTGCCCGGACGCGCCCGAGCGCGCGGTTCGCATGGCGCTGGCGATGCGCGGTCGCGTCGCAGAGCTGGGGGAGGGATGGAAGCGCAAGGACTACGACCTGGACTTCGGCGTCGGCATCGCGCAGGGCCACGCGACGCTGGGGCGGATCGGCTTCGAAGGCCGTTGGGACTACACGGCGATCGGTAGCGTCACGAACCTTGCAGCGCGGCTGTGCGCCGAGGCGGAGCGGCGGCAGATCCTCATCAGCCAGCGCGTCTTCTCGGCGATCGAGGACATCGTGGTCGTCGACTCGCTCGGCGAGCTGACGCTGCGCGGGTTCTCCAAGCCGGCGCGCGCCTACAACGTGGTCGGACTCGACGAGGCACGAGCGACGGTGTGACCGAGCTCGCCGAATCTGCGCTCCGCCTGGCCGATCTCAGCGAGCACGAGCGAAGCGTGCGCTTCGCGCAGCTGCAGGAGCGGCTCGTACCGCTCTGGACGGCGATGCGACTCAACCAGCCGGGCGAGTCGATCGTCGTCGTACCGTCGATCACCCCCGACGCGACGCAGACAGGAACGGTTCTTCAGGCGCTCGAGGAGCGCATGCTCTTCCTGCTGTTCCTCCTGCGAAAGCCGCGGATGCGCGTGATCTATGTGACCGGGCGTCCGGTCCCCGAAGCCGTCGTCGACTACTACCTCGGCCTGCTGCCGGGCGTCATCCCCCGGCAGGCCCGCCGCCGGCTGCACATGGTCGCCACGCACGACGGCTCGGCGCGGTCGCTGGCCGAGAAGCTGCTCGCGCGCCCGCGTGTGATGGCGGAGATCCGCGCGCTGATCCCGGATCCGCAGCGTTGCCATCTCGTGCCGTACGCGACGTCCGGGCTCGAGCGCGACCTTGCCCTGACGCTCGGAATCCCGCTCTACGGCGCCGATCCGGTGTACCTGCCCCTCGGCACCAAGACCGGTTGCCGGCGGCTGTTCGCCGAGGCCGGCGTCCCGCACCCGATCGGCTACGAGGACATCCGGGACGCTGACGGCGCCGTCGACGCGCTGGCGCGGATGAGAGCGACCAAGCCGGCGGTGACCAAAGCCATCGTCAAGCTCAACGACGGCGTCGCCGGCCGCGGCAACGCGGTCGTCGACCTGCGCGACATGCCCGCGTCCGGTGCGGCCGACGAGCGAATCGAGCTGGGCCGCCGGCTCGAGGCGATGACCTTCGAGCACCCCGATGTTCGCCTGGATCGATACCTCGCCCAGCTGGCAGAGGACGGTGGGATCGTCGAGGAGCGCGTGACCGGCGTCGAGCTCAGGAGCCCGAGCGTGCAGCTGCGCGTGACGCCGCTGGGCGACGTCGAGCTGCTCTCCACCCATGACCAGCTGCTCGGCGGCCCGAGCGGCCAGACGTATCTGGGCTGCCGCTTCCCCGCCGACTTCGCCTACGCGCGAGCGATCACGCGGGAGGCGGCCAAGGTTGGGGCCCGGCTGGCGCACGAGGGGGTGCTCGGCCGCTTCGCCGTCGATTTCGTGGTGGTGCGCGATCGCGGGGACGCCTGGACGCCTTACGCGATCGAGCTCAACCTGCGAAAGGGCGGGACGACGCACCCGTTCCTCACGCTTCAGTTCCTCACCGATGGCGCCTACGACGCGGACACCGCGCTGTTCATCGCGCCGAGCGGCCGCGAGAAGCACCTGGTGGCCACCGACCACCTCCAGGACGACCTGCTGCGGGGCTTGACGATCGACGACCTCTTCGACATCGCCGTCCGGCACCGGCTGCACTTCGATCAGGCGCGCCAGACCGGCGTCGTGTTCCACATGATGGGGGGGCTGGCCGAGCTGGGCAGCGTCGGCCTGACCGCGGTGGCCGACAGCCGCGACCAGGCCGATGCCGCGTTCCGGCGCGCCGAACGCGTGCTGCGCGAGGAGGCGGAGTCAGGGCCCGAGCTGCCGCTGCCGGCGCTCTGACCGGGCGTGCCGTTCACGGTGCTCGACTCGACTGGCAGGGTGCTGTTGGACGTCGCGGTGATCTTGCTCGCCGCGCGAGCCGGTGGCCTGCTGTTCGCGCGAGCGGGCCAACCGGCGGTGATCGGTGAGATCGCGGCGGGTGTCGCGCTCGGACCGACGCTGCTGGGCACGCTGCCGGGCGATCCGTCGAGCGATCTGTTCCCGCCCGGCGCGATGGACACGCTGCGGCTGATCGGCCAGCTCGGGCTCGTGCTGTTCATGTTCGGTGTCGGTTGGGACCTCGACCTGCAGCTGGTACGCCAGCGCGAGGGCGCCGCGCTCGCCGTCTCCGTCGGATCGACGCTGCTGCCGTTCGCCCTCGGACTCGCGCTCGCCGTGTACCTGCACCCGGATCACGACACAGTCGCGGGCGAGGCCGTGCCGTTCTGGCCGTTCGCGCTGTTCGTGGGCGCGTCACTGGCGCTCACGGCGTTCCCCGTCCTCGCGCGCATTCTGCACGAGTCCCGGCTCGCGGCGACGCCGCTCGGCGCGCTCACGCTCACCGCCGCGGCCGCCGACGACGTGATCGGCTGGTCAGTGGTCGCCGTGGCGCTCGCGGCGCTCGCCTCCAGCGGTCCCTGGGACTACGTGCGCATCGTGCTCGAGAGCGCGCTCTTCGTCGTGGTCGTCGTGGTCGCGGTCCGCCCGCTGCTGCACACCCTGCTCCGCGACCCGTCGCCGGCACGCGAGGCGCTCGTGCTCCCGGTGGCGTTCGCCGGCGCGTACGCGACCGAGGCGATCGGCATCCACGCGGTCTTCGGGGCGTTCCTCATCGGCACGGTGATGCCGCTCAAGCCCGGCGTGCCGGCTCTCGAACGGCTGCGCCGGCAGCTCTCGGGCGCCATCGCGGTGCTGGCCCCGATCTACTTCGTGACCTCGGGGTTGCTGGTCGACATCCCAGCACTGCGCGCGAACGATCTCGCGGCCTTCGTCCTCATCATGGCCGCGGCCTGCGCCGGGAAGTTCCTCGGGGCGTTCGGCGGCGCACGTGCCGCAGGTGTCGCGACGCGCGACTCGGTCGCCCTCGGCGTCCTCCTGAACACCCGCGGGCTGATCGAGATCGTCCTGCTGACCGTCGGCAGGGACGCAGGGCTGATCGATGACCGGCTCTTCACACTGCTGGCGCTGATGGCGATCGCCACCACCTTGCTGACGTCGCCGGTCCTGCGCCGGGTGGGGCCGCGCGTACGCGACCCCGTCACGGCCTAGCGCACCTGGACCGGCGCCGTGGCTGCTCCGCACCGCGCGCACCCTGCGCTCGACGGCGTCGGCTCCGCGCCATACGATCGACGCATGCGCTTGGACGCGGAGCGAGCGATGCCCGTCCGCCGGCGCCACGGTGTGGCTGGTGCGAGCGTCCCGCTGCGCCGCCCCGAGACGACATGACAGGCGCACCGATCACCGTCGATCAACTGCTCGCCAACGCGCGCTCCGGCCTGCGGCGGCTCACGCCGCGGCAGACGCACTCCGAGATGGCGCGCGGCCTACGGCTCATCGACATCCGCTCGGACTCCCAACGCTCCGTCGACGGTGTGATCCCGGGCTCCGTGCACGTGCCCCGGAACGTGCTCGAGTGGCGCCTCGACCCCGCCTGCTCGCATCGCGATCCGGAGCTCGGCCACCGCGACGCGCGTATCGCCCTGATCTGCGACGAGGGCTACCAGTCGAGCTTGGCAGCGGCCACCGTCGCGCGCTTCGGGTTGGCCGAGGCCACCGACGTGATCGGCGGGTTCCGGGCCTGGCGGGCGGCGGGCCTGCCGATCCAGTCCGCGTCCGCTCCCCTGCACACCGAGCCTTAGACGCGCCGCGCGCGCCGGCCTCGCTGAGCGCCAGGAGGGCCGGTCGAGCCCATCCTCGCCGGCACGCTGGATGGCATGTGCGACCTTGACGCGGGAGGACACTTCCAGCTTCTCGAAGATCCGCCTGAGGTGGTTCTCGACGGTCCTCGGGCTGAGGAACAGCCGCTCCGCCACCTGGCGGTTGGTGAGCCCTTGGGCCACGAGCGTGGCGACGTCGGCGTTCGATGAGCGACATCGCCCGCCGGGACGAGGGCGAGCGCCGCCCCGGGCGACCAGCTCGTCCAGGGCATCCAGCGCGTCCGGCAACCCGATCGCACGTCCGGTGCGATCCCCTGACGGATCGTTGACGCTGAAGATCAGGGGATGGATTAGGGGATTTCCTCCATACCGGAGGATCGGCGACTCCGCGAGCGTGGACATAGATCCCGTCATGCGGACGATGCCCCGGTTCATGCTCACGCACCGTCACACGCGCGATGAGCGCGCGATCGCCTTCGCGGGGTGGAAGGGGTTCGAGAGCCCGCTCCGCCACCAGACGGCGCTCTCGACCTGCGCCAGCTTCCGAGTGGCGGCCGGGGCGGGCCGCGACCCCCGCCATCACCTCATGTGGTGGATCGTCGAAGCCGGAGACGAAGCGGCCGCGATCGCTCTGTTGCCTCCCTACGTCGCTGAGCGCACCGAGGCAGACCGGGCGAGCGAGGTGTGGATCCCGTGAGGGACGCCGGCGCTCGACGCCGGGCGCGCGGTGGCCGGAGTGCCACTTCACCCCCGGCCCTCACCGGCCCGACTCGCGGGCCACTGACCCTCCAACAGAACCAGCAAGGGAGCCACGCATTGTCGCTGAAGAACCTCCGCCGCGACCGTCCGCGCATGTCCACCAGCGCATCTACGGCGCGCCGCCTGGCGGCGCTGCCGGTCCTGCTCATCTTCCTCATGCTCGCCCCCGCCGCGCACGCCGCCTCGGCGCCGGGCGATCTCGTCGATCTCGCGACCTACGAGATCGTCACCACCTACAAGGAAGGCGACGAGACCTTCGTGCGCACCACGCCGGGGCTGATCGGGCTGCCGGCCGCCGTCAATGTCAACCGCTCGGCGCTTTCCGCACCGGACCTGACCGTGCTGGTCACCGCCGTCCCGACGCCCGGGATCTTCTCGGCCAAGATCACGAGGCTGGCCCTGCCGACGACGCGGCTACCGGTCAAGGTCGAGCTGATCTTCGATCTGCCGGGCGACGCCGACCAGCGGCTGGTCGCCGGCTACGACACGCTCGACTCCAACGCCCCCGCGATCTTCGACGCCACGGCGACCTTCCAGCTCGCCTCGCCGCTGGTGGTCGACGTGCGGACGACCATCACGGGCCCCGGCCACAGCCTGGCGCTGACCGGCGCCATCGGCGGGCGGAAGGCCGACGGCACACTGGCCGACCCCAAGAGCGCCCGTATCGACTACACCCCCGTGCCCAAGCGCGGCCGGCTCAGGCTCGAGCTCAACAAGCTGACCGACGAGGACACGATCGACGTCCGTGCCGAGAGCGACGAGCGGGGCACCGGCGTCATCGCCGCCGCCAGCGTGGACGGCGACGTCGAGCAGGAGCTCAGCACCACGGTGGTGGGCCTGCCGACGGTGGTCGACGTCGGCCTCGACCTGCCCAAGGACAAGGACGCCGGCAGACTCGACTTCGACTACGTGGCCGCCGAGCGCGCCGAGTCGATCGACGCCCGCGGCACCAAGAACGTCGCCGGCTCGATCCAGCTCGACGCGCTGGCCAAGGTCACCGACATGTCCAAGGAGCTGCACGTCGTCAAGGAGGGCAAGAACAAGGTCACGCTCGACACCGATGAGGCGATCACCCAGGCCGACGTCGCCGTGGCGAAGGACGCCGAGGCGCGGTACGCCGAGTCCGGCGAGGTCCCGGCGGGCTTTGAGCACTTCGCGATCGCCGAGGACGACGACCCGGACGGCCTGGTGCAGGACGGCATCCAGGCGGCCCGCGCGCGGGTGCTGGGCCTGCGCCACGCCGAGTTCCACTTCGGCGACCCGATCGTCGTGGACGTGGAGCTGGCGCCCGGTTCGTTCTTCGCCCGCGCCCAGCGCGGCCCCGAGCCGATCGAGGCGCGGGTCACCGACCTGCCCGCTCAGGCGCGCGTCGAGCTGCGCAAGCCGAGCACCGACCCCGGCTTCTCGGAGACGCGGGTGACGGAGCTGGATTACACGGGCACCGACGCCGCGAACAACCCGGCGACGATCGGCCAGATCGTCGTCACCGTCACCGAGCCGGACGGGTTCCCCGGCGCGCTGAGCCGCGCGACCGAGCTCCGGGCGTTGGTGACCGGTCTGCCATCGGGCGTCCACTTCCTCAGCGAGGCCTCGACCCTCAGCGGCGACAAGCTCGTCGACCTGACCGCCGGCGGCCGGAACGTCGGCTCGGCGGAGGTCACGGTCTCCGACGGCAGCAAGCTGCAGCTCGACGAGCGGCTCGACGTCGGCGTCGACGGCATCGTCATGCGTGACCTGCCCGACCGGTTCATCCTGTTCGCCCGGGTGGGCGGGCTGCGCCAGGTGAAGTTCGAGCAGACGCCGCGCGACGCCGCCACCGGCGAGAGCGACATCAAGGACGTGGTGCTCGACGCCACCGCCCGGAGGCGGTTCGAGATCGACGTCAAGCGCCGGCCCGCCGACAAGGTCGAGTTCGTCGAGGTCGAGGTCGCCCGCCTGTCGCCGAGCACCAACGTGCGGCTGGCAAAGCTGGACGGCGGCGTGCGGGTGAGCTACACGGCCCCCGTGCAGCTCTCGAGCGCCGACGAGCAGGACCTGCACTTCAACACCAACCTCGGCGGCCTGGAGCTCGTGGCGGGCGGCATCGATCCGCTCCCGGCCGGCACGACCGAGATGTGCTTCGCCAAGAGCATCACATGCATCGGCGACAAGGCGAGCACCTGCTTCCGCGACGAGGAGAACGACCAGATCTGCGTCGGCACCGGCGCCACGTTCTCGGCGGGTTTCCGCGCGCCGAAGCCGATCAGCGCCGTCGTGTTCGTCTGCGAGCAGCGCTTCGACGGTGCCGTGTGCACGCCCGGCGAGGAGAAGGTGAAGTTCACCGACGTCCGCCTCACCTCGGTCGAGAACCTGCAGTTCAAGTTCCTCAGCCAGAAGGGCGACGGACAGGGCGACCTGTACCTCAACACGGAAGACACCGCGAAGGACGGCAAGGAGGTCGTCACAGGCAGCATCGAGCGCCACGAGCCGAACGTCATCTTCGACGGCAACGTCGACATCGACATCGACGCAGGATTCGGACCCAACCTGTGGGCGCAGGACCGCTTCGTGCGCATCAACGGCGCCCTCGCCGCCGTGGTCGGCCAGAAGTTCGGCCAGGTCGAGTGCGGTGAGACCGAGCTCGACGTGTTCGTCAGCCCACTCGGCGCCGACCTCACGGACCGCCTCTGCGACGACTGAGTCCGGCGGCGCGTCAGACCCGCCCGTCTGGCGCGCCGCCTCCTCGGCCACGCCGGTTGGCGCGCTCGACGATCCCGCCTGGGCGCTCAGGTCCTCGGAATCGATCGCGCGCCCGTGCGAACGAATCGATGCGTCACGACGTCAGTCGCGGTCGTCGCCTCTCTCGTCGACCGCGCCCTCGGGGCAGGGCGTGACGAGGAACAGGTTGGTGAATCGGGACCCGCCGCCCCCGGTCCGGTCGACGAGCGGATTGAACTCGTCGAGCCAGACGTCGGCCTGCTCGCAGGCGGGGTTGCGGCCGGCCTGGTACGTCTCGGGGTTGGTCGGGTTCCCCGACCCGCGGCCGTTACGCGAGTCCGTCCAGAACGCGGTGGCGATCGCGCCATGGCCGCCCTTGTCGTCGCCCGGGAGGTTCGGGAAGGCGACGCTGTTGTAGTCGCCCATGAAGATGCCCGCCCGGAACGAGTAGTCGAGGTTGTGCGGCACGTCCGAGACGACCTGGTTGCTCCAGGGTCCCAGGAACGACGGGCCCTGGCCGGGCACCGGGTCGGGACCGGCGGGGCTCGGCGCGGTCGGCTGTGGGATCACGGCGGCTCCCGGAGCGAGGCACTCACGCGCGGCGCGCGGGATCGTCGCGGTCGCGGCGGTCACCGTGGCCGTCCTGGTGATCCTGCAGCCGGAGCCGAAGAACCAGGCGAGGTAGTTGCCCCGGCGCTGGCGGCTGCCGGGCCACTCGCTCCTGACGGAGTCCCGGTCAAGCCGGCGGTCGTGCCAGCCGCCCGCGAGCACGCCGCTGCTGCTGACGTCCATCCACGGGAACCACTGGTCGTTGCCGAAGGCCGTGGTCACCGGGCACGCCGGATTCGGCTGCGGAGGCGTGCCGGTCGTCGGCGAGCAGTCGCGGTCCTCGGGGGGAGTCGAGGGGTCACTGTTCACGCGCGTCGGTCCGATCCAGGTCCGCCCGCCGTCGGTCGAGCGGAAGAAGAACGTGTCCGTGTTCGAGCTCGCCCGCGTCCCGTTCCGGTTGTCGGACATGATCAAGTAGAAGTCGTCGCCGAAGCCCGCGGCCATGCTGTCGCCGCGCTTGTCGACGACGACGTTCCCTCCCGAGTTGACACGGAAGCAGCTGTTCTGCAGGACGGCGCGGCCCTGCTGCTGCCCACGGGCCGTGCAGTCCGGTCGCTCGACACCGGCCGTCGGGTAGTTGATGTCGAACACATGGGTCACGAACGACGGGCCCTCGAACGTCTCCCCGCCGTCGGTCGAGCGGACGAACAGATACTGGTTCTCGGCGGGCGTATTGAAGTTCTCGAACGCCACGCCCAGCAGCCCGGTCTTCGGGTGAACCGTCGGCACCGAGAACTGGTTGAGGTCGCAGCTGCCTGCCGGGACGCTGAAGCCACAGAACGGTGCGCTGCCGCTGATCGGCCGCGGCGGCGACCAGGAGCGACCCTCGTCGTCGGAGTGGCTCAGCAGGATCTTGGCCGTGAACCCGGACGGCGCGCCCGCGACGTCCTCGAACCGGGTCCACGTAACGTAGAGCCGATCGACGCCGATCACGTCGGGCTCGCACGCCCTAGCAGCGCCGGTCGTGGGTGAGTAACACACCGGCGCAACGCCGGCCGGGCGTGGGCCGGCGGCCATCCACTCCTTGTCGTCGAAGGGAGCGCTCCCGTTGAGCGTCTGGTCCGGGTCGGGGAAGTAGGTGACGACGCCGTCCCCCGGCTGGCGGGGATCGCCGGGCGGGCCGCAGCTGGTCTCCGTCGCGGGCGGCGTCGGCTCGATCGGGACGCACGGCCGCGACCAGGTGAAGCCGCCGTTGGTCGAGCGCGCGACGGTGATCCCGTTCTCGTCGTCCTCGCGGTTGAAGTTGATCGAGGACGAGTACGCGACGCCGGCGCGGTCGTAGACGCTGACCGGGTCGCCGCTGGCATCGAGGATGTCGCCGTCGGGCACCGAGAGGGGCGGCAACTCCTCGTCGTAGAACGTCTCGCCGCCGTCCACGGAGGCGCCGAAGCCCTGGCGGGAGAGGGTTCGGTAGTCGTTCTGCGTCGTCAGCACGTTCCTGGTGTCGCGTGGGTTGATCGCGACACTGGTCTCGTTCTGGGGGAAGCAGCTGTACTCGAGGTTCGTGCGCCGATCGTCGCCGCCGTCGCTGATCTGCTCCACGCGGTCTATCTCCCGTCGGCGGAGCTCGCGCGGCTCGACCCTGATCCCCGCCTGCGGGCATTCGGTGATCCGCGTCCCCGTGAAGCTGCCGCCGAACTCGGACGCGCCGGACATCGGCGGGGTAGCCGCTCTC
>Ga0196962_10000615_pt1 | contig 13488 bp, 13 predicted proteins | sample S3v_20metaG_FD_183186 | JGI IMG/M metagenome (GOLD analysis project Ga0196962, IMG submission 183186) | Soil microbial communities from Anza Borrego desert, Southern California, United States - S3+v_20 | ecosystem: Environmental > Terrestrial > Soil > Desert | place: USA: California | collected... | reverse complement strand
TCCCCAGGAATCCCCTGTGCCCACCTCCAAGAAGCGCACCTTGCGCTCCTTGCGCTCTATGTAGAGATCCTCCACGCCGCCTATCCGCTGCCCTAGTGGGTCGTAAACATCTTTGCCGCGGAGGTCGTCCTCTGGGTTTGCGGGGACGAAGTCCGAGTCGCCTAGCCTTACAAGCCCAATCCCTGCGCGTGTTGGGTGCATCATCGCCCAACGCCTCCTCTCTTGTGGCTCCCTGGCTTTCTTGGGAGCATTTGGGATCGTTCTAGGCTACGGGCATTAGAGGTGTGTTTGAGTGGCGTTAGAGTTTTCAAATCATCGATGCGGCGCCCGCAAGCCGAACTTCGGAGAACTCCGCAAGGCGGAAGTCCACCTTCGGAAAATTTTCCTTCTACGAGGTTGGATGAATAAGAGTGGAACGGCCGAGGTTGGTTAGAGAACCCCCCTTCTACGCCACCGATGGGGGCGAGAACGCGCAACATGCGGCGTGGTGCATGGGTGGCTTGAGAGCGATGCTCGGGCACTACGCGGGTGGTGGTTTACCTCTACCCCAAGCTAAAGCGCCGTCCACGGTAGCGCGGGGGGCTTAGGTTCTGTGGAAATTCTAATGGTTGTCAAAAATCAAACACATGTTTAGAGGCCAAACTACGAGTGATTGGCAAGATAGGGGATTGTCGGCCAGCAAAGGAGGTTTTGCGCGATGGCACTCATCAAGCTTAGAGACTCGATCCTTCCCCGCGACGCGACTGCCAAGGCTCTGCTTGACGGCGACGTCTACGATCGGGATGGGGAGAAGATAGGGACCGTCAAGGATCTCTACGTCGACACCGAAGAGGGAGACGTGCGCTTTTTGGACGTCGGGACTGGAGGCTTTTTGGGATTAGGTGAGAAGCACTTCATGGTCCCAATGGAAGTCGTCATCGACACGAGCGGGGGCAGGGTGACGATAGAGCAGAGCCGCGAAAAGGTGGAGGGATCGCCCGAGCTCGACACCAAGGGCGTGCCCGAGGACGCTTACCAGCAAGAGGTCTACGACTACTATAGTTGCCCCAACCCTCTGACCCCTTACAAGAAGAACGCCTGAGCAGTAGCGGGAGGCGACACCAGGTCGGCTAGCAAAGCATTTAGAAGGATCTGGGAAGAGGTAGATGTACCGATGGTGATACCCACGGCGATTGGGGCGCTGCTGCTCCTTATCGGGCTCGTGTTGTTCGTCGTAGACCTGAGCGTAACCAATCATGGCCTGCCCACAGCGGGGGGCATCGTGACGCTACTCGCCGGAGGCTTGGTACTGCTATGGGCAGGGGTGCCTTACTCGGGCGTGTTGCTCGGTGCTGTTGTGGTAGTCGTGATGCTCATGGGAGGTGTGCTCTTGGGGGTGCTGGGATCTTCACGCGTTCTTGGAGGGAGATCGGCACTTACCGGCAAGGAGGGGATGATCGGCGAGGTGGGCACCGTAAGGAGCCTCGTTGGAGTGAACTCGTCAGGGTGGGTGTTCGTGCACGGCGAGCTGTGGCGGGCCATGCTTGCCTTCGCCCCTGAGGAGACCGACCCGCAAGAGGGTGAGCCCGTGATAGGGGTGGGACGCAAGGTGACCGTGGTGGGCTTCGGCGAGGAAGGAACGGTGCAAGTGATACCCGTGGAGAGGGGCTACCACCGGTCACTAGACTTGAAGGGCTAGGATAAAGGAGGATTTCTCATGTATGCAACATTGGGTTTGTTGCAGGCTGTTGGGGTAGGAGTCGCGGCCATCGTGGTAGTTATTGTCGCGATATTAGTGCTCTCGGTGCTCATCAGCGCCATCAAAATCGTCAAGGAGTACGAGCGGGGTGTGATCTTCCGCCTCGGTAGGGTCCAGGGAGGGGCCAAGGGTCCAGGACTCTTCATCCTCCTTCCCCTAATCGACAGGATGGTCAAGATAGACCTCAGGACCGTGACCATGGACGTCCCTCCCCAGGACATAATTACCCGCGACAACGTCCCTGCCCGCGTCAACGCCGTAGTCTACTTCCGCGTCACAGACCCCAACAGGAGCGTAATCGAGGTCGAGAACCACGTCCTGGCAACCAGCCAGATCTCCCAGACCACACTGAGGAGTGCACTAGGGCAGAGAGATCTCGACGACCTCTTGACCAATAGGGAGGAGATAAACAACGAACTCCAGAGCATCATAGACGGGCAGACCGACCCTTGGGGGGTTAAGGTCAGCGTTGTTGAGGTGAAGGACGTAGAGATCCCGCAGAACATGCAGCGGGCGATGGCTCGTCAGGCAGAGTCAGAGCGCGAGAGGCGGGCCAAGATCATCGCCGCAGAGGGCGAGTACCAGGCCTCCGAGCGCCTCAGGCAGGCAGCCGACCGTCTGGAGAGCCCTACGGCGCTGCAGCTGAGGTTGTTCCAGACGATGGGGGAGATCGCGGTCAATCAGAACTCCACCATCATCCTGCCGGTGCCCATAGACCTCTTCAAGCCTTTCCTTGAGTCCCAGAACGGATCCTATGGCGAGGGCGTCAGAGCAGCGCGCCGCGAGGAGGAGGAAGAGGCCGAGCAGTTGTACAAGGAAGCCGTTGGAGAAGCTGCGCGCGAGGTCTCGAGCGAGGAGGTACCCACCGAGATGCCAGACGGGGAAGCCAACCGTTAGTTGCCTCTCTAAACTAGATAGAGAGCCCTCGAGGAGGGCGGGAGACTCCTTCGCGATACCTCCTACGAGCTCGTCGCCCAAACGAGCAATGTAGCTTGGCCTACAGGTTTTCGAAGAACAAGAACTCCCGTAGCGCCTCCAGCTTCTTTGCCGCGGTCGCCGGCGAATGCCTCTTTGTTATATGCTCCCGGTAGAGGGAGATATCCTCGACGGTCAACTCCCCCAACCCCTTGCCCAACTCCTCCTCTAGGTAAGTGACGAACATGCCTAGCTCAGTATTAGCGTTGTTAAGAACTTCCGCGGCTCGATCGGCGGCGTCGAGGTACGGCCTGAACACCACATCGGCTCCGGCTTTCTCCAGGGCTTCGGCATCTTCGGGGACCCGGGCTATAACAGCGGTCTTCCCCTTGTATCCTTGTCTGTGCAGGGCTTCGAGCAGTACGAGGTTGACGCTGCGCTCCGCCACCGAGCTGACCACCCACTTTGCCCGGCCGAGTGGTAGGGAGACTGGGAAATCCGGATCCTCCGCATCTCCGTAGTGGGCGGGCAACCCGCGCGTGTGCCAGCGGTCTACAGCCTCGGGGTTGAAGTCAACACCTAGCAGGGAGAGCTGTTGACGCTGCAGACGCTCGGCGAGGCGGCTACCGTAGCGTCCCAGCCCGAAGATGATCACGTCTACATCGGAAGTCTCAACCTCTTCGGCACCTTCCTCTTCCGGGTGCGGCATGTCGCGCTCGAAGATGCTGAGGTAGGGCGACAGATGTTCGTAGAGAACATGAGAGTAGAGGATCATATAGGAGGAGAGGCTGATGGTTATCAGGCCGACGAGGGTGATGAGCCCTAGAACGTCGGCATCGATTTGTCCCAGGCTGAGTGCCAACCCCGCAAAGATGAGTGAGAACTCGCTTATCTGCGCCATCGTGAGACCCACGAGGAACCCTGTGCGTCTGCGGTAACCCATGAGCCCTATGATGACAAGCACCATGAGCGGTTTACCAATAAGGACGAATAGCGACAAGATAACGCCAGGGATGATCTGCTCCCCCAGCAGATCCAGCTCTATTTTCGACCCCAAACTGATGAAGAAGAACAAGAGCAGGAAGTCGCGCAGACTAGTCAGCCTGGAACCTATGGCTTCCCGATACTCGGTCGAGCCCAGCGACACCCCGGCCAAGAAGGCTCCGATCTCTTTGCTGAACCCCAAGAAATCACCCGCGGCCGCCAAAGCCACCGCCCAGGCGATGGAAAACACCACTAGAAGCTCCGGCGAGGAAGCGAGTCGGCGCAGGAGAGAGGGCAGCACGTAGCGCATGAGCAAGACTATGGCCGCCAGGAAGGCCGCACCTCGCAACGCTACCTGGAGAAGTTCACGTCCGAAGCCTCCCTCTCCGCTGCCGAAAGCGGTGAGGGTGATCATCGCCAACACTACCACGATGTCCTGGACGATCAAGATCCCTATGGCTATGCGCCCGGGCAAGGAGTCGATCTCTTGCTTATCGGAGAGGAGCTTGACGATGATGATCGTGCTCGAGAACGTCAGGGCAATGGCTATGTAGAGCGCATTCACGATGGTAAACCCCAGAGTCAGGGCTATGAGAAAGCCGGCGACCGAGGTGGAGATCACCTGTCCTAAGCCCGTAGCCAGAGCCACGGGACCCATGGTGCGGATCAGGTTCAGATCGAGCCTGAGACCGACTATGAAGAGTAGCAGAGAGATGCCCAGCTCGGCCAGCAGGTCTATCTGCTCATGTGCGCTCACGAGACCCAACACCGGCCCCACAAGGATACCTACAGCGATGAACCCTATGATCAGGGGCTGACGCAGACGTACCGCCACAGTCCCTACCGCAGCGGCTATGAGAAGCAGCACTGCGACCTCGTAGAAGACGTTGTCCCTGAGGCTTTGAATAAGGGTCTCTACCAAACTACCCTCCTTGCCGATATCTTGGCGCATCCACTGGTACTGCTCCAAGCTTATTCACTGCCTTTACGCCGAGCCTAGAGCACGCTCATATTCGACGGGCAGCCGGGTCTTCATCCACCGATCTTCCCTGCCTTTGAGGTAGCCTGCGCTCTGTCAGAACTAGCAGCCTCTAATCCCGACGCGGCTCGATCCACGTCCACGCCGGAGAGCATGATCTCGACGCTCTTGTCGTCGAGCACTCCCTCTGTCTCATCTACGTACTCGTGCGGGAGTCTGATAGCGCACTCCACTCTCGTCCGGCAGCGGAGGAAGCCTCACCTGATAACGGCAGAGTCTGTGGCGGCTCCTTGCGTCCCACGAGTACGGGACAGTGGGCGTGGCGGACGACTGAGTCAGAGACGCTGCCCATCAGAGCTCTCTTGATTCCGCCCAAGCCTCGGCTGCCCATGACGACGAGTTCTGCTTCTATCTCCTCGGCGACCCGTACTATGCCGTCCGACGGGTGCCGCTCAGATACTCTCACGTGCTTGCCAGCGACCTCTCCCCCGCTATGCTCGATCCTCTTTACCTGATCGTCGAGCACCTCTTGAGCTCGCTGCTGGACGTTCTCGGCTTGTCCTGGTTCGTGCTTGACATAGTAAGAATACTTATCCGCGACGCAAACGAGGTGCAGTTCCGAATAGGTTCTATACGCCAACTCAGCGGCAGTCATTGCCGCCAAGTTAGCCTCCTCAGAGCCGTCTGTGGCCATGAGTATGCGGGCCGGCAAGATAAGGGGCTTCCACCGCGCCACGAGCACGGGGCAGTGGGCGTGGCGGACGACCGAGTCAGAGACGCTGCCCATCAGAGCTCTATTGATCTGGCTTCTGCCCCGACTGCCCACAGCAATGAGACCAACCTTGAGCTCTTCGGCGACGTTCACGATCTCCTGAGCGGCAGCCCCTATCCTGAGGTGGCTTTCTGTTACCGTGCCTCCCACGTTCTCGATGTTCTTTGCCTCCTCGTCGAGGACCCTCCTTGCCTCCTTCTTCACCCGAGTCGGTTCGACGTCCAGTGGTCTTAAGAGTGCGGGCGCGACGACCCCGACATTGACGATGTGTAGCTCCGAGCGTGTAACCATAGCCATGCCGATGGCGGTGTTCATGGCCAGCCAAGCGTCCTTGGAGCCGTCGGTGGCAAGCAGGATCTTTGTCGGAAATGTGCTCATAGACGTCCTACTCCTCGTGTAGCAGCTCCCTCAGGATCCCGAGTTTCGCCTTCTCTCTTGCAAACTCCCGCGCGACGCAGTTCCTGGGCGAAGTACCGCCCGTGGCGTTCATTGGTCACGAAGACCTCCCTGCGATTCGTCCGTGCACACTTCACACAACCCGGTGGCCGTCCCCACGGGTCGTCACGCCGGGATCCCTACGGGACGCCGTTCGGTAAGGACCCACCCTGAGACTAGACGTTCTGCTCCGCGGAAAACGACGATGTGGAAGAGGAGAAGATACCATCCGAAACGCGAGGAGCGAGGCCGCGACCGGTATCGACAAGCACGAGAGCTTGCTGCCCGTAGCCGACGCCTTCCGCAGACGCTGCCGTTGTCCTGTTGGGACTCGCGACAGAATCGCGGCCACTCGACTCGTACCTCATGACTCGGCCACGTCCGGTTCCCTCTGGGAACCTGTGTTAGCTCGCCGATTCGGAAGTAGGCTTCTTGCTCCCTCGAGCATCGATCGCAGAAACGGACGCCCAGGATCTCCACGGCCTCCGGGCAGTAGCAGAAAGGATCCGTCTCGCTGCGCACCTCGCACTGCCCGCACTCTGCCGTTGCGCCGAGCGGGGGTTCCTCCTCGCCCGGTGCCGCTAGACTTGCGGACCGTCTGAAGGCTCCGATCAGTTCCATGAGCGCTCCTCCCACTCCCCTCATCGTCGGTTTCGGACCTGTCCGCTGCGCAACAGAGCCGCGCGAACCACCGTCGTCTTAACCAGTAGTTTGTACTCTGCGGTTATGAACGGCTTTTGAGAACGATTAGAAATTTCAAACGTCTCGCAGGCAACGGATGTCGCGCAAGGGGGGATCATGGTGTCCGAGTAATCGTAGGAATGGAAGCCCCGACTCGTGCAGTTGCCTCAGCAAGTATCTGAGGATCGCGAGGGCATAGGGGCGGATGTGGTGAGGGTCTTCGTCGCGGCCACCTTGGGCTGCTCCTCGGCGATCGGGGCGTCTAACCCTGCGGCCCGGACCCAGCCTCCTGGTTTAGGTGGCGTCCGGACTCGTCGACGGCGCCCGGCGCCTCCATCCTCTCCCCCCGCTCGTAGGCGGCACGTGCGATAATGTGGGCCGAGACGGGGGTGGTCAGTATCAAGAAGGCCGCTATCAGCGCCGCGCGTAGGATGATCTTCTCGTCGCCCGTCACGACCGAGGCGACCAGGAGGGAGATAACACCCAAGAAGACTGCTTTGCTCGCCGCGTGCAACCGGGTGTAGGTGTCCGGCATTCGGATCACACCGTACACCCCGACGGTCATAACGAAGACGCCCAGGACGACGAGGGCGTCCGCCAGGTAGGGAACCACGAGCGGCAGCGCGGGCGCGAGGGCCACTAGAAGATCTTCCTTTCGCCGTGGTAGCGAGCCAGGGCCAGGGTCGCCGCGAAGGCGAGAAGCGAGAGCACGAGCGCCGCGTCCATGTAGTACGAGGAGCGGTTGGCGTCGGCGTAGAGCACCAGGAGCGCGACCAGTATGAGGGTTACCGTGTCGAGGGCCAGGATGCGCCCCGCAGTGGAGCGCAGCCGTATCACCGCCGCCACGCCGATCACGAGCAGGACGGTCATCCACGTGAAGGCCGCATAGAAGACTATTTCGTGCAAAAGAAACCTCCTCTTCCGCCCAGGTTCAGGGGAACACGTTCCTCTGATAGCGCCGGTAGAATTGCTGGTGGGCTTCCCGGACCGTGTCCGGATCCCCGGCGTCTATGGTGTGGATTAGCATCACTCCCCGCGCTTCGTCTACGTCCACTAGAAAGGTCCCAGGCGAGAGCGTCGTTACGAGCGCCGAAACCGCCACCCCGGTCGGCGTCCTCTCCCCTATCGGGACCGCGACCACGCCGGGGCTCTCTAGCCTCCGGAGGTGCAGGGTGACGAGGGTCACCTCCCAGGTGCCTTCGATGATAGCCCACACTGCTGCGACCGCGAAAGGCCCGAAGGCCGCCACGCGCCCCAACAGGCCAGGTCCCCGAACTCGGTCCTGGCCGGTGGCGGGGTCCTCAAAGATGAAGTTCCGGAACATGAAGAGTAGCGTCGCGGAGAGGGCGCCGCCGAGCAGCAGGTCCCATGGGTCGAAGCTCGCCAGCACGAAAGCGTAGGTGAGCGTGAGGAGCACGACCGACAGGAGGTAGCGCCCCATCTACGGATCCCCGGCCAAGACGTTCGCCGCAGCCACGCTCAAGGAGAGGAGCGGTTCGGGCCAGAGCCCCATTCCCAAAGCGAGCGCAGCCAAGAGGATCACGAACACACGTGGGGCAACCGGGCTCGGCTTGCCGCGGTCCCCCGGGTCTTCCGGTTTAGGCGCCCAGAAGCGGCGCTGGTAGATCTGGAAGGAGTAGACGAACGAGAGCGCGCTGCCGAGAAAGATCAAGACGATCAGGGAGACGCTCGTGGGGATCGTCCCGGCCGCGAGGCTGCTCTCGAAGAGCGCCACCTTCCCGAGGAAACCAGCAGCTGGGGGGACGCCCGCCACGGAGAACGCCCCTACGGCGAATGCCACGCCGACCAGGGGACCGCGCAGGCCGGCGGCGAGGAAGAGGAGCCCCTTGTTCAGTGAATTCACGACCGCATAGAGTACGGCCGCCGCGTAACCGACCGGCCCGCCGACGCCGAGTGCCACGAGGACGTAGCCGGCCTGACCTATGGCCGAGTAGGCGAGGACCTCCGCGGTGTCGCGGCGCGAGATCGCCTGCAGCGCCCCGTAGATTATGCTCGCGCTCCCGAGGATCAGCACGGCAGCCGACCCTAGCTCGAGCTCCCTGGGGAGCAGGTCGCCGCCGAAGCGCAGCAGCCCGTAGCTCCCGATGTTCGCGAGAGCGCCCGAGAGGATGGCGGCTACGGGCGGGTGGCTCCCCACGTAGACTGCCGGCAGCCAGAAATGGAACGGGAAGAGTCCGAGCTTCAGGCTGAAAGCCACGAAGATGGCGGCCGCTATGGCGATCACCGAGTTCGGCTGCACGGGGTCTATCCGCTCGGCGATAATCGCCATGTCCAGGCTGCCAGTTACGTGGTAGAGCGCGGCGACACCTATGAGGAAGACGACCGAGCCCAGCAGGTTTATGACGGCGAAGATGAAGGCCGCGCGCACCTGGTGGTCCTGCTCCCGGTAACTCGCCAGCACGTAAGCCGCGGTCATGGAGACCTCGAAGAATACGTAGAAGTTGAAGACATCCCCCGTCAGAAACAGTCCCGTGAGCCCCGCGGTCATGAACAGGACCAACGCCGGGAATGTCCGCGAGCGCACCCCGCCCAGGACCTCGTAGAGCAGTGAGGCGAAGATCACCCCGACGGAGACGAGTGCGAACGTGGCGCCCAGAGCATCGGCCCTTAGCGTTATCCCTACCCCCTCCGGCCACCCTCCCGCGGTCATCTCGACCTGGCCTCCACCTACGACTAGCACGGCCAGTCGCACGAGCGCGGCGAGGGTCGCCCCGAGGCCCGCGACCGCGGCCCACCCCACCCACCGCTTGCGGCCATCGCAGAGGGATAGCGCCGCCGCGAGCGCCCAGGGGACGCCGACGGCGAGCGCGAGGACCAGGGAGCCGACGAAACCGGTCAACGCGTCTCCTCCCCGAGCTCCACCTCTGCGGCTGTGTGCTTCGGTTCCTGCTCGCGCTCAGGCTCTTCCTCCTTCTCCAGTGCCTCAGCCTCGCGCGTCTCTGACTCCGAGATGTCCTCGACGTCCACCGTGCGGTGCGCCGCGTCGAGGCGGTAGACGAACCCCAGGAGCAAGGCGGCCGTGCTAAAGCTTATGACGATGGCGGTCAGGGCCATCGCCTGGACCAGCGGGTCGCTCGTTCCGGCGCCCAGCAGACCCTCCTTCGGGAGAGGGTGGATCGGCGCGTCCCCCCGCGACAGGCCGGCGGCGATTACGAAGAGGATCGCCGAATTGGATATAAGGACTATCCCCACGACCACCCGGAGCAGGTCGCGCTGCAAGAGCAGGTATACCCCGGAGCCGAAGATCGCCGAGATCGCGAGCGAGACAGCCAGGATCACTCCGTCGTCCTCTCGCCGCTGCGTCCGTCTCCCCTTCTTACGCCCGCCCCGGCCCGATTGCCACCGCCGCCAGATTCGCCAGCGCGGGCGAAGAGCGAGACCGTGCCTACAGCGAACCCGAAGACGAGCAGGAAGACGCCTACGTCGAAGAGAACAGCGCTAATGAGCTCGAGCGTCCCGAGGTAGACAACCTTCGAGCCGGGGGGCGGATAGTGGGTCAGGACCGCGTCCCCGAAAAGCAGCGGCGCGGCGGCGACGCCGATCGACACGAGAAGCCCCACGAACGCTATGGGCACCACATGCCGTACGACCGGGAGTTTCTCCGCCTCTTCGCGGCCGAAGGTCAGGTACTGGAGCAGGACGCCGAGGGCCGCCACAACGCCGGCCGAGAAGCCGTCGCCGGACTCCGCGTAGCCCTTGACAAGGATGCCCGCGGCGACGAGGAGCGTCGGGAGCAAGAGCACCCTGGCCACCTTGCGTACCATGACGCCCGTCGCGGGGTCAGCCCGAGGGTCGGCGCCGGGGGTGGCCCCAGGAGCGCCCGGCGGCCCGGGGCTCACCGCGTGCCCTTAAGGCCGAGTAGCGTCGCCACCCCGAGGAGGACTAGTGCGACGACGGTGATCTCGCCCAGAGTGTCCAGCCCGCGGAAGTCCGCGAGGATCGCCGTGACCGCATCCTTGGCGTGGGCCTCGGGCGTCAGCCGGGCGAGCTTCTGAGCGACGCTCTCCTTGGCAGCTGGCTGAGAGAGGGCGCCCCACACCACCCCGAAAGCGAAGGCCGCCGCCACCGCCGAGATCAGGGCCTTGCGCCGCGGTCTCTTCAGCGGGAGCTCCGCCTGGCGGTGCAAAACCTGGTAGGGGATCAGCTTGAGAGTCGCCACGAAGAGCAGCGTGAGTATGGTCTCGACCAAAACCGCCACGAGTGCCACGTCCGGCGCCCCGTAGAAGGCGTAGACTGTCGCCAGGACGAACCCTGCGCCCGAGAGGACCAGGGCGAGGGTAACGTGCCGCCGCGTGCGGGTCGCTGCGAGCGAGGCGACCGCCGCCGCCGCGAGCGCCAGCAAGAGCGGTGCCTCCCCCAACCGGAACTCCCCCACCCGGTACGCACCCGCCGTGGGGGTCACAAGGATCCCGGCCCCGACGAGCACGCCTGCAGGCACAAGTATGGCCGCGACCCTGCTTCTGAGGTCGCGCACTTCCGCCTGGTGGACCCGGTCAGAGAGACGGTTGAGCCCCCTCAGAGTCAGCTCGTAGATACGCTCGGGCCCCGCCCTCTCCCCGAGCCGGCAGACGCGCAACGCTGCCCAGGACCAGCCAGGCCGGGAGAGTACAATCATGGCGCCCAAGGCGTAGGCCGCAAGCGCCATAAGGTTCTCGGGACGGGTGTCGAGGTGGTAGGCAGGCTCCACCGGCGTTGGGGCCGCCAAGGAGACCCTCCCTGCCGCCTCGGCTAAAGTCTCGAAGGGTGCAACCAGGAGTCCTCCGACCACGGCAAGCGCCCCCAGCGCCGCGACCGGCGCGACGAGGGTCGCCGGCAACTCGCGCTCCCCGTGCGTCCTGTCGCTGGGGGTGCCGAGAAAGATGCCGCTCCAAAATCGCCAGATGTAGGCGAGCGTCAGCGCCGCCCACAGCACCGTGAGGGCCGCAAAAGCGGGACCGCGCTCGAGCGCCGCGCCGAAGAGGAGTTCGTCCTTGAAGAAGCCGATGGTGAGAGGCATCGCCGCGAGTCCCGCTGCCGCAGCCCCGCTCGCCGCCGCCAGCACCGGCATGCGCTTCCTCAGGCCCCCCAGCCTGCTCAGACGGTCCTCCTCCGTCGCTTCCGTCACGGCCCCCGCGGTCAGGAATAGTGTGCTTTTGGAGAGGGCGTGCGCGATCACGTAGAAAGAGGCCCCAGCGACGCCATACTCCCCGCCGAGGCCGAACATGTAGACGACGTAGCCGTACTGGCTTATCGTAGAGTAAGCGAGGAGCTGCTTGAGGACGTCGCGCGTGAGCGCCAGAACGCTGCCGACGAGGACGGACGCGGCGCCAAACACCAGGAAGCAGTCGAGGAGAAACTCGCTCTTGTGCAAGAGTGGGTATACTCGCCCGATCAGCAAAACCCCCGCGGCTACCATCGCCGCCGAGTGCAGGTAGGCGGAGACCGGCGTGGGCGCCGCCATCGCCCGCGGCAGCCAGAAGTGAAGCGGCGCCTGGGCGCTCTTCGCGAGCCCGGCGACCGCGATGAGGAACCCCGAGACGGTGAGGAGAGGACCCGGCTCGACCACGCGGGCGAGCTCTGGAACTGAGAAGGTTCCGTAGGCGGCGCGAAGCATCAGGGCGCCTATAAGAAGGAGTACCGCCGTGACACCGGTTACGAGCAGGGCCATGAGCGCCGATGATCGGGCGTCCGGGTCGTGGCGATCAAAGCCGATGAGGTAGTACGAGGCGATAGCCGTCAAGTCCCAGAACACGAAGATCAGGATGAGGTCCTGGGCCATCGCCAAGCCCACCATCGAGCCCATGAATAGCAACATAAAGAAGTAGAATCCCGTCGCGTCCGATTCGGGTCGCCCCTCGTGCTCCAGGTGCAGCGGCAGGTAACGCGACGAGTACACCAGGACCCCAAAGGCTATCCCGGTCGCTAGCAGGGCGTAGAGCGCCGCGAGCCCATCGAACGCCACGGCGAACCGCATCTCCCAGGTGGGAGCCCACGCCGCGTCGATCGCGCCGCCGCCCATCCCCCACCCCCAGAGCGCGGCCCCGAAGGCCAGGGCGGCCAGGATTGCCCCGACCGGCGCTGCGAGCGAGGGCCGTAAGCGCCCGGCGAGCGCCGAGGCGGGGGCTGCGAGGAGGGCTACAAGAAGCGGGAGTAGCACCCAGAGCGTCGTCACCGCTGCCTCCCGATCCGACCCGCGTGCGCCGCGCTCCCCAAGGGCGACGCCGGTTTGCGATCGCTCGGGAGGACGTCTTTGGAACGCTCCATCACTCTCTCCAAACCCCAGACGGCGGCTTCGTGTGGCCGCCGGCTCCGGCGGCTGGCCTTCGTCACCATTCTAATGTCTTTCCGCGGACCTTTCGGCGTGGCGTTCCCTAACGGGGCTAGAGTGTCGACGGTTTGTTTCGGCTCGGTTTCCTGTTCCTGAGGTACCAACCCATGACTACTAAATCGCCCGAACTGATCTTCAGCGCTCTAGTGAATGATGACGGTACCCGGAGCGTACGCTTCGAGCGGGCGCTCCGCGCCTAATGCAATCTAGGGAGGCGTATATCTATGCAGCACGCAGATATCATGTGATCATCTACCTGACGCCTAAAGACCGAAAGCTCCCTACTCGCGGTACCTAGCGGTAGGGGTATACAGGTTCCAGAATATCAACTTCGCAGAATTCACCTTATAGCTCGACTTTAGCCATTTGGCTGCACAGTAAACCGCATGGCTTTAGGTTCCTCGGATGCCCGTGATACTTTTTGCGTGTTGGTCGCTTGCACCGACCCGCAAAAAGTCTCCGAAGCCTTCACAGGCTGAAATCGCCTCCTCTCATGCCCACGAGTAGGAGAACGGGACACTACTGTGCCAAAAGGACAGAGCTAACCGACCTGGCAAAGCAGCCTAGAAGTCTAGGAGTAGTAGCCCCCTTTCGGAGCGCTGCTCTCTGCGAGCACTTCGTCGCCGAGATCGCCAAGAGCGGGGTGTGTAGGCACC
>Ga0196962_10000614_pt1 | contig 13500 bp, 11 predicted proteins | sample S3v_20metaG_FD_183186 | JGI IMG/M metagenome (GOLD analysis project Ga0196962, IMG submission 183186) | Soil microbial communities from Anza Borrego desert, Southern California, United States - S3+v_20 | ecosystem: Environmental > Terrestrial > Soil > Desert | place: USA: California | collected... | reverse complement strand
GGCGGGCGCAGTCGGCTCCCCGGTCGGGGGAGCCGGCGGCGAGCCGGGGCCGACGGGGGCCTGCGGGGCGGTCGCGGCGGCAACGAGGCCGGGGAGCGTGGCGGGCGCCTTGGCGCCGTCGCCCGGCTTGCGCTTGCGGGCCGTCGCCTTGGCCCGGCCGATCACGCCGTGGACGCGACGGCTCGCCGCAGCTTCCTTCCCGGGGCCCAGCGCCAAGCGCTCCGAAGCGGCGCTGCTGCCCGCCACGTCGCGGTCCCGGTGGGAAGAGGCCAAGGAGAGGCCGGTCATCGCCGCCGCGAAGACGACGATCGCGACCAGGCAGGTCTTCAGTGAGGGACTGGGCAGGCTCATACCTTCGTCCATCAGCCTACCCCGCACAGCTCCTCTCAAGCAAAGAGGCCGTGGCGACCGCGCTTAGCCGCGGTACGTCTGCATCAGCCCGCGCACGAACGAGTAGACGGGCTTCTGGGCCCCGTTCTGGCGCAGGATCCCGAACCCGTGCTCGCGGTCGGTGCTGTTGGTGCCGCGGTCGAGGAGCTGGAAGACGGAGATCATCTCGACGTCCCAGTAGTCGCGGGCGATCACCGCGTTCAGCATCTTCTGCAGGTGTTCGGCCTGGACCGCCTCGCTGACGCACTCGGTGGCGCAGAGGGCGGTCGACTCGCCGTACTCGGTGAGGAAGATCGGCTTGTCGGCGGCGCCTTTTTCGTTCATCCGCTGGCGCACCTTGTCGATCCGCCCGAACGGGCCCGCCGCGTGCACCTGGGCCGGGTCGTGCGCGTACCAGTAGGGGTGTTCGGCGAAGGCGTAGAAGAGCGAGTTGAGGTTGGGGATGCGGGCGTAGAGCGTGTCCATCCAGCTGGTGTCGCTGCCGTAGATCCGCTGTGCCAGGACCACCTTGACCGGCAGTCCCTGCGCCTTGATCGCTTCCAGGGCGGGGCGGATCGAGTCCGAGTAGGAGGCGGCCGAGACGTCGAAGTAGGGCTCGTTGCCGAGCTCGACGGTGGTGATCGCGTAGCGCGCCTCGTCGATCTCCGGATGCAGGTCCCAGAAGGTCCCGCCGAGCCCGTAGCGGCGGATGAAGGCGACGGTGAAGTCGCGGTAGGCGCTGCCGCTGCCGAGTTCGTTGCCGCCGATCAGGGCGTGGATGCGGGTCCCGGCCTGGACCGCCTTCAGCACCAGCGCGTCCTGCCAGGCGACTGGCTCGGTGATGTCCCACTCGTGACGGGTGACCGCGGCCCCGAGCTGCGTGCGGTAGTTGACCTCGGCGCTGGTCCAGGTCCCGTGGCCGCCGTCGATCGCGACGACCAGCGAGCCGTCGCCGGGGGCCGGAACGGGGCCTGGTTCGGGAGCCGGCTCGGGCCCGGGAGCGGGGGCGGGGGCGGGGGCGTTGAAGACGGCGACCGTAGTCGTCGCGGTGCGCGAGTTGCCGGCGGCGTCGTAGGCCGTGGCGCTCAGCGTGTGCGAGCCGTCGCCGACCTGGGTCGAGTCGAAGCTGCAGTTCCAGGGCGCGTCGCTCTCGGTGTTGAGCGTGGTTCCGTCGACCTTCATCACCACGCGCTCGACGCCGCGGTTGTCGCTGGCGAGGGCCTCGCAAGCCGAGCCCTGAACCCTGCCCTTGACGGTGGCGCCGGCGGCGGGGGCCTTCCAGCTCACGGTCGGCGCAGTCGTGTCGCGCGTGCGGCTGGTCGAGGCGCGGAAGCTGGCGACGCAGCGGCGCCAGGCCGCGGAGCTGCGCGGCGCCCGCTTCGCGCAGGCCCCGGCCGCCCGCTTGGCGGAGGCGCCGGCGGTCGGTCCCTTGGCGGCGGCGTTGGCCGGGGCGGCGAGGGGGAGGAGAGCGGCAGCGGCGGTGGCAAGGACAGCGAGGCGGGCGAGCTTCATTGCCCGTTGATCGGTGGCGACCCCACGACCCCTTTGAAATTCCCCTGCAATTGGACGCATGTCCAGCCGCGGCGGCTTCGTCCTGCTGTCGGCGCTACGCCGGAAGAGGACGAGCGCCGGCGGGGAAGGCGCTAGCCGCGGAAGGTCTGGATCGCGTTGTAGACCAGCGGGTAGGACGGCTTCTGGGAGCCGTCCTCGCGCAGCAGGCCGAACTGCAGCTCGCGGTCGCCGCTGTTGGTGCCACGGTCGACCAGCTGGAAGACGGAGAGCATCTTCACCCCCCAGTCAGGGCGGCTGACGATCGCGTCGAGCATCTGCTTCAGGTGCTGGGCCTGGACCGCCTCGCTGATGCACTCCTCGCCGCAATTGGCGGTCGACTCCCCGTACTCGGTGAGGAAGATCGGCTTCGTGTTGGCGCCGTGTTCGTTCATCCGCTGGCGCAGCGTTTCGATCCGGCCGAACGGTCCCGCGGCGGCAACCTCGGCCGGGTCGTGCCCGTACCAGTAGGGATGGTCGGCGAAGGCGTAGAAGTAGGCGTTGAGGTTGGGGATCGAGGCGTAGAGCCCGTCGATCCAGTCGGTGTCCTTGCCGTAGACCCGGCTCGGCAGGACGACCCTGACCGGCAGCTGCAGGCGCTGGATCTCTTCCAGCGTCGGCCGCACGGCGGCCGCGTACTCCTCTACCGACATCTCTCCGAAGTAGGGCTCGTTGCCGAGCTCGACGGTGGTGATCGCGTAACTAGCCTCGTCGAGCTCCGGGTGGGCGTCCCAGAAGGACCCGCCGAGGCCGTAGCGCCCGATGAAGCTGACGACGAAGTCGCGGTAGTGGCCGGCGTCGCCGAGGTCGTTGCCGCCGAGCAGTGCGTGCAGCCGGGTGTGGATCTCCCCGGCGGCGACTTCGACCACGTCCTCCTGCTCGTCGACCGGCTCGTAGGGGTCCCACTCGTGCCGGGTGACGGAGGAGCCCAGATCGACTCGGTGCTCGATCTCGCTGTCGCTCCAGCCGCCGTGTCCGCCGTCGATCCCGACCACGAGGTTGCCCGGGGCCTGGGTCGTCAGGGTGGAGGCGGTGGCGCGCTTGCGCTTGGCGGCGCGACGCAGGCGGTTGAGGCAGCGGCGGCGCTGTTTCGCCTCGGCCCGACGGGCCCGGCGGGAGGTGGTGGCGCTGCGGCCCCGCGCGCTGAGCAGGCGGGCGCTGCGGGCGGCGCGCTTGGTGCAGGCCTTTGCGCCGCCGGCCCCGAGGGCGAGCGAGTCGGAGATGTCGGCGCGCTTGCCGTCGGCGGCGCCGGCGCTGGAAGCGAAGACGCAGGCTGCGACGAACGCGACAAGGAGAAGACGGAGGGTGGGGGCGGTGATCCGCATGCCCCGTCATCGGGCGCCCAAGCGGCCTCCGTTGGCCTTGTCCAGGGTCTCTGGACGGATGTACTAGACAGCCGATGACGCCTGCAAGCCGAAGTGCGTCTGCCAGGGGCTGGCGAAACGCCGCCCGCTGCGCCCCTATCGCGGCGAACTCCACGGGGCCTCGAATCCCCAAAGGCCAGGACGCAGACGCCCCGGCGCTTTTTCCCTCGGAACGGCCTTGGCCCTGCCGTCAACAGCTCAGCTTCTGAGCGGCGGGGGCCGGCGGGGCCTCCGAACGTTTTGTGCCGCTGGCCGAGGAAGAGTCTCTGACGGCAGCCGGCGATGGAGCCAGTCAGGCAAGAGAGGAGGCCCCACCGGCCCCGCCGCCTGAGGCGACGGAAACGAACGGCGGGTTCCCCGAGTCCGTCTTACGGCGTGTTGCGGTGCTTGCCGTCGAAGGGGTCGCCGAACGCCTCGGCGTCGAGCCCCTTGGCGATCTCGCGGACGCCGTCCGGCACCCGCATCTCCGGCACGAAGCCGAGCCGCTCGCGGATCTTGGCGAAGGAGACCTTGTAGTCGCGCGGGTCCTCGTCCTTGCGCACATAGCTGACGTTGCCGCGCGGGATCTCGGCCGTGATCACCTCGACCAGGTCGAGCTTGCGGTAGTTCTCGTCGCTGTCGCCGACGTTGAAGACGTCGCCGCCGACCTCGTCGGGTCCGGCTTCGAGCACGGTGACGATCCCGCGGGCGGCGTCGCGGACGTGCACGTAGGGGCGCCAGAACTGCTCGCCGAAGACTTCGAGGTCGCGATCGGCCCAGAGTTCACGGGTGAACTCGTTGACGGTGAGGTCGAACCGCATCCGCGGCGCCGCGCCGTAGACGGTGGCGAAGCGCAGGCAGGTGGCCGCGGTCGGCCCGCTGCCGTTCTCGAGCATCATCTTCTCGATCTCCACCTTCTGTTCGGCGTAGAGCGAGACCGGCGCCAGCGGCGCCTCCTCGTCGACCGGCGTCTCCGGATCGGCCATCCGCCCGTAGTTGGAGCAGGTCGAGGCGAAGATCAGGTGCGCGACCCCGGCCTCGGCGGCGTCGGCGATCAGCGCCCGGGTCGCCTCGACGTTCGTCTCGCGGGCCAGCTCCGGATCGCGGGCGCAGGCCGGGTCGCCGACGATCGCCGCCAGGTGGACGATCGAGCCGGCTCCCTCGACGGCGCTGCGCCGGGTCTCGTCGTCGCGGACGTCGCCGATGCGGACGTCGACGCCGCGCTCCTCGAGCATCTTCGCGATCTCGTCCTGGCCGAAGGCCAGCGAGTCGAGCACACGCACCTCGCGGCCGGCGTCGAGTAGTGCGGTGGCCACTTCGGTGCCGACGTAGCCGGCGCCACCGGTGATCAGAGTCAAGTTGCTCAATTCGTTGCCCCCATTGGAGTCGCGTCGTGCTGGCCGACGTAGCGGTCGACCAGCCCCTTGAAGTTCTGTCGGAACGAGGCGGCGCTGAAGCGCTCGGCGTTGGCCCGGATCGCCCGCGGGTCGAAGCTCTCGAAGTCGAGGTCGTAAAGCGGCGCCGCCAGCGCTGCCGCGTCCTCGCCGTCGACCAGGGCCCCGGTGACGCCGTCGGCGACGGTCTCGCGGACGCCGCCGCGGTTGACCGCGACCACCGGCCGCCCGGCGGCCTGCGCCTCGACGGCGGCGATGCCGAACTCCTCGATATTGGGAACGACCAGCGCGATGCAGCGAGAATAAAGATCGGCAAGGCGGCTGTCGGAGACGTTGCCGAGGAACTCGACGTCAGGTCGGTCGTAGATCTCGCACAGCCGCGCCAGGTCGGGGCCCTCGCCGACGATCTTGATCGGCCGGCCGGCCAGCTCCGCCGCTTTGAGCGCGACCTCGACCCGCTTGTGGGGGACGATCTGGCCGACGAAGAGCAGGAAGTTCTCGGGTTTGCCGATCGCGAACCGTTCGACCTCGACCGGGGGGTGGACGATCTCCGCCTCGACCCCGTATAGCTGCTCGATTCGCTCCTGCGTGATGCGGGCGTTGGCGACGTAGCGGGTGACTCTCCCGGCCGCCTCCAGGTCCCAGTCCCGGATCCGCTGCAAGGTCCGGCGCATCAGCGGCCGCCCCAGGCTGGGGGTCTCTTCCAGCGCCCGCTCCTGCTCGAACCAGGCGTATCGGAACGGGCTGTGGCAGTAGCAGACGTGAATCGCTCCGGGTCCCGGCCGCAGGCCGTGGGCGAAGGCGCTGCTGCTCGAGACGAGGACGTCGTAGTCGCTCACCGGTAGCCGCTCCGCCGCGCCGGGGAAGAGCGGGAGCATGTAGCGGAAGGTGCGCTGGTTGGCGCCGATGCGCTGCAGTCCGGAGGTGCGCACGTCGCGCCCCGCGAACCCGTCCGCGACCGCCTCCTCGTCGTAGAGGAGGGTGTAGATCGGCGCTGCCGGCCAGCAGGCCGCCATCTCGGCGAAGGTCCGCTCGGCCCCCCGCATCGTCAGCAGGTAGTCGTGGGCGAGCGCGACGGAGGTGTCGCTAGTAGGCGCCACGCCCCGACATGACGGCCGGGACGGTCGCCAGGAGGATCTCGATGTCGCGCGCCAGCGACCAGCCGGCGACGTACTGGTAGTCGAACCGGACCATCTCCTGGAAGGGGCTCTGGGAACGGCCGTAGACCTGCCAGGGGCCGGTCAGGCCGGGTCGCAGCTCGAGCCGGCGCAGATGCCAGTTCTCGTCGAGCGCCGCGGTCTCGGGGAAGATCAGCGGTCGCGGCCCGACCAGGCTCATCTCGCCCTTGAGGACGTTGAACAGCTGCGGCAGCTCGTCGAGCGAGAAGCGGCGCAGCGTGCGGCCGACGCGGGTGACGCGCGGGTCCTCGCGGATCTTGAACATGACGCCGTCGTCGGCCTCGTTCATGTCCTCGAACTCTTTCTTGCGCTGCTCGGCGTCGACGTACATCGAGCGGAACTTGATCAGCTGGAAGCTGGTGTTCCCGCGACCGGCGCGGGGCTGGCGGAAGAAGACAGGCCCGCGCGACTCGACTTTGATCGCGATCGCGGCCGCGATCATCAGCGGCGAGAGCGCGGTCAGCAGGAAGGCGCTGCCGAGGACGTCGAGGCAGCGCTTCGCCGCCATCGAGGCCGAGGTCAGCATCGGGGCCCCGATCGAGAGCAGCGGCAGGCCGCCGACCTGGTCGAGGGCGCGGACGCCGTCGAGGAACTCGAAGAGCCGCGGGACGACGTCGATCGCGACGCCGGCGTCGCGGCAGGCGCGGATCGACTCCAGGAGCTCCTCGTGGCTGGCCCGCGAGAAGGCGATGATCACGCGGTCGATGTTCTGCGCCTCGATGATCGCGTCGAGGTCTTTGAAGCGCCCGAGCCAGGGCAGGTCCGGGGTGCCGATGTCGTGCACGTCGTCGTCGACGATGCCGACCGGGACGAGGCCGAACTGGGAGTTGTTGTGGAGCTTCTTGACGACCTGGCCGGCGACGATGCCGGAGCCGAGGATCAGGGTGCGCTGGCGCAGGTCGGGGGCCCGGTGCAGGCCGGCGCGGACGAAGGCGCGGGCGCAGCCGGCGAGAACTGCCGTGGCGGTGACGGTGAGGAAGGTGAGGCCGACGACCTCGCCGAGGTCGAGCACCGAGGCGACGCCGAAGAGGGGCCAGGTGATCAGCAGGACGGCGACGAAGCCGCGCGGGATCTCGGAGACCGCGGAGGCCCAGGTGGCGAGCTGGTCGCTGCGGTAGAGGCCGATGCTGAAAGCGGCGAACGGCCAGAGCAGGCCGGCCAGGAGGATGTAGGTGAGGCCTGCGGTCGAGGTGTCGCCGAGCAGGACGACCGCCAGGCCGGCGGCGGCCAGGGCCGCCAGGGCGTCGCCCGAGTAGAGCATCCTCGCCAGGACCGCACCGCGTCGCCGGGCTCGGCTCGTCCGCTCGGAGCGTTTCTCCTCCTGGGTGTGCTCGACGGCGAGGGGGGACTCGGATTCGGGGTGGGTGGCGGTTGGGTTTTCCATCGAAGCGGAGCGGTGGCGGCGTTCGGTCTCGGTCGGTCTCGTTCTTGGCAGGAAGGAAGGACTCACTAGGAATTCAGGCGTATCTGGGTGCTCGCGCTATTCGGGGCATGTCCCATATCGAGCCGGGTCGCACGAATCTTTAAGCGGCCGCGCACACGCATGATTTTCTGCGCAGGCTCCTTGAAAAATAGTCCGGTTGACGCCAAATCTCTACGGCCGTCCTCACATCGGTAAAAGTAATCCGCTGTTTAGCGCCGCAAGTCCGCCTGGACAGCCAGACCACGCGACTCTAGCGGACGTATGTTCGATGCACGAGTTGGAGAATCCTGACCGCTGTGCTACGCCGATGCGGCGAATCGGCGGCCTTCGGCTCAGGATGAGGGGGCTTCGGTTTCCAGCGCGCGGCGAGCCACTTCGGCGTTGCTGCGCTGGTTGCGGCGCTCGCGCAGACTGCGGTTGCGGAACTTCGCGTGATCCCGAACTTGCTGGCCCGCCGAGAGGCACTTGACCGGGTGGCCGCCGATCGACCCGGCGACGATCGAGAGGTCGGCCTCGTCGAAGTCGATGGGGTGGACGTCGACGACGCGCATCGCCCGGTCCCGGACGACGATCCGGTTTCCCAGAAACCCATCGGCGCTCTGCTCGTACCAGAAGTGATAGCCGAGGCCCGCGAGGGCCTCCATCGCCACCGCTTGGCCGTCTTTGGCGATGATCAGGTCGAGGTCGCGATGCTTGCGGCTCTGTTCGCCGATCAGCGCGTCGACCCCCCAGCCGCCCATGCAGCAGACCGTGACCCCAGCCCGATCGAGGGTGGCCAGCGTCTCGGCGGCTCGCTCCGCGCTCATCGCCGGGTTCCGATAGATGTTGCCGCTCAGCAGCCTCTTGGCCCGATGGGGGAGCGGCGCCCGCCAGACGACGGCGTTGATGCCATCCGTGATCTTGGCCCAGAGCGGGGGTCGGTCCACACGGGGAAAGATAGGTAATCCCTGCAGTTCTCGCGAGAGGAGCGGCTAGTGCGCCTCGTCGGAGGCGTGCGCGGGCGGCCGCGACTCCTCGGCGAGCGAGGTGATCTCGAGCTGACCGTGGGCGGCGTCTTCGAGCACCTCGGTGGCCTCCTGCGCCGAGCGCGCGTAGAGCTCGACGAGGAGATGGACGACGATCTGCTCGTTGTCGTGCTTGTGGAAGCGGACGTGGGTGAAGAACTCGCGCACGCCGGCGTCGCCGAAGGCGCCGTAGGTGAGGAACTCGATCGCCTCCGGGCCAGAGCAGGTCTCGACCCGGTCCTGGTCGACCGTGACCGTGCAGGAGGCGACCCAGGGGGTGCCGGCGACCATCCGCTCCCAGCGGTCCTCGATCGGGACCACACGGTCCTCCTGGAAGGTCAGGTGCGGCTGGTCGTGCATGCAGTTGAGGCACTGCACGACCGATTCCTGCACCTCGTCGACCCCTTCGGCGAGGACGCCGGTGTCGGGGTCGACGCGACGGATCGCGTCGTAGTGAATCTGGATCTCGAGGTTCTGCGACCAGCAGCGATAGCAGCGCAGCCACGCAGCCCGGTCCCCGTTCAGCTCGGTCATGGCTTCATTGTGGCGTCTCGTGCCGGTGGGTTGTCGCCCTGCGACTTTTGGGCGCTACAGCGCCGATAGCTCGCAGCGCGATCAGGCGGGCGCGCCGGCGCCGGCGCGCTGGCCGACGAGCTCGACGATCTCGCCCATGATCCGGTTGATGTCGAAGTCCTTGGGCGTGTAGACGCCGGCGACTCCGGCCTCGCGCAGCCGCTTGGCGTCGGCGACGGGGATGATCCCGCCGACCACCACGGGGACGTCGACGCCGCTCGCGCCCAGCAGGCGCACCACCTCGGGGATCAGCTCGAGGTGGGAGCCGGAGAGGATCGAGAGGCCGACCACGTCGACGTCCTCCTGCAGGGCGGACTCGGCGATCTCGGCCGGGGTGAGGCGGATGCCCTGGTAGATGACCTCCATGCCGGCGTCACGGGCGCGCAGGGCGATCTGCTCGGAGCCGTTGGAGTGGCCGTCGAGGCCCGGCTTGCCGACCAGGATCTTGATCCGGTGGCCGATCTGCTCGGAGACCTCGTCGACCTTGGCGCGGATCGCCTCGAGCTGCTCGCGGTCGGCCGGCGGGGCGGCGCCGCTGACGCCAGTCGGCCCGCGATAGGCGCCGAAGGACTCGCGCAGCACCTCCGCCCACTCGCCGGTGGTGGCGCCGGCCTTGGCGGCGGCGATCGTCGCCGGCATGATGTTCTGGCCGTCGTCGGCGGCGACCCTGGCGAGCTCCTCGAGCGCGGCGCCAACCGCGGCATCGTCGCGCTCGCCCTTCCACTGCTGGAGCGCCTCGATCCGTTCGCGCTCGACCTCGGGGTCGGGGGTGAGGATGCCGCCGTCGGCGCCCGCGGTAAGCGGGGAGTCCTCGGTCTCGGTGAAGCTGTTCTGGCCGATCACCTTCTGCTCGCCGCTCTCGATCCGCGCCACCCGCTCGCGGTGCGACTCGACCAGGCGGGCCTTCATGTAGGGGACGGCCTTGACCGCGCCGCCGTGCTCCTCGACGACGGCCATCTCGGCGCGGGCGCCCTCGGTCAACTCCTCGACCAGGCCGTCCATCACCTTCGAGCCCTCGAAGATGTCGGGGTACTCGAGCAGGTCGGTCTCGTTGGCCAGCACCTGCTGGATCCGCAGGCTCCACTGCTGGTCCCACGGGCGGGGCAGGCCCATCGCCTCGTTCCAGGCCGGCAGCTGAATCGCCCGGGCGCGAGCGTCGCGGCTCAGCGTCACGGCCAGCGCCTCCAGCACGATCCGCTGGATGTTGTTCTCCGGCTGCGCCTCGGTCAGGCCGAGGCTGTTGACCTGGACGCCGTAGCGGAAGCGCAGCATCTTCTCGTCGGTGACGCCGTAGCGCTCGCGGCCGATCTGCTGCCAGAGAGCGCTCATCGCGCGCAGCTTGGCGATCTCCTCGACCAGGCGGATGCCGGCGTTGACGAAGAAGGAGATGCGGCCGAAGACCTTGGCGAAGTCCGCCTCGGCGACCTGCCCGCGCTCTTTCACCTCGTCGAGCACGGCGATCCCGGTCGAGAGCGCGTAGGCGATCTCCTGCACCGGCGTCGCCCCGGCCTCCTGCAGGTGATAGCTGCAGATGTTGGTCGGGTTCCAGCTCGGCACCTCGTTGACGGTGAAGGCGACCATGTCGGCGATCAGCCGCATCGAGGGCTCGGGCGGGAAGGCGTAGGTGCCGCGCGAGAGGTACTCCTTGATGATGTCGTTCTGGGTCGTGCCTTTGAGCTGGGAGCGGTCGACCCCGTTCTCCTCGGCGACGCTGACATAGAGGCCGAGCAGCCAGGCCGCGGTGGCGTTGATCGTCATCGAGGTGTTCATGTTGTCGAGCGGGATGCCGTCGAAGAGCTGGTGCATGTCGCCCTTGTGGGCGACCGAGACGCCGACCTTGCCGACCTCGCCGCGGGCGAGGACGTGGTCGGGGTCGTAACCGGTCTGGGTCGGGAGGTCGAAGGCGACGGAGAGGCCGGTCTGGCCCTTGGCGAGGTTGCCGCGGTAGAGCTCGTTGGAGCGTTTGGCGTCGGAGTGGCCTGCGTAGGTGCGCATCACCCAGGGGCGGTCGGGCTGGGGAAGTCGGTGGTCGGGCATGTTGCGCATGATATTTGGTCGTTCTAACCCTGGGGCCGGAGGAGGGATGGAGTGCCCCTACCTTCGCTGGGCTTTTCGCCTGGAGAGATTGAGGTGCAGTCCTAGGTGGAGCTCAGATGCGAATAGCTAGCGCGCTCGTACGAGGGGGCACTCCATCCCTCCTCCGGCCCCAGGGTGCGGCGAACCTTTAGCTGGGCGAAATCGGCCGTTCATGCAGGTTCGGGTCCGCAGCTTTCGTCGTTGGCTGTGTTTAGGTTGCCGACCATGGAGACTCGATTCAGGGCCCTTTTCGCTGGCGCGCTGGCGGTTTCGCTGCTTGCGGTCGTTCCCGCTCACTCCGCGATGGTGGGGATTTACCGGAACGTGATGGAGACGAAAGCGCAGCGCTCGCAGCTGATCAAGCTGTCCGGCGCCAGCTGCGGACGGGCCGGGGCTGGTGGGGCGCTGCGGATCACGGTCGGCAAACAGACCGACGCCTGCGCGCTGCGCACGCCGGTGCTGGGACGGGACCTCGAGATCTCCGCCACGGAGCGCCTGCTCAGCGGGACTCCGACGGCGCTGCAGAAGAAGGCCTACCTGGGGCTCGAGCTGCGGGCCGGGGGCGGGGCCAAGTACCAGCTGCTCGCCTTCCCCCTGCAGCGCAAGGTCCAGCTGGTCAAGGTGACGGGGGAAGGGAGCGAGTACCTGGCGATCGAGAAAGACGTCAAAGGCCTGATGGGCGTCAACAAAGCCAACTCGCTGCGCCTGCGGGCGGTCAACTCCGAACCGGGCAAGTCGCGCCTCTTCGCCTACGTCGCCGGCACGCTGGTCGCCGAAGCCGGCGACGAAACCGCCGGGGAGCTGACCGGCCGCGCCTCGGCTGTCGCGGTCGGCGCCGCCCAGGGCGGCAACGGCGTGATCGGCAGCGTCGACGACGTCGTCGTCCGCACCCGCGTCCTCTTCAAATAGCCCGCGCGCGTCTCAGCCGCCGCCCTCGGCGGCCTCGAGCTCGTCGGCGATCAAGCGCGCCAGCGCCAGGGAGGAAGTCGCAGCCGGCGAGGGGGCGTTGCGAACGTGGATCGCCCGCTCGGTGCGGTGCACGACGAAGTCGTCGACCAGCTTGCCGTCGCGGCTCAGCGCCTGGGCTCGGATCCCGGCCGGGCCGCTCTCGGCCTTCGCCCCGCGCAGCTCGGGCACCAGCTTGGCGGCGGCCGCGACGAAGGAGCGGCGGCTGGCGGCGTGCCGGATTTCCTGCAGACCGGCGCGCCAGTGGCGACCCATCAGGCGCCAGGTGCCCGGCCAGGCCAGCGTCTGGCCGAGGTCGCGGGCGCGCACCCTGCTCAGCTTGTAGGCGTCGCGGGCCGGCGCCATCAGGGCGCTGGGGCCGACCAGGACGTCGCCGGCCAGCGTGCGGGTCAGGTGGGCGCCGAGGAAGGGGAGCTCGGGCTCGGGCACCGGGTAGACGTTGGCCCTGACGAGATCGGCCGCGCTCCGCGGCAGGCGCAGGTAGCCGCCCCGGAAGGGGACGATCCGCGGGTCGGCCGGAGCCCCGCAGGCGACCGCCAGCCGGTCGGACCAGAGGCCGGCGCAGAACACCGCGCTCCCGGCCGCGGTCGTGCCCTCGCCGTGCTGGATCAGGAGGCGCCCGGCCTCCGGGGTCGCGCCGGCGACGCCGCCGCCCATCTGGATCGTGCCTCCGGCGCGGCGCACGTCCTCCGCGTAGCTCTCGGCGACGGCGACGAAATCGACCACGCCCGTCGCCGGCGAGTGCAGGGCGGCGACGCCGCGGGCATGGGGCTCGACCGCGGAAATCTCGTCGGGGCCGAGCCGGCGCAGCTCGGGAACGCGGTTGGCGCGGCCGCGGCGCTCGAGCTCCTCCAGCCGGCCGAGCTCGGTCTCGTCGACCGCGAGCACCAGCTTCCCCGATTTCTCGTAGGGGATCTGCCGCTCGTCGCAGTACGCGTAGAGCGCCGCCGCCCCTTCGACGCAGAGGCGAGCCTTCAGCGAGCCCGGCTCGTAGTAGATGCCGGCGTGGATCACGCCGCTCGAGCGGCCGGTCTGGTGGCGACCGATCCGGTCTTCCCGCTCGAAGACGCAGAGGCGCGCTCCGGGTCGCCGCTCGAGCAGCTCGCGCGCCACGGCCATGCCGAGGATCCCACCGCCGACGATCGCGATGTCGCACTCCCGCGGCGGTTGGCTCATGCGGCGAAGGGCTGGCTCATGCGGCGAAGGGGCCGCTGCCGGCGACGCCTATCCCCGCCACCGCCAGCAGCAGCAGGCCGGCGAGGGCGTAGGAGGCGGCGAGCGCCCACACCCGGCGCGGAGCCGTCGACCCGGAGGCCTGCGCACCCGCCAGTTGTCGCCGCAGCTCGCCGCGGAAGTTGGGGTCGGGCAGGGGTCGCGCCGCGCTCAACTGCATCCCGACCTCGACGATCCGCTCGGCCTCTGCCCGGTCGAGCTCCGGCGAGAGGTCGCGGCGTATCCGGTCGGGGTCGGCGTTCATGGGTTGAAGAGGGGGGAGCGGGGGTTCAGCGATTTCGCCTTCAGGTAGGCGCCCACGGCGGCGTCGGCGTCGCCCTGCTTGGCCTCCAGCCGCGCCAGCACCAGCCAGTTGCGCCAGTTGGTCTCCTCGCGCTCGGTCGCGGCGCGGGC
>Ga0196962_10000613_pt1 | contig 13562 bp, 15 predicted proteins | sample S3v_20metaG_FD_183186 | JGI IMG/M metagenome (GOLD analysis project Ga0196962, IMG submission 183186) | Soil microbial communities from Anza Borrego desert, Southern California, United States - S3+v_20 | ecosystem: Environmental > Terrestrial > Soil > Desert | place: USA: California | collected... | reverse complement strand
GGTGCCCATCGCGGATGGGAGCGATATGGGCGGTTCCCTGCGCAACCCGGCTTCCTTCTGCAACGTCGTTGGTTTCAGGCCGTCTCCCGGCAGGGTGCCCTCCTGGCCTACACAGGCGGCGTGGTCCTCGCTCTCCACGGAGGGCCCGATGGCGCGTACGGTACGGGACGTCGCCCTGATGCTGGGCGCGATCTCCGGCCCGGACCCGCGCTCACCCCTCGCCATCTCTGAACCGGGGGAGAGCTTTTTCGGGCCCCTGGAGCGAGACTTCTCTGGTACGCGGGTGGCCTGGAGCCGCGACCTCGGCGAGTTGCCGGTAGACACGCGGGTGAGTGCCGTCCTGGACGGACAGCGCCACGTCTTCGAGGATATAGGTTGTCTGGTGGAAGACGACGACCCAGATCTCACGGATGCCGACGAGGTCCTCAAAATATTGCGCGCCTGGCACTTCGAGCTCAACTACGGGGAGCTGCTCGAGGAGCATCGGGGCCGCATGAAGGACACCGTGGTCTGGAACATCGAACAGGGAATGGGCCTGAGCGGCGCTGACGTGGGACGTGCGGAGCGCAAGCGGACCGAACTCTACCATCGTGTGCGGACTTTCATGGAAGGCTACGATTTCCTCGCAGCACCCGTGAGCCAGGTCCCGCCCTTCGACGTGAAGCAGCGCTACGTAACGGAGATCAACGGGGTGGAGATGGAGACGTACATCGATTGGATGAAGAGCTGTTACTACGTGACGGTTACGGGACTACCCGCTATCTCGGTGCCCTGCGGTTTCACGCCTGAGGGACTGCCCGTAGGGCTCCAGATCGTGGGTCGTCCCAGGGATGACCTTGGCGTCCTACAACTCGCTTATGCCTTCGAGCAGGCCACAAGCTTTGGCAAACACCGCCCGCCGGTCGTAGCGTGATGCCAAGAAGCGATAGAACCCGGCGAGCCTTGCCGCAGAGGATGCGCTAGTGGATGTGGACACCACTTCCTATGTCGTGAGCGGCCCGCGGGCGCCGGTCGAGATCCTCGTCGACCGCTGGGGGGTGTCCCACGTCTATGCTGCATCCCCCTACGACGCCTTTTTCGCCCAGGGTTGGTGCGCCGCCCGCGACCGCTTGTGGCAGATAGACCTGTGGAGGCGGAGGGGCCTTGGGTTGCTCTCCGAGGTCTTCGGTACTTCCTTCGTCGAGAAGGACAGGGCGGCCCGTCTCTTCCTGTATCGCGGAGAGATGCGCTCCGAGTGGCTGGCTTACGGGTCGGATACCAAGCGGGTGGCGTCAGCGTTCGTCTCCGGCGTAAACGAGTACGTGAGGCTCGCGCGTGAGGATCCGGCTCTCCTGCCCGAAGAGTTCCGCCTGATGGGCTATCTGCCGTCCTTCTGGTCGCCCGAGGACGTCACGCGCATAAGGAGCCATGGCCTCTTCCAGAACCTCGCAAGCGAGGTCGGGCGTGCGCTCGTGCTGAGAGATTTCGGGCCTGAGGTGGAGGCACTGCGCAAACCCCTCGAGCCGCCGCGCGACGTCGCCGTCCCTGAGGGGTTGGATCTCTCCCAGATACCCGCGGACGTTCTGCGCGTCTACGAGCTCGCAACGGAGTCCGTCGAGTGCGCGGGCGGGCAATCCTCCCCCGCGAAGGGTATGGAGGGCTCGAACAACTGGGCGATCTCGCCGGGGCGCACGACGACGGGCCGCCCCATCCTGGCCAACGATCCGCACCGCGCCCAGTCCGTGCCCTCCCTCCGCTACGCGATCCACCTCTCCGCCCCAGGTATGGACGTCATAGGAGCGGGAGAGCCGGCCCTGCCCGGGATCTCGATCGGCCACAACGGCAAGATAGCCTTTGGTATCACGATCTTCTCCATAGACCAGGAGGACCTCTACGTCTATGAGACCAACCCGGATGATCCTTCCGAATACCGTTACGAAGGGCGTTGGGAGCCAATGGAGGAGGAGCGTCAGCTCATCCCCGTGAAGGAGGGAGACCCTGTCGAGGCAATACTCAAGTTCACCCGTCACGGACCCGTCGTCCACGAAGATGCCAAGAAGAATGTCGCCTTCGCTGTGAGGGCGGCGTGGCTCGAGCCGGGCACGGCCCCCTACCTCGGTAGCGTGGACTACATGCGCGTCGGGGACTGGGACGGATTCCTGGCAGCGATGAACCGCTGGGGAGCGCCTGGCGAGAATCAAGTCTATGCCGACGTGCGGGGCAACATCGGATGGAAGCCGGCCGGCCTCGTTCCACGGAGGACCAACTGGGATGGACTCTTACCGGTTCCCGGCGACGGCCGCTATGAGTGGGACGGGTTCCTCGACGCCGACGAACTGCCGGTGGAGTTCAACCCTCCCCGGGGCTGGGTGGCGAGCGCCAACGAGATGAATCTTCCGGAAGGCTATCCGTATGAAGAAAAGAATGTGGGCTTCGAATGGTACGCCCCGTACCGCTACGAGCGGATAGCCGAGGTCCTCCGCGACAACCCTAGCTTCGGCCTCGAAGACTCGACGAAGCTCCAGGTCGACTACCTCTCCGTGCCGGCCCGGCGGATCGTCGCCAGGCTGCGAAGGCTGCATCTGGTGGATCCCGAGTTAGAGGAGACCATGGAGATGCTGAACAGGTGGGATTGCGTCCTCCTTGCCGACTCTGCTCCTGCGGCTCTTTTCGAGGTGTGGTACTGCTTGTATCTACGCCAGGCTCTCCTGAAAAGGGCCATAGAAAGCATCGTCGAACCTGGACGACTGGACGAGGCGGTGTCAATGGTGATGCCGGTCGAGGATCAGGCGGGCGATGCCAGGATGAGCCTGGAGTCACTGGAGAAGCTAGACACAAGTCTGGGTTATGAGGCGGTAGACGAGGTATTGTCCACCACATTGAAAGAAGCCACGGAACATCTGGAGGGACTTCTGGGAGTGGATCGGACTAATTGGGAGTGGGGCAAGTTGCACCAAGTCCATTTATTCCATCCTCTGTCTCCGCTCGTCGACAGGCGGACGCAGAAGCGGCTGGATGTGGGCCCGGTGCCGCGCGGAGGCAGTGGCGACACGGTGGGCAACACCGCATACCACCTGGAGAATCTCCGGCAGACCGGCGGCTCCTCCTGGCGCGTGGTGGTTGACGTCGGAGAGTGGGACAATTCCCACTTTATCAACTCGCCGGGGCAATCAGGCGACCCCGCGAGCCCGCACTACTCGGATCTCTTCCGTCTGTGGGCCAGAGACGAGACAGTGCCGTTGCTTTACAGCAGACCAAAGGTCGAGGCCGCTGCGGAAAGACGGATCGTGCTCGAACCGACACGACAGTAAGCACCCCCGTAGTCTGCTAGGGCAGGAAACGAACGAAAGATGCTAGCATTGAATCGTGAAGTGCGAACGTCGAAGTCGGAGATAGTGTCGAGTAGGCGAACAATTCTCGATCCCCAATACCAGATTTCACAGTCCTCTGGGACACCGTACCTTCTAATCGACGGCCCGAAGATGGAGAGAAACATACAGAAGATGGCCCATGTGGCCAGGGAGAACGGTGTTGCGCTGAGACCCCACGTGAAGACGCATAAGATCCCTGGTATAGCCAGACAACAGTTGGAGGCTGGTGCCTCGGGCATCACCGTTGCCAAGCCCTCCGAGGCTGAGGTCATGGCAGATGGTGGGATCGAGGATATCTTTATCGCCTACCCGCTGGTGACGGAGACGAAGATCCGGCGGGCGACCCGGCTTGCCAATAAGGTGAGGCTCATCGTCGGGGTAGATAGCCTGGAAGGGGCCAGGAGGCTCTACGCGGTTGCTGAGGAGCACACCCTGGAGGTCAGGCTCGAAGTGGACACGGGCCTGAGGCGCACCGGGGTTCCTTATGACGACGCCGTCGGCCTGGCGGTTGAGATCGAGGCCATGGGCAACCTGGATCTCACGGGAATCTATACTTACCGCGGTGCCGTTCTGGGCGGTTCGAAGACGCTGGAACTCGAGAAGGCCGGCCTGGAAGAGGGGCAGCTCATGGTCTCCCTGGCGGAAATGCTGAGGGAGCGGGGGATAGGCGTGGAGGACGTCAGCGTGGGCTCTACTCCGACGGCGGAGTATGTGGCGAAGGTGGATGGGGTTACGGAGATCCGGCCCGGTACCTACGTGTTCTACGACAGGATGCAGGCCCGACTCGGCGCCTGTTCGCTCGACGAATGCGCGGCCGTCGTGGTGTGCACGGTGGTGAGCAGGCCAACCAAGGACCTGGCCATCATCGACGGTGGGAGCAAGACATTTGCCACCGATGTGGGACCCGGTGCAGAGCCACTGAACCTGGAGGGGTACGGCCACGTCGTCGGATACCCTGGCGCCGTGCTGGAGAGGCTAACGGAGGAGCACGGGATGCTCTCTGTGGACGATGACTGCGACCTCGAGGTAGGCGACACGTTGCAGATAATCCCCAACCATATCTGCAGTACGGTGAACCTGCACGACGAGGTATACCTAGTCGGGAAGGACGGCGGTGAGGAAGCGATGCGGGTAGAGGCCCGCGGGAAGGTCAGGTAGGAGGCGATTGTGTTGAACCTCGTGATCGAGAACAGGTGTCTCGTGGCACGAAGGAATACGCCTTGAGCCTCGCGAGAAACATCGGCGGAGAAGAGTTGGGGCGAGAGACCTCGATGACGAAGGTCGGCATAGCCGCCTTTACCGGGGCCCTGGTCGAATGATACGACTACTTCCTCTATGGGCTTGCGGCGAGCGTGGTCTTCACCCAGCTGTTCTTTCCGCTCGAGAATCGTCTCTTCGGCACCCTGGCGGCCTTCGCCACTTTCGGGGTTGGCTTCTTCTTCCGTCCCCTGGGTGGCGCCATCTTCGGGCACTACGGCGACAAGCTGGGCCGGAAGGCCATACTCGTTCTCACCCTCCTCCTCATGGGCGTTGCCACCTTCCTGATAGGCGTCTTGCCGACCTTCCAATCCATCGGAATACTTGCCCCCATATTGCTCGTCGTATTGCGCGCCCTGCAGGGCGTCGCGGTCGGGGGTGAGTGGGGCGGCGCCGCGCTGCTTGTGGTGGAGCACGTCCCCGTAGGGAGGCGCGGTTTCTACGGCAGCTGGCCCCAGATGGGATCGTCGGCCGGGCTCCTGATCGCGACCGGGCTCTTCACGGCCGTGTCGTCGTTGCCAGAGGAGCAGTTCCTCTCCTGGGGATGGCGGATTCCTTTCCTGCTTAGCATCGTGCTTGTGGCAGTGGGACTGGTTATACACCTGAAGATAGCCGAGACGCCGGCGTTCGAGCGGGTGAAGGAGACGGGCACCGAGGCCCGGATGCCCCTCGTCGACGCGGTTCGCACCTATCCCAAGAGCCTGCTGCTGGTCATAGGCATGCGCGTCGCCGAGAACGCCTGCGGCTACATCTTCACCGTCTTCGTGCTCTCTTACGTCACCCAGGAGTTGGGATTGCCCAACAGCGCTGCCTACGCTGGGGTCATGTTCGCCGCAGGGGTACAATTCTTGATCACACCGATCTACGGTGCTATCTCAGACCGTATCGGCCGGCGGCCGGTGTACATGTTTGGCGCGGGGTTCCTGATACTCTTCGCCTTCCCGTTTTTCTGGCTCGCCAACACGGAGTCACCAGTCCTGATCCGGCTAGCCATCGTGTTGGCCTACGCTGTCGGCAACGGCGCGATGTTCGCAACCCAACCGGCCTTCTTCTCTGAACTGTTCGGCACCAACGTCCGTTACAGTGGGGTCTCCCTGGGCTACCAGCTCTCGGCGGTGTTCGCGGGCGGCCTCGCGCCGTTCATCGCCACCGCGCTGCTCGCCTGGGCCGACAGCTACTGGCCCGTCGCCCTGTACGTAATGGCGGCGGCCCTCATCAGCTTCGTCTCGGTCTACCTTGCCACCGAATCATTCAGGGAGGATCTCACCGAAGAGCTCACAAGAGGACCCACAGCCCAAACCGGCGAGGCCGGCCAGACGACCTAGTCGGGTAGCGAGCAATCCGCCAAGGAGTTCCGATGGAAGGATCAAGGTCGGTGTCGTTGGCCTCGGTATCTGGGGCCCAGGGCACTGCTATCCTGTACGCCGCCGGCCACGGGGCGATAGACCCGGCTCTCAGCGGGTACGCCGAAGTGGAGAAAGACTTGGGTGCTCCCATGGAGATCGTGCGTCTACTTCTCAGCAAGTTGCGCTGTGACTGATCCCGGCGCTCCTGTCTCTTCTGTGGTGAGGTCGGCTAGAAGCTCGCTTGCCCCTGGTTGAGGGACGTGGGAACCGGTCGGATGGAGCGTGAGACCATGATAAAGGTGCCTCAGCGAGCAACCCTGATATTCGACGGATACTGCGGGGTCTGTACCAGGTACGTTCGCATGATCAAGAGGTTCGACAGGAAGCAGCGCATAACCGCGGTGCCTTACCAGATGCACGGGGTGCCCGACTCTGCCGGCCTAACCGTGGAAGCGTGCAGGAGGGGCGCCTGGGCGGTGACGCCGGAGGGCCGACGCTTCAGAGGTGCCGAGGCCGTCAACCTCGTCGTGGCGGTGGCCCTCGGTACGAAACTCCCCTATGCTTTCTACCGTCTGCCTTTGATAAACCACGCACAAGACCGCGCCTACGACTGGATCGCCGCGAACCGTCGGAGACTTCCCGGGGACGAGCCGCACTGCTCACAACACCCGGAAGAGTGCGCTTTATCGACCGAGGATTGAGTTCATTGCTCTGGTAGGAGCCTACGCTGGCGAGGATGGTCCGAAATGATGGATGACTTCACAACCGCCGAGATCTACACGGGCGAGACTAGCATTTTCGTGCGCTCCTACGGCTCCGGGCCGCCGATACTCTTGCTACACGGCTTCCCGCAGACACACCTGATGTGGCACAGCGTTGCCCCGCTGCTTGTCCGCAACTTCACGGTCGTGTGCGCCGACCTTCGCGGTTATGGTCGCAGTGGTTGCCCTCCTTCTGCCCCGGACCATGCGCCATACGCGAAGCGGACCATGGCGCAGGAGATGGTGACGGTGATGGAGCAGCTTGGACACCCGCGCTTCTCTGTCGCCGGGCATGACCGTGGGGGTCGCGTCGCCTATCGCATGTCTCTCGACCATCCGGATCGCGTGGACCGGCTCGCCGTCCTCGACGTTCTGCCGACGGAGACCGCATGGGAGCGCGCCGACGCGAGGCTCACGCTGGCTTTCTGGCCCTGGTCGCTGCTCGCTCAACCCGAGCCGCTTCCCGAAAGCATCTTGGCGGCGGTCCCCGAAGCCATCGTCGACGATGCGCTAGGCGGATGGGGCTCTCCCTCATCCGCCTTTCCACCGGAGGTCCGCGCCGCCTATGTAGAGGCCCTTCGGGATCCCGAGCACTCACACGCCATTTGTGAGGAGTATCGAGCCGCCGCGACTATTGATCGCGAGCATGACAAGGCGGATCGTGCGAGCGAGCGTCGGATAGCCTGTCCTCTGCTGGCCCTGTGGAGCGCCAAAGGACCGCTTAATAAGTGGTACGCCGAGGAGGGCGGACCGATCGCGCTCTGGCGAGCCTGGGGCGAAGATGTTCGAGGATACGCCCTCGATGCCGGTCACTTTTTCCCGGAAGAGGCTGCAAAACAGACCGCGGACGCTCTGAACCGCTTCTTCGGCGCCGCTGAAGAGCCTTCCTCGCACCTCTATGACGCGTGATCCCCACTACCAAGAACGCAAGCTTGGAGGAACGCCTTACTACTGTCGTTCGAGTGCAAGCAGATCCATTCCGAGGAGTGTAAGCTTGTAGGCAGGGGAGGATCTCGTGAACGAGAGTCTCTCTCGTCAGCATCGGCCGCATTTTGTTACTTCGATCAGGGTACCAAGAGGTATGGACAGGCGACAGACGATCTACAAAGGAGGAAGAACTGATGAGAAAGACCATTATGGCCGAGAAGGGGCCGGCGCCTGCCGGACCGTACTCCCACGCTGTGGTCGCCGGCGACTTCGTGTTCATCTCGGGGCAGGGTCCTGTGGATCCCGAGACGGGCACCATGCCGGACGGCTTTACGGATCAGGTACGGCAGACCTTCGAGAACGTAAGGACGATCCTCGAGGCCGCCGGCTCGGGCCTCGACAACGTCGTGAAGGTCAACGCTTACGTGACCGACCTCACCCGGTTCGCCGAATTCAACGAGGTGTACAAAGAGTTCTTCGAGAACGACCCCCCGGCCCGGACCACCGTAGGAACAAACCTGCTCGGCATGCAGGTAGAGGTGGATTGCATAGCCGTAGTCGAATAGTTCGGACCCTCAGCATCGAAGCCAGATCCTGAAGTGCTCGCAGTGCAAATTTTCTCCGGGAAGTTTTCTAGGCGACGAACCGCCGACGCTTATGTTCCGTGCCCTGCTGACAGAGGGCGACGCCAAGGTGCACTTCCATCGGGTACGTCAGGCTGGTCTGAGTGAGCCATATGTGTAGGTAAAAGAGCCAAAAATGACTTCTCTCCCCACCAGAGCCAGGCGAGCCTCACCCTTCTGATTAAAGGGGGCCGGCAAACTCCTGCCCTCTTCCCGGTTGCTGGTCGAACCTCGAGACGGAACAACGCTCTCATCTAGTATCGTCCATTCCGACGCCTGAACCACATCGTCTTAGCTTGCGAGTGGTTTGCTCAATCCTCTTGACGCCGCTCTTCGCGCTCCTGGCCTGCGGTCTGATCGGGTCCACGCTGGAGGAGACGTAGACTGCTTAGACTTCTCGACGCAGAAGGATGCCCAGGAAGTTCTCGACCGGGACCACAGCGACCCCAACGGCCTGGACGTTGAGGGTGACGGGGTGGCCTGTGAGAGCCTACCATGAAACCAATCCTAACTATTGCCCGTTATGGTACGCCGGCCATCTATCCAAGCTTCCCGATCACGAACCATCTAACGCGGGTCAGGGCAGCGTGCGGCCCTTGTAGTAGCGCAGCATCCACGGATCTTCGTAAGGCGGGCTAAGCATCACACGAGCGGCGTTTACGAAGGCCCGGCGGAAGTTACGGACGTCTTCGTAGCGCCACTTCTGGTCCGAGCATTGCCCGTTCCAGCGCTGTTGCAAAGCGCGCCACGAGGGCCCTCCGACAAGCTTCGAGGCTTGCAGCTCCTCTTCGGACGGCGTCACGTCCACCTCGCCGTCGCAATCAAAGAACGCCTCGTAGTCAGGCTTTTCAACCTCGGGAACCGTGTTTCTCAGTTGTGCGGTGACGAAGCGAAACAAGGCTAGGCTCCTCGCGGAGAGCGGACGATTATCGCGACCTTCGAACACATCATTTTGCATCTGTCGGTAGTAGCGCAGAACGGTTTCGGCGGGGACCCAGGTCTCTGCCGTGAGAGTTATGGTCCCGTGCCACATCACTTCTCCCGGAAACGTGTCGATCCGCCCGGCCAGGGCCCCCACCGGCGTCGCCTCACCCGTGAGCACGAACCAGGCAGCCTCAGGTTCCCCCCACGGGTAGCCAGAGTTCTCGACCAGCCGGCCGCTCACCTTCCGCAGCACGTCTAGTACCGAACCGACTTCCACCGGTATCTCCTCCAGGTGGCGCACGCTCAGTATGCTGCTGTGGCTGAAGTCGAGTGGCTCGTAAGTGACCTTGCGGAATCCCTCGGCTGGGGGGTCGATGTAGATGTCGTCAAACCTGCATTCCACCCCGTCCTCGTCTATGGCCCACCCGTCCGAGTAAACATGTGAGTAATGCTCGCTCATGGATATCCGCCGCTCGACGAACCAGGCTATGTCGAAGCACTGGTTGGCGGCGGATTGAACGAAGGTGCGCGCTTGTTCGGGGCAAGAAGCTCACCGCCCAGAACAACCTTGCGAAAGTAACGGACATGAGAGTCCAGCGAAGCGCGCAGCGCAATGTGCTCCCCGAGGGCCTCCGCCCGATTCTGTTCGTAAGCGCCGAGTTTGGGCTCGATCTCCTTGGAAGGGTCTATTATCCTCGGGTTGGGTTGAGCCGAGCCCTGTGCATCGTCCTCTGCGAGCGTCTCCCTGTAAGTCTCAAGCTGGTCTCGAGCATCGTCAACAAGATCCTCCCACTCGTACTCGCCATTCCTAAAATCTTGGACTAGGTTCCTTCTTTGAAGGCTGTTCCAGACAGGGTTCGGAACGTCGTCCCGCTTCAACGCTCCAGCGAGCCGCCCACGGACTTCTTCGCGCATGTGTCATCCAATCACTCTTCGGAACTGACACAGATACGGTAGTGCTCGATGGCGACGAAGTCAACACCCCAGACCCAGCGAGCTACCGACGCACAAGGCAGGAGCCAAGTGTTGAGGGGCGAGCAGGAAACCCGACAGCAGCCGGTCGAGGCGACGAACTCAGACGGGCGGGGTGACCTTTGGGTCACCTACGTTCCGCGAGAGGACGCCACGCCTGAGGGCGAGCTCGCCGCGCTGACGGCGGTGTACGCGCTCGTCATCCAGGCCTACGAACGGAACATGGCCGCCGCTCCCGCAACGATGAGACGAAAGGAGGTGAACTCAAGGGCGCGGCGGCAGGGCCGAGATATGTAAACGCCAACAAAGGAGGTTAGCTTGAACGATAAGATTCGCCTCGGCAACAGCGGCCACGAGCCATCCAATGAAGAACGTGTCCAGGAGGATCTCGTTAAGGGACAGTTCCTGCGGAAGGCTGCCGAGAAGCCTATACGTCACTTTTACGATATCGACGTCCACGGCCTCTTCGAGGACGGGCTCGTCATCCACAGGTACGCCGACTCAGAGCCGCGCAATTCGGACAACCCAATGCGCATCACCCTTGCTGACGGGGTCACCCAGGGGGAGTTCCTCTTTTACCTGAGTGAGGTTCGAGAGGAAGCCATGAACGACTGGGACAGGTTCACATCTGGAGGCGGAGGAGGTCGTCCGACCAAGCCGCCCGAAGATCGCGGCGAGCGGAGGCGCAGGCACACAGCCTAGCCTCGCGTGGCTGCCACGGCAGCCTCAAGGCCGGGTGGGATATCCGCTCGGCCTTAAGCATGTCGCGCTCCTCTCGTTGCTGTGGTCACGGAGGCCGACCGAAGCTGCGTCGGAAAGTAGCCTAACCGCAGTAGAGGGGGCGCTGCTTACGACGGCGCTCCCTCGTCATGTTCCCGATCCGACCTTACCCCAGACGAAACCGAGAAAGGACGAACGCATGACAGGGGACTATAACCTCTCAGAGAGCATGACCGATTTCTTCGGCTCGCTCTCCTACGAGTTTGCCGCTGGAGAGCAGCTCGAACTCTTGTGGACACCTTACGGCGAGAATTACGCGCTCCGTAGGGAGCGCTTCACCGATCTGGAGCGGGCGACGCGGAGGGCGGCGTCGCTAGGTCCCGCCTGCGACGTGTATCTGCAGGCCGCGACGGAGCCGGGTACAGTACCGTGGGAGACGGAGAATACCCAGCTCCTAGCGTACTGGCACAACCGACCTCGGGAAAGCGGCGATCCGCGCAGCCTCCAGTTCTCCGACGTCAGTGAGATGCACTCCCTACCCTATGCTGAGCCGAGCCTAGTATTTATCCAGTGCTACCCCGACGGCGACACCACCTGCGAGGCGGGCTGGCTGTACTATCGTTCCCGCTGCCCCATACGCCACCAACTCGCTGCAGAAGGCCGTTCGCCCGAGCTCGAATGGTGGCCGTTATGAGCGCGATGAGCCCTTTCGAGGAGCTGCGCGAGCGGGTGGATCTCGCCGAGCTCGCCAGCCGCTATACGGACCTCAATCCCTCCGGGCGCGCTCTCGTGGGGTGCTGCCCGCACCCTGAACATGACGACGAACATCCGAGCTTCCACGTTTACCCGGAAGGCAGGTTTTTCTGCTATGGGTGTAGGTGGCACGGTGACGTGACGGACCTGTGGGCCGCCGCGAAGGGACTCAAGCCCGCCATAGAGGCCGCACTGGATCTGGCCCGAGAGTTCGGCGTCGACCTCCCAACGGTTAGCGCAGAAGCCAAAGAAAGAGCTGAACAGCGCCGCAAACTTGAGGCCAACTACCTAGCGCGAGTCCAAGAGTATCACGCGGCCCTCTCGCAGCATCCCAGCGTGGTCGAGTGGTGGGAGGGCCGCGGCTTCGACGAGGGGTTACGGGAGAAGTTCCTGCTCGGCGTCACCGACGACGGCCTCGCCGCCACGATCCCATTCTGGAACCGCGGGCGCGTACCCGGCATCGTCAGGCGCAAGCTTGAAGGTGAGCCCAAGTACGTTCTGCCGAAGAAAGAAGATCTCCCTGCGGGATACCGTCCGCTGTTCGTACCCGGTCGCGTGCGAGAGGGGATGTTCCTGGTCGAGGGCTACGTCGACGCCCTGGCGCTCTCGGCGCTCGGGTACGGCGTCGCCGCCGTCGGGGGTACCTACCTCAACCAGAAGCAGCTTGAGGAACTCAAGCTGCTACCAGGCCGGATATACGTCCTGCCCGACGCCGACGAAGAAGGGCGGAAGGCAGCCCGGCGGTGGGTAGAGGAACTTTACCCGAAAGCCATGCTGTGCCCGCCAGAATACGAGAGAAAGGGAACAAACGATGAGTAAAGAGATAAAGGACACGGCGGACCTGTTCGCCGCCGAGGGAGAAGAAGCCCGCGAGATCCTGGAAGGGCTGAAGGACAAGGCGCAGGACGCCCTGAGCTTGGCCGTCTACGAGGCGCCGCCCAAAAGTAACACCTTGGGCCAGTATCGTTACTTCAAGGAGAGGGAGTTGCCCCTCATCATGCGCCTCGAAGATCCCGGGGAACGACAGGCGGTGTTGCACGACATCGCCAGAGAGCACAACTTGGGGGTGAAGAACCTCCAGAGCGCTCTCACCGCCGCGGAGAAGCAGGCGGAGGAGGCCGCGGAGTCAAGGGTCGCCGAGGAGCATGAAGGTGAGGATGCACGCGACGAGGCTCTCGTTCCCGAACCCGGTACCGAGCGCCACGAGAAGGCGCTGGCGTTTCTGCGGTGCCCGGACATTTTGCTGAGAGTCGCCCAGGACATGGAGCGCCTCGGGCACATCGGAGAGCCCAACAACAAGCGGCTCGCGTTCACGTGCGCCGTCTCGGCGAAGGCTGGTTACCCGATACAACCCTCTACCCACGCCCAGAGCTCGGCGGGCAAGAACTATCTCTGGGGCATAGTGCTTTCGCTCGTTCCCCCTGAGCTGGTCATAGAGCGCTCGGGACTCTCGGCCAAGGCGCTCTTTAGGACCGATATGGAGCTCAAGGGCAAGGTGCTCTACATCCAGGAGGTGGCAGGCTCGGAGGATGCCGAATTCACCATAAGGATCCTCCAGTCCGACGGCAAGCTCGTCTACGAGGCCACCGAGAAGGACGCCGACGGCTCTATGCGCAACGTCGTCCACGAGAAGGAGGACCCGACCGTTGTCGTGCAGACCACCACCCGCATCCACCTCCATCATGAGAACGACACCCGCGTCTTCCCCATCTTCATAGACGAGAGTTCCGCGCAGACCGAGCGCATAGTGCAGAGCATCCTCCAGGAGGCCGAAGAAGGGGATGTTGGAGTCGAGGAGCGCGCGGACACAGTGCCAAAAAAGGACAGAGCTAACCGACCTGGCAAAGCAGCCTAGAAGTCTAGGAGTAGTAGCCCCCTTTCGGAGCGCTGCTCTCTGCGAGCACTTCGTCGCCGAGATCGCCAAGAGCG
>Ga0196962_10000612_pt1 | contig 13573 bp, 12 predicted proteins | sample S3v_20metaG_FD_183186 | JGI IMG/M metagenome (GOLD analysis project Ga0196962, IMG submission 183186) | Soil microbial communities from Anza Borrego desert, Southern California, United States - S3+v_20 | ecosystem: Environmental > Terrestrial > Soil > Desert | place: USA: California | collected... | reverse complement strand
CCTGGATTCGTTGAATCAGTTCGTTGTCCTTCTCGGTCTGACTTCCCTTTTCGAGACCTGGCTTCCGAATCTCCTCCTGCACCACCTTGAAGACTCGGGCAGAAGGTCCCGTCATCTGAAGCCCCGCCGGAAGCCCGTTGCGAGCGAAATGAATAAGTCCGCGCATGGCCGCGCCCGAGTCAAGAGACTCACCCTTGATCCACGCGCGGCCGACGTTGTAGGCGTGAGTGTTACCGCCGGCCCAACGCTTTACTGACGCGTCGACGACCTTGTCTTGCTGCTCGATAAGTCCCTGAATCATGGGCATGTTGGCAGCCATGTATTCCGTCGCCGTCCCATTGGCAGTCGCGGTCTTGAGTCCTTCGGTGTATCGACGTAGCGTCGCCGTCATGTTCATGGAGAACGAGTCGAACTCCGGTGTAGTCTTGCCGAACGCCCCGATCATACGGTGCATGTATGCGCCAGTTTGATCGGCAATTCCGCGCAGCATCGTGCCGGCAACCGACGTTGAATCCCGCATCATCTGGGTTTGGACTTGATTGGCCACCACACCCTGAAGCTGCTGGAGTCGAGCGCCCAGCCTTACCACGTCAAACTGCTGACCGTTAAACTGACCGCCGTCGGCAATAGCTTTTTCCAGCTGCTGCCGATTCATGTTTTCGAGAACACGTTCCTCGGCTGCGTCCGCAAGATTGAGTCGCTGAGCTTCAATAGCCAGTGCTCGCTGTTCGAGGTCAATGGCGAGATTCTGGCGCTTCTGACGAAGTTCGAGTAGCTGCTGCTTTTTGAGCACAGCCCCGTTGACGGTGACTTCACCGCTGCCGGCGTCGGTTCGCGCGATAGCCTCGTTGAGTTGTCCGTCGCTGAGTCCGTCCATGGCCTCGGCGCGAGCAATTTCCTGCGCCTGCACCAGTGCGGAATTGTTCTGGAGTCCCTGCAATTCTGTGCTCAGGATTCGAGATTGACTCTCATACGAAAGAACCGCGGCTCTGACATCCTCGCTGTGATCTTCGATTTGCGCCTGAAACAGCGCGTTTTGCCCCTCGAAGTCAGCCGCCGACAGACTCGCCAGAGTTTGATGTAGCTTGAAATCCTGATCGTAAGCGGCGTTAAGCGTCTCCAGCTGATTCGTAAGCGCGCGATCCGTGCCTCGTAGATACTGGCGACTGTAGTTGGGATTGAAGATTCCCTTAATTGCCGCTTCTAACGGATTCATATTGGCGATTTCGACGGCGCGATCCGCAATTGCCTGCCGCTTCTGAAAGATAGGACGGGCGCGCTCGATCAGGGCTTGAGTGTTCTGACGCTGATGATCATTGATTCCACGCTTGGCATCCACTGCGACTCGAAGCGCGCCGATCTGCTCTTGCCGCACCTGATCTGCGCTCGCCAATGCGGCTTGCAAAACCTGATCCGCCGTCGAAGCGGTTTCGCGAGTCCCCTCGTATGCCGCAGCAATTCGCTCAGGCGACTCGGTGAACGCGTTGACGATCTGCGATGCGGGGCTGTCGCCGGCCATTGCCAGTTTTTCCTCGAAAGTAGCCTGAGTCTGTGAGATGTCAGGTGCGCGAGTCACACTGGATGCAGCAGCGGACCCACGTCCGGCGACTCGCGCACCCCCCGAACCACCAACGCCAGCAATGTAGCGCCGACCTAGCGGTCCGAGTCCTTGTTCAAATCCTGCACGGCCAAAACGCGCAATCGCACGATCTACAGTGGGTTCACCAGAGTAGTATGCCGCCTGTGCGATTCGCTCATCACCGTATTTAGCAATCAAATCGCCTTTATGCAGATCTGAGAGTCGAAGATTGTAGTCCGCGTCGGTCAAAAGCGCCTTTTCATCCCACGGAATCCCATGACGTTTGGCTGTATTCCGCGCGGTGCCAATCTGAATTTGTCCGATTCCGTAAGCTTCCTGCCCCTTGGGCGGAGTCTTGCCGTTAGGATACCGACCTACGAGTGGCTTACCGTTTTTGTCGAATTGACGACCGCCGGATTCCTTCTGAATCTGAGAAGCAGGCAAATGACGTGGTTGATACGCATCCGCATCCTCCACGCCAGCTAGCGACTCAAGCAACCCTCGGGAAAACAAATCAGCCATGGGCAGTTCCTAGATCGAAAGACCGAATCCGCCGCCGGACTTCTTCTCCTTGCCGACAGTAGTCTCGTGACCCACAGTGTTGGTTTGGGTGTTGAGCAGCTGATTGATGATCGACGCAAGAACCTGAGTCGTATCAGTTTGCTGAGTCTGCTGGCTGGTCGTGGCTTGCTGCTGAGCCTGCTGCTCGGCGGTTTGCTGCTGAGTCTGGCCGAGGGTCTGCTCCGTCGTCGCAGCTTCACCCGTAGCCGCCGTAACACCGCCTTTCAGTTGATTCAGTAGATTGGCTACATAGCTTTGCTGGGCAGCCCGCTCGGCCACTGAAGCACCGACGTTCTCGCGTAGGATTTGATTACCCTGACCCACCAGATTGGCTTGAATCCCAGCCAGATTCGCCGTCGCGTCGCCCTGGAGTCGATTGGCGAGCAGAGCTGCCATCGAATTGCCCGAAGCTGTGCCGCCGACAGAATCGAACAGACCATTGATGCTCTGCTCTAGATTCCCACGCTGCTGTGCTTCGGCCGCCGCGTAGCCGTTCTGGACGAACGAGTCCAGATCAAACCCATTGAGACTGGAAGCGGCTGGCCCGCCAGGCGCCTCTGCCGACTGCAAGGCTCGTAGACTCGAAGCTTCCAGCGCACCCAGGATCACATCGGATAGTGACTGCGACCGCTGAGTCGAAGATTGCGTTCCGCTGGCCTGTTGATTGCTGGTGCCGGTGGTCGAGCCAGTCGTCGAACCAGTGGTAGTTCCAGTCTGAGTCCCACTGGTGGTAGCGGTCTGACTGGTGGTTTGAGTCTGATCCTGACTCGTAACACCAGACTGGACCTGATCCTCCGTCTTGGTGACGTCAGATGTCTGCGTGCTTTTCTTCTTGTTGCTACCAAAGCTGATTCCAAAAGCCATCTCGAAACTCCAATCAGCCGATCGGTGGCACTCGCATGATAAAGCAAAGTGCATAGTAGGGCGGAATGTTACTCGCGGAAGCGTTATTTATTGTGTGGGTATGATTCCCGCTGGAACTCATAGAAGCGACATGAGTATGCGCTTCTCCACCGCCCACCACCGAGGATTTGCCAACGTCAGGTGCTGTGGTTGCTCCGTTGAGTCGATACTCGGTATCACCACCCTCAGATCGCTCTTGCGACAGATAGTTTGTCGCAGTAAGAACGTTCCGTCAGCGCATGACCATTGATGGTGATAGGGTGAGTGTGACTGCCGCCCGGCTCAATGGTATTGCCGTGCGCATGATTCTCGATACCACCGGTATTGCCCGGTTCTTGGACTCCACCTGTGCCGGCACCCATAACAAACTTGTCGCGCAAATCAGGTGTTCCGTTGAGTCCGTCACAAAGTAACCACCCCGTTGGAATGTCTACCTCAAGACCTGACCACATCAGAATCACACCCATTGGAACGGCGTGAGTCTTGATGAGATCGGTCAACCCGTTGATGGCCTCAGGCTGTATCTGTCCGTCGTCGAACTGAATCGTGTGACCACGCACATCAACGTCGCCAACTGACGGTCCGGTGTGAGTCCCGGCTGTATTCCCGGTAAGATTCCCTTCGACGTTGCCGGTCACATCACCGTGATGATGACCCGAAGTGTCTGCGTTGACTCCACCACCAACCTCCAGCACCCCGTCGATGATAATATCGCCGAGGAATCGGTGGTCGGATTTGATTTGAGTCGGAAGCCCGAACTTCGGATCGCCCTCGTAACCATCCGGAAACTCGATCTGGAAGTTGTCAGCGTTGAACGTGAACCTCCGAATACGATATTCGCCCGCGCCGGTTCGACTCAGGAATCCACGACTCTCGGGCGCGAAGCTGAAGCCATTGAGTTCAGGCGATCGCGGCTGCCAGCGTTCATCACCATTGTCACGGTTGACGAGTCGATGTCCGCCCGGTGTGCTGCCGTCATGGACTCGAAGATCCCAGTTGTCGGTATCGACCGTGACTTGTCTTGGCGCGCCAACGAAGGCGTTCTGACTCGACGCGCCACTACCTACCAATTGTTCAGTTTTCACAGATGCCTCCCGGCAGACGCCCCGGTCAATTCAAAGGTCTTGAGGTGGAACGCCTCACCCGGACTCCTCGCACCTATCTCGACGATATGCCAGATTCCAGTCACATGACAAGAAAAGAATCGGGCCGATTTCTGATAAACCGTTAGTGCCGGAGTCTCACGACTGAACTCACTGTCACCATCAAGCGTTCCGATGACTTCCAGCGTGTGATTTACATAGTTGAGTGGCGCAACTCCCAGATCACTGACTCCGGTGCCCACGTTGTAGTCTTCTACTCCCGCAGGCACCAGATTGAAGTCCTCGGATAACACGTCCGAGTCGCCACTCTTAACCGATCTTACGATGATGCTGTTGACCTCAGCCATTTCGTCGGCCGCAGAGGGTCCTGTAAGTCGAATCAAGCCGAACCTAACGTGGGCATCCAGGCCGACAGTTTCGGTTACAACTTTGACTCCAGAACCCGCCGCGTAATAGCCAGCTGGCTGGGTGATGCCGGTCCGCGTATGCGTGCTGATCCTTAGTGAAGACCCGAGAGCAGTGGATTCATCATCGTCTAACACTTGACTCGGATGCTCGATCGCCGGCTGATAGAGATTGGCTGTCAGGGGTCGGACAGCGGACTCCAGCGGCGTCTCTCGACTTCCAGTGCCGAACCAATAGCGGACACGACCTTTTGAGTCGATAAACCCGAAGTAGTCATCAGACCGCTCCGAATTGGCGATCTTAATCGGGAATATGCCGTAATGGGATTCGGAAAACTCTCCCCATTTGTCGAGTGGGGGATAGTAGACGAAACACCTCTCAAAGAGGGCCGAGGCATATGAATCACTGTAGCTGACATACAGCCTCCTCTTGCGGTCATCCCATTCGAGTCGAAGATTGGTGCCGTTGCGGTATTGATTATCCTGCAAAAAGTCCAACAAAAACTCGTTGAACAACGGCGCATAGGGGGTTAGCGACTCACCACGACTCTGAAACAGCCCTCGTTCATCGAGAATGATGACGTTGTCATCGTCGATTCGAGCGGTGCAAAATGAGTTGATCGGGCGATATTCAGTGTTCAGCGTCCGATGCCTGAACACAGCTGCATCACCGCTGAACTCAGAACGCATCACTCCGCCCGTTGTCCAAATCAGCAGACCGCGCGCGTATGCCGTGAGCATGATAGCGTCGCCGGGGACTCGTTCGGACACCACCTGGAATCCAGCCCCGCCAAATGACGGAACAAAGTCGAGTCCGTTACTCGGTGCTGACCACGCAAACAGAGTTGCCGTAAGAACACCGAGTCTACCGTTGTTCTGTGACACAGCAATCACAGCTGTTGGTGTGCCCTGACCAACATCTTCGTGACGGCTACAGCGATTCGTGTTGAGGTTGTAAACCAGCAATCCGGTTTGCGGATGCGCGAAATATACCAGCCCATTCAAATACTCGAAGGTCCAGCGATATGGACTCAACGTGGTATCAACGGTCTGATAAATCGTGCGCCAACCTCCGGCTGATTCATCCCACTCGATTATGCCGCCAGAGGTAAAATGAAACACACGCTCGCCACCGCGCAATCTGAGTCGAACACCTTGCATATGTGCCGGATTGGTTAGTTCGACTGGCGTGAGATAGCGATTGCCAAACGGCGATTTGAAGCCCAGTGAATCAAAAACGTAGTTCCGGCCGCCGAGGACAAACAAATCGTCCGATTGAGTCGGGTCGATTGCCGGCGTGAGTCCTTTAATGTCACGCGCTTGAAACTTACCCTCGGCCATTCATTGACTCACAGGTAGAATTGATATCTGAATCGACGATACGCCAGCGGGGTGTCCGGAGTTATCACCAGCGGAACCTCCAGCGGCGCGCTCAACGCAAACACCGGATCGGTCGGGTTGTAAATCGCCGAGCCAACCAACGCAATGCGCTGAATCGGTTTGTCGAACGAACCACCCACGGCGGCAAAAGGAAGCCACATCGACCGAATGAAGGTCTCCGAGTTGAACTCACCCAGTTGCGGCCAGCTGTTCTCGTCCTGCGGAATGAACACACGGTTGTAGCCGTTGACTCCGATCGTAGGCTCGCTCATGCTGACCATACGCATCGACAGAGTCGGTGCACCCCGGACCAGCGCAGCATAGATCGGTTGCGAGGTGAGTCGAAATGCTCCACGCAAAATCATCGCCGCGCCAGCCTGACTGACGTTGTTGGGCAGAATCAATCCGTCCCCGCGAATGAATTGACCGCGCATTAACGCAAACCTCGCGCCTGGGGGCAACGCTCCAGTGCACGCAGGGAGGTTTCGATCGTCAACATCGTGGCCTCCCTGATTCGAATATCCGCGATCTGTTCGGCCTGTGTGAGTGCCAGATGTAGCCCGGTCGAAACCGAATGGTATCGGTCGCAGATACCTGCCACGACGGTCGAAGTCGCGCACCCACTCACGGTCGCGAAAAGACCGAGAGCAACAACAGCCTTGAACATGGATTCACTCCTCGTCTTTCAACGTCCGACGGACATACGAGCCAATCGGATCGCGAACAACAATCTTTGGCGACTCCTCGGCGATCACATCAACAGTCGCCGGAATCAACGCAGTAGCCTCGGCGGCCGAACCCGTGATCTCGTTGGCCTTGGCTGAATCGTGAACCTCGCCGACGATCTGCTTCACCACGTCAGCCTGTGTGATTCGCGCTTTGATTCGGTTGGAAACCACCAAACCGATCTTCTTGCAGACCTCACGAACGACCGCTTTCCATCCGGTAGCATCGTCCGGAATCATCTTACCGACAACATGGCAGACGCCTGTGACCAGCAAGAGATAGAAAACCAGAGTCGAGGGTTCGATTCCAAGAAGCTGGGCCGCCTTCGGAATCAGAGTTTCCACAAGCGCCAAATCCATCGCGTGTCTCCGCTAGACACTTACAGGATCATACGGTCTACCTACCAACGCCAGCGTTATTCAACGACTAGGCTGACTCGTAAACGCCATGCAATATAAGTTCGTGTCCATCACCGCCCGGATAGGTGCCGTCGTATTTGGTGACTCGTGCGATGTCTGTGCCATTCAAGATAACCCCTTGAATAGCAAACCCTAAAACACCGATCTCGGTGCCGCTCAGAGTCGACGCATTTTGCCAGACAGTAGCCACATCACGCAAAGGAAACGGCAGACTCACATTAATGAACTGAGCGCCCGTGCCATTGGTCGCAATACGGATTCGAAGCCACAATATAACGAGTCGACCGATCTTGATATATCGACCGAACCCAACCGCTGAAGCAAACGCTCCAGCTGCGGGCGCAACTACAGGTGTATAGGCCGTCCACGGATCACTGATTCCACTGGAGGCGAAAGCATCAAGACTCGGAGTTGAAGCCAGCTTTTCAGCATCAAGTTCTTCGATGGCTGACTGAATGTCGGTTGCGGACAGACTCCCCGATGGAGTGAATCCGACCGTGCTACCAGCTAGATCGGAAAACCCCTGAACCGTCACTACGAGGCCGCTGAGTTGCGACTCAATTCTAGCCCTCCATGTTTCTAGATTTTGAAGCCTAGCTATGGAGTCAGAATTGAGCGTTTGAACACTCGCTTGAAGCGACGAAATAAGCCGATTGGCTTCCTCGAACTGAAAATCAACAGTGGATAGATCGAGCCTCTCACGCAGTTGATTGAATTGTGTTTCGAGATTTCGCAGTTGCGTCAACTGATTGGAATCACCCAGCACACGCAAACGCGTCTCTGAGGTCAACTGATCCTTGATTGAATCGAGCTGACTCTGAAGTTGTCCAGTCGCTTGACTCTGTCCACTTAAACCCGAAACGCTGGACTCAATTTGCTGGATACGCGGTTCGACCGAGGCCAGCCCATCCAAAACAAACTGTTTGATGTATTCTGGTGTGACTCCCTGTATGTCAACAAAAAATGAAGACGCGGGAATCAACCAACGACCCGGCTCAATCAACGTGATCGTAGTTTCAGGCAGGACGAATCCAACCTGAGGTCCAACGCCGACCGTTAAGCTTGCGCTCTCCGGTATCCACGTCAAGGGTTGAAACGGAGCCGGTGCTGAGGCAGTTAGAACCTCAACGGCATACGGCAGACGACCGTGTGTTACCGCCCAGCCATATTGGTTTGCGAGATCGACTCCATCAGAGGCCGCGATACCGATGACCCGTAATGCGTGCGTTTTGCTCGCTTGATTCGTAGCAACCCAATCACGATCCGTCTTGTCATGCGCGACCCACGCATGACTCACAGGGTTCCAGTTACGACTAAACTGGACGTATCTCGCGTAAATCAAACCGTGATGTTCATGCACAAAACGACCAAGCGCGCCAGGAGTATGAATCCTGCGCGCGCCGGTCTCTGTCATCAACTGCCATGGAAAAGTTGAGTCGCCCGCCTGATTTTGATTGTGCTGCTCGCGAAGCAACTCCGCCTGCTCACGCAGGTAATCATAGAGTCCGTGTCCCAGATCAACGATCTGAGACGGTATGTCAGGTCTGAAGGGATTCCACTCCACGAGCCACCGTTACGCCGACGCAGCGATCTGGGCGTCGATGTAGGCTTTGATCGCCTTTTGAGTCGGAATTCTCACATCGCTGTTCGCGGTGAGCCCTGGATCGCTGTCCAGAATCAAACCGTCCGAAAACATCGAGTAAACCCCGAGGCGGTTAAACTCGGATTCGATGAAGTTTCTGACGGCGTCATGCGCCGAGTTTGTCCAGTGGATTCCGTCTCCGGCGTTGAACCCACCCTGCAAGGCATATCCCGAGCCTACCAGCAAGGAATAGATGTTGATAAACTGGAATCCACGGCTGGCAAGCCAGGTGTTCATCGACTCAGTGTTGGCATGACCCGTCGGCGGCGCGGAGATCAGAATCGGCTTGGCGCCGGCTACCACGATCTTCGAAATGACGGTTTGCATCGCAGCCTGACTGCGAGACACAGGCCAACCCAGGACTCGATCATTGACCGTGAGGCAGATTGGCACGAATTTCGGCTTGAGCTTGAGAACCGAGTCAATGATCTTGATCCAGTCCTCGCTGGTCGAGCCGCTGGCGCCGGCGATTCCGATCTGTCCGGGATGAGCTGCCTTGATAAGTGGCGCAAACCCACTGCTGATCGGAGTCGCTGATGCTCCCAGCGTAAGGCTGTCGCCCGCAAAAATCATGAGCGGATTCACATAGGGCGTAAACCACTCGAACTCGCTGACAATGATATTGCCGTGCTGAAAGCGAAGCACACCGCTCATGGCACGAACCGGCGGGACCAAACTGCCGCCGCCGTATGAATGAGTCAGAGCGGAAACCGGCCCCCCGTCAACCGCCGCACGGTGCACGACTTGATTCGCGTAGAAATCGTGCGTGTAGCTGATGTCGATCGTCTTGGGCAGACCGGTATGATTCAGCGTATGCGCCAGCACCGCATTGCCAACGACAGCACTGATGAGCGTTGCGTCGGTGCTGCTGCCACCGGCGGCGATTCGCATACCATACATCGCATCCGAAGTCACGATGTCATAGAACCGAGCCGCGATGAACGCGCCATCGACTCCGGCCACCGGAAAGTCGTCGATCGTGACCTTCGCCCGCATTGTGAACTGGTCAAAACAAGCCAGTAGTGGATTCACGCCGTCAGGTGCCGGAATCGAAAGGATGATATCTCGCGTAGTCGGTGACGAGAACGCCGCTTGATTCGCCGTCAGAGTCAACGATCCATGCGGCGTGTGCAGCAACTGACTGAAATCGTCGGCGCCAGCGGTATTGAACAACCGGCCGTCACCGCCCGACAAACTGTTCGTGAGGTTCATGCTGTTCGAGTCAGCGAGACGCTGAAACTGGTAAAACGGCGCCGAACTGGTTCGCAGATATACGGCGCGCACGCCGAACGGATCGCTGGTGAAAACGTCATCAACGTCTGTCGCGGCCACACCCTGAGCCAGAGTCGGATAGTAGTTCTCGCCGACGACATTGACGAGTGCGTTTTCGACAGCCTCGAGTCGACTGGGTAGATTTTCGGGTAGATTTTCCTCGACGCTGTCCACGCGCAGGGTGAGTTCGGGAATCTGAGTCAGAGACGAGGTATCCACCGACTCAAGTGCGGCGACGCGACTCTCGATGCTCTGATAGTTCTCCGGATCGAGCGTTGCTTCGAGAACCTGCACGCGAGTGCGCAGACTGCCGACTTGTTCAGTGATCAAATCCGTCATGAATGGACTCCCAGGGGCTATTTTGACTCAGGAGGTCGGTTGAACAACGCCTTTAGCAAGTTAAACCACAGCTCGCTCACGATACGGTGGATTCGCGGTCCTTCCCACCCAAACGTCCCTCCGGTGAGAAGGATGGTTCCGAGACTCATTTGCCACCCTAGAGCTGCCGCAAGTTGAGTCACGCCAAAAGCCATGACTGTCAACGATAGCATATGCACTAAGTTCAGCAGAAAAGTCTTGATGGTAAGCGGTGACTCATCGTTATGAAACACAATAGCACTTGCGCGAGTCGTCGAAACCGCAACCCACACCAGAAACACCAGTGCAATGTCAATCTCGCCGGCACTGGTTGTCAATGTTGCGAGTCCGACACCACCAGCCGGAGCAACATGTATGGCGAGATTAACCTTCGTCATCAGCGGAATACTAAATAACAAGCACCAGAAACCGAAAGCGACCCGAAGAACAGAACCAGAATCAAGCGAAACAGCTTGACCACCTGATCGGGACTCAAGGTCGCATCAACCGACTTCTCCAGCGAAATAAACAACGGAACCACAGCCACCGCTGTCATAAGGTTGGCTACGATTCGGCCCACGTCGATCAGAAACGCCCGTTCATGGACCGCAGCAATAGCAAACAAACACATGGTTGCTCGCGCAGTCAGCAGAACGATTGCGGAGGCGCGAGCAAAATCGCAAACATGGATACCGCTGCGCCGAATCGAACCGCCCAGCAACAGCAGATATGAGCCGTATTTCGACAACACCGCCACCGCCAGCAGCAAAACGAACCAATCACTGCCGATCTCTAAAGACCGCAGAATCGAGAAGGCTTCGGTGCGTGTTATTGAAATCACCGGATCAACTCCGCCGTCATGAGTCCACGACGCAAAGCCTGAAACTGCGAGTAACAGGTCCGCGAGCGCGCATCGTCGCTGAGGCGTTTGTAAATCTTGGCTCTGAGTCCTTCTTCGATCACCGTGCGCCAACGCATCAGCAACCAGTTGGTGCAAACCAGCTGAGCTTGCGTCTGCGCTTCCTCGGTGGTTGCGTATTCCTCTGCGTAGTTGAATCCGAAAAGGTCGTATTCGCACGGACGTTGATTCCGTGCCATATACGTCAGCGGCGGCGGATACTCGAAATACGCGAGCGAGATTCGCGCGTTGAGTCCACCATAGCTGCTGAAAAACACCTTGCTGCCTGCGCGCATATACGAATAGCAAGGTCTGTTACGACCCATTCGAGTCGTATATTCCTCGGCATAGGTCATTTCGCCGTCGATGATCACGGAATCATACCGGACCAGACTGACATCCTGAAGCAGTTCAGGCCGAGGAACCGTCCATGACGATCCTGACTCGGAATCGGCAATAATCTGTTCTTCGCGGTAGTTGTCGCGGAAATAGAGAATCGCGTTCGTCTGCGGGTCGAAATGCACTTCTCGAATCGTCTGATTCAGATACGACGCAATTTCGCGCGTCATATTTGCCATCCGAGTTTCGAGAACCAGCTCATCAACCAGCTGTGAAAACGTCGTCATTTCCGCGACACCTACACCGAGTCAGATCAGCGGTTCTGCACGCCTGCCGTGTCGACGCCGCGCACGCGCCGAGTCGTCAGGAACCGCTCGGCCATCTTCTCGGCGGCCTGCCGGTCGATCTTCCGAACCCGGTTCCGATCGCGGGGCGGCATCCGTTCGAGCAGCGACTCGAATTCCTGCGCCTCGGCCGTCGTCAGAATCAGCTGTCCGTTCGTGAACTGGAACCGCCCGACCTTGAAAGCGCCGACCGGATGACTCGAGAACGTCACCGTTCCCTGCGGCGCCGCGACCGCACGCTGAATCTGGTCCTCGGTCTCGGAAATCGGCATCGTCAACGACGGCTGCTGCGACATATCGACGGCGCCCTCGTCGAGTTCCTGCAACTGGACCGTCTGACTCAGCGGCGTGTTCTCGTCCTGCGAACCGTGCTTGCCGAACGCCTCGACTCGGTTGCCCTCGGCCAGCATGTCCTTGGCCGCCTGGAGCGACTCATCGGCCTTCTGATTCTCTTCCTCGACCGAGGGCTGGTTGGCCTGCTCGTTCTCGCGCGCTTCGACGGCACCGGGCGATTCGCCGACGATGGATGCCTGCTCGGGCGCGGGATCGGAACCCGGTGCCGGCATGGTGCGAGCAGGTGCGGCCTGCTGACGAGTCGGAAAGGTGGGGGGCTTTTCGTTTGCCATGGTCTCACTCCTGCTCTTGGACTAATGCACATAGACTCACTACCCGAATGAGTCTATGTGAATCGTGGGGAGAATCAAATGACCCTCCCCACACATTCCGGTCGGCGCTTATTGAGTCGCGACGGCCCGAGTCACGTTGCTGAGGATGCCCATGGTCTGCGCGGCGCCGACTTCGACTCCCATCTCCGTCGTGATGACGCCCTCGTCGGCGTCCTTGGCGTCGATTCGCCGGCCGTTCGCGTCGTAGCCCTCCTCGTTCGTCTCGCGCAGCATTCGGCGCCTGATTCCGCCGGGGTGCAACACGTAGAGTTCGCGCTGCCACAACGGATTCTCGTTCATCAGCGGATGCGTCATCAGTTTCAGCTGACCGAACGGAGTCATGATCGTCGTGACCGCGATTCCGACCTTGGTCTCGCCCTGACTGATGTTGTAGGTGCCGTCGAGGAACGTCATGCGATTCAGCGTTGCCAGAACGATGTCGCCGCCGATCGCGATTCGCTCGTTGGGCTGGCCCTTGACGTTCTTGGAGAACACGCGCCGGATGAAGTCCTCGAAGTCGCCACGCGAGTAATCACCGGGAACGCTGGAATTGGCCGCCGACTCGACGACGCCGCCGTAGTTCTCGATCTGCGACAAGATGCCGTCGGTGAGTCGGAAGGGCTTGCCGTTGTAGTTCCGCACGTCTTTGCGGCCCCAGATCATCGCCCGTTCCATGTCCTCGGCGTGATACATCGCGCACATACGCTTGTTCTGCGCGACTCGCGAGCCGGTCCGGAACTGGACGGCCTTGGCGGTGCCGCTGACTGCCCAGCTGTTGCGGAAAATCTGAGTGTAGTTCATGCGCGGCGAACCCTGCTGAGTGATCGCCGTCGGCATCGGACTCGCTTCCTCGTGCGCGTTGCCGATCGACTGCACGTTCATGGTGCCGTTGATCGACGTGACGGTGGTGCCACCGAGTCCGCGCACCACCGTCAACGTGTTGTCGACGATCGCGGTGACCATCAGAATCTCGCCGGTCTC
>Ga0196962_10000611_pt1 | contig 13574 bp, 14 predicted proteins | sample S3v_20metaG_FD_183186 | JGI IMG/M metagenome (GOLD analysis project Ga0196962, IMG submission 183186) | Soil microbial communities from Anza Borrego desert, Southern California, United States - S3+v_20 | ecosystem: Environmental > Terrestrial > Soil > Desert | place: USA: California | collected... | reverse complement strand
GGCGCGCTCGAGCGCCTGTGGGTCGAGCGTGCCGCCGAGCCAGCGCTGACACAGCCGTGCGTCTCGAAGCCGAGGGTGCGATACAGCGGCGCGCCCTCCGGCGTCGCGAAGAAGCCCGCGATCCGCTCGCCGGATTCCTTGAGCGGAAGCAGGGTCAGCAGCCGCCCGATCCCGCGCCGCCTCGCGCGCTCCCTGGTGCCGACGCCGAACAGCCCGGCGACGCCGCCGCCGCAGCAGAGCAGCGTCACGCCCGCCGGCTCGCCGTCGGCGAAGGCGATCCACTGACGCCACGGCACGTTGCGCCAGCCGCGCAGCGCGGCCGGCATGATCCACGCCTCCTCGCCGAGCGCCGGGAACGCGTAGATCTCGCGCAGCGTCGCCGCCCACAGGCGGTACCCGGCCTCGTCGCACACCTCCTCGACCGTGACGTCCGGCGGCACGGCGGGCTCCGCCAGATCCGCGATCCGGGCCTCCATCCACGGCGCCTCGCGCTCGAACTCCGTCGCGCCGGCGCGCGCGGCGGCCTCCACGACGTCCGCCGGCGTGTGCGGCGGCGTCCACAGGAACCACGGGAGGCCGGCGTCGGCCAGCGCCGCCGTCGCGTCCGCGGCCGTGTCGCAGCTCCCGGCCTCGGGCGTCGCGATCACGCCGTTGAACATCGGCCAGGGAATCGACGTCCGGCACCACAGGACGCCGCCGCGGGCATGGACCTCGCCGCCCGGCAAGGCGCCGAGGTAGGCGCGCAGGTGCGCGTGCACGCGATCCACCCGGCGATCCTGATCCGCCGGGCCCGACCCCCGGCGCTACTCGGGCGGGTGCACGCGGCGCAGCTCGCCCGTGCTGTAGGACAGGTAGAAGAAGCCGCCGTCCGGCGCCGTGACGATCGTGGACGGCGCGCCCGCGCTCGAGGCCAGCTCGACCGGCTGCCCGTCACGCCGCCCGCGGTCGTCGAGCCGCTGCCCGCGAATCCAGCCGGCCACGAAGTCGCCGTAGACCAGCATGCCGCGGCGCTCGCGCGGGACCGACGGGCCGGAGAGGAACCCGCCGAGGACGATGGTCGCCCCGACGTCGCGGCCGTACGCGTCGACCGGCGCGCGCGCGGCGGTCGCGCCGCGTTCGTACATGCGCCGGCAGAGCGCCGTCTTGGCGTAGACCGGCTGGCGCTCGCGGCCCTCGAAGCACGGCCACCCGTTGTTGGAGCCGCGCGGAGCCACGGCGATCTCCTCCGCCGTCACCCAGCCGACGTCGCCCACGTACGGCGTCTCGCTGCCGGGACGCAGAGCCATGCGGAAGGGGTTGCGGAAGCCCATCGCCCAGACCTTGGAGCGGTTCGCGCGGAGGTCGCCGGTCGCCCACGGGTTGTCCCGCAGCCCGCGACCGTTGCGCGTGATGCGCAGCACCTTGCCGCCCAGCGCGCCGGGATCCTGCGCGCTGAACGCCGTGGCCTCGACGCGCTCCTTCCCGCCGCCGTCGCCCGTGGCGACGAACATCGTGCCGTCGCGCGCGAACTCGATGTCCCCGCCGTCGTGGTCGACGTCGGAGGGCAGGCAGTCGCTGCCACGCGGCAGATCGCCGCAGGAGCCGCGCCCGTCGCGGCCCAGGAGCACGCGCTCGCTCGCGGCGTCGGCGCGCCCGTCGCGGACGGTGAAGCGGCTCAGGCGCACCGTGCGCGGGCCCTCCGCCGGCCCCGAGTCGTCCTCGCGGACATACAGCGCGTAGAGGAAGCCGTTGCGCGCGAAGGCCGGATCGACCTGGATCGCCATCAGCCCGCGGAAGAAGGCGGTGTTGACCCGGTCGCGCAGGTCGAGGAAGGGCTGCGGCTCAAGGCGGCCGTCCGGCGCCGCGACGCGCACGAGCCCGTCGCGCTGCGAGATCAGGATCCGCCCGTCCGGGAGGAAGCCGACGTCGGTCGGCTCGCGAACCCCGGAAACGACGACGTCCTGCTGCAGCCCGTCGGCGAGCTCCGTCGACACCGCGTCGCTCGGCGACGCCCGCATCCCGCAGTCGAGCGAGGTCAGCTTGCACGCCGCGGCACCGCCGGCGCCCGCGACGACGAGCGCCCCGGCGATGAGCATCAGAACGACGACCGGTCGACTCATCCGCGGCATCGTAGGCGACGTCGCGTGCCGGCCCGCCGCCATTCGGCGGGTTTTCGCCGGTCAGGCGGCGAGCGCGGCGAGCATCGCGGCGTTGTCCACGTACGCGTGCATGCCGGTGATCCGGCCGTCCCGGACCGTCCAGACGTGGGTCTCGTCGACGGCGAACTCGTGGCCGCTGCGCACCACGTACCCGCACGTGCGGCCGTTCTCCACCACCGTGTCGCCGGCCACGATGAGGCGGTCGACCTCGACCTGCGTGCGGATGTGCGCGACCAGCGTGCCGAAGAAGCGCAGCGCCTCGTCGATGCCGCGATACGTGCCGCCCCACGGAACCTCCGCCGACTGCCGGATCTCGACGCCCGGGTCGAGCAGCGCGACGAGCGCCTCCACGTCGCCGCGCCCGAACGCCTCGTACACGGACCGCACCACGTCCACGGCCGCCGGCCCGCTCGCGACCTGCTCTCCTGCCATCTCGCGCCACCTCCGTCGATCTCGATCAACTTGAGATCAAGATACATGGAGTCGAGCAGACGTGTCAAGACGTCGAGCATCTCGCCGTCGAGATAGGATGGCGCGCGTGGCCGCTCCCGACCGCCTCGACCAGCTCGTCGCACAGTGGGCCGAGCAGCGGCCCGACTTGGACACGGAGGTCATGGCGGTCGTGGGCCGCGTGCTCGCGGTCGGCGAGCTCGTGGGGCGCCGGATCGACCGCTCGGCCGCTCGGCACGGGCTCGACCGCGGCCAGGGCGACGTGCTCTTCACCCTTCGCCGGGCGGGCCCGCCGTACCGGCTGTCGCCGTCGCGGCTCGCCGCGTCGCTGCTCGTGACGAGCGGCACCATGACCAACCGCCTCGACCGGCTGCAGCAGCGAGGTCTGATCCGGCGCGCGCCCAATCCCCACGACCGCCGCGGCATGGACGTGGAGCTCACGCCGGAGGGCGTCGCGCTCGCCGACGCGCTCGTCGCCGAGCACGTGGCCAACGAGCAGGAGATGCTCGCGCCGCTCAGCCCGCGCGAGCGCGATCAGCTCGTGCGGATCACGCGCAAGCTGTACGCGCACCTCGCGTGATCGGTCATGGACGGCGGAGCCGGATTGACGACCGAGCTGATCGTCGTGCCGTACACCGCGCCGGGTGAGCCTGCAGCTCGACGTACGATCGGCGGTTCGCCTCCGGGCGCACGGTCGCGGCCGCGGCCCCCGCCGTCCTCGACCTGCTGGGGCGCTCTAGTCCGTCCGCGAGAACCTCCGGATCGCGACACCCATCATCGCCAGGCCCAGCAGCACCACCACCCCGACCTCGACGAGCGACGGCACCCGCCAGCCGAACCACGTGACGCCCGGGTCCAGCGTCCGCCGCGCCGCCTCGGAGACGTCGAGGTGGCTGAACACCAGGTGGCGCATCGGGTCCACCGCGTAGGTCAGCGGGTTGATCCGGTTGAGCACCTCCAGCCAGGCCGGCAGCCCGGCGACGGGATAGAGCGCGCCGGAGAGGAAGAGCATGGGGAACACGACCATCTGCATCACCCAGGTGAAGGTCTGGGCCTGCTTGATCGTGACGGCCACCAGCACGCCGAACGCGGTCACCGTGAACGCCAGCAGCACCAGCAGGCCGAGCGCGCCGAGGAGCAGCACCGGGTCGTAGGGGACGTCGACGAAGCCGGCGAGCGCCAGCACGATCGCGCCCTGCGACGCCGCGATGGTCGCCGCACCCAGGCACTTGCCGACGATGATCGACGTCCGGCTGACCGGCGCGACCATCATCTCCCGCAGGAACCCGAGCTCCCGGTCCCAGACGAGCGAGGCGGCGCTGATCATCGCCGTGAACAGCACCGCGATGCAGACGACGCCGGGGAAGATGAACGTCTTGAGGTCGACGCCGTCCGTGGACGCGGCCGACAGCGACTGCAGGCCGGAGCCCAGCACGAACAGGAACAGCAGCGGCTGGATCAGCCACGTCATGGTCTGGGCGCGGTTGCCGAGGAAGCGGATCATGTCGCGGCGCCAGACGGTCTTCACCGCCCGCGCCTCCGAGCGCCACGTGCGCTCCGGGACCCGGACGGCGACGACGTCGGCGACGAGGGCGCTCATCGCTTCGCCCCTGCCATCGCGCGCATCATGGCCCGGTTCAGATCGGCCGGGCCGCCGGTCTCCGCATCGCGGATCGTCGTGCCCGTGTGACGCATGAAGACGTCGTCCAGCGTCGGCCGCGACACGGCGACCGACGTGATGGCGACGTCCAGCTCGGCGAACAGCCGCGGGACGAACGCCTCGCCGTTCTCGACGTGGAACGTCACCGCGCCCTCGGCCACCGAGGCCTCGATGCCGAAGCGGTCCCGGAGCGCGGCCAGCGCCGCGTCGTCGTCGGCCGTGCCGAGCACCACGCGGTCGGCGCCGACGCCGGCCTTCAGCGCTTCGGGCGTGTCCAGGACGACGATCTCGCCGCGGTCCATGATCGCGATGCGGTCGCAGAACTCCGCCTCGTCCATGTAATGCGTGGTCATGAAGATCGTCGTGCCCTCGCTCTCCTGCAGCGCGCGGATGTAGCGCCAGATCGAGCTGCGCGTCTGCGGGTCCAGGCCGATCGTCGGCTCGTCGAGGAACAGCACGCGCGGCGAGTGCATCAGTCCGCGTGCGATCTCCAGGCGCCGCTTCATGCCGCCGGAGAACGTGATCACGCGCTGGTCGCGCCGGTCGGCCAGGCCGACCATCCGGAGCATCTGGTCCATCCGGGCCGGGATGACTTCGGCGCCGATGCCGTAGAGGTCGCCGTGCAGGCGCAGGTTCTGCGCGGCGGTGAGCTGGAGGTCCAGCGTGGGATCCTGGAACACCAGGCCGATGTGGCGGCGCACCTCGTCGCGCCGGGTCACGACGTCGAAGCCGCTGACGCGCGCGGTTCCGGCCGTGGGCGTGACGAGGGTGCAGAGCATGTTGATCGTCGTGCTCTTGCCCGCGCCGTTGGGGCCGAGGAAGCCGAAGACCTCGCCCGGCGGGACGGCGAACGAGACGCCGCGCACGGCGTCGACCTCGCCATAGGACTTGACGAGGTCCTCGACCTCGATGGCGGGTGGGATGAAGGGGTGCACGCGCGCCACCGTAGTCGATACAGTCGCTGTACTAGTACTGTCGCTGTAGGGTGTATGCTTAAGGTGCAGAGAGCGACCGAGGGCCTCCGCGAACGGAAGAAGCGCGCCGCGCGCGAGGCGATCGCCACCACCGCCCGCCGGCTGTTCGCCGAGCGCGGCTTCGACGCCGTCACCGTCGCCGAGGTCGCGGCCGCCGCCGACGTCTCGGAGAAGACGGTCTTCAATCACTTCCCGACGAAGGAGGACCTCGCGTTCGCCGGGCGCGAGGAGGGCATCGCGCAGTTCGTCACCGCCATCGCGGGGCGCCCGCCCGGCGACTCGGTCCTCGACGTCTTCCGGGCGATGACCCGCACGGTGCTCGACGTCTTCGTCGCCGGCGGGGACGAGGACCTCCTCACGGTGGCCAGGATCATCCGCGGCAGCCGCCCGCTGCAGGAGCGCCTGACCGTGGGGTGGGAGTCGGGGGCCGCCGCGATCACCGCGGTGATCGCCGAGACGTCAGGCGCCGGCGACGACGAGCTCACGCCCGCGATCGTCGCCCGCACGCTGTGGTTCACGCACCGCTTGATCTTCCACGCCGCGCTGACCGGCCTACTGGCCGGGGAGGACCCCGAGCAGCTCGCCGCGCGGCTCCGGGTGGCCGCCGACCGGGCCTATGACCAGCTCGCCGGCGGGCTGGCGGAGTACGGCAAGCGCGGCTGACCGCAGGCCCTGCCGGCGCCGCGACACGCCCGCCGTCCTGGGATCTGAGGCGGAGGGGGAGGGATTCGAACCCTCGGTGGACCGAAAGGCCCACAACGGTTTTCGAGACCGCCCCGTTCAACCACTCCGGCACCCCTCCGGGGCGCGGGACACGGTAGCGCGTCGGGGGGCGCCCACCGCGCCGCTAGCGTTGGCGCCATGGACGACGCCACCCTGAGCCGCTTCGCCGATCTGGTCGTCGGCTTCGGCGCCAACGTGCAGGACGACCAGATCGTCGCGATCAACTGCGAGCCGGGGAAGGAGTACGTCGTGCGCGCGCTCGCCGAGAGCGCGTACCGCCGCGGCGCGCGCTTCGTCGACGTGAGCTGGTTCGACCCGTGGGTGAAGCGCGCGCGGATCGCGTACGCGCGCGAGGACACGCTGTCCTACGTCCCGCCGTGGTACGGCCGGCGCGTGCTCGAGCTCGGCGAGCAGCGCGCCGCCCGGATCGCGCTCTCCGGGCCGGTGGCGCCGGGGCTCCTCAACGACCTCGATCCCGTGCGCGCCGGCCGCGACCGGCTGCCTGCGGTGAAGGAGGGGATCCAGGTCGTCAACGACCGCACGACGAACTGGACGATCGCGCCGTGCCCGACGCCGGCGTGGGCGCAGATGGTGTTCCCGGATCTCGCGCCCGACGCCGCCCTGACGCGCCTCGAGGAGCAGCTGCTCCACGTCCTGCGCCTCGACGAGGACGACCCGATCGCGGCCTGGCGGGAGCGCGCCGACGCGCTCGTCGGCGCCGCGAGCCGGCTGGGGGAGCGCCGCTTCGACGCCCTGCACTACGAGGGGCCGGGGACCGACCTGACGATCGGCCTGCTCCCGTCGTCGTGGCAGGCCGCGCGCTTCGACACCGTCGACGGGATCGAGCACATGCCGAACCTGCCGACGGAGGAGGTCTTCACCACGCCGGATCCGGCGCGCACCGAGGGCACGGTGACCGCGACGAAGCCGCTCGTGCTCGTCGACGGCACGGTCGTGCGCGACCTCGTCGTGCGCTTCGAGGGCGGCCGCGCCGTCGACGTCGGCGCCTCCGAGGGCGGCGAGACGCTCGCGACGATCACGCGCACGGACGACGGCGCATCCCGCCTGGGCGAGGTCGCGCTCGTGGACCGCGAGGGCCGGATCGGCAACCTCGGGACGATCTTCTACGACACGCTGCTCGACGAGAACGCCGCGAGCCACATCGCACTCGGCCAGGGCTTCCCGTTCGTGCTGGACGAGGCGCACCGCGACCGCGCGAACCGCAGCGAGATCCACATCGACTTCATGATCGGGTCGAACGAGCTGACGGTGACCGGGATCACGCCCGCCGGAGACCGCGTCCCCGTGCTCGCCGGCGGCCGCTGGCAGATCTGAGATCCAGCTACCCTGTCCGTCGCTCCCGGAGAGGTGCCGGAGCGGCTGAACGGGCACGACTGGAAATCGTGTGACGGGGGTCGACCTCGTCCGAGGGTTCGAATCCCTCCCTCTCCGTCTGCAGCGTCGGTCATGTCACACCGCAGGCGCGGGCGGTCTCTAACCGGTCGATGCACACTGATCGACCGAAGGAGGACCCCATGCCGAGGATGGACATCTACCGCGTCAAGATCGACCCCGCGAACGTCGAGCGGCTGCTCGAGATCCGCGCTGCGGCCGTGGCCGAGTTCCAGGCGCAGGTGCCGGAGCTGCTGCAGGCCGACCTCGTGCGGCTCGGCAGCGACGAGTGGCTCGACGTGCTGACATGGAGCGGGCCGGTCGACCCGGAGCGGATCGCCGGCGCCGCCGAGTGCACACCGACGAGCGCGGAGATGCACAGCCTCATCAGCGAGGAGCTCGGCCACTTCCACGGCGAGCTGGTCGCCGGCTCGAGAAGCGCATGAGCGAGCGCTCGCTGGACGCGCTCGCGCGGCAGGCCGCGGCAGGCGACTCCGAGGCGCTCTCGCGGCTGGTCGAGGAGGTGCAGCACCCGGTCTACCGGCTGGCGCTGCGCTTCCTCGGCCATCCCGAGGACGCCAAGGACGCCAGCCAGGAGATCCTCGTGAGGCTGATCACGCACCTCGGCCAGTTCGAGGGACGCTCGCAGTTCATGACGTGGACGTACACGCTGGCGGTGCGCCAGCTGATGCGCACCCGCAGGCGCCTCGTCGAGTCGTCCGTGCGCAGCGCCGAGACCTTCGCGGCGTTCCTCGACCGCGGATTGGCCGATCGCGACTTCACCGCCGAGGAGGCCGAGTACAGGGCGCTGTGCGCGGACGTGCGGATCAGCTGTACCTACGGGATGCTCCTGTGCCTGTCGCGGCCGCTGCGCGCGTCGTACATCCTCGGCGACGCGATGGGGATGTCCGACGTCGTCGCCGCCGAGATCTGCGGCATCTCGGCGGCGGCGCAGCGCCAGCGGCTGGCGCGCGCCCGCCGGACGATCCGCACGATCATCGCCGACCGCTGCGGGCTCGTCGACGCGGCGAACCCGTGTCGCTGCGGCCGGCAGATCCGGAGCAGCATCGACGCCGGCATCCTCGACCGCGCCAACCTCGTGTTCGCCCGGCATCCGCGGCAGGACAGCGGCCCGATCGAGATCGGCACGATCGAACGCGCGGCCGAGCAACTCGACCTCGCGCTGGCCATGAGCGAGGTCTACCGCTCCGACCCCAGCTTCGCGGCCCCGCGCGAGGTCTGGGAGCGCGTGCAGGCCGCGTGCCCGGACCTGCTGGCGTGATCGACCCCGCGGAGATCCTCGGCCGCCTCACCGCCGTCGATCCCGGGATCTCACAGGAGGCGTACTACGGCGAGCGCTCCCTCTTCTACAACCCCGGCCGCGCGCGGCCGCTCGGCGTCATCTTCGCCTCGATCAAGGACCGTGACGGGCCCAACGACAAGGCCGCGAACCTCTCGCGACCCGGCGTCTACCGCTTCGCGTTCGGCGTCACGCGGGAGACCTACGCGGCCATCTTCGGGGCGGTCCCGGCGCGTCCGCCCAAGGGTGAGGCGGTCGCGCTCCGTGGACACGACCTCACAGCCATCGACGAGCTGACGCCGCATCCCGTGTACGCGTGGATGAGCTGGGTCCAGATCCTCTCACCGACCCAGGCGCGGTTCGAGTCCCTGCAGCCGTTGCTCGACGAGGCGCTCGAGCTGGCCCGAACCCGGTGGCGGCGAGGCTTGACACGCATAGTCCGTTGAATGCCGGCCGACCGGCTCGGCCTGACGTTCGCCGCTCTCGCCGACCCGACCCGCCGGGCGATCCTCGAGCGGGCCGGGGCTCATCGAGCGCGGCCCGGACCGTCCGATGCGCCGAGCCGGTTGAGCGCGCAGCACTCGACCACGCCGTCGACCGGCGAAGGCGCGTAAGCGGACGTGGGAGGCGCGCATGGGCCTGCTCGACGGCAGTATAGTTAGCCTTATGGCTAACAATCTCCTCGATCGAACCTTCGCGGCCTGCGCGCATCCGCTGCGCCGGCAGATCATCGAGCGCGTCGCCCGCCGGGAGATGACGGTCGGCGAGGCGACGAGCGACTTCGGCGTCTCCAAGCCCACGATCACCAAGCACCTCAAGGTGCTCGAGGAGGCGGGCGCGGTCGTGCGGGTGATCGACGGTCGCAGGCACCGGCTCCGGCTCGGCCACCACGCACTGGAGGAGGCGACGGCGTGGATGCGCGACCAGCGCGCGCTCTGGGAGCGGAAGCTCGACGTGGTCGAGCAGTACCTCGCCGAGCAGGTGGAGGAGCGCCCGTGAGCTCCGTCGACGTCGAGACCGAGATCGTGATCGCCCGCCCGCGGGACGAGGTCGCCGCCTACGCCGCCGACCCCGGCAACGCCACGGCCTGGTATCGGAACATCGCCTCGGTCTCGTGGGAGACGCCCCCGCCGGTATCCGTGGGCACGCGCGTCGCCTTCGTGGCGAGCTTCCTCGGCCGTCGCCTCGAGTACACCTACGAGGTCCGCGAGCACCTCCCCGGCGAGCGGTTCGTCATGAGCACGGCCCAGGGCCCGTTCCCGATGGAGACCACCTACACCTGGCAGGACGCCGGCGACGGGGCCACGCGGATGACGTTGCGCAACCGCGGCGAGCCGTCCGGCTTCGCGAAGGTCACCGGTCCGCTGATGGCGGCGGCGATGAGGCGCGCGAACCAGAAGGACCTCGACCGCCTCAAGCAGATCCTCGAGCAGCCGGGTTGACCGCCGACGACCGGTCCAGCAGCCGTTCGATGTTGGCGAACTCCCGCCGGAGCGACGCGTGCTGGGCCTCGAACAGCTCGTCGGTCATGCCCGGCCCCTGGAACATCGTGAAGCTGTAGGCGGTTCGCCCGTCGGGCAGCGCCACCGCGCGGGTCGGGAAGACGGCCATCTCGCGCTTCGTCGGCCCGGCCAGCATGTCGATGACGCCGCTCGCTCGGTCGGCGCGGATCTCGAAGAAGAACTCCCCGAGCCCGTTGACGACCTTGTAGTCGTCGCCCTCGCGCTTGAGCTCGCGCGCGAACTCGGTCGCCCACTCGGGCAGGTGCTCGATGTCGGCCAGGTACTCGAAGACCTGCGCCTGCGGTGCGTTCAGCACGGTCGTCACGGTGGCGCTCCTCACAGCTCGATCACTCCCTTCAGCGCTCGGATCAGCGCGTCGCGGTTGCGCGTGCCCAGCGATCGCACCAGCTCCTCGTCGAGGTCGGCCAGGATCTCCTCGGCGACCGCGCGGAAGGCGCGGCCGCGGGCGGACAAGCGGACGTTGAACGCGCGCCCGTCGGCCGGGTCGCGCGCTCGTTCGACCAGCCCGCCGCGCTCGCACTGCTGCACGAGCCCGGTCATCGCCTGCTTCGACAGCCGCGACGCGGCCGCCAGCTCACCGAGCCGCATGCCGTCGCGCTCGAAGAGCGGGACCAGCACGGACCCGTACGACGGCCGGACCTCCGCGAACCCGCGCGCGGCGAAGCGCTCGACGAGCAGCTCGTTGAAGCGCTGCGACGCCTTGGCGAGGAGGAAGCCGACGTCCTGGGTCGTCGGGGAGTTGGTACGGGGCACGTACTAAATAGTACGGTACACGTACTTTCAGGTCAATGCCTTACGCCCGACGGCAGGGGCGACCACCGCCGAGGCGGCCTGACGCGCGGCCTACGCGCGCCGCTTCCCGTCAGGGCCGACGACCCACCACAAGCCTCCGTTGAGGTGACGTTGTGGTGGCACCTGACCCCGCCCGGTCCCTCGTGCGCGTAGTAGTAGAGCGGCTGGCCGTCGTAGGTCACCTGCCGTCGGCCGTCACGCCGCTCGACCGTGCCGAGCAGCGAGCGCTTGACGCCTTGCCCGCCTTCGGCTCGCCGTCGGTGAAGGCCGGGGGGCCAGGCCTCGGCGCATGCGCCGTATGCGGCGCTGCCGAGCCGGTCCGGCGCCCGCCGCTCCTCGCCCGACCGCGCGATCGTCCAGCCTGCCCAGCGCTCCGACCACGAGCCCGGATGCGACTCCGCCCGCTCGAGCCAGGCCTCCCGGCCGAGGTCCGGCGGCGGCCGGTGAAGTGGCGCATCCTCGGGGTGCCGGGCGGGGTGACGCGGCTCTGGATGTGGCCGCTCGAGCTCGCGACGAACTCGCCTCGCCACCGAGCGCCTGCACCGTGCGGGTAGCACCCCGCACGGCGTCAGGTGGTCGCTGACAGCCCTCACGGCGAGCACGTCAGCGAGGTCGACGGGCGTCCGAGTACCGTCACCGCGCAGTCCCCGGCTGACGGCGTACTCGATCGCGCTGCGGCCGGGCGCGAGGTCCAGGAACTAGTACTTGTTGATCTGCGGCGGGACGACGACGACCGGCCGCTCGCGGACCTGCGCGGTGGCGGCGCGTACTCCAGCGCCTCGCAGACGTCCCTCCGGTGGACGACGGCGCCCGGCGTGACCGCGAGGTTGCCGCCGACGGTCAACGGCCGGCGGTCAGCCTGCGAGCGGGTCCGGCAGGTCCACGGCCCCGACGTCGTCGCCGCCGCCCGCCGCCTGCGCGGCCCGTGCGCCGATCTCCTGCGGCTCTCCTCGCTGTCGCGCCCGCCCGGCCCCCGTCTTCGCGATCGTAGTGCGCGCGGAGCGTCGCGCGCCGCTACGGCCCGTCCAGCACCGGCAGCACGACGTGCGACGGGCGCTCCGCGTCGTGGAAGATCCGCTGCAGCGCGGGGATCGACGTCGACGCCGCGACGCCCAGCTCGCCGGTGTTCGGGTTGCGGTCGTAGCGGGGGAAGTCGCTGGAGGTCACGAGGACCCGCAGCCGCTCGCCGGCGCCGAACACGATCGCCGTCGCCCACAGATCGACCTCGTAGCGCTCCACCGCGCCGGGCTCGACGAGGTGGCGCTCGGCGTCCGATCGCCGGTAGCTCGCGCGCAGGATGCCGTCGCAGACGTTGCGCGTGACGCCGGCGGCGTCGACGCGACAGAGCTTGACGACCCAGTCCGTGTCGCGTGCGGTCGTGGCCGCGTGGAGCATCGCCCGGACGTGCCCGACGACCTGCAGGTCGCGCTCCAGCGGCTCGGAGGTGTAGCACAGGACGTCGCGGCGGGCGAGCAGCGGCGCCTGGTCGACCGGCCCGGCGGGGTGCTGCCGCGGCATCAGCAGCGTGCCGCCGCGCGTCGGGCACGGTTGCTCGGGGTCGTAGACGTAGGCGTCCGCGGGCTCCTCCGTTTCCGGCGGCGCGAAGCTCAGGCGGCGCTCGGCCCGCAGGTGGAGCCGCCGCTCCGTCACGCCGGCGGGCGGCCAGTCGTCCTCGTCGCGCCAGCGGTTCACGCCCTGCACGAACAGCCGCACGCGCGGGCCGTCCGGTCCGGCCGGCGCCGCGCCGCCGTCATCCGCGAGCCAGTGGCCGAACCACCGCAGCTGCATCGTGGTGAGGTCCTCGCGCAGGTCGAGCAGCAGGCCGCTCGCGCGCAGTCCGAAGTCGACCTCCCCGACGACGTTCAGGAACATGCCGTGCGACCACGGGCCGACGACCAGGCGGGTCCCCTCGCGCGCCGCCTCGGTGGCGCCCTCCTCGCGCAGCGCGCGGTAGTGCTGGAGGTCGGCCGCGAGCAGCAGGTCGTGCCAGCCCGCGAGGATCAGCGCGGGCACGCGGACCCGGCCGTGGTCCGCGGAGACCGAGCGCGCGCGCGTGAAGTCGTCGCGCGTGGGATGGTCCATGATCTCGAAGAAGAAGGGGAGCAGCGCGGGATCCTCCGGCCGCGCGGGCGGGAACGTCCGCAGGGGGCGGTGCCGGGTCCACCGGTCGAAGCCGTCGATGTCGCCGGCGAGGCGCACGAGCGACGGGACCAGGTCCGGCGTGCCGCGGTGGGCGCGGAGTACCGCCGCCAGTCCGATCGACTGCAGCGACCACATGACGAGCGTTCCGAGCAGGAAGGCGCCGCCGCGCCACAGGTGGTCGGCGGCGGAGTCGTTGGGCGCGGTGGTCGCGGAGATCGCGCCCAGCGCGGGCGGCGAGGCGGCCGCCGCGTGCCACGCGGCCGCGCCGGCGTACGAGACGCCGTGGGCGCCGACGCGGCCGTTGCCGTGGGGCAGCGCCGACGCCCACCGCACCGCGTCGTGGCCGTCGGCGCGCTCGTCGCGGTAGGGCGAGAAGGGGCCGCCGTCCGACGCGAACCGGCCCCGCACGTCCTGCGTCACGACGACGAACCCGGCGGCCGCGGCTCGCACCGGATCGAGCGTCAGAGTGGTCAGCGCCCA
>Ga0196962_10000610_pt1 | contig 13577 bp, 12 predicted proteins | sample S3v_20metaG_FD_183186 | JGI IMG/M metagenome (GOLD analysis project Ga0196962, IMG submission 183186) | Soil microbial communities from Anza Borrego desert, Southern California, United States - S3+v_20 | ecosystem: Environmental > Terrestrial > Soil > Desert | place: USA: California | collected... | reverse complement strand
CGAACAGGGCGGGCCCCATCATTCCCGCTATCGCCGCCGCCGTGATGATCACTCGTCGGTTCGTTTCGATCCTTGTCGAGGCTGGATATCTCTTGCGTCTTCTTGCCCGGGTTGAGGCGCATCCACGCACGACTTTACAGGTAGCGCTACCGTTTCTTTCCGCCGCAACACCCTTCCCTGGGCGAGGCGGGAAGGACCAGCCGGGGAGGGGTAGTCAGGAGCTTCGACCCCCGGTCGTTTTGGAGAGGACCGGTCGGCCTGGCCGAGGTGCGCGTAGAAGCCACTTTGAAGGCTTGTAGACCTGGTAGGCCCCCAAAGCCCCTGAGAGAGCCCTCTCCTCGGCTACAAACGCGTTCAAGGTGCCTTTGAAAGGCCCTAGTCGTTGAGGATGCCTCGGCAAGAAGAACGATATCCCTAACAAGCGTCTCAAAGTACCGCCCGCATCGCCCGCACCGCCTGTAATGCGCCGGTTTGCAGGATTTTCTTGCGGGCGGCATTGTTATTGGTCATCGCCTGCGGGCAATAGGTTATCGGCCGCCACGGCAAGCTCGTAGTAGGCGGATTCTGCGAACTTCCGCTTTACGGCGTTCTAGGAAGTCCAGATTCATCCGAGTGCGTGGAGGTCATCTCGCCACTAAGAGGGGCGCACGCGGTGCGTTCCACGGCAGACGAGCGACCGGCTCAGAGCCCAAGCCCGCGAAGCGTAGGGCGAACTCCTCCCTGTCGAGCGTCAGCAGTCCTAAGAGTAGTCGGCTGCCCAGGATCTCGGGGAAGGGATCGAGGGCCACATGGTTGGCCGCACACCAGGGGCAGTACAGCAGCGAGATGACCTCGCCCGTCGTGGTCTGCCTGATTTTCGCGCTCGCCCCCTCCTCGCAGAAGTGGCAGAACATCCTCGCCTCTTCCTCACCGCTGAAGAGGGTTAACGCCTCCGCGCCATCTGATAGGAACACCGTGAGAGGCAGCGCTTGCGGGCTGCCTTCGAGCACCATCCAGAAAGCATGGACCGTCCTACTCCGGCGAGCACGCACGCCATGGTTGTGTGGTGACGCAGTGAGGCGGCCACCGTAGGTCAACTCCATCACATCCGCACACCTTCTTAGGGGGTCTTACTAGTAACAATCATGACGCTCTTAGACCGGCGTGTCATGGGCCGAAGTGTGTAATCTGGGGCATCTGGGCACTATTGGGCTATCGCGTGGAAAGTGGAGAAACTGTCCGAAAAGGTGTACGAGCAACGCTCCAAGCGTGGATTTAGGCGGTGTAGAGAAGCCAAAATGGGCTTAAAAGGACCGTTCCGGTGCTCCGTAAGGCTACACCGCAGGCTCTTTCGACCCTTTTCGGACAGTTTCGAAGGGAAATTCTGCGAACTTCGCCATGAAACTGTCCGAAAAGGTGTTCGAGTAGTGCTTGGGGGTGAATTTGGTCGCTACACCGGGGCCAAAACGGGCCGAACGGTGCCCCGTGGGGCCATTTTTCGAGCATCTCTGGGACTTTTCGGACAATTTCGTGACGGGGTTCTACGAAGTTCGAAGCTTCCTTCGGCTGCGCGGGCCGCTATGCTTGGGCGAGGCATCTGCATGGAGATAAGTAGCTCGGGAGGTTCACTGTGGAGGAGGGCAGGATACGCGTCGCGACGCTCAACCTATGGGGGCGGAACGGTGCTTGGGAAGAACGCCGGTCGGTCCTCATGGACGGCCTCCGCAGATTGCAGCCGGACCTCATCGCTTTCCAGGAAGCGATAGTAGGTGACGGCTACGATCAGGTGAAGGACATCCTCGGCACAGGCTACCATGTCCTCCACCAGACTGTGGGGCTTGTAGGGGACGGCAACCACGGCGCCTCCGTCGCGAGCCGCTGGCCGATAGGGGAGGTGCGGGAGGCAAACCTGCACCTGACGCCTCGGACGGGCGACTACCCTTGTGGCACGCTCGCCGTGGAGATCCTCGCGCCGGACCCCTTGGCACCCCTGCTGCTAGTCGCCCACGGGCCATCGCACCAGCTGAGCTACGAGTACGAGCGAGAACTTCAGGCCGTAGCTGCGGCAAGGTTGGTCGAGGAGTTGGCTAAAGAAGTGGGGGCGCGCCACGTGCTAGTGGGAGGCGATTTCAACGCCGATCCAAGTGCCAGCAGCGTATCTTTCTGGCGCGGTGAGAGATCCCTGGATGGCACGAGCGTTTGCTACCTCGATGCTTGGGAGCAGGCGCACACCGGGGAAGCGGGACACACGTTCACGCCGCGCAACCCGCTAGTCTCAGAGAACAAGCCTGTGCTCAAACGGGGACGCAGGATAGACTACGTCCTCTTGCGCTGCGAGGACTCCCTGTACGGTCCGACCCTTGAGGTCACTTCGTGCGAGCTCGCCTTCGATGAGCCTACAGATGGGGTGTGGGGTTCCGACCACTTTGGCGTCGTCGTCGACCTTTCGGCCCGGACGCCCGGTGGACTCTCGGCGCGGTGATTGGCTTTCTTCTCCGCCCTATTCACCGGAGTGCGTGGAAGGCGGGTTCTAGGGAGTCGAGTACCATCGTCCCGGGAACTGGACCGACCCGGTAAAGCTACCCCTGTCCTCGCCAGGCGCCGGGCGGACCGATCAACGACGCGACGATGGCCCCCATCGCCATCAGTCCCGCCGTCGCGTAGAGGGCCGGATAGTAGGAGCCGAGCAAGTCCACAGAGCGCGCAACGATGACGGGCGCACCAAAGCTGGCCAAGGCCGCGGCGCTGAACACGCTGGCGTAGACCGCCCCAACGCCCCTCGCGCCGTAGTACGAAGCGACCAACGCCGAGATGGTTCCGTAGCCGCCCCCGTAGCAACTCATAACCACCATACACAGTGCACAGAAGATCACCAACGACCCGACCGCCAACGTAGGCATCAGCGAGAACGCTGCGGCCTGCAAGCCAAACATCGCTAAGAACACGGCGCGCCCGCCGATCCTGTCCGAGAGGGCCGGCCACAGCAGACGCCCCACAGCATCCGACACGGAGATGATCATGATGAACGCTGCGGCGAGGGCGGCCGAGGCACCGCCGATGGAGCCGGCCATCACCCTGGCCTCAGAGAGGATGGCGAGCCCCGCGGTCGTGTTGAGGAAGAACACCGCCCACAGAGCGTACAGCTGCCAAGTCTTGAGGGCGTCGCTCATGCGCCACGCGCCCCCTCCCTTCTCCCGATTCGACCCTAGGGAGTTCTCCGCGAGACCGGCTCCTGCAGGCGCGTACCTCACAAACCAGGCGGCACCACCGATGACGGCGGCGTAGATGATTCCAAGGGCGTAGAAGGTCTCGAGCGGCCCGCCCATCACCGAGAGCAGCCCCTCCATCAGGGGGACGTTGACCAGCGGTCCCATGCCGAACCCGATGAATGCGATGCCGTAGGCAAACCCCGGCCTCTCGGGGAACCACGAAGGGAGTGCAGCGATGGGAGCCATAACCGCAAGCCCCAGCCCGACGGCCGCTACAAGGCCGTACGTCAGGTACAGCAAGGGCAGGCTTCCTCCGGCGAAGCTGCTCAAGAAGACCCCGAACCCGTAGAGGAGTGCACCCGTGACGCCGACGAGGCGAGGACCCGCCCAGCCCACCAGGAGGGCGGATCCGCAGGCCACCAGCCCGAACACGAGGCTCGACACGAAGAACGCCGTGTTTACGTCCGTCACGTTCGCGCCGTAGAGTTCGGAGAGTGGTCGCCGGAAAACGCTCCAGGCGTTGAAGGAACCCAGCCCGGCCATCATGAGGACCGAAGCCGCGGCGACTAGCCAACGGTTCAAACGACTCCCTCGTCGCGAACGGGATTGATACGATAGGTGGCAAGGCGAAAAATCTCCGAGCGCGACATCTTCCGAAGTTACCATGTTGTTCACCAGAGTGCGTGGAGGGTGCATTCTGAGCTACCGGGCCCGAGGCCTAGGCTCTAGGTGAGACGATCCCCGGATCGGCGGAGCGCAAGCGCCACAAGCGCTGCTGCCAGGGCGCCGCCACTGTCCACAAGCAGATCACTAATGGTGTCACCCATGGTGTACTTTCCGACGAAGAACCACTCGAAGATCTCCCAGTAGGCGCCTACGGTGACCCCAAGGGTGAAAACCGAGGTCCCCAGCGCAATGGCCCTACCCTCAGGCACGGCGTCCCCGTAGAACAGGAAATAGAACGTGAGGCTGACGCAGAAGGTCGTGAAGGCGTGGGTGATCTCGTCGTAGGGGACGATCTCCTCGAAGAGGCCGAACGCGAAGCCCATAGCTCCCGCTAGCGCCGCCACCGCGAAGAGCACGTCGAAGAAGGCGGGGCGCCGGTCGGTTCGCAGCAGGTGGACGAAAGAGAGCCCCACGAAGACGGTGACGATCAGGGCGGCTTGTAGGTCGCCTAGGATGAGGAGCGCCACTAGCAACACGCACAACGCGATACGCAGTGCGCGGAGGACAGGCCGGTACAGTGGCAAGCGGACCAAGGTTCTTCGTACCTACCCTGAAGTGCCCCAGTTATGCACATCAGTGTGCTAGCAGATGACACTGCTATTCTCGATCCGTAGACGCTACACTTCTTGGCAGTCCCATTAGGACAACCGGCAAGGCCAACACGGCAAAGCCTACGCAGGCATAGAGCCCCCATCGTAGGCCACTGACCAGAGCTTCGGAGCCGCCTGCCTCACCGCCAAGTGCAGCAGAGGCAGCCGCGACCACTGTGGCGACCACTCCTAATCCCCAGGCGTTGCCGAGCTGCATGGAGGTGTTCAAGAGGCCCGCGGCCAGCCCCCGCTCGTCCTCGCCCGCACTCCCGCTGCCGACGATCGTCAGAGGGACGTTGGAGAGCATGAACCCGCCCTCCCCTATAACCATGCCCAACAGCACGAAGGCTAGGCCACCTCCTACGGACATCGACGTCATCAAGAGCAGCCCCACGGCCACGAGCCCGAGGCCTAAAGATGCCGTCGTCCTCATCCCGAGCCTTGTCGCGAGCCGTCCGGCCAAGGGGGCAGCGACGACGGAGGCGAGAGTCATGGGGATGAATAGAAGCCCGGCCGTAAGCGCGCTGTGCCCCAACACCTCCTGGAGGTAGAGTGTGAGTACGTACAGCCAGGCGATGCCGACCATAGATTGCAGGAAGATCGCTGCGTTGGGGACGACTACTGCGGGCTCCTTCAGCACACCAAGAGGCACAAGAGGGGCAGAAGAGCGACGTTCGGCCACTACGAAACAGGCAACAAATAGCGCGCCCAAAGTGCCAAAACCAAGGGTCGCGATGGACGTCCAGCCGTTCTCTGGCACCTCAGAGATAGCATAGATGAGTAACCCCAGCCCCGAGGTCGCCGTCAGCGCCCCGGCCAGGTCGAGGGAGCGCGGTGCTCTCTCGTGCCGGCTCTCGGGAAGCACTGCCGGGGCCGGCACGAGAGCTGCGAGGGCCACGGGCACGTTGACGAACAAAACCCACCTCCAGCCTAGAAACTCGGTGATCACCCCTCCGCCCACCATGCCTACCACGAACCCCAAGGCTGCCATCGCACCGTAGATGCCGATGGCGCGGTTGCGTTCTTCCCCCTCGGCAAAGATGGCCGTAAGCAGCGAGAGCGAGGCCGGCATGAGCGCTGCTGCGCCCACCCCTTGGATAAAGCGGGCACAGACCAGTATCCAAGGCTCCCAGGCGAACCCACCGACGAACGAGGCCGCGGCGAACAGGGCGAGTCCCGCCACGAAGAGCCGTCTGCGCCCGTAAAGATCACCCGCACGCCCTAGCAAGAGCACGAGGCCACCGAAGGTGAGTGCGTAGCCGTTGAGGATCCACCCCGCATCGGCGCCCGTAAAGCCCAACTCCCGCCGCATCGAAGGCAGGGCGATGCTCACGATGGTGGTATCGACTACGGCGATGAAGGAGGCGAGGCACAACAACACCAGCGCGAAGTACTTGCGTAGCGCGCTTTTGCTCTCGCTAATCATAAGCAGGCGTTCCTCCTCTCGTCGCTCTCAGGCCACCTGTGCAACACTGTCTATGTATTTTACCGGTGTTAGATACTCCTTAAACCATCAATCGGATACACTGGTGTCGGACGAAACCGAAGGAGGCAATCAGAATGTCCCAGCACATACCCGAGGGTGTGGTGCCTGACGAAATCAAGGTTGTCAACGAGTTCCTCAACACTCTCAATCTCGAGAGATTCGGCGAGCACGCCAAGAAACCCGAAGAAGAAAGGGAAGAGCTGAAGAGTCCGGAAGGACTGAAGAGTTGGCTAGTCGAACGAGGACTGCTGGGGGAGGCGGAGACGGTCACTGAGGCCGACCGTAAGCTTGCCGTAGTGGTGCGGAATACCTTGCGGTCGGCGGCGTGGGCCAACTCCTCGGGTGCCGCAACGGATAAGCAGCTGCCCGATGCCGCCGGTAAGGTGTTAGGGGATCTGCCGCTTCTGGTCCACCTTGAGGAGGATCTAAGGCCAAAGCTAGTCTCAGGGAACAACGGCGTGAGGGGTGCCCTAGGGAGGATTCTCGCTGACGTGGTGATCGCGGCTTCTAAGGGAACGTGGGAAAGACTGAAGATATGCAACGCTGAGGACTGTCAATGGACCTACTACGACCACTCCAAGAGCCGCACCGGCAGGTGGTGTGCTATGGAGACCTGCGGCAACCGACATAAGACACGCAGGTACCGAATAAGGCGGGCCGGACGGATTTGACGGCCGTGCGGAGGCGCGAGGCTCTGGAGCGGGTGCAGGCCCTGAGCCTGGAGGTCAGCGAAGAGGTAGACGCCTACCTGGACAAGCACGCCCGCTAGGAAGGGAGGGGTAGCCAGGAGTTACGAAGCGAGGTCTTGTCAATGGGGTCCGGCCGTCTTGGGTTGGGTGTGCGTATAGGCCGTTTTGAGGGCTCGTCGCATTCGTTAGGTCCTCCGGGTCGTCGAGGAGTTGTTCATCAGCTTCAAAGACGTTCAAGGCGGCCTTGAAGAGCTCTGGAGCTTCGTGGCTTGGGGGTTGGTAGAGGAATCAGGCACCCTCCGACGATATTGTCAGGGGCCTGTCGAGGACCCGGAGGGCTCCATAGATCGTTGTCTTCCTCTATCGGACCTTAAGACCACTCGTTCCAACCGGTGTCCGAACACCCGTGAGCCGCTCCCACACGCCAAATAGCGCGTATTTACGCGTGGTGTTATAGGCGAGGAACCCGGACCTACGGCGCCTTCTTCGAGGTCTCGTCCCAGAGGGAAGTGAGGACGAGGTTGCGACGGCGTAGCAGGATCTGGTACCGGGCTACCTCTAGGTGATCGACTCGCCCACGGACCATGAGACGCGCACAACGTGATGAGCGTATAGGGGCACGCGTTAATACGCGTTAATTCGACCAACCTACCCGCCGCGATCATACGTAGTGGGTGGGCGATAGGGTGGAAGGTGTGGATAATCATAGCGCCGGATCAAAGCTAATAGACCCTGACGCTAGAAGAAGCAGCTATGCACTTGGCCAGCGATGACATTAACCCGACGCCCAGGGCCGGTAGGTGCCGCATCCGCGTCTACCTACCCGAAGAGGAACTAGACGCACCCGTAGTCATCAGCTCGGAGCTGCCCAACAACCGGGGCACGACCGTCACCTACGCTGCGGAGCAACTGGCCGCGGGGGTTATCCGCTCCCACAAGTTGCCCACTCCTTTGGTATGGACCGAGCACTGGCCCAAGCAGGCAATGGACGGCGAGGAGGAGACGTTCGAGCTGGTCGTCTTCGGCCGCTACCAGGTCGTAGAGAGAGCGCCCTACCTGGGGGAGACAAGGCATGGATTGGAGACGCTACGTGGAGGCCGCTGGACCGTACAGCTGTAGAGCTGTTGGTAGGTGGGAAGGTATAGGCCAGTGGCTATCGAGAGGCACCGCTATTGCTATGGTCCTAAGAAGTAGACTATGGCCTCGATACCGATGGCTATTACAGAGACGAAGATCAAAGCCCCGGCTACCGCCTTGTCGCCGGTGTTCAGGTAGCCACGGATGGCGAAGAGTATGGCTCCCAAGGCAAACAGCAACACGCCTAGAAGCACGCTCCTCAAGACCACGCCCACAAGGAAACCGGTCGCGAACAGCAAACCCGATCCCACGCTCAAAGCCAACTTCAGCCACCGCGGGGCCTGTCGCTCTTCGAATTCTTGCATTCTACCTATCTACCCAACGCGACCTCACTAGCAATCATTCCGCCGTAACTCCTCCATTAGTAGCGGCGGAATGAACGTAGTCCTCCTGGCAACTTCTGCACCAACCAACAGTGCTCTAGATCATGATGTTTTCCCGGTGGTTCGGGACGCCAGGCCCAACACTTCGAGATCCGAATAATCTTACACGCGTAACACGACGTATTCGCCACGCACGCGCCGAAACCTCGTTGAAAAACCGGAAACATCCTGTGTTTTGTAAGATTAACGGGAACAGATACACTGTCGACCCGGAGGGAGGACCGGAGCTGTAGCGGATGAGGATCCTTAGTGCTGCCCAGGTGGTGCTCGGTGTGTGATCGGCCCTTGGGCAGCATCGGGACATTTGAGCGCGTAGGGAGTTGTTCTTGAGGCGGGTGGTCTCCGGGATGGTCCTCGCCCGGTTACTCTAGTCAACGATGACGAACAAGCAGAGGAGGCGTTATTCAGTGCCGCGTGTATGGGTGATAGCCCTCATAGCGATCTGCACCGTTCTCAACGGGGCCGGCTTCTTGTGGCACCTCTTCGAGCCGATCCCGCTCTACGACGAGATTGCCCACCTCCTCACGCCCCTGGTGCTCGTCGCCATCACCGCGGAGATCATCTACCGGAGTGGGGGCGACGACGAGTTCTTCGACACCCCCAGGCACGCCATCGTCACGGGCTCGGCCATCGGGTCGGTGGGAGCTGCGGGATGGGAGGGGATAGAGGTCGTGCTGGACATGATGGGCTTCCCTATCTCGCGCGCTCTTCCCGACACCATCTTCGACGTCTTCCTTGGCGTGGTGGGGGGCGCCCTCGGGGCGTGGATAGCCGACCGTTACCTCGACCGGCTCTTCGGGCGCTCTCGCACGGACTCCAACCGCCCCCGGGTCCGCTAACAGACACTTCCGAGAACTGCCTTACTACGCACTCGGTGAAGATCTGGCCGCCCGAGGCTCCGGCCAAGCGTCCGCTCCGCTCTCGCTACGACGAGCAAGAGCTAGAGGTGGAAGTCCGCACCTTCCCCTCTACCGGCTAGATGTCTCTACTCCGTGCATCCGGCGGGTGGTTTGCCCCCTCGACGCGGATCCCGAGAGGGCGGGGGGTATCAGGAGATTGGACCGCGGTCGTTCTAGAGAGGTCCGGTCGGCCTGGCCTCGATGCGGGTATAAGCCGTTTTGAAGGGTTCTTCCATCCTGCCAACACCTCTGGCATTCAGGGCACTCGTTCGTCGGCTTCAACGACGTTGAAGATGGTTTGGAGGAGCCATAGACCATCACGCCGCGGAGTTGGGGGAAGTTGGAGGACCCTTCTGCGATGATTCAAGGGGTTATTTCATCTACTCCAAGCAGTATCCCAGGAACTCCAGGAGCCTGACTACATTCTCATGCCTCACGAACACCGTAATACGGCGTAGGGAGCCGCTACTCTTCCTCTTCGCCAGCTTCCTGTAGACCCGCCTGATCCTGAAGGCGTCCCTGAGGCTGACCTGGACCGTCTCCCAGCGAACGGGGAGGAGTTGCTCATTCCATACTCCCCAGATCCTGCCCGTCTCCAATCTCTCGGGAAACTCCTCGGGCTTAGCCATGTAGCGCTCGGCGTAGCTCGTCGCCTCTTTCCATTTCTTCACGGCTTCGACACGTGTTCCCGCACGGAGGTGCCCTTCTGAGACCTTCCCCGTGACTTCGTACCAGGAAGAAGAGATGAAGCGGCGCAGCTCGCCTATCGGTTCTAGAGACGGTCCCACGAAAAGGAGCAAGTGGAAATGCCACGCCCCTCTCTTCTGAATACCCAACCTCCAGAAAGCAGCGAAGTCACCAAACCTCCTCTGCAAGCGCCTACGTAGGGCTTTCAAGTGGTTCTTGCAGATCTTAGGGTCCTCTGGATATTCGCGGGGATAGGTCAAGGTTATAGAGATCATCCGCCCCTTGAACGCCTTTAAGGCTCTCCGGTTGATGCTAGCGAGACGGAGCAGGAGGTTCCTGCGGCTTGTCCTGGAGAAACCCCTTACCTTATCTCTAATGCCTCCACCACGATGTGTAGGAGGACTGAGGCGGTTACTTGTCTTGGTATCCTCGAAGGAAAGTGTAGATAAGCGTTGAACCCTGATCCAGGCCAAGAGTAAGTCGAGTCAAGTCGCTCAGAAAATCTTTCTCTCATCTTCCCATGCCGACCCTCGGGTCCATCCATGTTCTCGAGGACGCGACCGGGGAGGGTGTCAGGAGTTAAGGCCCCCGGTCTGATAGAAGAAGCCTGGCCGTCCAGACCTCGATGTGTATAGAAGCCACTTTGAGCAGTTGTCCTCTCGGTTAGGTCCTTAGGGCCGTCCACGATTCGCTCGTCAGCTACAAAGACGTTTTAGGCAGCTTTGAGGAGCTATGGTTATCTGGGACGGGATCGGCAGAGGAATCGGGGATCCTTCAGCAGCATGATCAGGGGCGGGTCGAGGCCCCAGTGAGCCCCAGAGATCCTTCCTTTCCTCTACCGGGCCTGAGGGCTGCTCGCCCTAGCCATCGCCTGAAGAGCTAGCTCGTTCCCACCAGTATCACCGCGCGAAGCGGCGGGTGCCTGCAACCCTTCACTGGAGTTGTAGGGCCCGGTCACCCACGTATCCTCTTCGTCCTCTGGACGGCTAAGAGAGGCTTTTGTTCCGCACATTCTCTTTACTTCTTCGGTTCTCTTGATTCTTCCTTACGGGCCGGTCGATAAGGTCTTTACTCGCCCGCTGGGCTTTCATGACCATCTCCTCCAAGTTGGCGTTGACCTTCCCGAGCTCACGCTCCGCGTTCCTCTTCCCGTATCGGCTACGTTGCGATCCTCTCCGGTAATCCGACCCTCACTAAAGCCCTCGCCGCTCGCCCTCACCTGGGCACGTCAACCCTGCAGGTCACGATACGCACCGCAGAAAATCTTATATTAGGATACTAAGATTTTCTGGGCCCATAACTGTAATATATCAGCGTGTACTTTATAATTAGGAGCAAAGAGCTAGATAATTAATAGATGGTGAGAGGGTGTTATGTCGACCAAAGAGCTTGGAAGTATAGAAGAACGGGCATCGCGCGACGGAGATCCTCCGCTCGAGCTTCCCATCATCCCGGTGCGGGAGATGACACTTTTCCCGAAGATGATCACGCCGGTCTTGATCGGTCGGGAGCCTTCCAGGCTGGCGCTTGAGGGAGCAACGGACGGGCGCGTGGTCCTCGTCGCGCAGAAGGATTCCCGGGGTGAGCCCACCGAGGACAATATGTTCGGCTTTGGGACGCTGGCGAAGGTCCAGCAGACCATCCGGCTTCCGGACGGCTCGTTGCAGGTACTGGTGGAAGGGATCAGTCGGGCCCGCGTAGAGGAGTGGGTCCAGGGGAGGCCGTATCTAGTTGCCCGGGTAGAAGAGGTTCCTGAACTTGCGGAGGAGATGCCGCCTGAGCTTTCGGCGCGGATGCGCGTGGTCGTCGGCCAGCTTAGGGAGATGGCCGGACTCGGAGGCGAGGTTCGTCCGGACCTGATCGTGGCGGCCATGAACACCGACGAGCCGGGCCACCTAGCGGACCTAGTGGCGAGCCAGCTTGTCTCCGACACCAAAGACCGCCAGGAGATCTTGGAGCAGACAGACTATGTAAAGAGGCTCGAGAAGGTGAGCCTAGTGCTGGCCGAGGAACTGGAGCTCTTGAAGCTGCGCAGCCAGGTGCAGGGGCAGCTTCAGGAGCAGATGCAGAAAGGTCAGCGGGAGATGATCCTCCGAGAGCAGCTCTCGGCAATCCAGCGTGAGTTAGGTATTCTCGACGAACGCGGCAAGGAACTTGAGGAGCTGCGCGAGCAGATAGAGGCGGCGGGGATGCCCGAGGAGGTAAGAAAGAAGGCCGAAAAGGAACTTGATCGCTACTCCCGGCTGAACCCTGCCTCGGCGGAGACGGGCGTCATCCGCACCTATCTGGACTGGCTGGCGAGCCTGCCGTGGGATAAGACCACCGAGGACCGGCTAGATCTGGATAGGGCCCAAGAACTCCTCGACGCCGACCACTACGGTTTGGAAGAGGTCAAGGAGAGGATCATCGAACACCTGGCGGTTAGGAAGCTGACCAAGAAGCAGCGTAGCGGCATCCTTTGTTTCGTCGGTCCTCCCGGAACGGGGAAGACCTCTATCGGCCGGGCGATCGCCGACGCCTTAGGGAGGGAGTTCGTTCGGATCTCGCTCGGCGGTATAACGGACGAGGCCGAGATTAGGGGACATAGGCGCACCTACGTGGGGGCTATGCCAGGGCGCATCATCCAGGCCATCGCAGGGGCAGGCTCGCGAAACCCAGTTATTATGCTCGACGAGATCGACAAGGTCGGCGCGGACTTCCGCGGCGATCCTTCGGCGGCGCTCCTCGAAGCCCTCGACCCCGAGCAGAACCACGCGTTCTCAGACCACTACCTCGAGGTGCCCTTAGACCTTTCGGACGTGATGTTCATAGCCACGGCGAACATACTTGACACCGTGCCTCCGGCCTTGAGGGACCGCATGGAGATCATCCGCTACTCTGGCTACACCGAGGACGAGAAGATCGAGATAGCCAGGCGACACTTGATCTCTAAGCAGCTCGAGGCCCACGGCCTCTCCAGTGATTCTTTCGAGATAACTGACGGCGCGCTCGTCCGGATAGTCCGGCGGTACACCCGGGAGGCGGGTGTGCGGAACCTGGAACGCATGGTCGCGACCCTCTGCCGGAAGGTGACCCGCCAGGTGGTCAGATCGGGCGAGGAGACCTTGGTCGTCATAGACGCCAAGGACCTACCGGACTATCTGGGACCTGAGCGGTTTCGGTACGGGGTTGCCGAGGAGAAGGACGAGGTCGGGGTTGCTACGGGATTGGCCTGGACGGAGGTCGGCGGAGACGTGCTCTTTGTCGAGGCCACCACGATGCCGGGCAAGGGTGCGCTTACGCTCACCGGACAGCTCGGCGACGTAATGAAGGAGTCGGCGCAGGCTGCGCTGAGTTACTGCCGGGCGAACGCCACGGAGCTGGGGATAGATGCGGATCTCTCCAAGATCGACGTGCACGTACACATCCCGGAGGGTGCCGTCCCCAAGGACGGTCCCTCCGCGGGTCTGGCGCTGACGGCGGCCCTCGTCTCCGCACTCACCGGCCGGCCCGTTAAGCGCTCGGTGGCCATGACGGGAGAGATAACGCTTAGGGGCCGGGTGTTACCTGTAGGAGGCGTGAAGGAGAAAGTCCTTGCCGCTCACCGGGCGGGCGTGCAGCGGGTGATCCTGCCCGCCGAGAATGAACGCGATCTCGCTAAGGTCCCGGAGAAGGTCCAGAAGGAGCTGGACTTTGTCTTCGTTGAGCGCATCTCGGAGGCGACCAAGGTAGTCCTGACCCGCAAGCGCCGCGGTACCGCTCGCTCCAGGATACTAAAGGCCGCGACGGCGTAGGCGCTGGAAGAGGTTCCTG
>Ga0196962_10000609_pt1 | contig 13584 bp, 12 predicted proteins | sample S3v_20metaG_FD_183186 | JGI IMG/M metagenome (GOLD analysis project Ga0196962, IMG submission 183186) | Soil microbial communities from Anza Borrego desert, Southern California, United States - S3+v_20 | ecosystem: Environmental > Terrestrial > Soil > Desert | place: USA: California | collected... | reverse complement strand
CGCGGTCGTCAACGCCTCGAAGATGGCGATCCTGCTCGCGTCGCTGACGGCGGGGACGGCCGGCTTCCTCTGGCTCAAGCTGCTGGGGCAGCCCGTGGCCGGCGACGAAGACATGGACACGATGGATTTCGCGGCGGACGAAGCGTCAGCCACCACGCCGTGAAGTCTTCGACGCTTCCCTTTTCCGCTCGCCGCTAATCGCCGGCCGGCTTTTCCGCCGCCTCGGTTCCGTTCCCCGCGTGATTCATCAACGCCTGCCTGATCAGGTCGGCGCGGCGTTGCGCGGCTTCGGCTCGCCGGAGGAGTTCCGATTCGGCCCCGTCGCCGCCGCTCTGGCGGGCGTGGGAGGCGGCGTGCTCCGTCAGCATGACGCGCTCCTCGATGGCGCGCACCGCGCTCCAGAGCGTGTCCTCGATCTTCTCGTCCATCACCGAGAGCAGGGCTTCGAGGGTGTAGGCGTGGCCGGTGTGGCAGCGGAAGCGCTGGAGCTTCCGGTCGTCCATCCGCAGGAGCACGCCGTGGCAGTCGGGGCAGGCGTAGTGCGAGGGCTCGCCCAGTTTCAGCACGCCCGCCTCGGTCGCCTTGTCCTCTTTCGCGATTTTGATTTCGATCTCCACCTTCTCGGACACCTCGCGCACCTCCACTTCGTCCGCCTGAGAGGTCGCGAGGCGCACGAGCTGCGGCGCGATCTCCCGGAGCGGAAGGCAATAGTCCACCTCGACGTGCTCCAGCGCGCTCAGGGGCATGGAGGGGCTCAACGCCTCGCGCGGGTCTTGGACGACGGCCGTTCCGCCGAGCTGCTTCACCGCCATCAGCCCCGACGTGCCGTCGTCGAGGCCGCCGGACAGGATGACGCCGACGACGCGCGGGCCGTAGGCCTGCGCCGCCGAGCGGAAGAGGGGGTCTACGGCCGGGCGGAAGCGGTTCTCCTTGGGGCCGCGCGTGAGCCTGACCCGCGTCGGTTCGACGACGAGGTGCCGGTCGGGCGGGGCGACGTAGATGCGGCCCGGCGCGATGCGCTCACCGTCTTCGGCGTAGCGAGCCGGGAGCGGCCCCGCCCGGTCGAATATGGCGGCCAGTGCGTTGGGCGACTGCGGCGAGGAGTGGAGCACGACGAAGACCGCGGCGGGGAAGTCCGCCGGCAGCCCCGCGACTATCACGCTCAGCGCCTCGACGCCGCCGGCCGAGGCCCCGATGACTACGATGTCTCTTCCCTGCACCCCGCGCCCTCCTTCACGGCTCGCCGTCCCGCGCCGTTCAATGAATCCCACTATACACGCGGCCTTCGGAGAACCTATGTACGCGAGCGGCCATACGATCTGACGCCGTTAATGAACATTCATTACACACGCGGGGGCGGTTGAACTACACTCTACTTCAACCCGCCGGTCGTGAGCGCCGCGGAAGAGGGGCGCGCAGCATGGCATCGAGTCATGCCCGGCCGGCCTCCCATAATCGAGCCGGAGTTAAGGTGACCGGCGACGAGTGTCTTTCCTCGGCGCGGGGCCGGAGTCGAGACCGGGGGCTTTCAGAAAAAGAGGGGGCGAACGGATGAGCGACACTTCGGGCGGCAACGGTGCGGGCGTGGAGTCGCCCGCCGGCCGCGGACGGGAGAGGGACTTTCTGGTCGTGGGGCTCGGCGGCTCGGCCGGGGCCATCGCGGCGTTCAAGGAGTTCTTCCGCCACGTGCCGCCCCGCTCGGGGATGGCCTACGTCGTCATCCTCCACCTCTCGCCCGAGTATGAGAGCCAGCTGGCGGAGGTGCTGCAACAGGCCACCGGGATGCCGGTCGAGCAGGTGACGGGGCCGGTGCGCGTCGAGCCCGACCGCGTCTACGTCATCCCGCCCAACAAGAGCCTCGCGATGCGCGACGGGATGCTCACGCTCTCCGACGTGACCGGCTTCGAGGAGCGGCGCGCTCCCGTGGACATCTTCTTCCGCACGCTGGCCGAGTCGCACGGCGCGCGGGCCGTCTCCGTCATCCTTTCGGGGACGGGCGCGAACGGCTCGATGGGGATGAAGCGCGTGAAGGAGAACGGCGGCCTCGTGCTCGCGCAGGAGCCCTCGGAGGCCGAGTTCTCGGAGATGCCGCGCAACTCCATCGCGACGGGGCTCGTCGATCAGGTGCTGCCCGTCGCCGCCATGCCGGCGAAGATCATCGCCTACAGGGAGCAGCTCGACGCGCCGGGGCTCTCTTCGGAGGCGGACGAGCGGGCCGGAGGTGACGAGCGGGCGCTGGTCGAAATCTTCACCACCCTGCGCCTGCGCACCGGGCACGACTTCTCGGGCTACAAGCTCGGCACCGTCCTGCGCCGCGTCGCCCGCCGGATGAGCGTCCACGAACTCCCGGACATGCCCGCCTACGCGCGCCTCATGCGCGAGCACGGGGAGGAGGGGCAGGCGCTACTTAAAGACCTGCTCATCAGCGTCACCAACTTCTTCCGCGATCCGGAAGCCTTCCGGGCGCTGGAAGAGAAGGTCATCCCGCGACTGTTCGAGGGCAAGGAGGAGGGCGAGCAGGTGCGCGTCTGGGTGGCGGGCTGCGCCACGGGCGAGGAGGCCTACTCGGTCGCCATGCTGCTGGCGGAGCACGCCGCCCGGATGCCCTTCCCGCCCGCCATACAGGTCTTCGCCTCCGACCTCGACGAGCAGGCCGTCGCGCACGCACGCGCCGGCTACTACACGCTGAACGACGTGGCCGACGTGTCGCCCGAGCGGCTGCGCCAGTTCTTCACGGGCGACGGCGAGGGCTACCGCGTCCGGCGCGACCTGCGCGAGCGCGTGCTCTTCGCACGCCACAACATCACCAAAGACCCGCCCTTCTCGCACCTCGACTTAGTCACCTGCCGCAACCTCCTCATCTACCTCAACCGCGGGGCGCAGAAGCGCGCGCTGGAGACGATGCGCTTCGCCTTAAACCCCGGCGGCTACCTCTTCCTCGGCGCGAGCGAGTCCGTCGAAGGGTCGGGCGACCTCTTCATGGACTTCGACAAGGAGCAGCACATCTACCAAGCCCGCGCCGTCGTGCCCCGCGTGAGGATGCCGGAGGAGCTTTCTCCCTCTTTGCGGGTCGAAGGCGGAGCGGAGCCGGGGCCGGCCCCGCTCGCGACCCGCGAGAGCCCGCGCGAGCGCCTCTCCGGCCTCGAACTGCACCGGCGGCTGCTGGAGCTGTACGGCGCGCCCTCGGTCGTCGTCAACGAGGAGTACGACATCATCCACCTGACGGAGCGCGCGGGCCGTTACCTACAGTTCTCGGCCGGCGCGGGGACACTCAACCTGCTCAAGGTCGTCCGGCCCGAGCTGAGCCTCGAAATGCGCTCGGCGCTCCTCCAAGCCCGGCAAGACCAGACGAGCGTCGAGGCGCGCGGGCTCGTCGTCGAGGTGGGCGGGCAGACCGAGACGGTCAACCTCACCGTCCGCCCCGCGCTCGGCGAGGGCGACCCGACGCGTGGCTTCTTCCTCGTGCTCTTCGAGCGGGGGGACGCCCCCGCGGAGGCCGCCGAGAAGGCGCGCGCCGCGGCGGTCAGCTCGGTGGAGGCCGGCGCGCGCCGCGTGGAGGAGGATAACGCGCGGCTGCGCGCGCAGATGCGCGCCACGGTCGAGCAGTGCGAGACGCAGACCGAGGAACTGCGCGCCGCCAACGAGGAGCTACAGTCGGTCAACGAGGAGCTGCGCTCGGCGACCGAGGAGCTGGAGACCTCGCAGGAGGAGTTGCAGTCGCTCAACGAGGAGCTGCGCACGGTCAATCAGGAGCTGAAGCTCAAGATCGAGGAGCTGACGCACGCCAACGACGACATGCGCAACCTCATGGGCTCGGCCGAGATCGGGACGGTCTTCCTCGACCGCTCCCTGCGCGTCAAGCTCTTCACGCCGCGCGCCCGCGGCGTCTTCAACCTCATCCCGGCCGACGTGGGCCGCCCGCTCGGCGACATCACGCACAACCTCGCCTACGGGGGGCTGCTCAGTGACGCCGAGGGCGTCATCGCGCGGCTGCGCACGGCCGAGCGCGAGGTCGAGACCGCGGACGGGCGCTCCTACCTGATGCAGCTCTCGCCCTACCGCACGGCGGAAGACCGCATCGAGGGCGTCGTCCTGACCTTCGTGGACATCACCCGCCGCCGGCAGGCCGAGAAGGCTTTGCTCGAAGCGCAGCAGAGCTTAGAGGTCGCGCTCAACGCCTCGCTGACCGGCCTCTGGGACTTGGACCTGACGACGGGCGTGGCGCGCACGGACGCGCGCCACAACCAAATCTTCGGCTACGCGGAGCCGGTCGCGGAGTGGTCGCCGGAAATTTTCCGCGAACACATCCTGCCGGAAGACGTGGTGGAGTTAGACCGGGCTTTCGAGCGCGCGATGAAGACGGGCGTCTTCGACCTAGAGGTCCGCGTGCGCCGGCCCGACGGCAGCGTCCACTGGGTGTACGACCGCGGGTGCGTCTACTACGACGAGGAGAAGCGCCCGGTGCGCATGGCCGGCGCGACGCTCGACGTTACCGACCGCAAGCAGACGGAGGAGCGCCTGCGCGCCTCGGAAGAGCGGCTGCGACTTGTTATCGAAAGCGTCGAGGACTACGCCATCTTCACGACGGACGCGGAGGGGCGCGTCGAGACTTGGAACGCGGGCGCGCGGCGCACGTTCGGCTACACCGAGGCCGAGGCCGTGGGCCAACTCGCGGAGCTCATCTTCACGCCGGAAGACCGCGAGCGGGGCGCGCCCGAAGACGAGATGCGGCGGGCGCGCGAAGAGGGGCGCGCGGCCGACGAGCGCTGGCACGTGAGCAAGCAGGGCACACGCTTCTACGTCTCCGGCGTCCTCGTGCCCCTGCGCGACGGAGGCGGCGTGGTGACCGGCTACGCCAAGATCGCGCGCGACCTCACCGAGCGCAAGAAGCTGGAGGACGCGCTGCGGCGCGCGCACGACGAGATGGAGGCGCGCGTCCGCGAGCGCACCGGCGAGTTGCGGGAGCTGACCGGACGACTGCTGGCCGAAGTCAAAGAGCGTACCGCCGCCGAAGGGCAGGCCAGAGAGCTTCTGCGCCGCCTCGTCACGGTGCAGGAGGAGGAGCGCCGCCGCATCGCCCGCGAGCTGCACGACACGCTCGGCCAGCAGCTCGCCGCGCTGCACCTCAGCATCGACCTGATGAAGACCGAGTCGGAGGGGCGCGAGCGGCTGCGAGAGTACATCGGGCGGACGCAAGACATCTTCGACCGCCTGAACTCGGACGTGGACTTCCTCGCGTGGGAGCTTCGGCCCGCCGCCCTCGAAGAGTTGGGCCTCGACGCCGCGCTCGAAACCTTCGTGCGGGAGTGGGGCGTTCACTTCCGTATCGAGGCCACGTACCGCGGCTTCGGGGCGGAAGGCCCGCGCCTTTCGCCGGAGGTGGAGACGAACCTCTACCGGATACTTCAGGAGGCTTTGCAGAACGTCCACAAGCACGCCGGGGCGACGTACGTCAGCGTGCTCTTGGAGCGGCGCGACGGGCGGGTCGCGCTCATCGTCGAGGACAACGGCCGCGGCTACGACCCCGAGGAGGAGGTGGCCGCCGGCAGCAGCAAGGGGATGGGCGTCGTCAACATGCGCGAGCGCGCCGCCCTCGTCGGCGGCACGTTCGAGATCGAGAGTTCGCCCGGCGCGGGCACGACCGTCTTCGTCCGCGTGCCGCTGAAGGCCGAGGCGCAGGCGCCTTCGCCGGGCGGGGAGGGGACGGAACCATGAGCAAGCTGAGGGTCTTCCTCGCCGACGACCACGCGATTATGCGCGAGAGCCTGCGGCTCATCGTCGACTCGCAGGCGGACATGGAGTGCGTCGGCGAGGCGGGCGACGGGCGTGAGGCCGTCGAGCAGGTGTGCAGGCTCCTGCCCGACGTGGCCGTGCTCGACATCTCCATGCCGCAGATGAGCGGGCTTCAGGCGGCGGGGCGGATTAAGCAGTGCTGCCCGCAGGTGAAGGTGGTGACGCTGACGCGCCACGCCGACGGCGGCTTCTTCCAGCAGCTCCTCGGGGCCGGCGTCTCCGGCTACGTGCTCAAGCAGAGCGCCTCGGACGTGCTGCTCGCGGCCGTGCGCGCCGCCGCCTCGGGCGGCGTCTACCTCGACCCGGCCGTCACGGGCAAAATCACGGGCGGCTTCGCGCGCTCGCGCGCGAAGCCGAACGCCGCCTCGCCGGCGGAACTGAGCGCGCGCGAGCAGGAGGTGCTGCGCCTCATCGCGCTCGGCCACAGCAACAAGGAGATCGCCGCCCAGACGGGGGTCGGCGTCAAGACGGTCGAGGCGCACAAGGCCAACGCCATGCAGAAGCTCGGCATGAGGGGGCGCACCGACATCGTGAGCTACGCCATCCTCCGCGGCTGGCTGCGGAACGAATAGGCTACCCCACCTCTCTGCCGCCCTAACTTCCCTAATGTTAAGGGTCGTCACCGCCGTAGAGCCGGCGACGACCCTTCTGCGACACATAAGGACGTGCTTATGTGTCATTAAATTAATTGGTGATTAACCCGCCTTAGTCGGCGAGCGTCGCTACTTCTCACCGAGCCTGAAGGTCAGTCCGATGGTGACGCCGAAGGGGTAGCCGGGCGTCGCGTGGATGCGCTCGGCCGGGTCGTCGCCGGGCCGCAGGCGCGACTCGAAGAAGTTCTGCGTCTCGTAGTAGCGTTTGTCGAAGGGGTTATCCACCGCGAAGCTCACGTCCACGTATCCACGCAGGCGCTTGCTGACGTAGAGGTCAACCACGTCGAGGCCCGCCGCGCGGATTCGAGCGTCGAGCGGGTCGAGGCGAGAGTTGCTCGTGTGGCGGTAGCGGAGCGAGCCCGAGAAGCAGGAGGTACGAGACGCCCTCGACGATGGCGATGGCGCGCAGACGCCCCACCGGTGTCCTCAACAATTTATTGACTCCCGCGGCTAAACTTCCATCTGATGAAACGCCGTCGGTACCGCGACGGAAAGAGGGTGCGAGCGCGGCCCGCACCCTCTTTATAAAGCAACTTCACAGGCTCTTACGCCTCCACCCTGCCGAACGTGCCGCCGGCGCCGACCGCGCGAGAACGTGCCAGCTCGCGCAGACGGGCGACCCGCTCGCGCGTGGGCGGGTGGCTGCTGAAGAGGTTCTGCATCGAGAAGCCGGTCAGCGGCTTGACGATGAACAGGTGCGAGACGGCCGGGTTGACCGGTAACGGGATGCGCTGCGAGTAGGCTTCGAGCTTCTCCAGCGCCGAGGCCAAAGCCTCCGGGTCGCCGCCGACGTGCGCGCCCGTCTTGTCCGCGCCGTACTCGCGCGAGCGCGAGATGGCGAGCTGGATGATGGTCGCCGCCAGCGGCGCGAGGAAGATCATCAGCAGCGCGCCGACGATGCCGCCGCCGCCGCCCTCATCCTCGCCGTCGCTCGACGACCCGCCGAAGATCATGGCGAACTGGCCGAGCTGCGCGATCATCGTGATGGCGCCGGCGAAGGTCGCCGCGATGGCGCTGACAAGGATGTCGCGGTTCTTGATGTGGCCCAGCTCGTGCGAGAGCACGGCCGCCAACTCCCTCTGGTTAAGTATTCGCAGGATGCCGGTCGTGACGGCCACCAGACCGTTCTTCGCGTTGCGCCCCGTGGCGAAGGCGTTGGGCGCGTCGGATTCGACGACGGCCACGCGCGGCTTAGGCAGCCCGGAAGCCTCTGCGAGCCGCGCCACCATGTCGTGCAGCCCCGGCGCCTCCCCGTACGAGACTTCCCGCGCCCCGGCCATCTTCAGCGCGATGCGGTCGGAGAACCAGTAGCCGCCGAAGTTCATGGCGAGCGCGATCACGAAACCCAGCACCATGCCGTAGGAGCCCCCGAGCAGCCCGCCCATGACGACGAGCAGCGCGGTCAGGGTTCCCAGCAGGACGGTGGTCTTGATCGTGTTAAAGCTAAACATGTCTCCTCTTGTTCTTGTGCCGAAAGCCGCCCGCCCCTTCAGGCGAGCGGGATGTGCGCGTCGGAAAGCAGCGACGCGACCTTCTGCGCGAGCGCCAGCGCGCAGAGCATCGAAGCCTGCATGGCGCGCTCGGCCGCGGCGCGCGCGTCTGAGGCGGGCGGAAGGCCGGCGACCTGTTCGCCCAACTCAGCGACCTCGCGCTCGATTCGCTCCAGCTCTTCGCGCACCTGCTCGGCGTGCGTGAGCACCTCGGCCGCGGCGTCCGGCGCGGCGAGCCGCTCGCGTATCTGCTGGAGCGGGAGCCCCGACGCCTGCCACGCCTTGATGGCGCGCACGCGCTGCGGCGCGTCCGCCCCGTAGAAGCGGTGCCCGCCTTCGGAGCGGCCGACCGGCTCCAGCAATCCTTGGTTCGTGTAGTAGTCGATTGTCCGCGGGCCGACCCCGCTCAGCCGTGCCAACTCGCTCACCCTGTATCTCTCCATAGTTAGTGCCTCCCTATGGTGCGCAGATAAGATGCTGTATGATAACGTACAGTTGTTTGCCGGACAACTGTATAGTCGGGAACCGAATCTATACCGGCAGAAGTATGGGTTGACTGACGAATAAGCTCATCACAGTTTTGCCCGAACCGCGCGCCGCGCGCACGCGCGCCCTCCTTCTGGTCGGCGTGCTCGTCATCTCGTGCCTTTCGGGCGGGGCCGGGCGGCCAATGCCGGCCTACCCGGCGGTCGAGTCCTCGGAGACGAGCGCGCCGAGCGTCCGCGCGGGCGTCGGCGTCACCATACGACCTTTCCTGACCGGCGCCACCCGGAGGTTAGACCCGACCTCTGCGCGGCAACCGCGCAACAAGTTTCCGTCGTCACACGCGGCCGGCGCTGCCGGCTCACTCGTCGGCAGCCCGCCGGCCTACACGGCCGAGCCGGCGTGGGACGGGAACACCCCGCTTGCTTACTCTCGCCTGAGCGTCGCACGGCCTTCCGACCGCGGCCCGCCTCCCGTTTAGCCCTCGACGTTAAGACACCGTCCCGGCGGAAGCGAGGCTTTCCGGCCCCGGCTTCTCCGGCCACCGTTTTATTCGCCGAAGGCCCGGCCCGCGTGACAGTCTCACGCGGGCCGGGAGGGGGGGTATCATGGATTCATCCATCGTCGTCATCATTGTCATGTGCGTGGTCGCCTTCGGGCTGCTGGTCTGGCTCGAAGTGAATTCGCGCCGGAAGAAGCGTGGTGAGGCCGGGCGCGAATCGCCCGGCCCCGCCGAAGCTACCGGAGAGACGGCCGAAGGTGGCTGAGTGGTAATAGTCGTCGCCGCCGTCCGGGGGCGCGGCTGAAGGGCCGCGCCCCATTAGACTTCGGGGGCTTTGGTCTCCTCGAAAGAATGAAAGCTCAGCGCCATGTCCGCGATCACTTTTGAAGCCCTGTTCATCCTCCTGCTGCTCGTCGCCAACGGCGTCTTAGCGATGTCGGAGCTGGCGGTCGTCTCCTCGCGCAAGGCACGCTTGCAACGCATGGCCGAGGCGGGCGACGCGCGGGCGCGGGCGGCGCTTGAGCTGGCGAACTCGCCCGACCGATTTCTTTCGACCATCCAGATCGGCATCACGCTCGTCGGCATCCTCGCCGGGGCCTTCGGCGGGGCGACCATCGCCGAGCAGTTGGGCGTACAGATAGCCCGCGTGCCGGCGCTCGCCGAGTACGGAGAGGCCGTCGGCCTCGCGATCGTCGTCCTCGCCATCACCTACCTGTCTCTGGTCGTCGGCGAGCTCGTCCCCAAACGGCTCGCGCTCAACAACCCGGAGCGCGTCGCCCGGGCCGTAGCACGGCCGATGGGCGTGCTCGCGCGCGTCGCCTCGCCGTTCGTGAGCGTGCTGAGCGTCTCGACCTCGGCCATCCTCCACATCCTGCGGCTCAAAGCTTCGGACGAGCCGCCCGTGACGGAGGAGGAGATTAAGGTGCTGATCGAGCAGGGCGCGCAGGCGGGCGTGATTCTGGAGGCCGAGCAGGAGATGGTCGAGAGCGTCTTCAAGCTCGCCGACCGGAGGGTCGGGTCGCTGATGACGCCGCGCACGGACATCGCGTGGCTCAACGTAAACGACCCGCCCGAGAAACTCTACGCGCAGATCTCGGCGAGCCCTTATTCGCGCTTCCCCGTCTGCCTCGGCGCGCTCGACAACGTCGTCGGCGTGGTGAAGGCCAAAGACCTTCTCGCGCGCTGCGCCTCGGGCGAGCCGCTCGACCTGCGGGCCGTCATGAGGCGGCCGCTGTTCGTGCCGGACTCGCGCTCGGCGCTGCAAGTGCTGGAGGCGTTCAAGGGCGCGCGCACGCACATGGCGCTTCTCGTCGACGAGTACGGGGCCGTCGAGGGGCTGGTGACGACTAACGACATCCTGGAGGCAATCGTCGGCGACATCGCGCCGGCCGGGGCGCAGGGCGACGAGGCGGCGGTGAGGCGCGAGGACGGCTCGTGGCTCCTCGACGGCTCGCTGCCCGTGGAAGAGTTCAAGGAGATATTCCCGGTCGGGCGCCTGCCCGGCGAGGAGCGGGGCGGCTACCACACGCTCGCCGGCTTCGTCATGTCGCACATGGGCCGCATCCCGAGCGTGGCCGACCACTTCGAGTGGCAGGGCCTGCGCTTCGAGGTCGTGGACATGGACGGCAAGCGCATCGACAAGGTGCTGGTGGCGCCGGCCGAGAAGACATCTTCCGCGCCCACCGGCGAAAGAGACTGAAGGAGATTAAAGGGGCATCATGGATCAGCTCTGGCTGTGGGTCGGTTTTAACCTGTTCGTTCTTTTAATGCTCGCCGTCGACCTCGGCGTCTTCCACCGCCACGCGCACGAGGTCTCGATGAAGGAGGCCGCCGGGTGGAGCGTCGTCTGGGTGACGCTCGCGCTCCTGTTCAACTACGGCGTCTACCGCTTCATGGGCGCGCAGGCCGGCGCGGAGTTCCTGACCGGCTACCTCATCGAGAAGGCGCTCTCGGTCGACAACATCTTCGTCTTCGTCCTCATCTTCGCCTACTTCCGGGTGCCGTCGAAGTACCAGCACCGCGTGCTCTTCTGGGGCATCATCGGGGCGCTTTTGATGCGCGGGGCGATGATCGGGGCGGGCGCCTACCTCATCAAGCAGTTCCACTGGATCATCTACGTCTTCGGGGCCTTCCTCGTCATCACCGGCATCCGGATGGCGACGCAGGACGAGCGCGACATCGAGCCGGAGTCGAACCCGGTCATCCGCCTCGTCAAGCGGTTCATCCCCGTCACGGACGAGTACCACGGGCAGGACTTCTTCGTGCGGCAGGCCGACGCTTCCGGCGTGGCGAAGCGCGTGGCGACGCCGCTCTTCGTCGTGCTGGTGCTGGTCGAGACGACCGACCTCATCTTCGCCGTGGACTCGATCCCGGCCATCTTCGCCGTCACCGAGGACCCGTTCCTCGTCTACACGTCGAACGTCTTCGCCATCCTCGGCCTGCGCTCGCTCTACTTCCTGCTCGCCGGGGTCATCCACAAGTTCCACTACCTGAAGCTGGGGCTCTCGGCGGTGCTCGCCTTCGTCGGCGCGAAGATGCTGTTGACCGACATCTACAAGATTCCCATCGGCGTCTCGCTGGGCGTGATCGCGCTGACGCTGGCGGCGGCCGTCGTCCTCTCCCTGCTCTTTCCGAAGCGGGCGGAGGCGCACTCCCCCGTCGAGCACGACCCGCTGGCGGACTCGCCGGGGCCGGAGCCGCCCGCTAAAACGCGCGGCGTGTCCGGTACCGAATAGCGCGCCTCGCGACCCCGAGCAGGCCGCGGAAGCGGTGCGGCTACTGGTAGAGCCGCCGTCAATGATTCGGAATTTTTCCTGACGGACGTGACGCCACACTCAGGATGCTGGAGCTATCCGCTAAGCATCAGCTCAAGGCAAGGCGCGCGCATGACGCCCGCCATGCGAAGGATGTGGCGGAGGCATCCGGCGCGTCCGATAACCCCTGCGGCCTTCTAATTCTCCCGCATTTTCGATGCTTTAGAGCCGTTGGCCGATGTGGTTGTGCTCCGCGCTAAAATTGATTCGCAATCGTTCACGACGCCACAAACTTCTAGAACAAACAAGTGCGCGGCGATACAATAAGCGCCATGAACCGCGCCGAGGAGAGACTGCTCAACCCGCCGCCGGGCGGGCGCATCGAGGCGGCGCGCGCCCACGGCGTCGACCTGACGCTGCTCGTCGAGCGGCTGCGTAAGACCCCGGAGGAGCGCGTGCGCGACTTGCAGCGCGCCGCCGCGGGTCTGGAGGCGATGCGCGGGAAGGCCCGCAGGCGCTCGGGCTCCGGGGAGAAGCGCGCTTGATTGACTTCGAGCAGGCGCTGACCGCGCTCGCCGGCGCGCGGGTGCGCTTCGTCATCGTGGGCGGGCTTGCGATGACGATCCACGGCTCGGCTTACGTCACCTTCGACCTCGACTTCTGCTACGCGCGCGACGCGGAGAATCTTTCGCGCCTCGCGGAGGCCCTGCGGCCTCACCGCCCTCGACTGCGCGGCGCGCCCGAGGGGCTCCCGTTCCGCCTCGACGAGGAGGCGCTCCGCAACGGCCTGAACTTCACGCTCACCACCGACCTCGGAGACATCGACCTGCTCGGCGAGGTGGCGGGCGTCGGCGACTACGCGGCGGCGCTGGACTCGTCCATATCGGTGGAACTCTTCGGCGTGAGCTTCGACGTACTCACGCTCGAAGTGCTGATCGCCTCGAAGCGCGCCGCCGGCCGCCCCAAGGACTTGCTGATGCTGCCGGAACTCGAAGCATTGCGCGAGGCAACAGAGGAATAGCACCGCCGCAGCCGCAGCAGATGAGCTAAGAGTGTCTGCTTTATTGTTATCGGACACTACGCCTTCTCATACTATTTTTACGTCGCGTTTGACGTGTACGGTCTCATAAAAAAGGCCCATGCGGGCGTCGCAAAGCACCCGCACGGGCCACAAATTTTATGGTGCTTGTACAGAGGCGAATCTACGCGGCGCTCGACCTTTGATCCGCAATCCAAGCATCAATCTCGTCGTCCTGCTCGCCCGAGAAGTGCGCGTGCCGCGCCAGCACCGTCGGGTTCCAGATGTGGTCGTGGTGCAACTTCGCGCGGTTGCAGAGTTCAAAATCACGAGACGACGGAATACAGGTAAGCGACCTAGAGCCTGTTATGAACTTTGAGCCAGCATTTCGACCAGACGCTTGAGCATCAACACGCAGGGGGTCTTCATCAAGCGTGGGTCGTCGTCTACTCGCGCCGGCAGCACCAGAAGAACATCCGGCAGACGAGCATCAAGGTGCGGGAGCCTCGCTCGGAGAATCGCGCGGGCTGACGCCCGCCCCCCCCGGGCGCAACGAGTCCGGGGCGGGGGCGGTGTTCGTTACCGGATGGCGTGCGGCTCACCGGCCGCAGACCTGTCACGGCTGCGGCCGGCGATGGCCCGTGGGGTCATGCCTATGCGCGTCGGACGGAGGCGCGGGCAGTCTCCGCGCGCATGACGCAATCGAGGGGGTGTGATGGATCGGCGCCACACGGCCCGGGCGGGGGCGGTGCTCACAGTTAGGCGCGGGCCGGCCCTACCGCCGCGTCTGATGTCGCCGTCGGGGCGCGGGGAAGGGGGCGGTAACCGCGGGGCTTTGTGTTCGGTTAACCCGGAAGATGTCTATCGTTAGAAGAAAACTGTCGAAGACTTT
>Ga0196962_10000608_pt1 | contig 13638 bp, 10 predicted proteins | sample S3v_20metaG_FD_183186 | JGI IMG/M metagenome (GOLD analysis project Ga0196962, IMG submission 183186) | Soil microbial communities from Anza Borrego desert, Southern California, United States - S3+v_20 | ecosystem: Environmental > Terrestrial > Soil > Desert | place: USA: California | collected... | reverse complement strand
CGGCGAAGGGCGGCATCATGTGGGCCGCGTCGCCGAGCAGGAAGACGGCGCCGACCCGCCAGCGCTCGGCCAGCAGGGCATGGAAGACGTAGACCTGCTGGCGCACGACGTCGGCCGGGGAGACGGGCCCGCGGTGGCGCTCGAGCAGGCGGCGAGCGGTCTCGAACGAGGTCGCCTCGCCCTCGTCCTCCCCCTCGAGGAGGAGGAACTCGTAGCGGCAGCGGCCGTTCGGGCCCGGCAAGATCACGTGCGGCCGGGTCGGGTCGCCGTGGTGCATCGCGTAGCGCTCGTCGTGGGGGTCGCCCACGGTGTCGATCACCAGCCACGGCTGGTCGACGCTCGATCCCCTCATCGCGATCCCGAGCAGGCCGCGGACGTTCGAGCGACCGCCGTCGCAGCCAAGCACGAAGCGGGCGGCCATCCGTTCCTCCCCAGCCGCCGTGGCAAGCGTCGCGACGGCGCCGTCGGCGCCGAGCTCGAGGCCGGTGAGGCCGCAGCCGAAATGCACCTCGGCGCGCTCCCGCCCGCGCAGTGAGTCGAGCAGAAGGCGGGTGAACTCGCTGTGGTCGATCGGGTTCTTCAACGGGTGACCGAGCGGCGGCGGCGTCGGGCTGGCGGCACCGGCGAGGAGCTGGCCACCGGCGCCGTAGTAGCGGGTGCCGGTGCCGGGGACGAGGGCGGCGGTCGGCTCGGGCGGGATCCCCAGCGACTGCAGCAGCCGCATCGACTCGTCGTCGACGCTGACCGCCCGCGGTTCGGCGGCGACGTCGGGCTCGCGCTCGACCACCGTCACCTCGATCCCGGCGGCGGCGAGCAGGTTGGCGGTCGCCAGTCCCGTCGGGCCGGCGCCGACGACCAACACCTCGGTCTCGCGCTCAGCCACCCGCGACCGCCTCGGCGACTACCTCGTTCTCGATCCGCCCGACGCCCGAGATCTCGACCGCGACCCGGTCGTCGGGCTCGAGGAAGACCTGCGGCTCGCGCTTGTGGCCAACCCCGGCGGGGGTTCCGGTGAGGATCACGTCGCCAGCCTCGAGCTCGGTGAACTCGGAGATGCGGGCGAGCAGGGTCGGGACGTCGAAGATCATCGCGCTGGTATCGCCTTGCTGCAGCCGCTCGCCGTTGCGCTCGAGCGAGATCTCGAGCCGGCCCGGGTCGCCGACCTCCTCGGGGGTCACCAGCCACGGGCCGAGCGGGGTCGAGCCGGACCAGGACTTGCCCTGGAGCCACTGGTGGGTGCGGAACTGGAAGTCGCGCATCGTCACGTCGTTGGCGACCGCGTAGCCGGCGACGTGGGCGAGCGCCGCGGCGGGATCGATCCGCCGGCCGGCGCGGCCGACGACCACCGCGAGCTCGGCCTCGTAGTCCACCTTGCGCGACTCCGGCGGCGCGACGATCGGGTCGTAGGGCCCGATCAGCGCGTCGTGGAACTTGGTGAAGAGAACCGGGTAAGAGGGCACCTCGCGCCCGACCTCGGCGACGTGGCTGCCGTAGTTGTGGCCGACGCAGACGATCCGCCGCGGGCTCGGGACCAGCGGCCGCAGCCGCACCCGGTCGAGCGGCAGCGCCCCGGCTTCGTCCAGCGGCGGCGCCGCCAGCAGCTCGCTCGGCGTCGCCGCCCCGAGCTCCTCCACCCCGCGCAGCGGCACCGCGCGGCCGTCCTCGACCAGCGCCGCGAAGCGCCGTCCCGCGGCTTCGCAGCTGGCGAACCTCACTCGGAGACCCGCTCGCGCCAGGAGGGCATCGGCCCCCAGAGGTTCAAGGTGCGGTCGCTGACCGACCAGGTGCGGCCGCGGTAGTCGACGGTCTCGTCCCAGAAGCGCTCCATCTCGCAGGAGAGCTCGATCCGGTTGCCGGCCGGGTCGTCGAAGAAGACGAAGAGGTTGTTGCCGGGGCCGTGGCGCCCCGGCCCCCAGGTGATGCGGACGTCGCGCGCCGCCAGCTCGTCGCACCAGACCTTGAGGCTCTCCCAGGAGTCGACTTCGTAGCAGTAGTGGTCGAGCCCGGTTCGCTCGGCGTCGACGACGGCGACCGTGTGGTGCTCGCGGTTGCAGCGCAGCCAGGCGAAGACGTCCTCCATCCGATCGGAGACGCGGAACCCGAGCACCTCCTCGTAGAAGGTGACCTGGCGGGCGACCGAGGTGGTCGCGAAGGTGACGTGGTGGATGCGGACCGGGCGCCGGCCGGGATCCGCTGCGTGCTCGCCGCTGCGGTCGACCGGGCCGTGCAGCTCGATCGCCTGGCCGTCGGGGTCGCGCAGAAGGAGCGCCGGCGGGTGCGAGCCCTCGCCCTCGCGCCGCTCGACCTCCACTCCCTGCGCCTCGACCCGCGCCCCGAGCTCGGCGAGCGCCTCCTCGCTCGGCAGCGAGAGGCCGACGTGGTCGAGCCCCTCCCCCGCGCGCAGCTCGAGCGCGTGGAAGCCCTGGCCCCAGCCGAGCCGCAGGCCGCCGTCCGGAAGCTCCTCGGCTAGCGACATCCCGAGGTTCTCGACGTAGAAGGCCGCCACCGCCGGCGGGTGGGCGACCCCGAGGCTGAGGTGCGACAAGTCGGCGCGGGTAATCGACTGGGCGGTCAATGCGGGGGAGTCTCCTTTGTTTCTGTATTGCAGAAGCTAATTTCTGAGAATCAGAATTCAATCAGATCATCGGGGGCTCGGCAAGGCCGGACCGAAAGTCCGATCGAAGGGCGGAAGCGGCGCGTGACGGGCCGGAACGCGCCGCGATTTCGGCGCCGCGGTCAGATCACTTTCGACAAGAAGTTTCGAGTCCGATCCTGGACCGGGTTGTCGAAGACTTCCGTCGGCGTGCCCGTCTCGACCACGACGCCGTCGTCCATCAGGACGACGACGTCGGCGATCTCCCGCGCGAAGCCCATCTCGTGGGTGACCACGACCATCGTCATCCCCAGCGACGCCACCTCGCGGATGACGTCGAGCACCTCTCCGACGAGCTCCGGGTCGAGGGCCGAGGTCGGCTCGTCGAACAGCATCAACAGTGGCTGCGTCGCCAGCGCGCGGGCGATCGCGACGCGCTGCTGCTGGCCCCCGGAGAGCTGGCGCGGGTACGCCCGCTCGCGGTCGGCCAGGCCGACCTTCCCGAGCAGCGCGCGGGCCCGGTCGACGGCTTCCTGACGCGACGCTCCCTGCACCCGGACGGGGGCCTCGATCACGTTCTCGAGCACCGTCATGTGGGGAAACAGGTTGAACTGCTGAAACACCATCCCGAGCTTGGCGCGCTGCCGGCAGATCGCTCGCTCGCGCAGCTCGTAGAGCTTGCCGTGTGCCTCGCGGTAGCCGATGAACTCGCCCGCGACCCGGACGTAGCCGCGATCGACGCGCTCGATGTGGTTGATGCAGCGCAGCAGGGTCGACTTGCCGGACCCGGACGGTCCGATGATGCAGAGCACCTCGCCCGCCTGGACCGAGAGGTCGACGCCGCGCAGGACCGGCTGATCGTGGAACGACTTCCAGACGCCGTCGATTTCGACCAGGGGCTTGACGCCGGGCCGGCTCACGTGCCACCCCTGACCGTCAGTGCCCGTCGCCAGAACGCCTTCGTCGACTCGCCGCCGCGTTCGCTGGTCCCCAGTTTCCGTTCCACGACACCCTGGACCACGGTCAGCCCGATCACGAAGACGAGGTACCAGATGCTTACTGCAACCAGAATGGGAATCGTCTGGAACGTCTGGCCGTAGATCACCTGGCCGGAGTAGAGAAGGTCTTCGAGCGCGATCACGCTGACGAGTGAGGTTCCCTTCAGGACGGTGATCATCTCGTTTCCATAAGGAGGCACCATCACCCGCATCGCCTGCGGCAGGATGATCCGTCGCAGCTCGAGGCCGCCGTGCATGCCGAGTGCCCGAGCTGCTTCACGCTGCCCGCGGTCCACCGACGACATCCCCGCCCGGATGATTTCCGCCAGGTACCCGGACTCGTCGAGGATCAGGGCGATGAGGGCAGCGCTCCACGGAGTGATGATGCTGTTCGTATTTGCTTCGAGCAGCGTCGGGCCGCCGAACGGCACCCCGAGGGTGATCGTCGGAAAGAGCGCCGCGAGGTTGAACCAGAAGAGAATCTGGACGAGCAACGGCACGCCGCGAAAGAACCCGAGGTAGAACCGGCTGACCGAGGAGAGGACCAGGTTGCTCGACTGCCGCATCAAGGCGAGCACCAGCCCGAGCACCGTCGCCCCGATCATCGTCAGGGCGGTGAGGATCAGGGTGGTGCGAAGCCCGTCGAGGATCCGGGAATCGAACAGGTACTGGCCGACCACCGACCATTCGAAGTTCGGGTTCCGCGCAACCGCCTGGAGCAGGCAGACCCCGAGGAAGCCGACGAGCAGGGCGGCAAGCAGTCGCCCTCGGTGCCTGAGCGGCACCACAGGGGGCGCCTCCGCCGAACCGGAGACCGCCTCCTGCACCGGGTTCTGGTGTGCCGTGGCCACGTGAGCCGGTCAGCTTTCGGGATTGAACTTGGCCTTGGTCAGCGCTGCTTCGGGCGATCCCCATTTGGAGAAGATCTTCTCCAGTTCTCCGGAGTCCATCGTCGCCTGGGTGGCTTTCGCCACTTCGTCGAGTATCTCGCTGCCCTTCGGCAGGGTGGCGCCGATCAGGCCGGATTCGTAGACGATCTCGGTCAGTTCGAACTCGTCCGGCTGCTCTTTCGCCAGCAGGCCGACCAGCGCCGAGTCCGACGCCATCGCATCGACCTGGCCGCTTCGCAGCGCCAGGGCGCTCGCGTTGTCGTCGCCGAACAGCTGGACCGAGACGCTGTCGCCACCGGGGCATTTCTGTTCTTCGAGGATGATCTGGTTGACCGAGCCCCGGTCGACGCCGACGGTGGCGCCGCAGAGGTCCGCCAGCGTCGTGTACTTGGAGGCGTTGCCGGTCGCCGCCAGAACCCTCGAAGCGCCTTCCGCGTAATCGACGAAATCGATCTGTTCCTCCCGTTCGGGGTTGTCGGTCGCGGTGGCCAGGACGATGTCGTAACGGTTCGCTTCCAACCCGGGGATCATTCCGTCGATCGTCACCGGCTTGATCTCGGCCTCCATCCCCAGATGCTCGGCGAGGACTTCACCGAATTCGACGTTGATGCCCGTGTTCTGACCGTTTTCGATGAAGCCCCACGGTTTGAGCGCGAGGTTGACGCCGATGGTCAGAGTGCCGTTGTCTGCGGATTCCGTCGAGCCTGCGGAGCTGCTCGTGGAGTCCGATCCCGATCCACAGCCGACAACAGTTAAGGCGAGCGCAACGAGTGTTGCGACCCCCAATAGCGCCTTTCTCATCTAGCTATTCCTTTCCCACGGTAGGACGCAAGTGCGTCGGCCATCGCTTCTCTTTCCCATTGACCCAGGATTCTGGTATCCAGAAACAGTTTTCTGCCACAATACCACAGGACCTGAGATCGACGACAGCTCAACCCCCGGAGCTAGTTTCTGGTTTACAGAAAAAGTCTTTCTGTATTGTCTGTTCACGGGGCAGTTGGAACGAGAGGCGCCGAGCTCTGGCGCGGAGAGGCTGACGATGGAAAGAACTGATGGTGGGAGCCCCGAACAAGCGCTGCGCGAGCCGGTAATCGACTTCCGCGAGGAGGGTCACACCACGATCGACTGGGTCGCCGATTTCCTCGCCCGGGTCGACGGGCTGCCGGTGATGGCGCAGATTGCCCCGGGTGAGCTCTCATCGCTCCTGCCCGCCTCACCGCCGGCCAGCGCGGAACCGTTCTCCAACGTCCTCCGCGACGTCGACGAGCTGATCGTCCCGGCCTCGACCCACTTTCGCCACAGGCGATTCTTCGGCTACTTTCCGGCGACCGCGACCGAGCCGGGGATCCTCGCCGAGCTCCTCGCCGCGACCCTCAACCAGCCCGCGATCGCCTGGCGCGCCTCGCCGGCGTCGACCGAGCTCGAGCTCCGCACCGTCGACTGGGTGAAGCAGATGCTGGGACTTCCGCAGGGATGGCACGGTCACATCGAGGACACCGCTTCCACCTCCACCCTGGCGGCGCTTGCCGCCGGCCGGGAAACGACCGGGCGCAACGTCGTCGTCGCCTCCGAGCATGCCCACTCCTCGGTCGAAAAAGCGACGCGGATCCTCGGCATGGAATACCGGCAGGTGCCGACCGACGCGAGCTTCTCGATGCGACCGGAGGCACTGGAAGCAGACGACGCCGCTGTCGTCGTGCCGACCGTCGGCACCACTTCGTTCGGCTCGGTCGATCCGATCTACGAGATCGGCCAGCGGGCGAAAGCAGCTGGCGCCTGGCTCCATGTCGACGCCGCGTACGCCGGCTCGGCCTGGATCTGCGAGGAGACCCGTTGGAGCCAGCGCGGCATCGAGCTCGCCGACTCACTCGTCGTCAACGCCCACAAGTGGCTGATGACTCCGATGGACTGCTCGCTGTTGTGGAGCTCGCGGCCGGAGGCGCTGCGGGAAGCGTTCTCGGTGGTCCCCGAGTATTTGAAGACGCCCGAGGACGTGTTCGCGCTCAGCGCCTACGGACCGGCGTTCGGTCGTCGCTTCCGCTCGCTGAAGTTGTGGGCCGTGATCAGGTGCTACGGGCGCCGCGGCCTCGAAGCCCTGATCCGCGGCCACATCCGGCTCGCGCAGCTGTTCGCGGGCTGGGTCCGCGAGGCGCCAGGCTGGGAGCTCTGCTCCGAGCCCCACTTCGGCCTCGTCGTCTTTCGCCGCCATGCGGCCGACGACGAGAACGAACGGCTGCTGGAGCAGGCCAACGCGACCGGCGAGGTCTTTCTCTCCCACACCCGGCTCGACGGCCACTACGTCCTGAGGCTGGCGATCGGCCAGCCCGGGACCAGCGAGTCCGATATCCGCCATGCCTGGGATCTCCTCCAGAAGCTCTGCTGTTCCGCCAATGCCTCGCTCTAGACTCCTCGTCTAATGGGAAACAGAGCCAGCTCGTCGGCCAAATCGGCGCCGCGCTATCCGATCGAGTCCGTTGACAGCGCCCTACGCCTCGTCAAGCTGATCGCCGACGGGCGGGCAACCAGCGTCTCTGCCGCCGCGCGCGAACTCGAAGTCGCGCCCTCGACCGCGCATCGACTGCTGGCCATGCTCGATCACCACGGCCTGATCGAGCAAGGGGCCGGCTCGCGGGACTACGCGATCGGCCCCTGGCTGGTCGACCTGGCGCTAGGCACGCTTCGCGAGCTCGACATCCGCCCGGTGGCACGACCGTATCTCGAGGCGCTGGTGGCGGAGGTCGGGGAGACCGCCCACGTGACGCAGCTCCACGGTGTGGAATCGGTCTTCCTGGACTGCGTCGAGTGCGGTGCAACGGTGCGGGCGACCGATCGAACCGGTCAGCGGATGCCGGCGCATGTAAGCGCCAGCGGACGTGCTCAGCTGGCTCAGCTGAAAAAGGAGCGGATCCTCCAGCTCTATCCCGACGAGCGCCTCGAAAGCGTCACTGATCGCTCGATCCACTCCCGAGAAAAGCTGCTGCGCGAGCTGGGGCGAATCCGAAAATCCGGCTATGCGATCAACCGCGGTGAAACCGAGCCCGACGTCCACGCCGTCGCCGCGGCGATCGTCGACTCGGGGGGAACCCCGCATGGCGCCATCACGGTTGCCGGACCAGCCGGACGAATGGGTCAGGCTCGCATGAGCGAGATCGCCGATGCCGTGATGGCGACCGTGGCCGACATCGGCGACGCTGTTCGAGTGGCCAGCGACTGACCCATCACCGCGGTCAGGCCCGGCTCCGACTTGCCGATCAGCCAGACCCTCAGCCATCGCCGTGCGGTGGCGGCAGCGACCGTCGCTCTTTGCGAGTGGCGGCGGTCTCATGCTGCGTCCAGGCCCTGCGAGCCCGAGGCTGGTGCGGCGCTTTGCCGAGAGCCCTCAGTCAAAGTGGCCGAGTGACTCTCCTCGCTTCTGATCCGACTCAGAAGAGTCGGGGGAGCTTTCCCCCAGCTCCGACCGCTTATCTCGCCTGCGAAAAGACCACGGCGCCGCCAAGGGCAGCCGCGCTGGGAACGAAGAAGCGTCCGCTGTCGCCGCCGGCCTCGACCAGCGGGAACTCGCCCTGTTCGATCAACCGCCGGGTATGGCCGAGCTCGCTCACAGCCACGTCGACCGCGACGAACGCCGGCAGCGCCGGCGCCCCCTGGCCCGCGATAACGAATTCGGCAGGCTGCTCCGAAGCTCGCCCACAAAAACGGCCAAGCGGGCGACACGTCGATCGTCGTGCTCGACACGAACGAGCCCTCTCTCGCCACTCGGGCCTCCGGGCACAAAGTCGGCTGACTCCTTCGACCGCCACTCCGATTCCAGGAGTGGCGGAATCCGACCGTAATCCCCCGGAATCCAATGCCGATCCGCTGTAAACTTGCCCTTGTTCCGGCGGTCGTGCAGTCTCTTAACCCCTGCAAATCGCCACTTACGGGGCTATAGCTCAGCTGGCAGAGCGCCTGGATCGCACCCAGGAGGTCGGCGGTTCGAATCCGCCTAGCTCCATCGCTGGAAGTGGCTGCACGTCGCCAACTTCGGTTTCTGCGGCCGTTTCCAACCGCCTCCGGAATCCGCTCTGATTTCAGGCACTAGTGCCTGAAATCGCGAGGATGCGAAGGGATTAGCGGCGATTTCAGGGTTATTCCGGCTTGCATTTCGACGACAGCAGCGCTAGAGGCGCGTAAGCTTCAACGCCTTGAGCATCGAGCGCGAGTACGAGATCATCCTGCAGTCGGAGCCCGAAGGTGGCTTCAGCGTCTTCGTGCCCGAGCTGCCCAGCGTCGCCACCCAGGGCGAGACGATCGAGGAAGCGACCGAGATGGCAAAAGGAGGCCATCGAGGCCTATCTCGAGGTGATGCACGAAGACGACCTTCCGATACCGACCGTCCACCGCCGCAGCGTCGCCATCTACGCGGCGTGAGCCCCAAACTTCCGTCGGTTAGCGGCAAGCAAGTCATCGCCGTCCTCGAAAAGGAGGGGTGGTACGTCAAGCGGGTTCGCGGTAGCCATCCTCCGAGCGGCGGGGATAGACCGAGACAAGTTCGCCCAGCTAGTCCGATAGCCGATGTAGCGCTGGGCTGCAATCGAGGGAAGAATGGACGGTCGCGATCCTCGGCCCCCTTTGCTGACCATCTGCAGAGCGCGAGAGTAGGGGTTGGACAGCTAGACGCCTCGCGCGCTTGGCTAGCGACCTTCGCTTTCGGTCGTCTTGAAGAGCATCTGCCTTAGCGAGACGAAGTCCTGGAGACCGATCCGGTGCTTGCGCTCATCCTGAAAGGCCTTGGCTCCTTTGGTGAAATAGGAGGTGGTGGCGATCGCACCGGCGCTGGCGCCGGTCTCCATGACGGTCCCGTATAGGCCGCGGACGAGCCCCACCTGGACGGGTCGATCAGCCCTGTGGCGCTTGCAGTCCACAACCGTGAGGAACGACCCGAACGGAGCTCGCTGGACCGCGTAGATGTCGACCCCTCCATCCTTCGACGGCCGCGTCAGCTCGACCTCGAAGCCACTCCTGGAGTACAGCTCCGCGACGAACTCCTCGAATTTCCTCGGCGAGAGCTGGTGCATCAATTCAGGTCGTGCCGCGAGCTCGGAGATCAGCGCGTCATCGACCTCGCGAACGCTGAATTCGACCTTGCTCAGGCTTCCGGGGTCGCGCTGAGGCTTGCCGTCCGGGGTCAGGATGGTCTCCAGCGCTCCGCCCTCGCGCGCCCAACTCAGCGCGTCCACATATCCCAGGAGAACAGCAGGGTTTTGCCCTCGACCGAGCGCAGCGATGCTCCTGAAGGAATCTGGAATCTCGGCCGCGCTGAGCAATTGCGCCACCTCGCCTTGACTGAGGCCGTCCAATTGCATCCTGTCGGTGATCGGAGCGAACCGCTCCCACTCGAACCACACCTCCTCCCTCCGCGCGGTCATGAACACCGGCCCGGCGGAAACGGCCTCTAGGAGCCGGCGCGCCGCGGGTAGATCCACCGGGTAGATGGAGTCGATGTCATCAAAGATCAGGACCGACTCCCGTCCCCCATCCCTTTCGAGTTCGGGAGCCAGTTCAAATGGTTCTTCGCCCGGAGGTCCAGCCCCTCGCAATGAGAAGTAACGGCAGCTCTCCCCGAACATCAAGCCCACTTCCTGCATGAGCCGGGTCTTGCCACTCCCCGGCGTCCCCGTAATGAGCCAATGAGATCGAGATCCCCTCCGCACCTCACGCTGCAAGATCTCCAGCTCCTCGCGCCTCCCAACAAAGGGAAACTTCCTCCCCGGATCCCTAGTCCACTCCGTCCGAAACACACGGCGATTCTCGCGCATCCATCAGCCGGCTACGACATGCTCCGATCTAAGTATTAGCTTGAGGCGAAGAACCGTCGAATGGCGCTTCGTACCATGACCCTCGGGTTATGAGGCGGACAAACGGGCATTACGTAGACCGAGTTTCTGAAGCCCTCCCTTGAGCGCCGCCTCCCATCATCCGAGTCGGGCGCTGAGCTCGAGGGCGAGCGGTATGCCGCGGCCGGCGAGGCGCGAGAGCAGGTAGCGGGCCGCCTCAGCCGGAGCTCCGGCCCCGGAGATTAGTTCCGCTTCCTGGGCGTAGACCTTGACCAAAAACTCGGCGGTTGCCTCGTCGAGGTCGCTATCAGTGTGCACGCGGTTGCGCTCGGCGTGGGCGAGCCAGCCCAGCGCCTGCGGGCGGACCGCCGCCGCCGCCGGGGCTTCGAGGAAGTGGGCGAAGTAGCGGGCGAACCAGGTGCCGGTGAGTCTCGGCTTCACCCATTCGCTCCACTGCGGTTCCAGAGCGCTGAGGACCGATTGGCGCTGCTCGGACCAGAGCGAGCGGTGAACCGTGTCGACGCCGGCCACCTTCAGTGCCAGGTCATGTCCTCCCCGACCAGTGCGGGTCCAGTTCTTCTCAGTGAAGTCGAGGATCCGTTTAACCACCGAGACCAGCTTGGTGTTCAGCCGCTCCTCGCGCAGCCCCGCCGACCAGAGTTCGCCGAGATAGGCCTCGACCCAGTAGCTGGCGGGTTCACCGGCTTCGAGGATCGGCTTCCAAATCGCCTCGGCATCGTCGTCTGAGAGATCCAGGGTCAGCCGTGCCAAGAGGTCGAGGGCCTGGTGCTCTTCGGTGTATGGAGTGCCTTCTATCCGGTCGACGCCGTCGGGCACCAGCTTGCCCATCAGGGAGGTGGCAAGGTCGGCGGCGAACTCGGCCCGATAGGGGTCATCGGCGGTGCCGTCGCTTGCCACGAGATGGACACGCGCCGCGACCAGATAACTGAGTGAGAGCGAGTGGAGTACTGGCTGGCGCCGCGCTTGGCGCGCGATCATCACTCCGTCGGGCGTCTCGGCGAGCCAGTCGCGGAGGCGCGGGGGCGGTCCGAGAGTGCCTGCCACGAAGTTGTTCAGGGCTTCCCGGGTCGTCGGCTCGAAGTCGGGCAGCTTGGCGAACAGCTCAGCATTTTCGCTCGCCTCATACTTGATCGCGTGGCCACGGGCGCGGCGCCAGAGCTCGAAACGAGCCCAGTGCAGGGATAAGTGTTCGAGTTCGGCCAGGCCCTGCGCCAGATTGGGATCCCCCGCGGTCGCCCTGAAGGTCCTTTGGACGGTCTCCAGGTGGAGGTGGATGGCGAGGCGCGCGACTCCCGAGCGCAGCTCGGGGTCCTGGGGCGATTCTGCCCAAAGCAGGGGGAGCGCGTCGGCGCAGAACCCGTCCCAGGAATCGCTCGAGAGCTGCTCTGCGGAGTCGAATTCGTGGGTCGCCGGCAGGTCTCCTTCGAAGGGCGCGAGCAGTGCTCGCCGACACCAATCTTCGCGCTCGGGATGCGATCGCAGCCACTCCCTGGCGCAAGCCACGAACAGGGCTGCGACCCCGCACTCGAGGTCGGCTTTGGCGATCACCCCCTGGCTCAGCAAGTGCTGATCTGCGGGTTGCGCGATCGCCTTCTGACTTTCACCCCAGAAGCTCTCGAGCTCCTCGGGCGAGGGTTCGAAGCGTTCATCTATCCACCTCCGGAGCTTTCCTGGCAGGCCGAGCCAGATCTGAGAGCTCGTGATCTCGGTGTTCGTTTCCTTGATCTCGCCCCGCAGCTCGGTCGGAGGCTCGTAGTCGAGGATGAAGCTGCCGTCCTCGTAGCGCTGCAGTTTCCTATTGGCGGGGTCGAGTTGGGCGATCAGGTGTTTCCAGCGCTCTCCGTCCTCCTCGCGCCAGATTTCCCTCGCCCCGGCCAGCTTCTCCGCCGCATCTGGGTCGTGGAACGCATCGCGGATTAGGAATTCAGTCAGTGGTAGCTTGCGGTGTGGCATCTCGCTCCACTTCTGGGCGCGCTCAGTGTGGACTTTGTCGATGAAGCCGAGGAAGGGCAGGAGATTGCCAGCACCGAGGGTGGCGATCCTGTCGGCCATCAGCAACCCGGGACTTGAGATCAAGGGCTGCAGCTGGCCCCACATCAAATTGGATCGATAACGGGCGACCTCAGTCAGCACTCCCCAGATCGCGGCCGAACGTGACGCCATTAGGCGTTTAAGGAGCGGAGCGATGTCCTCTCCTTTGTCGAGCTGCATATAGAAATAGGACTCGGCGGCCATCAGGGCGCAGGCGAGGACCTTCGGCTCGCCGCCAGTTCCACGGTGCCAGGCAAGCAGTTCGGCGTCACCGAGGAGCTGCCGCCGTTGGCCATCGATCAGAACGCCGAATGCGTCGGGGTCGCCGGTGTACTCCGCCTGCTCTCCGGTGTAGGCGTACTGGATCTCGGCCCAGCGCCTGGTGGCTCGCTCGGTGATCGAGACCACGCAGTCAAGACCGACTTCGGGATCCTCGATCAGCAGCCGCAAGAAGGGTCCGCGCTCGGGTACGGCGACGTGCCAGTGGGGGGCCTCGGTGATCGACGGTCCGGGGTCCTCCAAGTCCCAGGAGGGTCCTTCCCCCGGGTTGTCGTCCCAGACCGCCGCCTCGATCAGTTTCGCAGCGCCGCGTGGGTCGGCGCTGATCAGCGGCGATAGGTCGGTTTCCAGCACGGTCTCGCGGACCCGCTCGCGGTCGACCCGGTTCCAGCCTCCGAAGCGGCTCACTTCTCTCTCTCCTCGTCTGAGCGCAGAGCCGAGATGAACATCTCGATCACCGCGGCGGGGTCGACAGAGCCGGCGCTGAGCGCCGCGCTCCAGAGGGACTTCTCCAGCTTGTCTTCGAAGAACGTGCCCGCTTCACTCTGCTCGCGCACGTAGCGTCCGCATTCGAGGGCGATCTCGGCGGCGAGGTCCGATCCCCTGGAGTCCGGGCCCGCGAAACGCAGCCAGGTCTCTACCACTGGTGCGACCTCGGCGTCTGCCAGCTCGAGCGAGACTGCGCGCTCTTCGTGGAGCACTTCGAGGAAAGGGATCCAAATCGGCCAGAGAGGCACCCTGCGCTGAATCGCCCAGTAGGTCTCCATCTCGGGGGCGCCGGCGAAGATCAGGCCGCCCGTAGGGTCGGGGATGCTTGCCGAGAACCGCAGGCGGCGGAGCAGCCGACGCAGGAGGTCGCCCTTGTTGGCAATCAGGGTCGTCCAGAGCGAGCGCACGACCGCAGCTGAGTCGTGGGCGAAGAGGGCGGCGTCGAGAAAGAGTTCGGCGAGCAACCGATGGTCTTCGCGCTCGAGCTGCTCGCGGCGGGCGCTCCATGCCGCGATGCCCTG
>Ga0196962_10000607_pt1 | contig 13671 bp, 16 predicted proteins | sample S3v_20metaG_FD_183186 | JGI IMG/M metagenome (GOLD analysis project Ga0196962, IMG submission 183186) | Soil microbial communities from Anza Borrego desert, Southern California, United States - S3+v_20 | ecosystem: Environmental > Terrestrial > Soil > Desert | place: USA: California | collected... | reverse complement strand
GGGGAGGAGGTAGCTCCCTCGGGGTTGCTGGCCCGGCACGTCTCAGGCGATTGGGGCGACGTCTCGCACGAGGATGCCTACCAGAACGAGTACGGCCTGAGGCACGGGTTAAGGGTGCTCTCGAGTCACCCGCTGCCGAGCGGAACGTGCGTCTGGATAATCACCGAGGCCGACAGGTCGAGCACGACCATCCTGCTGCCGCACGAGTACTAGGAATGGGAGCCTTCCTTGAGCCATGAGGAGCCCGCGGCCGGTCCGCCGGTGAACGGCCCGCAACTATTCACCGCCCGCTACCTAGCCGAGGCCGTCTTGACGGGGGGCGAAGTCGTGCCGGTCAGGGTCTCGATGCACCCGCCCTTGATCTCGCTTCCCTACGAGCTTGGGGAAACGGCCCGGTCGCTGGTGCCGGAGCCGTGGATGGCAGGGAAATGGGCGTGGTTGAGCCCTACCTACTGGGGCTACCTCGACGGCCAGGGCGCTCAGAAGATCGGTAAGGAGCTTGAGGCCATCAGCGAGAGGCACGGAGGCAAACCCCTTGCGCTCCTCGACTACGAAGACCCGACGAAGGGCCACCGCTCGCTTAGGGTCGTGTTCGCCGCGTGGTGGGAGGCGAACGCCGGGCAAGGTGTCCCCGAGCTCCTGGACGACGGCCAGATCCTTCACTACTCCCAGCTCCACAGACGGACCAGGCCGAAGAGCCCGAAGGACCCCCGCGAGGACCGCAGGTGGACCAAAGACGAGGTGCTCGGCTAGCCCATCTCACACGATGACTTCGAGCGGTGGGCGCGCGGGCGATACTGGCAGTTCGCCCGCACGATGCCCCAGAATCCGCACGAATACACCCACCGCGCCTGGGGCCCCGAGGAGACGTTCCTTAGGATCGTTCTGCACCTGCGCGAGCACGGCCGCCAGGAGGTTTACGGCGGCGACCTCTACACCTACTATGTTGCAAACGGCTTCAAGCATTGGACGATGGGCGCAGATCTGATGAGCACGATCTTGATAAACCGAAAGCCCGTCGGCCAAGAGGAGGGTAGCAGGGAGTCGGAGCAATCAGGCGGAGTTCCCCAGCCGGACCTCTTTCGAACCAGATTAAAAGAAGGTAGAACATGACGGAAGGGGCCAGGACTGCGGTGCCGCACACCAAGGCGAGCACGAAGGGACAAGCCGGGGGCGACCACAGCCTGCGCCAGCAAATCCAGGCCCTGCGCGGGTGGGAAGGGGCCAAGGGCTACGAGGTGCCCGTCAGACCGCTCGGCGTAGAACCCTTCGGGTCAGGAAGGAGTCCCGACGATGCCTAGCCCAGGCTGCCACGAAGATAGAGCCGAGAGAATAGCGCTGCTACTCCGCGTCAGCTCCGAGGAGCAGCGCGAACGCGAGACCATCGAGACCCAGCGTGAGTTCCTGCAAGAATACTGTCGCCTCTACGGTCTGGAAGTGGCAGAGATCTACGCTGATGACGGCGTGTCGGGCACCATTCTTCTGCACGAGAGGCCCGAAGGTAGGCGGCTCCTCGGGGATGCCAAGGAGGGCAAGTTCTCTACACCCTCGTCTACCGCCTGGATCGGCTAGGTAGGTCACTCCTGGTCATTGTCGGCGTCCACAATAGGCTACTGGCCTTCGGCGTGTCCCTAAAGAGCGCCACCGAGCCCATAGACACCTCCAACCCCAGCGGCAAGCTCATCTTCCAGATGCTTGCGTCGTTCGCGGAGTGCGAGCGCGAGACCATGCGAGAGAGGACGCGGGCAGGCCTGCACCGGGCGTTCGGGGGCGGCAAACACACGGCTGACTACTCTCGCTCACACGACGCCTGGTCGAGATCGAGGAGGATCGGCCTGAGGCGTTCGGGAAGCGCAAGCAGCTCGTCGGGCTGCGCGTGGAGTCGGTCTCGCTCGGCAAGAGCCAGGAGGACGGCCGGGCCGAGACCCAGATAACCTACCGTTTCGGTCCGCCGCCGGCCTCAGAAGCAGAGTCCGTCGACGACTCGTCTGTGCCTCACTTCAAGAACGGCAGGGAGCCGGACAAACGTGAGCGTGCCAGGGAGGTGCTCCGTCGCGTCGGTGGCGCCCGAACCGCGGCCCTCCCGGCGCAGGTCCTCTCCGAATTCGAGGGCGCGTGCTCGAGAAAGCTCGAGCCCAGGCCGGATTCAGAAGCGCTACGGCGGGAGGTCGAGCGGCTCATGCTCGCCTTCCCTGTCTTGGGGCTCACCGCCCCCGTGGTGCTCGAAGCCCTGCGGGGCGTCGGGGAGCACATGCTCTCCTACTACGAGGCCCAGAGATATGGGCGGTCGCCCGCCTCGGGCAGGTGGCCTGATCCTGAGTGAGGATTTCGGCCCTGAGGCGGTACTCGACGGGGTGTCTTTCATCAACCCGCTTGACCCCGCATTCGACCTTGCTGTCCTGGGTTAGAAGCTCATAGAAGGATCCACCCAGAGGTATGGAACCAGACGGAGAAAGAACGGGGATGACGGGATAACGGACACGATCCCTTATCAGGTGCCGGCGAGCTCGCGATCTTCGTCCACAGGAAGTGATGGTACTTGCGCTGTGGTGCACCTCTGATTCCCGGCAAACCGCACCGAACTGGCGTTACGCGCTGAGCTGTCTACTAAGGGTTCCGAGCGGCTGGAATTGGCTAGAGAGTAGAGAGCCTCAGGGGCACGTTTGCACAATGGCACGGATGCGCTCGCATCAATGCACGACTGCATAAATACGGAGGTCAGGTTTCGCGCCTTACTGACCCAGGCTGAGATTCAGAAGCTGGAAGTTATGCGTGCCTAAGAAATAGTGGGTCGCAATATATCGGTGAGTAGGAGCGATACCCCAGCCCCCCATTCAGTGAGGCTTTCGTGTTTGCGTTAGGGGGTACAAGGCCGCCATTCAGCTAGCAGGCCCTCCGGTTGCGCCCAGATGGCGAGCAGCGCACTCGTAATGAGATGAGGTCAGCGGTTCGAGTCCGCTCTTCGGCTCTATTATTTTCTTCCAATTTGCAGGTAAAACGTGAGGTGTGGAGATCAGGCGGGTCTCGCCATACTGCAACCGTGCTGCAACCCGTTCGGCACAGCGGGCGATCTATAGCACTTGCAGTCTGATTCCCTGCCGGAATCGGCCAGCGGCGAGAAGTGAGTACCCTGGTCGCTAGAGTACCCGCTCGGATGCGAATGGGGTGCCAACCATAATTACAGCGTTTGACACTAAAAGTGAATCTTGCTATGGTAGTGGACCATACAGGTCTATACCGGTATAGACTGGAGGTGGAGATGAGATCCTTTGACCAGGGTGGTGTCCAGAAAAACAGCTCAGTTCCTATTTACTCTCAGGTCGAGCGGATCGTTATGGACATGATAGACAGCGGTAGACTCTCGCCTGGCCAGCGCGCGCCCTCAGAGAGGGAGATCGCTGATACCCTGGGCATCAGCCGCATGACGGCGAGGGCGGCCATGTCCAGCCTCGTCGCCGATGGCTACCTCTACAGCGTGCCGGGGAAGGGCACCTTCGTCTCCAACCCCAAGATGCGACAGGACTTACTGGAGCTAACCAGCTTCACGCAGGACATGCGTAAACGCGGGCTCAAGCCTGGCGCCAAGCTCTTGGAGGCGGGCGTCACCGATGGAGCTCCGGAGAAGATCTACCGGGCTCTAGGACTTTCCGGGGCTGATGGCCTGCTCCGCATCCACAGACTTCGGACCGCCGACGAGGAGCCCATGTGTCTGGAGACGAGCTACCTGCCCAAGGACTACTTTACCTGGCTGCTTGAGGAAGATCTCGAATCGGGGTCCCTGTACAGAGCGCTCGAGAGCCACGGCGTCGAGCTTGTCAGGGCCGAGGAGCACTTGGAAGCGACCTTGGTGCGGGAGACGGAGAGCGAACTTCTCACCGTACCGGTCGGGTACCCGGCGCTTCTCATCGAGCGGACCGCGTACACGGAGGAGGACAAGGCGATCGAGTTCGTGAAATCTCTCTACCGGGGAGACCGCTACCGGTTCAGCGCGAAGCTGTTCAAACGTAGGCCCAGGAGGGGGGGGCTCCCATGAGCGGTGCAGGAAGCTACCTCGGAGCTGTGGGCAGGATGGTCCAGCGCCTCCAATCCGAGCAGATGGGATCGATCCAGGAAGCGGGAAGGTTGGTGGCCGAAGTTCTGCGCGCGGACCGGCTGGTCCACGTGTTCGGCACCGGCCACTCGCACATGCTCGCAGAGGAAGGGCTCTACCGGGCGGGGGGCCTAGCTCCGGTCAACGCGATCCTGGAATCCGGCCTGATGCTGCATGAGGGCGCGGCCGCATCGACGAGGCTGGAGAAGCTTCCGGGGTATTCGTCAATCGTAGCCGACAAATACGGCTTCTTAGAGGGAGACCTCCTGATAGTAGTCTCAAACTCCGGGGTCAACGCCGTGCCTGTGGAGATGGCCATGTTGGCCAAGGAAGCCGGGCTCAAGGTGCTCGCCGTTTGCTCCATGGCATATTCGAAGGCGGCGGAGCTGAAAGCTGGGGTGCCCGCGCGCCTGTACGAGATCGCCGATCTCACCCTGGACAACCTGGGCACGCCGGGGGATGCGGAGGTTGAGGTCGACGAGACCGGCCTGAAGGTGGGGCCTACATCGACTGTAATCGGGGCCGCGTTGCTCAACGCGGTCTTCGTGGAGGCGGCATGCGCGCTCGCGGCCGGGGGGACGGAGCCCCCCGTCTATCGCAGCGGCAACATGCCGGGTGCTACCGATCACAACCGGTGGCTCATCGAGCGTTTTGGGGGGAGGATTCGACACCTGTGAGCGGCGACCGAGACAGCGCTCGGATTGCCTCCGTGGGCGTCGACCTGGGTGGCACGAACATCAGAAGTGCCGTCTTCGACGACGGGATGCAGATCCTGGGCCGATCCGAGAGGCAAACACGGGCACAGGAGGACGCGGATGACGTGATCCGCAGAATGGCGACCTGCGTGCGCGAGGCGCTGGAGCAGGCTTCCGTCGCGGCGGGCGAGGTCGCCGGGGTCGGGGTCGGTGCCGCCGGACTTACGGACTGGAGGACTGGGGTGGTAGTCCTGGCGTCAAACCTGGGGTGGAGGAACGTTCCCGTCAGGGAGCGCCTAGAGCAGGAACTAGATGGGCTGCGCGTCGAGGTGGACAAGGATACCAACGTGGCCGCCTTGGCCGAAGCTCGACTGGGTGCTGGGCGCGAGTTCGAGCACTTCCTCTACGTGACGGCTGGCACCGGTATCGGTGGTGGGCTCATCCTGGACGGCGCTCTTTACCGGGGCGCGACGGGTGGCGCCGGTGACGTCGGACATATTGTGGTGGATCCGGAGGGACCCCGGTGCGGCTGCGGCGACTACGGCTGTGTGGAAGTATTCTCCTCAGGCGCCGGCATGGTCGACCGGGCCAGGGAGACCTTAGCCAAAGGTGGAGACGATGGCGAATCTTCTGCCCTGGACCCGGAGAGTCTTACCACAGAAGACATATTCGAAGCCGCCCGGAGAGGAGATGCGGTGGCTATCCGAATTGTGGAGAGGGCCGGCGCGGCGCTGGGGTTGGCGCTGGCCGACTACGTCAACATAAACAATCCGGAGGCCATAGTCCTGGGCGGGGGAGTAACGCGAGCTGGGGAAACGTACTTAGGTCCCGTCGAACGCGAGTTGAAGCGGCGGGCGCTGGCGGCTCTTGGCGAGATCGTAGAGCTGGTGCCGCCCGGCTTGGGGGACGATGTCGGAGTGACAGGCGCGGCCCTGCTGCTCAGAGAGTCAGCTAGCCAAGAAGAGGGAGGAGCATGAAAGTACTGTACGCGGGAGATTCCGCCATTATGGCGGTGCTAGGTCTAGAAGGAGCCGAGGTCTACCCTCTCGTCGATCAGGTGTGGGACGCCGGAACCCATTTGCAGCAGGCTCTCGAGGAATCCGGGATCGAGGTAACGCGCATGCTCTCGCACGTTGCCTACTCGGATTTTCCCGAGACTGCCGAGAGCCTTGCCGAGTACGATGCGCTGATCCTAAGCGACATCGGCCACGATACCCTGGTGACCTATCCTGGGGAGCGCCGTATGCATGTGCCTATGGGCCCGAACCGGCTGAAGGAGATCGTCCGGTATGTGGCGTCTGGCGGGGGTTTGATCTACTGCGGGGGGTACTTCACCTATCAAGGCCACTACGGAAAGGGGCGGTGGTATGGGACCCCGGTGGCCGAGATCCTGCCCCTTGAGACGTTGCCACTACCCGACGACCGTGTCGAAGCGCCCGAAGGGGCTCCCGTTTTCGATATCGACTCGGGACATCCGGTGACTTCCGGAATAGATTGGAGCGATCCGCCGATCTTTATGGGATACAACCGCACCGGGGGTACCCAGAACGGTGGACGTCTGCTCGGACGCATTGGAGGAGGAGATCCGCTTTTGGCCGTTGGGGAGCATGGATCCGGGCGCGTGCTGGCCACGGTGGCGGATCCCGCGCCTCACTGGGGGAGCGATTTCGTGCGCTGGTCGCACTACGGACGGTTCTGGAATCAGGCGGTCCGCTGGGTTTCGAGAGCGGACAAGGGGGAGAACTACGGATGAAGCTTACCTTCGAGGTTTGGCCAAACATGCCGTGGGGCCGGCTTGAGGCCGCCGGTCCCGCCTGGAACTCTTGGGGGGACAGACCGCTTGTCTGGTGCGCGGAAAGGATAGCCGAGTGCGGATACGACGGCATAGACGTGATCTTCGGAAAGATCCAGGAGATTCCAGAAGACGAGTACCTGGCCTTCGCCGAGGAGTTCCCCGCCAGGCTGCGCGAGCTCGGACTCGAATTCGGCTACATCGGAGCCCACTCGACCTTCGTCTCGCCGCGCCACTTCGACCGCGAGCGCGGGATAGCAGGGTTCAAGAAAGCCGTTGACGCCGCCTCGGACCTCGGGGCGAGCTCGGTCTGCACCCTCCTCGGTGACGGCTACTACGACCCGCCGCTGAACATCCTCCTGAGCCGCAAGGATGCCTGGGCGCAGGCCGTGGGAGCGGTGGGCGAGGTCGCGACCTACGCAGCCGACAAGGGCGTGAACGTGAGCATCGAGTTGTTGCAGGGAAGCATCGTGAACCGAGTTCCGCTCCTGCTGCGGCTCATCGATGAGGTGGACCGGGAGAACGTCCGGGCAACGGTGGACACCGGGACCTTCTACACCACAGTAAAGCCCTTCGTGGGGGTCAAAGAGGCCATCATGGAGCTCGGCGACCTCATAGACATCGTGCACGTGAAGGACGAGATCGGGCTGCCCTCCATCGCGCAGACCAACCACACCTGGATGGGCGGCGGGCTGGTGGACTTCGCTGAGACCCGTGAGGCCCTGGAGGAGATCGGCTTCTCCGGTTACTGTAGCGTCGAGTGGGAGGGGTGGCAGGTCGGGGGGAACATTGGCGTGGGTGAGCCCGCCGGTCTGGGGCTGGCGGACTTCGACCGGGTCGTGGTCGAGGCGAAAGAGTACTTGGAGGAGTTCGGCTACAAATCGATGCGTGACAAGACAGCGCGTACGGGAAAGGAGTGAGAAGATGACTAGAGAAAATCTAGCGAGCGCACGGATGCTCGGCAGGATGAGCCGCCGGGACTTCTTGAGGATCGGGGGGACGAGCCTCGCCGGGGCGTCCCTCCTAGGGCTCGCCGGTTGCGGTGCGGGTGGGGGGACCTCGAGCGGTAAGGTGCCGCTGATCCTTTGGCACCAGGAGCAACCGCCGAACCGCGTCAAGCAGTTTCAGAAGGTCATAGACGCCTTCAACAAGTCCCAGGACAATTTCAAGGTCACGCAACAGGTCCAGAACTACGAGGACGTCTACCAGAAGATAACCTCGGCTATACAGGCGGGCGAACCACCCGACATCCACTTCTCCATACCGGACCTCACCGTGGCGATCATGGAGACCGGAGCGGTACAGCCGGTGGAGGATATCGTTAAGGAGATCGACTCCTCACATCCGTTCTTGCCCGCCGCCTTGCAGCCCTACGAGAACGAGGGGCACACCTGGGCGGTGCCGATCTTCGGCATGATCCAGATGCTCTGGTATCGCAAGGACATGTTCGAGGCCGCCGGCCTCGATCCGGAGAGTCCGCCGCGCAACTGGGACGAACTGCGCCAGTACTCCGAGCAGCTCACCCAGGGCAACGAGCACGGCATAGGCATCACCTCGAGCAAGCACCTCTACACCGACCAAGAGTTCTACACGTTCATGATCACCAACGGCGGCAAGGAAATGTTCGACGAGAGCGGGAACGTCAACTTCGACACACCCAACAACGTTGAGACGCTGGCGTTCTACAAGGAGCTCTCGCAGTTCTCCCCGCCGGGGAGCAACTCCTGGACGTGGGCCGAGCCTCAGGCTGCTCTCAACAACGGCTCACTCGCCATGGCCATCGAGAAGGGCCAGTTCCTGGGACCCTTTGAGGAAGAATCGGGCCGACCCGCCAGCGACCTTGGCGTCGCGCCGGTGCCGTGGCCGCCGGACGGCGAGCGGGGGAGCATCTACTACTCGAACGCCGCCATGACCTATACCCAGGAGGAGGAAAAGCTCGAGGGCGTCAAAGAGTTCATGACGTTCATCCTCGAGCCCAAGAACTACGCGGACATCCTTCTCGCCGAACCGGGCCTGTTCCTGCCCGTGACGGAGGACGGCGACTCCCCGGCCTGGAAAGACTCGGAGGTGCTCGGAAAGTATCCCGAAGCCGTAAACCTCATGGTCGAGCAGTCCAAGTACGGGTATCTCTTCGGCTTCACCGGGGACCAGATTCCCTCGGGGATCGGCCAGATCTCAGCCGAGAACCTGCTCTCTCAGGTCGTGCAGAAGGCAATCGTCGAGGGCGATTCGCCCGAGAGTGCCGTCGCCTGGGGTCAGCAGGAGATGCAGGGCGCTGCGAGTTAGGTAGTTGAGTGAGCGTTCTCTGGCCTGCAAGCGGCCGGAGGGCAGTTTGGAGGACAGCACCTTGAAAGCCAAGCAGACGTCCGTCCGAGGTTTCCTGCGGGACGTCAGAACGGGTAGCGCGCCGTTCGGCTATCTGCTCATCGGGCCGCTCGTGCTCTGGCTCGTGTTAACCATAGTCGTGCCCCTCGTCTACGCGTTCTACGTGAGCTTCACCGATGCCGGGATCATCGGTACGGGGGCCGAGTTTATAGGCCTCGAGAACTACACCCTGATGCTGGGGGATGGCGAGTTTCGATCGGCCTTTGGCCGGAGCATCATCTGGGCGATAGGTGGGGCCGTGGTGCAGACCATCCTGGCCTTCGCGACGGCCCTCGCGCTGAACCAGGCCTTCCGGGGGCGACGCTTCGCACGGACCTGGATCATCCTCTCGTGGATCATTCCGACGATCGTTGTCGCCATCCTATGGCGCTGGATGCTCAATGCCAGCTACGGGATAGTAAATTTCCTGGTAACGACTCTCGGCATCTCGGATGCCCCCATTGACTTTCTGGGGTCGGTGAAGTGGGCCCTACCCACGGTGATAATGATCAACGCTTGGCGGTGGTTCCCGTTCCTCGCCCTGCTCATACTAGCGGGCCTACAGAGCATCCCCGGCGAGCTGTACGAGGCGGCCAGGGTCGACGGGGCTAACGCCACCCAGCGCTTCTTCGCGATCACCATGCCCCAGCTGCAGCCGGTACTCTACGTGGTGGGCCTCATAGGTACGCTGTGGGCGGTCAACATATTCGACGTCATCTGGCTGCTGACCCAGGGAGGACCTTCTGGCGCCACGCAGACGCTGCCGGTCTTGATCTACGACAGGGCCTTCAACGGCTTTGCCCTGGGTGAGGCCAGCGCGATCTCCGTCCTGCTGTGCATATTCCTCCTGATCTTCTCGGTTCTCTATATCAGGTTCGTGCCTGCTGGCGAGTCAGACACGGAGGTGTTCTAGCATGGGTTATGCCGTTCGGCAGGGCTTTCGGTACGTTCTGGTAGCGGTGGTCCTGGGCATCGTGGTCGTGCCCTTCCTGTGGATCTTTCTCGCGTCGTTCCGTCCGAACAGCGACCTGATCACGCGAACCCCGAGCTTCGACCTCGGCAACCTCACCCTGGCCAACTACCAGAACCTGCAGCAGGCGGCTCAGTACTTTACGTACCTTACGAACAGCGCGATAGTCGCGGTCACCAGCACGATCGTGTCCATAACTCTGGCGATGCTCGCCGCCTACAGCGTCTACCGCACCAGATACCCTGGCCGTCGGCCCTTGTATCTGGCGCTAATCATTACCTACGTCTTTCCGGGCGTGGTGCTGCTCATCCCGCTCTACCAGCTCATGGGCATGGTGGGGCTCATCGATAGCCTCGCGAGCCTGGTAATCGTCAACGTCACCTTCACCGCACCCTTCAGCGTCTGGCTCATGCGCGGCTTCTTCGGGGCGATACCGGCGGGCATCGAAGAGGCGGCGGCTATCGACGGCGCCGGGAGGATGCGCATCCTCTTCTTCATAGTCTTGCCACTCACCGCGCCGGGAATCGCGGCGGCCGCTATCTTTTCCTTCGTGTGGTCCTGGACGGAATACATGTTCGCCTCGGCATTCATTGTCAACGAAGGGAAGAAGACCTTGCCAGTGGGTTTAGGGGCTTTTATTCAGCAGTACAACATCGATTGGGGCATCCTCACCGCGGCAGCCGTGGCCACTGCCGTACCAGTCATCGTGATCTTCGCCTTCATCGGTCGGTACTTCGTCGAGGGTCTTACCGCTGGCGCAGAGAAGTAGCGGTGGGTGCGGAGAGAAGGAGTATCGTGACCACCGTAGAGGCGATCCTGGCCTGCCACAGCTGCTCCTGGCGTGGGGAGATCTCCAACCTCTACTCTTGCCCGGTGTGCGGCTCTTCCCTGCTCGTCGCCTACGCGGGAACCTACGAGCTGCCGAACGGCATGGTCGACGAGGGGATATGGCGCTACCGGCGCTTCCTCCCGGTATCCGCGAACTCGGAACCCGTAACGCTCGGCGAGGGAGCCACTCCTACGCTCCAGGCTCGACGGTTGGATCCCTCTGGTGGGCTGCTGCTGAAGAACGAGACCGTGAACCCGACGGGTTCCTTCAAGGATCGTCCGGTGGCTGTCGCCGCGACCGTTGCTCGAGAGCTGGGTCTCTCCGGCTTGGTCTGCGCCTCCACGGGCAACACGGGCGTAGCGGTGGCAGCCTACGCAGCCCGGGCCGGGCTCCCGGCGGCCTGCGTGGTGCCTGAAGCCACCCCAGCGGCCAAGACGGCGCAGATCGGGGCAGTAGGCGCGCGAATCGTCCGCGTGCGGGGCAACTACAGCGACGCGTACGCACTGGCACGGGCAGCGGAGAGCTACGGCTGGGCCAACCTGACGTCTACTTACATCAACCCCTACATGCTCGAAGGCGACAAGACCGTTGCGTACGAGATCTTTGAGCAACTAGGAGAACGGATCCCAGATTGGGTGATAGTGCCTGTCGGAGCTGGCCCGCTCCTCGCGGCCATCCACAAGGGATTCGAGGAGTTAGGAGTGTCCGGCCCGCGGATGGTGGCGGCCCAGGCGGCGTCATGCTCGCCCGTGGTGAGTGCCTTCGAGTCCGGGGCGAAAGAGGTCAGCGAGTGGGAGCATTCCGTCGAGACCGCGGCGTCTTCGATCGCGGACCCGTTGAGAGGTTATCCGGATGACGGAACGCGGACGCTCTCAGTGGTGCGCCAAAGTGGTGGAACGGCCATCGCCGTTTCCGAGGGGGAAACCCGCGAGGCAACGATCGATCTCGCCAGGTCGGAGGGCCTGCTCGTGGAGCCGGGAGCCGCCGTAGCGGTAGCCGCCTACCGAAAGCTTGCCGCTCAGGCGGTCATAAGCAGGGGGGAGCGAGCGGTGGTCGTCCTCACAGGGCACGGTTTGAAGGATCCTGACGCGCTGCGGTCCGCAGCCGGGAGCGAAGCCGAAACGGGGGTCGTTGAGGCCGGCGACGTCGAAGCGCTCGGATCGGCGCTGGAGGTATACAAATGAAGGAGGTCAAGGTTGGCGTGGTCGGCCTGGGCAGGTTCGGCCGGCTTCATACACGAAGCCTCTCGGAGCTGCCGGGGTGCCGGGTGAGTGCCCTGTGCGAAATCGACAGGCCTACCCTCGAGGGTTGCGGCAAGGAGTTCGGCGTCGAGGGCCTCTATACAGACCTAGAGGCCATGCTGGACTCGGAGGATTTGGACGCCGTGGATATCGTGACCGACGAGTCTTCGCACGGCAGGCAGGTGATGTCGTGCCTAGAGCACGGAAGGGCGGTGTTCGTGGAGAAGCCGCTCGCCACGGACAGCATTGAAGCCGAAGCGGTGGCACGAATGTCCCGTGATACCGGCCTACCCGTGGTGGTTGGAAACATCTCGCGCTTCGACGCCCGCTACGCCACCCTGCACCGCGAGCTCGAAGCCGAGAAATTCGGGCGCGTGGCACTTATCCAGGCCAAGCGCAGCTTCTCTCGAACCTGGTTCGCCGGCTTCGGAAGCCGGGTGCATCCCGTTTTCGAATCTATGATTCATGATCTCGACCTCGCTCTGTGGTATCTGCCCTCCCCCGTACGAAGGGTCTACGCGCAGACAGGCTCGACTGGCGACGGGGACGGCGTGCCGAACACGCTGGTCGCCACCCTCACCGCGGAGGATGGCGCGCTCGCCGTCCTCCAGAGTGCTTGGCTCGTTCCGGATGCGGCGCCCATAACCCTTGCCGGTCTACCCGCGGGTCCACTGGACCTGTGGGGTACCATAGACGCGCAGCTAGAGGTGGTCGGCACCTCGCAGGTGGGGAAGGTGGACCTGATGGCTGACGGGTTGCACCTCTGGAACGACTCGGCGGTTCGAGCGCCGGACACTGGGCTCTGGCCCGAGGTGCACGGACGCGTCTCAGGGGCGCTACGCGAGGAACTCTCCCATTTCCTCGACTGCGTGCGCGCAAGGAGGCCGTCCTCGCTGGCGCCGCCCGAGGTCGGGGCCGCTGCGGTCCGCCTCGCTGAGGCCATAGTCCGCTCGTCCCGGGAGGGTAGGGTTGTTTTGTTGCCGGAGGAGGGAGCGCTATGAGCGGGGTGCGCTTGACGGAGCGGGTCTCGGTCGTCGGCGGCGGCGCTACCGGGCTAGGCATCTCGCACACCCTTGATCCCAACGTGTACCTCCTCTCCGGAGGCGAAGAGCTGGCTCTCGTGGACGCAGGGGCCGGTCCGGGCGAGACCAGGATACTGGAGAACGTGCGGTCACTGGGGTACGACCCCGAGCGGATCGGGCACATCTTCCTTACGCACGCCCACGCCGACCACGCCGGAGGCGCAGCCTCTCTTGCCGAGCAACTGGGGGCGCAGGTCTATCTTTCGGAGCTGGAGCGAGAGGCTCTGGAGAACGCCGACGAGGAGGCCCTCGGGCTCTCGATCGCCCGACGGAACGGTTTCTATCCCGATGACTACCGGCTCGATCCCTGCAAGGTGGACGTGCCGCTCGGGGGAAACGAGAAGCTAAGGTGCGGGGATCTGGATCTGGCGGTGACGCCGACGCCGGGTCACAGCGCCGGCTCCGTTTGCTTTCTCGTGAGGATCGAGGAGGGATTAGCCTTGTTTGCCGGAGACACGGTTTTCGCCGGAGGGCAGATCAGCCTAATCGTGGCCCCCGGTTCGGACCTCCTCGCCCTGCAGGAGTCGGTAACCAGTCTCGGAGGATTGGGTGTGGCGAGCCTGCTTCCTGGTCACGGCATCTTCCCCTTGGAGGGAGGCAGGAGCACA
>Ga0196962_10000605_pt1 | contig 13707 bp, 12 predicted proteins | sample S3v_20metaG_FD_183186 | JGI IMG/M metagenome (GOLD analysis project Ga0196962, IMG submission 183186) | Soil microbial communities from Anza Borrego desert, Southern California, United States - S3+v_20 | ecosystem: Environmental > Terrestrial > Soil > Desert | place: USA: California | collected... | reverse complement strand
CGCCGGGGCGTCCGGCGGGTCGGAGGCGACGAGCCGCAGCTCGCGCCCGCCCGACTCCAGCCGGAACAGCTGGCAGAGGCCGCCGCCGAGCGTCGTGCGCCCGCCGGCCGTCGCCGCGGCCGCGATCGCGTCCACCTCGGTCGCCGCCGCCAGCGCCTCCGAGGCCGAGGTCAGCGTCGTGAGCTGGTGGACGCGGGCGCTCGCCTCGGCGTACAGCCGCGCGTGCTCGACCGCCCCGCCGAGCAACGCGGCCGTGTGGCCGAGGAAGGCGAGGATCTCCTCGTCGAACTCGTGCGGCGCGACGGTGTGCAGGACGATCACCCCCACGACCTCGCCGCTGCGGGCGGGCACGGGCACCGCGGCCATCGACTGGAAGCGCTCCTCCTCGAGCTCGGGGAAGTAGCGGTGGCGCGGGTCCTCGAGCGCGCGGTCGCGGATGAACGCCGGCTCGTCGCGCTCCGCCACCCATCCCGCGACGCCCTCGCCGACGTCCATGGCGATCCGGCCGGCGAGATGGGCGTGCACGGGCGAGGCCGCGCGCAGCACCAGCCGGTCCGCATCGCGGAGATAGACGAGCGCCGCGTAGCAGCCGGTCGCCTCCGTCGCGATGTCGACCACGCGCGCGAGCTGCTGGTCGATGTCCAGCGGCGACGAGACGGTCTCGATGACCGCCCGCAGGGTCGCGCGATCCTCGGCGGCTATGTGCACATCGCACACTCTAGGGGCGGGAGGAGAAGACATCCGGTCCATTGCCCCGCACGGCGGCCCGCGGCTATGACTGCTTCATGGCCATCGAGACGTCTCCCGGCGCGGAGGAGATCCGCAAGGAGCTCGACGAGCGCGGCGTCGAGTTCCTGTTCGCGCAGTTCGTCGACATGCACGGCAAGCCGAACGCGAAGCTCGTGCCCGTGCAGCATCTGGACGACCTGCTCGCCGACGGAGCCGGGTTCGCCGGCTTCGCCGCCGGGGACATCGGGCAGGGCCCGCACGATCCGGACATCGCCGCGATGCCGGACCCGCGCTCGCTCACGCACCTGCCGTGGCGGCCCGAGGTCGCGCGCTTCGCGTGCGACGTGACCGTCGAGGGCGAGCCGTGGCCGTACTGCCCGCGCACCATCCTGCGCAACCAGCTCACGCGCGCCGCCGAGCTCGGCTACTCGTTCAAGATGGGCTGCGAGCTCGAGTACTTCCTGGTGCGGCGCCTGGAGGACGGCTCGATCGAGCTCGCCGACCCGCTCGACAACCTCGACCAGCCCTGTTACGACATGCGCGCGCTCACGCGCTCGCTCGGCTTCGTCACCGAGGTCGCGCGCCACGTCAACGCGCTCGGCTGGGACATCTACGCGACCGACCACGAGGACGCGAACGGCCAGTTCGAGCAGAACTTCCAGTTCGACGACGCGCTCGTCTCGTGCGACCGGGCGGTGTTCTTCCGCTACATGGTCGAGTCGCTGGCCCAGGACCGCGGGCTCATCGCCACGTTCATGCCGAAGCCGTTCGGGCACCTCACGGGCAACGGGTGCCACATGCACATGAGCCTGTGGGACGGCGACCGCCCGCTGTTCCAGGCCGACCCGTCGGAAGACCCGCGCGGGCTCGGGCTCACCAAGGAGGCGTACCACTTCATCGGCGGGCTGATGGCCCACGCCAAGGCGTACATCGCCGTGACGGCCCCGACGGTGAACTCCTACAAGCGGCTGAAGATCGGCGACCCGCGCTCCGGCGCGACGTGGGCGCCCGTCTACGTGTCCTACGGCTACAACAACCGCACGCAGATGCTGCGCGTGCCCGGCCCGGGGCGCGTCGAGGACCGCACCGTCGACGGCTCCTGCAACCCGTACCTGGCCGCCACCGTGCTGCTCGCCGCGGGCCTCGACGGGATCGAGCGCGAGCTCGACCCGGGCGACCCGAACTCGCTCAACCTCTACGAGACGAGCGCCGCGCAGCGGCAGGAGCTCGGCATCGACACGCTGCCGGAGAACCTCCTCGACGCGACGCGCGAGCTCGAGCGCGACGACGTCATCCGCAAGGCCCTGGGCTCCACGCCGAAGGGCGACTACGTGGACTACTTCGTGGAGTGCAAGCGCCGAGAGGTGCAGGCCGCGCACGAGCAGATCACGCAGTGGGAGCTCGACCGCTACCTCCAGCTCTTCTAGCGGCATGTGCGGGATCGTCGGGCTGTTCGCCAAGTCGGCCGACGTCGAGGAGCGCCTCGGCGCGCACCTCGGCGCGATGCTGGCGCAGATGGCCGACCGCGGTCCGGACTCCGCCGGGCTCGCGGTGTACCGCGACCCGGCGCCGCCGGGCGCGACGAAGCTGTCGCTGTTCTCGGAGGACCCGGCGGAGGACTGGGAGGCGGTCGCCGGCGCGCTCGAGGCGCATCCGGACGTCGCCGTGGTCGCCTCCCACGCGGTCGTGCTCCTCGACGCGGACGCCGAGACCGCGCAGCGCCGCGTGCGCGAGCGCCGGCCGGACCTGCGGGTCATGAGCGCGGGCGAGCGGATCGAGATCTTCAAGGAGATGGGCAATCCGCGCGACTTCGTCGAGCGCTTCGCCCTCGACGCCATGCACGGCTCGCACGGCCTCGGCCACACCCGGATGGCGACGGAGAGCCGCGTCACGACGCAGGCGTCGCACCCGTTCTCCACCGGGCTCGACCTCTGCCTCGTCCACAACGGCTCCCTCTCCAACCACAACCGGCTGCGGGCCGAGCTGCGCCGCGAGGGGATCGAGTTCCAGACGGACAACGACACGGAGGTCGCCGCCGGCTACCTCACGTGGCGCCTGCGCGAGGGCGCGTCGCTGGACGAGGCGCTGCGCGGCTGCCTGGACGACCTCGACGGCTTCTACACGTTCCTCTGCGGCACGGCGGACGGCTTCGCGGTCCTGCGCGACCCCATCGCCTGCAAGCCGGCCGTGCTCGCCGAGACCGACGACTGGGTCGCGATGGCCTCCGAGTACCGCGCGATCGCCGTGCTCCCCGGCGCCGAGGACGCGCAGGTCTGGGAGCCCGAGCCGGCGCGCGTGTACGCGTGGGAGCGGGCGAAGGTCTGATGCCGGTCGCCGAACCCGGGCTCGGGGTCGAGACGGTCGACCTCGCCACGACGCCGCTGCGCGAGCTCAACGCGCGCCTGCACGCGCCGGACCTCGCGCCGCGCTGGCGGATCGTCAACCCGCACGGCGCGCACGCCGTGGCCGTGGGGATCGACGCCGAGGTCGAGGTCGACGTCGACGGCCACGTCGGCTACTACTGCGCCGGCATGAACAAGCGCGCGACCGTGCGCGTGCACGGCAACGCGGGCGTCGGGTTGGCGGAGAACATCATGTCCGGCGCCGTCTGCGTCGACGGCTACGCCGGCCAGTCGTGCGCCGCGACGGGCCGCGGCGGGCTGGTCGTCGTGCACGGCGACGCCTCCGCGCGCTGCGGGATCTCGATGAAGGGCGTCGACATCGTCGTGCGCGGCTCCGTCGGGCACATGAGCGCGTTCATGGCGCAGAAGGGCCGGCTCGTGGTCTGCGGCGACGCGGGCGAGGCGCTCGGCGACTCGATCTACGAGGCGCGGCTGTACGTGCGCGGCGAGGTGACGTCGCTCGGCGCGGACTGCGTGGAGAAGGAGCTGCGCGACGAGCACGTCGCCGAGCTGCGCGACCTGCTCGCCGCCGCCGGGGTCGCCGGCGTGCAGCCCGGCGAGTTCCGCCGCTACGGCTCTGCGCGGCGGCTCTACACCTTCGACGTCGACCACGCCGGGGAGTACTGATGACGAGTCCGGGCCCCGGCGCGCTGCGCGAGTCGGCGACGTTCCCGCGCGAGGTCATCGCCGAGATCCAGCGCGCCGCGCGCGAGGGGATCTACGACATCCGCGGCTGGGGCGCCAAGCGCCGGCTGCCGCACTTCGACGACCTCCTCTTCCTCGGCGCCTCGGTGTCGCGGTATCCGCTCGAGGGCTACCGCGAGCGCTGCGACACCGACGTCGTGCTGGGCGACCGCAACGCGACGCGGCCGCTGCACCTCAAGATCCCCATCACCATCGCGGGCATGAGCTTCGGCGCGCTGTCCGGGCCGGCGAAAGAGGCGCTCGGCCGCGGCGCGACGGCCATGGGCACCGCGACGACCACCGGCGACGGCGGGATGACCGAGGAGGAGCGCGGGCACTCCGAGACGCTCGTCTACCAGCTCCTCCCGTCCCGCTACGGGATGAACCCCGACGACCTGCGCCGCGCCGACGCCATCGAGATCGTGATCGGCCAGGGGGCGAAGCCGGGCGGCGGCGGCATGCTGCTCGGGCAGAAGATCTCCGACCGCGTCGCGGCGATGCGCGACCTGCCGATGGGCATCGATCAGCGGTCGGCCTGCCGGCATCCCGACTGGACGGGACCGGACGACCTCGAGATCAAGATCCACGAGCTGCGCGAGATCACCGACTGGGAGAAGCCGATCTTCGTCAAGGTCGGCGCGTCCCGGCCGTACTACGACGTCGCGCTCGCGGTCAAGGCGGGCGCCGACGTGATCGTGCTCGACGGCATGCAGGGCGGCACCGCGGCCACGCAGGAGGTCTTCATCGAGCACGTCGGGATCCCGATCCTGGCGGCGATCCCGCAGGCCGTCGAGTCGCTGCAGGAGCTCGGCATGCACCGCCGGGTCCAGCTCGTGGTGTCGGGCGGGATCCGCACCGGCGCCGACGTCGCGAAGGCGCTGGCGCTCGGGGCGGACGCGGTCTCGATCGGCGTCGCCGCGATGATCGCCCTGGGCGACAACGCGCCCGAGCTGGCCGACGAGTACGCGGAGCTCGGGACGGCGCCGGGGTTCTACGACGACTGGCAGGCGGGACTCGATCCGGCGGGCATCTCCACGCAGGACGACGACCTCGCCGCGCGCTTCGACCCGGAGCTCGGCGGCCGCCGGCTCGCGAACTACCTGCGCACGCTGACGCTGGAGACCCAGACGCTGGCGCGCGCCTGCGGCAAGTCGCACGTCCACAACCTCGAGCCGGAGGACCTGGTGGCCCTCACGGTCGAGGCGGCGGCGATGGCGCGGGTGCCGCTCGCCGGCACGAGCTGGATCCCGGGCCTCGACGGCGCGCGCTGACGCCGGGTCTGGCAGAGTCGCGGCCGTGTTCGACCGGGTCACCGTCCGCACGGCCGACCGTGCCCTCTCCGAGCGCTTCTACGGCATCCTCCTGCGCACGCTCGGCGTCGAGGAGACGCGCACGGACGCGCGCGACGCCCGCTGGCGCGACTTCGTGATCCGCCAGGCCGACGACGGCGCGCCGCCGACGCGCGGGCTCCACGTCGGCTTCGTCGCCCCGGCGCGGGCGCGCGTGGACGAGTTCTGGCGGGTCGGGACGGGCGAGGGGTTCGAGGACGACGGCCGGCCCGGCGCGCGGCCGGAGTACGGCCCCGACTACTACGGCGCGTTCCTCCGCGACCCGGACGGCAACAGCGCCGAGGCCGTGCACCACGGCGACCTCCGTCAGGACGGCGTGATCGACCACCTGTGGATCCGCGTCGCCGACGTCGCCCGCGCGAAGGCCTTCTACGAGGCGATCGGGCCGCACGCCGGCTTCGCGCTCGCGAGCGAGGAGGAGGGCCGCGCGCAGTTCAAGCGGGACACCGGGTCGTTCTCCGTGGTCGACGGGACGCCGACGGAGAACCTCCACATGGCCTTCGCCGTCGCGGGGCACGCGAGCGTCGAGGCGTTCCACGCGGCGGTCGCGGAGGCGGGCCACCGTTCGGTCGAGGAGCCGGCCGAGCGCTGGAGCGACGACGGGCGCGCCTACGCCGCCGCGGCCCTCGACCCCGACGGCAACCGCGTCGAGGTCGTGCACCACGGCGGCTGATCGCGCTGCCCGGATGCGCGGTCAACCATCCGCGCGCATGAGAGGATCGGGCTGAACGACGTCCAGGAGGAGGGAGCTACATGGCCGACGCGATTCCCAAGGGCTACCGCACCGTCACGCCGTATCTCTCCGTCGATGACGCCCGCGCGGCGATCGACTTCTACGCGCGCGCGTTCGGCGCCGAGGAGTTCGAGAAGATGGAGGCGCCGAACGGCGCGATCGCGCACGCCTCCGTGAAGATCGGCGACTCGCTCGTGATGCTCTCGGATCCGTTCCCGATGTCCAATGCCAAGCCGCCGAAGGAGATCGGCGGGACGAGCGTCGTCATCTTCCTCTACGTCGAGGACGTCGACGCCGCGTTCCAGCGGGCCGTCGACGCGGGCGCCACGGCGACGGTGCCACCCGAGGACATGTTCTGGGGCGATCGCTTCGCCCAGGTGGGCGACCCGTTCGGGCACTACTGGCAGATCGCCACCCACGTCGAGGACGTGTCCGAGGAGGAGATCGCGGAGCGGGCCAAGCAGGCGATGTCCGAGATGGGCATGGGCTGACGCTGCCCATGCTGGGGTGAGGCGGCCGCCGTGATGCGACCGGCGGGAGGTTCGTCGTGACGCGTTCTGCGGCCGGGCGGCTGTTGTCGGTCAACGTCGGCCTGCCGCGGGACGTGACGTGGGACGGACGGACCGTGCACACCGGCATCTGGAAGGAGCCGGTCGAGGGTCGCCGGATGGTTCGCCGCCTGAACGTCGACGGCGACGGCCAGGGCGACACCGCGGGGCACGGCGGCCCCAATCGCGCCGTGTTCGTCTACCAGATCGAGTCCTACCGCTACTGGGAGCGCGAGCTGGGCCGCGACGACTTCGCCTTCGGGCAGTTCGGCGAGAACTTCACGGTGGAGGGGCTCGCGGACGACGAGGTCTGCGTCGGCGACCGCTACCGGGTCGGCTCGGCGCTGTTCGAGGTCAGCGCGCCGCGCGTCACGTGCTATCGCGTCGGCATCCGGATGCGCGAGCCGCGGATGCCCTCGCTGCTCGTCGCGCACCGCCGGCCCGGGTTCTACTTCCGGGTGCTCGAGGAGGGGGAGGTCCGGGCCGGCGAGTCGATCGAGCGCGTCGAGCGCGGCCCCGAGGCGATGACGGTGGCCGAGGTGGACGGCCTGCTGTACCTGCCGGGCCGTGCGCGGCGCGATCTCGTGCGCGCGCTGCGGATCCCCGCGCTGAGCGAGGGCTGGCAGGGATCGTTCCGGGAGCTGCTCGAGCAGGCGCAGGACGGCGAAACCGCGGCGCCCGCGTGGACGGGGATGCGGCCGATGCGCGTCACGGCGATCGAGCGCGAGAGCGCCACGGTGATCTCGGTGCGGCTCGCGCCGGTCGACGGCGAGCCCGTCGTGCCAGCCCAGCCAGGGCAGTTCCTGACGGTGCGGCTGCGGCCGGACCTCGGGGCCGCGCCGCTGCTGCGCACGTACTCGCTGTCCGGCCTCCCGAGCGCGGAGAGCTACCGGATCAGCGTCAAGCGCGAGCCGCACGGCGCGGCGAGCGGGTACCTGCACGGCCGCCTCGGCGTGGGGGACGTCGTCGAGGCCGGCGCGCCGCGGGGCTCCTTCGTGCTGCGCCCCGGCGATCGTCCGGTCGTCTTGGTCAGCGCGGGCGTCGGGGCGACGCCGGTGCTCGCGATGTTGCACGCGCTCGCCGGCGAGCGGCCGGCGCGGCGGGTGTGGTGGCTGCACGGCGCGCGCAACCGCGCCGAGCACGCCTTCCAGCGCGAGGCGGCCGTCCTGCTCGCGCAGCTGCCCGCCGCGCGCAGCATCGTCTGCTACAGCCGCCCCGGGCCGGACGACGCGGGCTTCGACGTCGCGGGGCGGCTGGGAGCCGACGTGCTCGACGAGGCCGGCGTCCCGGCCGACGCGGACTTCTACCTGTGCGGCCCCGGGCGATTCATGCGCGATCTCGCCGCTGCGCTGACGGCGCGCGGGACGGCCCCCGAGCGGATCAGCACCGAGGTCTTCGGGCCGCTCGACGCGATCACGCCCGGAGTCGCGGACGCGCCCGCGCGTGCCCCGCATGCGCCATCCGGCGCGCCGGGGACCGGCCCGTCGATCTGGTTCAGTCGCAGCAACCTGTCCGTCGCGTGGGACCCGTCCTTCGCCAGCCTGCTCGAGCTCGCCGAGGCGTGCGACGTCCCGGTCCGGTGGGCGTGCCGGACGGGCGTGTGCCACACGTGCGAGTCCGGCCTCGTCAGCGGCGAGGTGCGCTACCGGCCCGACCCGCTGGCGCCGCCCGCGCCCGGCACCGCGTTGATCTGCTGCTCACAGCCTCGGGGCGAGGTCGCCCTCGATCTCTGAGAACGGCTCCGCGCGCTCGGCGCCGGACGGGGATCGGCTGCCGCGCGCCCCCGGACCTAGTGGTCTCAGCCCGGTGGTCGCGAGTCGTATCGACGCCGAGCGAAGTCGCGGACGAGGCCGGCCAGCAGCTCGGCGCGCTCCGGCGACGCGATCCCGCCATGGTCGGCGCCCGGGATCACGGCGAGCTCGGCGCTCGGCAGCGCGCGGTAGAGCGAGACGACGTGTTCGAGCGGCACGAGGTCGTCGCGGTCGCCGACGAGGAGCAAGACCGGCGCCTCGATCGTGCGCAGCTCGGCCACCGTGAGGCCGGCGTACTGCGTCCACATCGGCCACGTCTGGTGCACGAGCGCGCGCCACTGCTCGTCGCCGCCGGGATGGAACGATCTCGCCACGGCGGCGAAGTCACCGAGGTTCGCGTCGAGCCGGGCGAGGTCCGGCGCGCCGGCGACGTCGTCGGCGCCGAGGATCGCCGCGTGCGTCTTCCGCATTCCCGTCGAGTCGAAGTCGGGATGGGCCGCGGCGGCGACCAGCGCGCCCGCGGCGCCGGGATGACGCACACCGAGCTCCAGCGCGACCTGGCCTCCGTCGCTGTAGCCGGCGAGCAGCGGCCGGCGCAGCCCCAGCGCGGCGATCAAGGCCGCGACGTCGTCGGCGAGCTGCGCGTAAGACAGCGTTCCGCCCGGATTCGTCGAGCGGCCATGCCCGCGACTGTCGGGCACGATGACGCGGAAGCCGTCCGTCAAGTGCGGCAGCAGGGGCTCCCACATCGGGCCTGCGATGAGCCCGCCGTGCAGCAGGATCAGCGGCGGACCGTCGCCATGCTCCGTGTAGAAGAGCGCCACGTCGCCGATCTCGACGGCGTAACCCGGCTCGACCGGCTCGGGAGGCACGCTGCCGGACGCTACACGGCAGTGCATGCGCCCGCTACTCGCAAGACCCCGGCAGGCTCGTCGGACCGGCATGCCGGCCGCGCGTCCCGGAGTAGCCTGCCGACCATGGCCATCGAGCACGGCGACACCACGGACCTCTCCGTCGCCCCGGTCGTCGGGCCGGACGACCCGCGGCGCTTCACGGACTCCGGCATCGAGGTCCAGCCGCTGTACACGGCGGCGGACGTGGCGGACGACCTCGAAGCGCGCCTCGGGGAGCCGGGCGAGTACCCGTTCACCCGCGGCGTGCACCGCGAGATGTACCGGCGGCAGCTCTGGACGATGCGCCAGTACGCGGGCTACGCCTCGGCGAAGGAGTCGAACGCCCGCTACAAGTACCTGCTCGCGCACGGCTCGACGGGGCTGTCGATGGCCTTCGACCTGCCGACGCAGCTCGGCCTCGACTCCGACGACCCGCGCTGCCTCGGCGAGGTCGGCCGGACCGGCGTGGCGATCGACACGCTCGAGGACATGCGGACCGCGTTCGACGACATCCCGCTCGACCAGGTCTCCACCTCGATGACCATCAACGCCCCGGCGGCGGTCCTGCTGCTGCTCTACCAGCTCGTCGGCGAGGAGCAGGGCGTGGCGCCGGAGCAGCTGCGCGGCACGGTCCAGAACGACATCCTCAAGGAATACATCGCGCGCGGGAACTACATCTACCCGCCCGGCCCCTCGATGCGGCTGACGACGGACCTGTTCGCGTACTGCGCCGAGCACGTCCCGCGCTGGAACACGGTGTCCATCTCCGGCTACCACTTCCGCGAGAAGGGGTGCTCGGCGGTGCAGGAGGTCGCCTTCACGCTCGCCAACGGCATGGCCTACGTGCAGGCGGCGATCGACGCCGGGCTGGAGGTGGACGCCTTCGCCCCCCGGCTCGCCTTCTTCTTCAACGGCCACAACAACGTCTTCCAGGAGGTGGCGAAGTTCCGCGCGGCCCGCCGCCTCTGGGCGTCGGCCATGAAGGACCGCTTCGGGGCGACGAGCCCGAAGGCGCAGGCGATGCGCTTCCACACCCAGACCGGCGGCGTCACGCTCACCGCGCAGCAGCCGCAGAACAACGTCGTGCGCGTCGCCCTGCAGGCCTTCGCCGCAGTGTGCGGCGGCACGCAGTCGCTCCACACCAACGGCTACGACGAGGCGCTCGCGCTGCCGAGCGAGCGCGCGGCGAAGCTCGCGCTGCGCACGCAGCAGGTGATCGCGCACGAGTCGGGTGCGACGGACACCGTGGACCCGTTCGCCGGCTCCTACTACGTCGAGGCCTTGACGGACGAGATCGAGCGCCGGGCGAGCGCGCTGATCGCCAAGATCGACGAGCTCGGCGGCGCGGTGGAGGCGGTGCAGTTCATCAAGGACGAGATCGAGGAGTCGGCCTTCGGCTACCACGAGCGCTACCGCACCGGGCAGGACGTCGTGGTCGGCGTCAACCGCCACGTCGAGGAGGAGCCGGAGGCGGAGGAGATCCTGCGCGTCGACCCGGCGGCGGAGCGGGCACAGGTCGAGCGGCTGCGGGCCTTCAAGGCACGGCGCGACCAGGACCTCGCCGGGCGGCGGCTGGAGCAGCTGCGCGCGGCGTGCCGCGGCGACGCGAACCTGCTGCCGCCGCTCCGCGCCGCGCTGGCGGACGGCTGCTCCGTCGGCGAGGTGTGCGGCGCGATGCGCGAGGTCTTCGGGGAGTACCAGCCCAGCTCCTGAACCCCGGTTGACCTGCCGCGCCGGTCGGACTAGCGTCGGAAGCCCTCCGCCGGCGGTCCACCGAACGCCCCGCATGGGCGCCCTCGACAAGGAGGGAACGATGCGACGCAGGCACCTCATCTCGACGGTGTCGGTCCTCGTCGCGAGCCGGCGCGGCGACGGCGGCATACGCCGACCACGTCGAGCCCGTCGACCCGGGGACGGTTCCGCTGGGCGTGTTCGCCGCCCACAACAAGGTCTCGAACATCTCCGCGAGCGCGCTCGTGGAGGCGACGAAGCGCAACCGCGCCGACGTGACGATCCAGCACGCGCGGCTCGACCCCCGGCAGGCGACGGGCTGGCACGCGCACCCCGGGCCGGGCCTCGTCACCGTGGTCCAGGGGTCGCTGACCTACGAGGACGCCCACGACGGCGAGTGCCGGGAGATCTTCTATCGGCCGGCCGCGGGTTCATGGATCGCGGCTTCGGTCACGTGCACCGCGTCATCGCCGGAGAGGACGGCGCGGACTTCTACGTCGTCTACATCCATCCGCGCGACGCCGGCAACCCCGTGCTGCCGGCGACCGAACCGCCGGAGTGCGCCGCCTGAGCGCGCAATGGTTGGTCGCCGCCTCCGGGCGTCGGCCACCGCGCCTCAGTGCACGGCGGCCGCGTGCTCCACGCGCGGCGTCGCGCGCGGCCCGTAGTTGAACATCGCGAAGAAGCGGACGAGCGCGTCCTGATCGCCGTCGTACTGGAGCCGGCCCTCCGCCGCCGGCTCGCGCGGGTCGACGTCGCCCGACGCGACCGCGAAGAAGGTCTCCATGTCCATCGCCAGGTCGAGGTCGGGGTCCGCGACGGCGCCCATGTGCACGTCGACGCGGCCGTCGTCGAGCCGGACGGTGAAGACGTCGTCGTCGACCCGGACGACGTAGGTCCCGCTGACGCCGCGGGCCGCCTGCGGGTCCAGCAGCGCCGGGAAGGCGTTGATCCCCCACTCGCGGTCGAGGTCGTCGCGCGAGGCCGGCGGGCCGAGCGTCCTCGCCCCCCAACGGGCGAGCGAGTGGATCGTCTCCTCTAGACCGGCGCCGTACTCCGTGAGCTCGTAGACGGTCGACGCGGCGGGGGGCGGCAGCTTGCGCTTGCGGACGACGCCCGCCTGCTCCAGATCCCGCAGGCGCGTGGCGAGGATGTTCGTCCCGATGCCGGGAAGGCCGGCGGCCAGGTCGGTGTAGCGCTTCTCGCCCCGCAGGAGCTCGCGCACGATGAGCAGCGCCCAGCGCTCGCCGACGAGCGACAGGGCGTGCGCGATCGGGCAGTACTGGTCGAACCGCTTCGCCACCGACGGCCAATGTAGCGCGTCCGCTTGCGGATCGCCAGTCTGTACTTGCAAAACGAAAGTACGTCCTGTAGTTTCGCAAGCGTCAAGCGAACGAAGGGACTGCTCCACCGTGACCTCTTCACCGCAGCGCAAGTGGCTGGCACTCGCGCTCCTGTGCACCGTGCAGTTCATGGTCGTCCTCGACATCGCGATCGTGAACGTCGCGCTTCCGTCGATTCAGACGGACCTCGGCTTCTCCCAGGAGAACCTCCAGTGGGTGATCAGCGCCTACGCGCTGCTGTTCGGCGGCTTCCTGCTCCTGGGCGGGCGCGCGGCCGATCTACTCGGGCGCCGGCGCGTGTTCCTGGCCGGCATCGTCGTCTTCACCGCCGCCTCGCTGTTGTCCGGCTTCGCATGGAGCGAGGCCTCGCTGATCGCGGCGCGGGCGCTCCAGGGCCTCGGCGCGGCGATCATCTCGCCCGCCGCCCTCTCCATCCTGACCACGACCTTCGCGGAGGGCAGCGAGCGCAACACGGCGCTCGGCGCCTGGGGCGCGGTCGGCGCGTTCGGCGCCGTGGCCGGCGTCCTGCTCGGCGGCGTCCTCACCGACCTGCTCAGCTGGGAGTGGATCTTCTATGTCAACGCGCCGGTCGGCGTCGGCGCCTTCCTCCTCGCGCCGGTGCTGCTCGACGAGAGCCGCGACGCGCACGCGCGCAGCTTCGACGCGCTCGGCGCGGTGCTCGTGACGAGCGGGTTGGTGGTCCTCGTCTACGCCATCACGCAGGCGCCGGAGTACGGCTGGGGCTCGCCCGAGACGATCGGGTTCTTCGCGGCCGCCGTCGTGCTGCTGGCGGCGTTCGTGGGCTGGGAGGCGCGTGCCGCCGATCCGCTGATGCCGTTCTCGATCTTCCGCCTGCGGACGCTCGTCGGCGCGAACATCGCCGGGCTGATCCTCGGCACGGCGCTGTTCGCGATGTTCCTCATGCTCACGCTCTACATGCAGCAGGTGCTCGGGTACTCCCCGCTGCGCACCGGCGTGTCCTACCTCGCGGTCGCGGGGACGGCGATTCTCTGGTCCGCGCTCGCCGCGCAGCTCGTCACCCGCGTGGGCGTGAAGCCGGTCCTCGTCGCCGGCATGGCGTTCCTCACCGCCGGCCTCGTCTGGTTCACGCAGGTGTCGGTCGGCGGCTCCTACGCGAGCGACCTGCTGCCCGGCTTCCTGCTCGTCTCCGTCGGCATGGGCTTCTCGTTCGTGCCCATCTCGATCGCCGCGCTCGCCGGCGTGCAGCCGTCCGAGGCGGGCCTCGCGTCCGGGCTGATCAACACGTCGCAGCAGATCGGCGGTGCGCTGGGCATCGCCGCCCTCTCGGCCGTCGCGACGTCCACGACCTCGGACGCGGTCGCGAGCGGCACCGGCCAGCTGTACGCGCTGACCGACGGGTTCCAGGCGGCGTTCATCGGAGGCGCCGGCGTGGCTCTGGCCGGCGTGCTCGTCGCGCTGCTCATCGTCCGCCGCCGCGACCTCACGGCGCCGGTGGCGGAGCCGCAGGTCGCGCTCGACGCGGCCTGAGCCTGCCGCGCCGCCCGGGCATCGGTGCCCGGGCG
>Ga0196962_10000604_pt1 | contig 13735 bp, 12 predicted proteins | sample S3v_20metaG_FD_183186 | JGI IMG/M metagenome (GOLD analysis project Ga0196962, IMG submission 183186) | Soil microbial communities from Anza Borrego desert, Southern California, United States - S3+v_20 | ecosystem: Environmental > Terrestrial > Soil > Desert | place: USA: California | collected... | reverse complement strand
CAGAGGTCCTCGAGCCGCGTCAGCCCGCGCCGGGCGCGCATGGCGGCGATGCCGTCGACCGGCTCGAGCGCGCGGATGAGCACCGCGGCGCCGGTGCCCTCCGGCTCGCAGACGACGTTGAACAGCGCGTGGATGCCGTACGAGCGGTACACGTAGGCGCGACCGGGCGGGCCGAACAGCGCGTGCGTGCGCGGCGTCACGCCGACGTAGGCATGGCACGCGGGCTCGCTCTCGTGGTAGGCCTCCGTCTCGACGATCACGCCCGTGGCGCCGGCGTGCGCGAGCGTGCACCCGACGAGGTCCCGCGCCACGTCGACCACCGGACGCGCGTAGAAGGCGGCCGGAAGCGTCACTACGCGGGCTGCCCGTCGAGCTCGGCGCGGGCGTGCGCGAGCTGCTCGCGCACGCGGACGAGCGCGGTGCCGCCCTCCGACACCTTGGACTCCAGCCAGGACCGCTGCGCGAGCACGGCATAGAACTCGTCGTCGAGCGCCTCGGAGTGCGCGGCGAGCTCCTCGCGCGAGAAGTCCGACAGCCGGCGCCCGGAGCTCAGCGCCTCGCGCACGAGCCCGGCGACGATCCCGTGCGACTGGCGGAACGGGATCCCGCGCCGGACGAGCAGGTCGGCGATGTCGGTGGCGGCGATCAGCTCGTCGGCCGCCGCGGCCGCCAGCCGCTCGCGGTCGAAGGCGATGCCCTCGAGCATCCCGGTCGCCGCGGCGAGGCACAGGTCGAGCGTGTCGACCGCGTCGAACAGGTGCTCCTTGTCCTCCTGCAGGTCCTTGTTGTAGGTGAGCGGGAGGCCGTGCAGGACGCCGTGGAGCGCGGCGAGCCGCGCGGCGACGCGCGGGCTCTTCGCGCGCAGCAGCTCCGCGGCGTCGGGGTTCTTCTTCTGCGGCATGATCGAGGAGCCGGACGCCCACGCGTCGCTGACCGTGGCGAACCCGAACTCCTCCGACGACCAGAGCACGATCTCCGCGCCGAGGCGCGAGAGGTGCGTCGCGCACGTCGCCGCGGCCGCGAGGAAGTCGAGCACGAAGTCGCGGTTGGACACGGCGTCGATCGAGTTGCGCGCGACGCCGGCGAAGCCCAGCTCGCGCGCGAGCAGGCCGCGGTCCGTGTCGAAGTTGACGCCGGCGAGCGCGCCCGCGCCCAGCGGGAGGTCGCAGATCGAGCCGAGCACGAACTCGAAGCGGCGCGCGTCGCGCCGGAACATCCAGAAGTACGCCAGCAGGTGGTGCGAGAGGTACACCGGCTGGGCGCGCTGCAGGTGGGTGTAGCCCGGCATCGCCCAGTCCTCGTGGCGCTCGGCGAGCTGCACGAGCGTGCTCTGCAGCGCCTGGAGCCTCTCGAGCGTCTGCAGCGCGTGCGCGCGCGTGAACATCGCGACGTCCGTGGCCACCTGGTCGTTGCGCGAGCGGGCGGTGTGCAGCTTGCCGCCGACGGGGCCGACGATCTCCGTGAGCCGCCGCTCGATCGCCATGTGGATGTCCTCGTCGTCCTCGCGGAACGGGAGCGAGCCGGATTCGAGCTCCTCCTCGACGCGCTCGAGGCCGACGAGCAGCGTGTCCCGGTCGGCGTCGGAGATGATTCCGGCGGCCGCGAGCATCGTGGCGTGGGCGCGCGACTGCGCGACGTCGTAGGGCCCGAGGCGCCAGTCGAAGCCGATCGAGGCGTTGAGCTGGCGGAAGACCGGGTGCTGGGGCTCTGCGAATCGCGACACGGGTGCATGATGGCGGCATGCAGCCCGTCGTGCGCCCCGCCCGGCCGGACGACCCCGCCGCGGACCTGCTCTACGTCTCCGCGGCGCCGTACTACGACCGCTACGCGGGCGGGGAGGCGCGGGCGCGGCGGCTGCTGGCCGCGGTCTATCCCCGCGCCCGGCACACGGCGAGCTGGGAGGTGTGCCGCGTCGCCGTCGTCGACGGAGCGGTCGCCGGCGTGCTGGCGGCGTTCCCCGCCGACGACTCCGAGGTCCTCGCCCGCCGCTTCATCCGCCTGACGGTCGGGCGCATCCCGCCGTGGCGCCTGCCGCGGCTCGTTCGCCACCTGCGCGCGTCGTCCGCCGTGTCGCCCCAGCCGCCGCTCGGCATGCTCTACGTGGACGCGCTCGCCGTCGGCGAGGCGTGGCGGCGGCGCGGCGTGGGCCGCGCGCTGCTCGCCGAGGCCGACCGGCTGGCGGAGGAGCGCGGGCTGCGCGGCGTCGCGCTCGACACGGGCATCGAGAACCGGGCGGCGCGCGCGCTCTACCAGCGCTGCGGCTTCGAGCAGCGCGGGCTGCGGCCCGTGCCGGACGAGCGCAGCGCGCGCGCCATCGGCGGCTCGGGCTTCGTCGGCTACGTCAAGCGGCGGTCCTGAGCACGGCGGTGAGCGCGTCGGCGACGCGCTCGACCTGGTCCTCGCGGATGCCCGGGAAGAACGGCAGCGCCAGCGAGCGGGCGGCGACCGACTCGGCGACGGGGAACTCGCCCTCGCGGTGGCCGAACGCGCGCCGGTAGAAGGACATCAGGTGGATCGCCGGCAGGTACGGCTTCGACTGCACGCCGTGGGCGCGCAGCGCGAGCATCGTCGCGTCGCGGTCGCGGCCCTCCGGCAGCTGCACGACGAACACGAACCAGCCGCGCACGTCTCCCCCGGCGTCCTCGCACGGGAGCGCGAGGCCGTCCTCCGACGCGAGCTCGGCGAGCGCCGCGCGGTAGGCGGCGGCCGCCGCGGCACGCGCCGCCAGCATGTCGTCGAGCCTGGCGAGCTGCGCGAGGCCGAGCGCGGAGGCGATGTCCGTCAAGCGGTAGTTGAAGCCGAGCCGGTCGTGGTCGAGCCAGCCCATGTCCGGGGCGCGGCCCTGGTTGCGCTCGGAGTCGATCCGCGCCTTGTGCTCGGCCGAGCCCATGGTGACCATGCCGCCCTCGCCCGTGGTGAGCTGCTTGTTGGCGTAGAAGCCGAAGACGGCGGGATGGCCGCGGGCGCCGACCGCGGTGCCGTCGGCGTGGACGGCCCCGAGCGCCTCGCAGGCGTCCTCGACGATCGGGAGCCCGTGGCGCTCGAGCGCATGGACGTCGGCGGGGTAGCCGAAGATGTGGACGGGCAGCAGCGCCTTGGTCCGGCCGGTGACGGCGGCCGCCGCGGCGTCCGGATCGAGGTTCAGCGTGCGCGGGTCGATGTCGGCGAACACCGGCTTCGCGCGCTCGTAGAGGATCGCGTTCGCCGAGGCGACGAAGGAGAACGGCGACGTGACCACCTCGTCGCCCTCCTCGACCCCGACCGCGCGCAGCGCGAGGTGCAGCCCGGCCGTGCCCGACGAGACCGCGGACGCGTGACGCGCGCCCAGGCGCTCCGCGAACGCCGCCTCGAACGCCGGCACCCGCGGCCCGAGCGAGAGCTGGCCCGAGCGGAGGACCTCGAGCACCGCGGCCTCCTCCTCCTCGCCGAGGACGGGACGGGCGAGCGGCACCTCCTCGCGCGTGGCGCGCGTCATGTGGCGCGGCGCGCCAGCCGCACCGCGGCTCCGCGCTCGTGATGCGCCCGGCCCGGGAGCATCCCCGCCTCGAGGGAGTCGACGAGCGCGTCCCAGCTCGCCTCGATCACGTTCTCGCTCACGCCGATGGCGCCCCACGTGTCGACTCCGTCCGAGGCGTCGAGCAGCACGCGCGTGACCGCGCCGGTCGCCTTCGCCTCGTCGAGGATGCGCACCTTGTAGTTGACGAGCTTGATCTCGGCGAGGTGTGGATAGGTCTCGGTGATCGCGGCGCGCAGCGCGGCGTCGAGCGCATGCACCGGGCCGTTGCCCTCGGCGGTGCGGACGTAGCGCTCGCCGTCGACCCAGATCTTGATCGTGGCCTCCGTCTGCACGCGGCCGTCCTCGCGCTTCTCCGCGATCACGCGCCACGACTCGAGCCGGAACAGCGGCTGGTAGTCGCCCGTCTCGCGGCGGATGAGGAGATCGAACGAGCCGTCGGCGGCCTCGAAGTGGAAGCCGCGGTGCTCGAGCGCCTTCACGCGCTCCAGCACGCGTGCGGCGGTCTGGGCGTCGAGCTCGACCCCCGTGGTCTCCGCCCGCTGCAGGACCGTGCCCCGGCCGCTCAGCTCGGAGATGAGGACCTCGCGCGTGTTCCCGACGGCGGCGGGGTCGATGTGCTCGAACGTCGCCGGGTCGACGTTGACGCCGGCGACGTGCATACCGCCCTTGTGGGCGAACGCGTTGGCGCCGACGTACGGGCGGTTCCGGTCGGGGAGGAAGTTGAGCAGCTCGTCGAGCAGGTGCGAGGCCTCCGTGAGGCCCGCGAGGTCCGGCAGGCACGCGATGCCCATCTTGAGCTGGAGGTTGGGCACGATGGAGACGAGGTTCGCGTTCCCGCAGCGCTCCCCGTAGCCGTTCATCGTGCCCTGCACCATGCCGGCGCCCGCACGCACGGCGGCCAGCGAGTTGGCGACGCCGCACTCCGCGTCGTTGTGGCAGTGGATGGCGACCGGCGTGGCGAGCGCGCCGGCCACCGCGGCGGTGGCGGCCTCGACCTCGTGCGGGAGCGAGGCGCCGTTCGTGTCGCACAGCGTCACCCACGCGGCGCCGGCCTCGGCGGCCGCGCGCACGCAGCGCAGCGCGTAGTCCGCGTCGTCGCGCCACGCGTCGAAGAAGTGCTCGGCGTCGTAGACGACGGTCTTGCCCTCCGCCACGAGGAAGGCGACGGACTCCTCGATCATCCGGAGGTTCTCGGCGCGGTCGACGCGCACCACCTTCTCGAGGTGCAGGCCCCACGTCTTGCCCACGATCGTGCAGACCGGCGCGAAGCAGCCGGCGAGCAGGCGCAGCGCGTCGTCCTCGTCGGCGCGGACGCCGCGGCGGCGCGTCATCCCGAAGGCGGCGATCTCCGCGGTGCCGAACGACTCCGCGGACAGCAGCTCGAAGAGCTCCGCCTCCTTCGGGTTCGACGCCGGGAAGCCGGCCTCGACCATGTGGACGCCGAGCTCGTCGAGCACGTGCGCGACCCGCAGCTTCTCCTGGGCGGAGAGCGACATGCCCTCGCCCTGCATGCCGTCGCGCAGCGTGCAGTCGTAGACGAGGACGCCGCTCACGTCGCGGGCGCGGGCGTGGCCGAGGCGGTCGCCCCGTCACGCGCGTAGTCCGGCAGGACGTCGAGCCAGTCGGCGTAGCGCTCGGACCGGCCGTGCAGCGCGTCCTCGAACGCCCGCTGCACCGCGCGGGTGATCGGCCCCGGCTCGCCGTTCCCCACCGGCCGGTCGTCGATCTCGCGCAACGGCGTGAGCTCCGCCGCGGTGCCGGTCATGAAGACCTCGTCGGCGAGGTAGAGCTCGCCGCGGGCGATGTCGCGCTCCACGACCTCGTAGCCGAGGTCGCGCGCGATCTGGATCGCCGAGAGCCGGGAGATGCCGCCGAGGATGTCCGACGCGTAGCCCGGCGTGGCGATGACGCCGCCGCGGACGATGAAGAGGTTCTCGCCCGAGCCCTCGCAGACCATGCCGCGGTCGTCGAGCAGGATCGCCTCCTCGTAGCCGGCCTTGTCGGCCTCGAGCTTGGCGAGGACGGAGTTGAGGTACTGGCCCGTGGCCTTGGCCTGCGGGATCACCGCGTCGGAGGGGATCCGCCGCCACGACGCGACCTTGCCTCGCACGCCGCGCTGCTTGCCCTCGTCGCCGAGGTACGCGCCCCACTCCCAGACGGCGATGACGACGTCGACCGGGCAGTCGAGCGGGTACAGGCCCATCGGGCCGGCGCCGCGGAACACGAGCGGGCGGATGTAGCAGGAGCGCAGGCCGTTGCGGGCGATCGTCTCGTGCGTGGCCGCCCGCAGCTCCTCCTTGGAGTACGGGATCTCCATGTAGTACATGGCGGCCGACTTGTAGAGGCGGTCCAGGTGCTCGTCGTGCCTGAAGATCGCGGTGCCGCGCGGCGTCTCGTAGGCCCGCACGCCCTCGAACACACCGGTGCCGTAGTGCAGCGCGTGCGTCAGCACGTGGACCTTGGCGTCCTCCCAGGCGACGAGCTCCCCGTTCATCCAGATGAGGTCCGCTTGGTTCACGCCAGCTCTCCCAGCACCACGTCGGTGGCCTCCGCGGTGGTCGCTTCTCCGCCCAGGTCGGCGGTGCGCAGCCCGCCGGCGAGAGCCCGGTCGACCGCCGATTCTACGGCAGCGGCCTCGGCCTCCATGCCGAGTCCGTGGCGGAGGAGCATGGCGGCCGAGAGGAACATCGCGAGCGGATTGGCGATCCCGCGCCCGGCGATGTCGGGCGCCGACCCGTGCACGGGCTCGAAGACGCCCGGCCCGTCGCCGCCCAGCGACGCGCTCGGGAGCATGCCGAGCGAGCCGGTCAGCATCGCCGCCTCGTCGCTGAGGATGTCGCCGAACATGTTCTCCGTGAGGATCACGTCGAAGTGGCGCGGCGCGGCCACGAGCTTCATGGCGGCCGAGTCGACGAGCTGGTGCTCGAGCTCGACGTTCGGGAACTCCTCGCGGTGCACGCGCGCGACGACCTCGCGCCACAGCCGCGAGGTCTCGAGCACGTTCATCTTGTCCACGCTCGTCACGCGGGTGCGCGCCGCCTCGAAGGCGACGCGCGCGATGCGCTCGATCTCCGACGTGTCGTACTCGCAGACGTCCCGCGCGCGGCGGCCCTCGCGTGCCTTCTCGCCGAAGTAGATCCCGCCCGTGAGCTCGCGCACGACGAGCAGGTCGGTGCCGCGCAGGACTTCGGGCTTGAGCGGGCTGGCGTCGAGCAGCGCGGGCACGGGACGGACCGGCCGCAGGTTGGCGAACAGGCCGAGGCCCTTGCGCAGGCCGAGCAGGCCCTGCTCCGGGCGCGGCGCGCCCGGATCGGTCGAGTCCCACTTCGGGCCGCCGACCGCGGCGAGCAGCACAGCGTCCGCGCGGCGGCACGCGTCGAGCGTCTCGTCGGTGAGCGCGGTGCCGTGCTCGTCGATCGCGGCCCCCCCGAAGCGGTGCTCCTCGTAACTGAACTCCCCGACCGCGTCGAGCACGCGCCGGGCGGCGGCGAGGATCTCGGGCCCGATGCCGTCGCCCGGGAGCGTGACGATGTGCGCCATGGACGGGAGAGCCTAGAGCGCCGTCGTGACGGGGCCCTGGCGCTCGCGCTCGCGCTCGTAGGCGGCGATCGCGTCCTCCGCCTGCAGCGTGATGGCGATGTCGTCGAGCCCGTCGAGCAGGCGCCGGCGGCGCTCCGCGTCGAGCTCGAACGGCACCGCGCGGCCGGCGAAGCGGACCTCCTGGGCCTCGAGGTCGACCTCGGCCTCGCCCGCCTCCATGAGCGCCCGCACCTCGTCCTCCGGCAGCACGACGGGCAGCAGCCCGATCTTCGTGCAGTTGGAGAAGAAGATGTCGGCGAAGCTCGGCGCGACGACGGCGCGGAAGCCGTAGTCCTGGAGCGCCCACGGGGCGTGCTCGCGGCTCGAGCCGCAGCCGAAGTTCGGCCCGGCGGCGAGGATCGGGTTGGCCGGCAGGTCCCAGCCGGGCTCCTGCGCCCAGTCGTAGAACAGGAACCGGCCGAAGCCGGTGCGCTCGACGCGCTTGAGGAACTGCTTGGGAATGATCTGGTCCGTGTCGACGTCGGCGCGGTCGAGCACGCTGACGGGACCGGCGATCCGGCGGACGGGGTCCATTCCTCCTCAGCTCCAGGTGCGGATGTCGACGAAGTGGCCTTCGATGGCGGCCGCGGCGGCCATCTCCGGCGAGACGAGGTGCGTGCGCCCGCCGCGACCCTGGCGGCCCTCGAAGTTCCGGTTCGAGGTGGAGGCGCAGCGCTCGCCGGGCGCCAGGATGTCGGGATTCATCCCGAGGCACATGGAGCAGCCCGCGGTGCGCCAGTCGAAGCCGGCGGCGCGGAACACGCGGTCGAGGCCCTCGGCCTCGGCCTGCGCGCGGACCTGCTCGGAGCCCGGGACGACCATCGCCCGCACGCTGTCCGCGACCTTGCGGCCGTCGACCACGCGCGCCGCCGCGCGCAGGTCGCCGATGCGCGAGTTCGTGCAGGAGCCGATGAACACGCGGTCGAGCCGCAGGTCCTGCATCGGCGTCCCCGGCTCGAGCGCCATGTAGCGCAGCGCGCGCTCGTCCGTCTCCGTGCGCGGCTCGGGCACCTGGTCCGTGACCCCGACGACCTGCGCCGGCGTGGTGCCCCACGTCACGAGCGGCGACAGCGCGCCCGCGTCGACGACGATCTCCTTGTCGAACGTCGCGCCGTCGTCCGTGCGCAGCGCGCGCCACTCCGCGACGGCGGCGTCGAAGTCCGCCGGCGCCGCCACCCGGCCCTCGAGCCACGCGAACGTCGTGTCGTCCGGCGCGACCATGCCGGCGCGCCCGCCGCCCTCGATGGTCATGTTGCAGATCGTCATCCGGCCCTCCATCGACAGCGCCTCGATGGCCGGGCCCGCGTACTCGACGGCGTGCCCGGCGGCGCCGTTCGTGCCCATCTGGCCGATCGTGCCGAGGATCAGGTCCTTCGCCGTGACGCCCTTGCCGAGCGCGCCCTCGTAGCGGATCCGCATGCTCTTCGGCTTCGGCTGCGCGAGCGTCTGGGTGGCGAGGACGTGCTCGACCTCGCTCGTGCCGATGCCGAAGGCGAGCGCGCCGAACGCGCCGTGCGTGGCCGTGTGGGAGTCGCCGCAGACGATCGTCATGCCGGGCTGGGTGACGCCGAGCTCCGGCCCGATGACGTGGACGATCCCCTGGCGCTCGGACCCGATCGAGTAGAGCGGGATGCCGAACTCCGCGCAGTTGCGCTCGAGCGTCTGCACCTGGACGCGCGAGAGCTCGTCGCGGATGCGGGCGGCGACCGGCGTGCCGTCCGTGGGGACGTTGTGGTCGGCGGTGGCCAGCGTGCGGTCGGGCCGGCGGACGCGCCGGCCGGCGAGGCGGAGGCCGTCGAAGGCCTGCGGGCTCGTGACCTCGTGGACGAGGTGGAGGTCGATGTAGACGAGGTCCGGCCCGATCTCGTGGGCGGCCCAGATCTTCTCGAAGAGGGTCGTGGCGCTCATGAGCGGCGCAGCCCGGCCGACACGACGGCCAGCAGGACGGCCTCCTCCTTTCCGTGGTTCTCGAAGTGGTGGGGCAGGTCGGCGTCGAAGGTCACGCTGTCGCCGGCGGCGAGGTCGTGGACCGCGCCGTCGATGTGCAGCTGCACCGCGCCGGCCTCGACGACCGCGGTCTCGCGGGAGCCGGGCTCGTGCATCGGCGGGTCGCCGGGGCCGCCGGTCGCGGCACCGGGCTCGAGCGCGTGGCGGGAGACCTCCGCGCGCTGGCCGGGCAGCGCCGGCGTGAGGATCTCGTAGCGGTGCCCGCCCGCGCCGCCGCCGCGGCGCTCGTGCGCGCGGACGATGCTGACCGCGCCGTCCTCGTCGAGCCGCAGCAGCTGCGACAGGCGCAGGTCGAGCCCGCGGGCGATGCGCGCCGCGACCTGCAGGGTCGGGCTCGTCTCGCCGCGCTCGACCTGCGACAGCATGGGCGCGGACACGCCGCAGCGGGCGGCGAGGTCGCGCAGCGAGAGCCCGCCGGCCTCTCGCAGGGCCTTGACGCGCGGGCCGAGCAAGGCGAGCGCCTCGTCCGTCATACGCGTGTACGCTATCACGTACAGGGGTCTTCTGCATCACCCGGCGGGCTCGAGGATCCTCGGATCGGCGACCTCGCGCCCGCGGCGGAAGAACTCCGGGTGCGCGCGGCGCCAGAGGAACATCAGCACGACGCCCATGAGGAGGAACCCGAGGCCGATGACCAGCGGCGGGCCGAGGCCGAGCCACGAGTCCCCGGACTCCGAGTTCTCCGGCTTCGAGAGATCGACGCACGACCGGACGAAGACGTAGGTGAGGATCACCGCGCCGAGCCCCGGGCCGACGCCCACGAGCAGGAAGGCCTTCACCGAGCGGGTGATCTGGCGGCGGTAGTAGACGACGCACGCGAACCCGGTGAGGCCGTAGTAGAAGGCGATCATCAGGCCGAGCGCGGCGATCGAGTCGAACAGGATGTTCTCGCTCACGATCGTCAGGCCGACGTACCAGGAAATCGACAGGCCGCCCATGAGCCACGTGCCGACGTGCGGCGTGAGGAACCGCGGGTGGATCTCGCCGAGGAACCGCGGAAGCGCGCCCGACCGGGCCATGGACAGGCTCGTGCGCGTCGTGGGCAGGATCGTGGTCTGCGTCGAGGCGGCGGCCGACGTGAGCACGGCGACGATGAGGATCTTGTCCCACGGGCTGCCGAAGACCTGCTCCCCGAGGACGGAGAGGACGTCGTCGGCGTTGTCGACCAGCACCTCCGTGCCGCCGTAGGCCTGCGCGGCGACCGCCACGACCACGTAGATCGCGAGGAGGATCACGGTGGCGGCGAGCGCGGCCTTGCCGGGGCCCTCGTGGGAGTTCCGGCTCTCCTCGTTGACCGTCACCGTGCTGTCCCAGCCCCAGTAGATGAAGATGGCGATGAGCACGCCGGAGATCAGCGCCGAGGTCGAGTCGATCTCGAACGGGTTGAGCCAGGACAGGCTCGGATCGAGCGCGGCCGGCCCGGCGTCGCCCGCCGCGACCCTCACCAGCGCGATCACGGCGAAGAGCGCGAGCGTGACGATCTCCGCGCCGAGCAGGCCGACCTGCGTGCGGGCCGACAACTCGATGCCGCGGACGCAGATCCACGTCATCAGCGCGATCCACAGCACGCCGACGAACGTCACCGCCGCGGTCGAGTCCGCCGCCCACTGCCAGCCGACGAGCAGGAAGGAGTAGAGCCCCGCGATCTGGGCGAGGTTCGCCATGACGATGACGTCGGCGACGATGATCGCCCAGCCGCCGATCCAGCCGGCCCACGGCCCGAGCGCGCGCGTGCCCCACGCGAAGGTGGTGCCGCAGTCCGGGTCCGCGCGATTGAGGTAGTAGTAGGCCGACGCGATCAGCAGCATCGGGGCGAACGCCACGAGCAGCACCGCCGGCGCCTGCACGCCGACGCCCGCGATCGCGACGACGAACCCGAGCGAGGCCGCGAGCGAGTAGCCCGGCGCGGTGGACGCCACGCCGATGACGACGCTCGACACGAAGCCGAGCGCGTCCGCCTTCAGTCCCTTGCCGCCCGCGGCCGCGGCGGCGGGCTCGGGCGATGTCGCCGTTTCCATCGCCACATATTGCGCGACGCGCCGGGATCCGGTGGAACCGGACCCCGGCCGGAGGACCAGTGCGGCGCCGGGCCGGCGTCAGGGCGCCGGGCTGAGCTCGGCCGCCGGCTCGCGCGGCGCCTCGGCCTCGGCCGCCGCGAGCACCTTGCGCTCCGCGTTGGCCAGGGCGCGCACGTAGGCCTGCGCCGCCGCCTCGATGATGTCCGTCGACACGCCCTGGCCGGCCGCGGACTGGCCCGCGAGCTCGAGCACGACGCTCGCCTCGCCGAGCGCGTCCTGGCCGCCCGTCACGGCGTCGATGCGGAACTCGCGCAGGCGCGCGTCGCGCCGGACGGCGGCGTTGATGGCACGGAAGATGGCGTCGACGGGACCGTCCCCGGTGAAGTCGCCGTGCACGGTCTCGCCGTCCGGCGTGGTGACCGCGACGCGGGCGTGCGGGGGGCGGCGCGTGGAGACGTCCACCTCGAACCACTCGAGCCCGTACGTGCGCATCGTGTCGCGGAGCTCGTCGGTGACGAGCGCCTCGAGGTCCATCGCCGTGACGTGCTTCTTGCGGTCCGCGAGCTCCTTGAAGCGCTTGAACGCGGTGTTGAGCGCCTGGCCGTCGACGGCGTAGCCGAGCTCCTGCAGGGCGCTCTTCAGCGCGTGGCGGCCGGAGTGCTTGCCGAGCACGAGGTCGTTGCCCTCGAGGCCGACCGTCGTGGCGTCCATGATCTCGTAGGTCGACCGGTCCTTGAGCACGCCGTCCTGGTGGATGCCGGACTCGTGCGCGAACGCGTTGCGGCCGACGATCGCCTTGTTGGGCTGGACCGGGTAGCCGGTGAGGCGGGACACCATGCGGCTCGTCCGCGCGATCTCGTGCGTGTTGACGCCGGTCGCGTAGCCGAGCGCCGCGTGCCGCGTGTGGAGCAGCATCACGATCTCCTCGAGCGAGGCGTTGCCGGCGCGCTCCCCGATGCCGTTGATCGCGCACTCGACCTGCCGCGCGCCCGCCCGCACGCCGGCCAGCGAGTTCGCGACGGCCAGCCCGAGGTCGTCGTGGCAGTGGACGGAGACGACGACGTCGCGCAGGTCCGGCACGAGCTCGTAGAGGCGGCGCAGGTAGGCGGCGTACTCGTCCGGCGTCGTGTAGCCGACGGTGTCCGGGATGTTGATCGTCGTCGCGCCTTCCTCGACGGCGATCTGGACGACCTCGGCCGTGTAGTCCACGTCCGCGCGCGTGGCGTCCATGGGCGAGAACTCGACGTCGTCGACGAGCGACCGCGCGTGCGCCACGGCGGCGCGGGCCTGCCCCTTGACGTCCTCGCGCGTGGATTGGAGCTGGTGCTCGATGTGGATGTCGGACGTGGAGATGAACGTGTGGATGCGCGGCCGCTCGGCCTCCCGCACGGCCGCGTGCGCGCGCTCGATGTCGGCGGCGTGCGCGCGGGCGAGGCCGGCGATGACCGGTCCGTGGACCTCGCGCGCGATCGCGCGGACGGCCTCGAAGTCGCCCGGCGAGGCGATCGGGAACCCGGCCTCGATCACGTCGACGCCGAGCCGGGCGAGCTGGTGCGCGATCTCGAGCTTCTCGGCCTCGTTCAGCGAGATGCCCGGCGACTGCTCGCCGTCGCGCAGGGTGGTGTCGAAGATGATGACCCGGTCGGGGTCCATGCCGTGCTCCTCTCGGTCCGTTCCTTCTCCTTGGGCTGTGTTCGCGGCTTCTGCGGCCGCCCGCGCGTCATTCCCCCCGAAGGGGGAGGAGAAGGAGGAGGCTGGAAAGGGCCAGGCGCGGCACGGAGCCGAAGGATATCGAGCGGCGGGCGGGTCGCGCCAGTGCGATGCGCGGGCCGCGCTCCGTGGCCTTGTCCGCGGCGGACAGTGGTCGTGGCCGCGCTGTAAGGTCTCCGCCCTCATGGGCCGGGGCGGGGAACGAGCGCGTGCCTGAGCCGCGCCGCCGCACCGCGCTCGTGTACGACGAGCGCTGCCTCGCCCACGCGAACCCGCCGGGCGGCGTGGCCTTCGGCTCGCTGCCGGTCGACGCGTTCCGGCCGGACCTGCTGCTCGTGGCCGCCGGCCAGGACGCCGCGGCGACCGATCCGCTCGGCCGCATGTCGCTCACCGTGCAGGGCTTCGGGGCGCTGTGCGACCGGGCCGTCGCCCTCGCCGACGCGCCGTGCGAGGGCCGCGTCGTCGCGGTGCTCGAGGGCGGCTACTCGCGCCGGCACCTCGCGCTCGCGAACCTGGCGACCCTCGAGGGCCTCGCCGGCCTTCACGCGTCGTTTCCCCGCGACGACCCGGTCGGCGTCGGCGTGCCGCTCGGCCTGCGCCCCGAGGAGGAGGCCGCGGTGGAGGCGGCCGCGTTCGCCCACGGGACGGTCGCCGGGTGATCCACGACGCGCATGGATGGTGGATCGCCGACGCCGGCAGCCCGGAGGTCCTCCCGGCGCTCGACGGCGACCGCACGGCGGACCTCGTGGTGATCGGCGGCGGCTACACCGGGCTGTGGGCGGCGTGGCATGCCCTGGAGGCCGACCCCGAGGCCCGGGTCGTGGTGCTCGAGGCCGGGCGCTGCGGGCACGGGCCGAGCGGGCGCAACGGCGGCTTCGTGAGCGGCATGGCGCTGTCGCGCCCG
>Ga0196962_10000603_pt1 | contig 13740 bp, 14 predicted proteins | sample S3v_20metaG_FD_183186 | JGI IMG/M metagenome (GOLD analysis project Ga0196962, IMG submission 183186) | Soil microbial communities from Anza Borrego desert, Southern California, United States - S3+v_20 | ecosystem: Environmental > Terrestrial > Soil > Desert | place: USA: California | collected... | reverse complement strand
TCGGCCGCGCCGGACGCCAACGGCGTCGCCGGGCTTCTGTTCTACCCGCTCCAGAGCCCGGCGCGGCTGCTCGACACGAGGTCGTGGGCGACGGCCTGCCACACGCCGAAGGCCCCGCTGGCCGCCGGCAGCGTGCGGACGCAGCCGGCGCAGGGCGCGTGCGCCGGCTCGACGATCCCGGCCTCGGCGCAGGCCATCATCGGCAACGCGACGGTGGTGACGCCGAGCGCCAACGGGTACATCATCCTCTACCCGAGCGGCGGGGCGCGGCCGGTGGTGTCAAACCTCAACTACCTGGCGGGGCAGGTCATCCCGAACGCCTTCACCGTGAGTCTCGGGGCGGGAGGGGCCTTCGACATCTACACGCCGACGCAGACCGACTTCATCATCGATTTAGCGGGTTACTTCGCGCCGTAGGGTCAAAGAGGTTAAAGGTTCATGACTAAAATGGGCGAACATTTGATGTGAACCCCTGCATAAATGACTGTAGTAGGAAATGTAGTAGCTACCTGCATCTACCGGGTATCATGGAGTGTCAGCCGCAAGCTAAAAAGCCAGTATTTACGCGGCCGTGACACTCTATGGTACTCGGTGACGGAAGCTTTGCCCAACGGAACTCTGTTGCCCGCCAGAGCGTGAACTTGCCCAACGAATCAGCGTATAGTGATTTCGTGGCGGCGGCTGAACGTCGCCCGCAAGGAAGGGGACACTACCATGCGTAAGCTGACCGCTTACCTTGTGATTAGAAGCCCGAAGCACAACCATACGGCCGGGGCGATAGTGCCCCTGTCGCCGCATCAGCTCACCGGCGGCATTTTCTCAGGCGGGCAGGAATCCTGAGACTCGCACATAGAAGCGCGAGAGGCAGGTAAAAGGCTATAAGGCCGGAGGCGTGACGTTGCCGTAAGCCTCCACCCCGAAAACGAGCTGAAGAAAGCCCCGCCCGGTTAAGGGCGGGGCTTTCGTCTGTCTGCCGTTGTCTTCGAGCGAGGTTGAGGTATGCAGGCTCGCCCTTTTACGTTAGCCCAAAACCCTTCTGCCAAAACTATTGCATTCTACGCCGCGCGGGTTTAATCTCCCGCCTGTGGGCGTCACCTCCGCATTCCGCCGCTCACAAAACACACTAATGCTTAGCCGCCACTAGGGCAGCTTGCCCCGGCTAGACAGACGAACGAGTTAAGGCAGCACGCTCACCAGTAAGGCAAGTGCGATCTGTGTCAGAGTGTCCGCCGCCCCGCCATCCTCGTCGGTATCTTGCGCGGTGTTAGTCTGCACCTGCTCCGGCTCAGGTGCGGGAGGAATGTGTATTACCCCGGCCAACGCGGGGCAGCTAAGGGCCAACACCAACGCGGCCGTCGTCAGGGTCTTACGCATCGCTCTTTCTCTCTTTCTGTTATGAAGTGGTCGAATGGTTCAGCCGTCCATCCCGCGAGGATGTGACGGTTTTTTCGTAAGTGTCGAAGGTTCGACAATTACAGGAAGGACTTGCCTCACATGAATTTAGCAGATGAGCGCCTGAAGGAACTAGATAACCCCTCACTTACCGCCGACGAAAGGGCCGCGCTTCGCGCCCGAGTGGCGGCAGACCTCATCCACAAAGGGCGGTATGAGACCGCGCGCGAGGCTTTAGGCGAGCTGTGGCGGGGCGTGGGCGAGCGCCCGAACGTTGAAGGGCTGACGGAGAAGACAGCCGCCGAAGTGCTCTTACAGATGGGGGTGCTGTCGGGTTGGCTCGGCAGGGTGAAGGGGGCGCAGGACGCGGCGAAAGACCTTATCAGTGAAAGCGCGGCGCTCTTTGAGAAAATAGGGGAGGCTAAAAGGGCCGCGGCGGCACGCGCTGACTTGGCTATCTGCTACTGGCGGGAGGGAGCGTACGCGGAGGCGCGGGCCGTGCTGGAAAGCACCGCCGCGCTCGTCGAAGAGAACGCGGAGCTAAAGGCGAAGACCGTCCTGTGCTTCGCCGTGGTCGAGTCTTCGGCAGGCCGGTACAGTGATGTGCTTCGCCTACTGATCGAATCCGCGCCGCTCTTCGGGGAGGGTGTGAGCCACCGCCTGCGCGTAATCTTCCACAACGAACTAGCCATCGCTTTATCCTTTTTGGGGAGAGCCGAGCGTCGCGCCGATTACACGGACAGGGCCATACTCGAATACACGGCCGCCGCCTACCACGCGGAACAGGCGGGGCGCGAGCAGTACGCCGCGTCCATCGAAAACAACCTCGCATTCCTACTCTACAAGCTCGGGCGCTACCGGGACGCGCACGAACACCTGGACAGGGCGCAGGCCATCCTGACGCGGCTGAAAGATACGGTTACGCTGGCGCAGGTGGATGAGACGCGGGCGCGTGTGCTGGTAGCCGAGCGCAGGTATAGGGACGCAGACCGCACGCTGGCGGGCACTCTGAAGATTTTAGAGCAGGGCGACGCGTCGGCCCTGCTCGCAGACGCCCTAACCGTGCAAGGGGTGATCTGGGGGCGTTTGTGGGCCTTCGACGCCTCCATCAGTACCTTGCGCCGGGCCGCGGAGATAGCGGAAGCGGTAGGGGCAAAGACTTCCGCCGGTCAAGCCCTACTCACGCTCATCGAAGAGCATGGGGCGACAAGGCGCTTGCCCCCGGCAGAAGTGTATGAGGCATACCAGAGGGCAGATCGGCTGCTGAAGGATACGCAGGACGCTGAAGACAAGGAGAGGCTTCTAGCGTGCGCCCGCGTGGTCATGCGGAGGCTTTCGGACACACCCTTTACCGAAAAGAACTTTAGCCTGTTCGGGGCGGTTCACGACTTCGAGGCGAAGCTAATAGGGCAGGCTTTAGACGAATCGGGCGGGAGCGTGACGAGGGCGGCGCAGTTGCTCGGCCTCACTCACCAAACGCTCATCTCAATTCTCAACACTCGACACAAAGCACTAGCGGTTAAACGGAAGCCCAAGCAGAAGCGGCTCAAGAGCATCATCAAAACGCCGAAAGAATAAGCTGCCCCGAAATTCAAACAGTACCCGATAACTCCTGCCCAAAAATCATTTTTAAGCAAAGCCTCTAGCGGGAACTTGGCCGCGAGGCGGCGAAACGCGCACGGAGCGAGGGTTTGTTGGTCTCTCAGCATTGACGTGCAGCACCTTAGTGGCATATTGTCACCCGGCACAGCCGCGGGGTTGCCCTCACTCAAGGACAAACCTGCTGCCAACCCATAACCAACGACCGGACGCTCTCCGCTTACCTCGTAGACAGAGTTTCCTGAATCCCGACCAGCCGAGCTTTCAGCTTTATCACCCCCAGAGGTCTCAAATGCTCACCGTCGCCCTCGGAATCTTGGCGGCTATAGCTGTCGCTGCCGCAGCCTTCCTCTTCCTGCGCCTGCAAAAACAGGTAGCCGCGCACCGGCAACTCGACGACGCCCACCAGCAGCTCGCACGCGAGCATGAAGACTTCAAAAACCGTTACCGGGCCGTACTCGACGTTGAAGCCGAGAAGGCGCGCGTTTTGCAGACCCTCGAATCGGAACGCGCGAAGATTCAGGCTGACATCGCCGGCGCTCTGGATGAGAAGCAGCGCGTGCTCAACGGCCTGGAAACAGAGAAACAGAAGGCGCGGGCTCAAGTCGAGGCGGAGGCGCAGGCCCGGCGTGCCGAGTTGGAGGTGGAGCAGATTCGGCTGGAAGGAATAGCCGCGCAAATCAAAGTCAACCAGCAGGAGTTGCTTGACGATCTGCGTGATAAGCGCCGGCAGGGCGAGATGGACATGGCCGCCTTCCAGACGAGCATTGACCGGCTGCGGGCTGAGTTCAACGCCCTGGATGAAGAGGCTAACCTTCAATCATTCGGCTTCTACAAGCCGCGATACGCATTCGCCGACTCCATCAGCTACCAGCGTAAGCTGGATGAGATACGCGAACGCCAGAAGCAGATGATTAAGAATAAGTCGGCCGCCGTCTGCCCGGTGGAGTGGACTGTCAACGGTAGCCGTGCCGAGGGGCGCAAGTCGATTAACCAGACGCTGAAGCTGATGCTCCGGGCGTTCAACGGGGAGTGCGACGCCGCGATAGCAAAAGTGAAATACAACAATGTCAAGGTTATGGAGGCGCGCATCCACAAGGCGTATGAGGCCATCAACGGAATGGCCGAAGTTCAAGCCTGCCATATCGCCGGCGACTACCTGTATCTGAAGCTGGAGGAGCTATTCCTCGCCCACGAGTACCAAGACAAGTTGCAGGAGGAGAAAGAAGAGCAGCGCCGCATCCGGGAGCAGATGCGGGAGGAGGAAATAGCCCTGCGCGAACTCGAACGAGCAATGCTTGACGCCGAGAGGGAGGAGCAACGATACGCCGAGGCGCTCCGGAAGGCGACGGAGCAAGCGGAGCGCGCGGTCGGCGAGAAGCAGAAGAAGCTGCTGTGGCAGATCGAAGAGTTAAAGCGCAGGCTGGAGGAGGCGCACACTAACAAGGAGCGGGCCATCGCGCGGGCGCAGATGACACGCTCCGGCCACGTCTACATTATCTCCAACGTGGGCTCCTTCGGGGAGGATGTCTACAAGATTGGGATGACGCGCCGGCTCGACCCGATGGACAGGGTCAAGGAGCTGGGCGACGCCTCCGTCCCCTTCGCCTTCGACGTGCACGCCATCATCTACTCGGAAGATGCCCCCACGCTGGAGAATAAGCTGCACAAGCTCTTCGACGGGCGGCGGATCAACCTCATCAACCAGCGTAAGGAGTTCTTCCGGGTCACGATTGACGAGATAGCACAGGCCGTCAGAGAGAATCACGGCGAGATTGACATCACGATGGCCGCCGAGGCGGCCGAGTACAGGAAGACGCTGGCGATGTTACGAGACGGGCAGCAGGCCCCGCCCATAGCGGCATGGGCGCAGAGCATATCCGCGGTGTAGGCTGCCGCTTTTGATTCGGCTCACGTACAGGGTCTCGTCGCCTGAAAGGAGAAATCATGCGCCTCACGCGCTACCTTTTGCCTGCCATCTTGATTCTGCCTTTGTGCGTTGCGGAGGGACGCCAGTCGGACGCTTATGTCTCGACTGTAATCGAGCATTCGGAATCCCAGTTCGCGCTGGGGCAGGCTTATCTCAAGAATGGTAAGAAGAAAGAGGCCAGGGAGGCGGTCGACGAGGCGGTCGATATACTTCTTGAGTCGGACGTGTCCATCAGGGAGAGTCCGAAACTCCACAGCTATTATCTCGCGCTCGTCGAGAAGATATACAAGATAGAGTCGTCGGGGGCGTTGGGCGAGGTGCGGGGCTTCAAGGATCAGCCGTTCGAGCCCTCGCCGCTCGACGAGCTGCGCGCGACCGTGCTCGACAAAAAGCCGGAGGCAAAGCCGAAGCCCTGCAACGAAAAAGGGACGGCCCGCATTGAGCTGCGTGGCTTCCGGCTCGGGATGCCTGCCGCGGCCGTCCGGTCAAAACTTCCCGCCCTCATCATCCCGCCGCCGGACAGGTACGGCTATTCGCTCGCCTCCGTGAGTTTTGTAAAGCGCCCTTCCGCCGTCCCGGAGTTGAAAGACGTGCTGAGGGTTTCGATGTCATTCCTTGACGGCAAGGTCGCCACCGCCACGCTGGTTTATATGAACTCGGTCAACTGGGAAAGCGGCACCCAGTTCCGCCAACAAGTAGCCGCATCAATGAACATAGAAGGGGCGTGGCAAACGTATGAAGGTGATAGTGATGCCCGCCAGATGCAATGCCAGAATGTCATCGTCCTCGCGGGACTCTTCAGCGTGGGCCGTCAAAGATTCCCCTTCGTCACCATCGTTGACGAGCAGGCAGATTATCTACGCCGCGCACGCGTTGTCGAGGAGGCCGTGCGTAAGGCGAAGGCAGCGGAAGACAGGCGGAAGGCTTTCAAGCCTGGTTGTCTTTATCGTCCGCAGAGTTGCGGGACTACGTTAAGAAAAACGACCTCGGCTTCCCCGTCTATAGCGACATGTCGTACACGTTTTACAACGCTTATAAAGTGGGCGGGACGCCGAACACGTTAGTCATCTCCCCCGAGGGCCGTGTGCTTAAAAACTGGCGGGGGGCATACATGGACGACCTGCAGAGGGAGGTCGAGCAGTATTTCGAGGTCGAGTTACCGGGCATCAGGGAATGAGACGTTCGCGGCCCGCGCGCGGCGGCCGGTTCCCTCCTTCCCCTTTTGAATTTGACAGAGGAGCGCCATGAGGTATTTCTCGCCCTCACTACGCCGGACTGCCTCGCGGGTGATTAAACCGGCTCCGGGCCGCGCGAGATCCCGTATCCTGGCTGCCCTCCTGCTAGCCTCGTCGGGCGCTTCGGCCTGCTCCTTACGACAACAGCCGCCGGAAGCCCGACAGGGGCGAACGGCCGATGAAGGTCGTTCGCAACCCCCCGTTGAGATTAACGACCTGGTACGGGAGGCGCGCGCTTTGCCCGCCGAGTTCGCCTCGGACGCGCTGCTGCTCATCGCCGAGTCGGACAGAATCACATCGAAAGACCGGAGACGTGAGCTGCTGGAAGAGGCGTTTCGCGTGGCGGCGGGCGCGCAGCAGCCGGTGCGGCTCGTGGCCCGGCCGGGGAGTTCGGTGGACACGCGGGCGAGTTATCGCGCTCGCGCGCTCGCGCGCAAACTCGACGCGCTCTCGCTGCGAACGCGCGCCGTGAGGGCGATGATGCCGCTGGACGGACAGCGGGCCAGACACCTCTTCGCCGAAATCCCGAAGCTTCAACTGCCGCCCCTCGGTTGTGAGGACGCTCTGGTCTACGAGGTTTCAGACTATTACGACGTGCTCGGCGACCTCGCGCGGACGGCCTTCACGAAAGAGGAGGTGGAGGCGAGCGCCGACATCTCCTTCGTCCGACCCTACGTGACCCGGATGACCTCTCCGGCGCAGGTCGGGCCGCTGGCGCGGGTCGTCCTGGCTGTCGGCGAGAATCGCCCCGACGGCCTGAGCCGGCTGGCGCGCGACTTCGGTGCGGCGTTGGCGAAAATCTCCGGCGACGACCGTTCGTTCTCCTTCTCGGTGGCGGAAGGCTCCGGCGGCGGCGGTGTCGCGGAATTGTTGGCCGCGTGCAAGCAGCAGAACATCCCGGCGCACGACCTGTTGAAGGCGGCGCGGGGATACTTTGTGCGACACTTGAGCGGCAGGAGATGCGCCGACAACGTCGCCGCCGAAGACGGGAGCTTCCCGAATCCCGAGTACGTCGATTCCTTCAACCGCCTGCTGTCCGAGACCGCTATGGGGAGCAAGACGCCGACTCCTATTACGGCGGATGAGATAAAGCCCTCCGCCGTGGCGGAACGCGCCGCGGAGTATCCGTACTGGCAAACGCCCGAGGCGAAGAGGTTGCTGGCACGACTCAGAGAGCTGCGGTTCGGCGCGGCCAACCGGCCCCTTACCGGAGAGCAAAAGAAGGAGGCGCACTGGCTTCGAAGTTTAAGAGGACTACTCGATGACCTGACTGCGTGGGACGGGGGCAGCGAGGTGTCCGAGGCGGACTTCTTCCACCAGAAGGGCACACTGTTCGAGGGGTTGCTAAAAGCGGCGCCGCCCGACCCTGAGCGAGATGATGTGCTAAATGCTTTCCGGGCGTTTCTGAGTAATGCTCGCGTCCGGCAGGACAGCCGGATCGATTGGTTCCTTCACGCGGAATTCCTCATCAAGGCGGCGCACGCGGCCGCCGAACCCGACCGCCCTAAAATACTAGGGATGTTAACTAACTCCGGCGACCCGATCCTTCGTCTGTACGCGAGGCTGGAACTCTAGCGGAGCGGCTCGCCACATGGCCGCACTCAACGCGCCGCCCCTGACGACCTTTAGCACTTCGTCGAGCCGCGTCGTGTAGCGGCCCGACAGCCGCCCGCGCCTCATTTCCCAAGAGCAGTCGGGCCCCATCGTAGCGTGTGGTTGTGTTCTATGAAAGGGGCGAGTCAAGGAAAAACTTCTCCCATGCCGGCAGCAAGGAGTATTTCTTTGACCGCCAGCCCCCGTTCTATCCGTCAACGCGTCAACACGTCAACCCGGCTCCCGGCCGCTCGTCTCCCGCGCCTCAGCCGGCTAAGGGTCATAGCCCTGCCAACACGCTGCTCTCACTCAAGCCCTCGCTGTCGCACTTCGTGTGCTGACCAGTGTTCTATCTGAGACTGAAGGCCCTCGGCCTTCGCCTACGGCTTTCTCTGGTCACCCGGGGCGGCATAACGTTGCAACAGAGACGCGCTGGCGGTGCCCGCGTCGCCTACACAACCTGCAGATACTCAGCCCCGAAGCTTCAACGAGCAGATGCGCCGCATGACTCGCCCGCGGCTCCTCGGCCGGTCGGCCGCGCCGGCTTACGCGGCTTGCTTCATCACTTCACCGGCGTCAAAACTCCCGCTGCTGGGCCCGCCACAGGAGTACCGTCTGCCGCGAGGTCGGCCGTAACAGCACCCGCGCCGACGGCCGCTACCGCGCCTTCACCGCACAGGAGAGGACGAACGGCCGGCGCTCCCGCTCCCGCCGCAACCGGCGGTTCGGCGCGGCGGACTTCGCCCGGGTCGAGGAGCTGCTGCGCCGGCAGTGGAGCCCCGAGAAGGTCGCGGGTCACCTGCGCCGGACGGGGCAACTCCTCATTAGCCACGAGACCATGTACCGCCACGTCTGGCGGGACAAGCGCGCGGGCGGGACGCTTTATACCCACCTGCGTGGCGCGCGCAAGCGGAGGCGCAAGCGCTACGGGGCTTACGACAGCCGCGGCCGGCTCGCCGGGAAGCGCATGATCTCTGAGCGGCCGCCCGAGGTCGAGTCGCGCGAGCGGGTCGGCCACTGGGAGGCCGACACGGTGATGGGCGCGGGCACCAAGGACTGCGTGGTGACGCTGGTCGAACGGAAGACCGGGCTGGTGCTCATCGGCAAGCTCAAGGATCGGACGGCGGGCGCTTTGAGCCGGAGGGCGGTCAGCCTCATGCGCCGGCCCGGCGGGAGGTTCGAGACCGTGACGGCCGACAACGGGACGGAGTTCCACGACTACCGACGGGTCGAGCGGCTGACGGGCGCGGCCTTCTACTTCGCCCGGCCGTACCACTCGTGGGAGCGGGGCAGCAACGAGAACGCCAACGGGCTCATCCGCCAGTACCTGCCGAAGGGCGCGAGCATGGCGGGACTCACTCAGCAGCAGTGCAACGCGATAGCCCGCAAGCTCAACACGCGGCCCCGGAAGCGGCTCGGCTTCCGCACGCCGCTCGAATGCTACGACGAGTCTTAGTCAGTGTTGCACTTCAATGTTGATGTCAGGCGGCGCTCCCAGTCGTCACGCGATCCACAACTCAACCACTCTTTCGACTCCCCACCCCTTTTCTCTCTTCGTGAGCAGGACATACCTCCCGGTCCCACAAGTAGCACCGCAGCCGTGCTCTACATACACCAGCGCCTCATCTCCCTCCGGATTAAACCCCGCCCTCGATAGGCGAATGTATCCCGAAGCTCCCGGATTCTTCTTGTAAAACTCTTCCCACCCCCTGATCACATCCGCCTTAAAGTATTCGCCCCACTCTTTATTCCCCAGCAGGGTGTATTTGACCTTGAGGTTAAATGCCTCCTTCAGTGCTTGAGGCTCTTTATTATTCTCCTTGAAAGCGCTAACCGTCGAAGGCGAGACGGGGGACAACATCTGCCGCAAGTCATCCCTCTCCAGTTCCTTAGCTATGAAAGGCTTTGACACCGTCTGGTCATGACAATCAGGAAGGGGGTTCGCTGCTCCACGTATTTCTCATTCAGCAAGGCCGAGTAGACCGCATACGCTTCATCACCCGATTCAACGCCCGCCACACAAACTAAGTGTGAGTTGCCGACGCTCAGAATGGTCAATATAGAGAGGAAGAGATATCTAAGCATTAAGTGTCTCCCTTATAGCCCAAGTAACCGTAGCGCGCCTAACGCCCGGCATCACCCGCCGCCCCGAGCGCTTGCAGGAACATGAAATCTAGCGTGTCGGCGGTCGGGTGCAGGCCGTTGTTAGGTTTCGCCCCACATTACAACTCATGGGTAAGAGAACCCCATCACCCACAAAGGATATTCAGGGGCGAGGTAATCATATCGCCTCACCAAGGAAGAATAGAACAGCTTTGGTTCTGGTCTGTTTGATTCTGGGGTAATAAATATTCCAAGCCGCATAAACCCTGTTCTGAAAACTCTGGACATGAAGAATGCATTTACTGCTCTTCGTACATCAGAGAGTTCTACTTCAACGAAGATGTAGCGTTCGCCAATATTGAATCTCAAGTCAGCTGTGTAATTTGATTCTGGATATTTTGGGAAAGGATTCCAGCCCTTATCAACGAACGCCTCTTTTATAGGTTCCTGTAAGGCTGTCACCTTTCCATCAGCGGGTATAGGTATCGGAGCCAAAATATTTCGGAATGTAGAGAAATCAAAATTGAATTCGGCGAGCATACGAATCACGAATTCTTTAGACTTGGCTTCCCCTTTAGGATGTCCAAAGAATTTGCCGAAGCTGCCATCTGATTGTGTGTCGAGTAAATGCATATCAAGCCTGTGAGTAAGAAAGAAACCTAACGCCTGGCATCAGCGGCGCGCACGGGCCATTGAGGATGCAAGAGCCGCCTATTTGCGCGTCCGCTGCATGCCGTTGTTAGGCCGCCGCCGCTGTGTGGTAGCTTCACACGTCCGCCCGGCTGCGGGACGCATGCAACTCGGCTGACCCTCTCAGCCGCCGCGCGCCAACGGCCAGGTAACACCACGCGGCCCACGCGTGCGCGCCGCCACGTGGCACACCGCCGTCACGGAAATGGCGTGCCGTCGTCCTAAGATGTTGCGCGGTAGCTTCACACTCCGCGGCGGCTTGCTCATCTGGATTGGTTCACACTAACACTGCCAGTCATTCTATGATACATCGGCTCACCCGGGCTGATTATTCGTAACCGAAATGTACGATACCCTCCGGGCAGGTTGATTGGTTGTGAAGTGGACCAGATAGGCGAACGTCTATCTGCCCAAACTGCTGGAAAGTGCAGTTCCTGAACGCGCTGTACGGCTCCTGTAATGTCCACTGCCTCCACGATGATCGTAAAATAATCCAAGTAAAAGGTGTGTTCCCCTATAAGCGCGGCATCAGCACTCACAGTAATTCTGGGGAAGCGGGACTCGAAGCTTATTGAGCGTTGCCTTAAATCAATTCTATAGCTCTGGCTGAAGGGCACTTGCGGTGCGGGTGGGGGCTGGGCCGGTTGTCGGGCCGGCTGCGCAGGTACCGGGGGCCGCCGCGGCCTTTGTGCTCCCCTCTGGGCATCATCCGTGGTATCAGTACTGTCGGGGAACCGATGCACAACGGAACTTGGCGCAGTACGAACCTGCACTGTCTCACCTTTAATGACCTTCTCTGCTACTGTGGATGCCTCATGTTCCGCCGGCTCGTCTGTTTTACTGATCCCAGATGTGGCCTGGTGAACCGTACCGTTTGATGTTCCTGACCGGTCATACTGAACCACATGCGCCAGTTCGTGGGCGAGCAACAACCTGCCTTCGGGAGTCGATGGCGCGTACCGGTTGGCTCCGAAAACGATATCCCGTCCGACTGCGTAGGCGCGCGCATTTACCGCGCGCCGACTCAACTGCCGCGGAGTCGGCATGCACTCGAACCCTGCTGAAGTCGTGCCTGAAGCGAGGCTCGAAGAAGTCCCGAACCTCCTTCGGCAGCGGCTCTCCCGCATGCCCAGTCGCGCGGACACCGCCCCCCACATCCAGCGCCGCTTCAGCATTCCCCGAGGGCGTGCGCTTAGCCTGGATCGTTTCGTTCTCCTCGTCTTCGCACTCTGCAGATTTACGCTGAATCGCAGGAGGAGGGCCTACGGGAATCTGACTGAGGTCATGACCGAAGCCGGCGGTTTCGGCGGTAGTCGAGTCTCCCTCGACATTCCCCGAATTTGCTTCTAACAGCCGGCATACGGCTTGATTCCCGATCGTGCGCTGCAAGTGCAGGATCGAATGAACCATAGGACTTGCCGCGGGGCACCCGGCGCTCGGCTTTGAGATGACAGTTGACGCTTGCTGCTGAGGCTGAGGCTGCTTCTGCGCGTATATTTTCATGAGTGACTCCTTCGGAGAGAGCAGTGAGGCTAGGTGTCTAAGTTTATGCGCGTCTTATATCACCCGGGAGGCTCTGGAGCAAGTTAGTCTCTTGGTAAAGTGCTTAGTGAAGATAAAAGTGACGGGCGGTTTGCTTAATTTATAATGTGAAGCAGCCTAACGCCCGGCATCACCCGCCCGCCCCAGGCGTTTTGCGGAGCATGACAAGCAGCGTGTCGGCGGTCGGGTGCATGCCGTTGTTAGGTGCGGGCTTGTTATTGAGGTCCAGCACTCTGACTCTCATTCTGGATTTCCTCGGAAGACGCCATTTCGTTAATAGTTCCAAGCAGCTTAATAAAATCAGAGTTCACTTCTCCAACCTCAAGAGGAAGCAGTAATCGTTCTCTGTACCACCTGACATACGATCCCAAAAGCCGTGAAGCTAATGCATGATCTAGAAGGCCGTCAGCATAAAGTAGCGCCCATCTTTCAAAGAAATGGATTACCCTGAAAAAATGGTCTGCATAGGGCGTAAGTGCATTACATTCACGTTGAGCTACTTCAAAATCGGTGAGCGTTGGCAGGTTTGAGATTTTGCCCTCCCTGACTAATTCCAGGAAATTGCTTACTCGGATGCGGCTTTCGTGCAATAGCGGCGTGTGCCACTCGTCATATACTTGCAGCGCACGGTTCGTCCGAAATTCTTCGGCTATCCAACGTTTTGCTTCAGCACTATATTCGGCTGATGCAAACGGTGTGAGTACAGTAAGGATTCGGCGCATGCCATCAGGCCAATTGCGAAATAAATCGACATACTGGAGGTCGCGTAATGTTTCTCCTGGGCCAATGCTCCAGTCTGGCACCTCACAATCATCTAAACGGATGGGTATGAACCATGTTTGATCTCTTCGCCTTTTACCTAACTCGTTTATTGCAATCCCCAGTTCAGTATTCATAACTGTTGTGCGGCGGTTCACATATTGCTTCGAGAAGCATGCCATGAAGAACGCCCCTTGGCTTATTGCTTGACGGATAGAGTCCTGCCATCGCATTCCCGGAGCTATGCGTTCTTTATCTCGCCAGACATCAACATTGGCCGCCTTTAACGTCTCACAGATGCGATCTATCTGTTCAGTGTCTTCATGCACATATGAGATGAAAATATGAGTCGCCATAGGGTTAATTTGCACTCCAACGAGTCAGATGAAGAGAAGCACCTAACGCCAGGCATCACCCGCCCGCGAGCCCGGCGAAGGAACATGGGAGGCAGCGGGTCGCGGGTCGCGTGCATGCGCATGTTAGATTGCGTCCACCTTTAGCCTACCTCCCGCGACCCGCTTCGTGAGGGCCGGCATTCAACCCGCGCCATGCCTCCCGCCACCAGCCTCCATCGAGGTCGGGCCAGACACCACGGCCGGCAGCGCTTCAATCACGCCCCTATGCTACCCGCCACGCCAGCGCTTCCAATTGGCTAAGGGCTATACCGCAACAGCAATCTAACGCCGGGGATAACCGGCGAGCCCGCCGGATCGAGGATGAAGGCTACGCCGTGCCGCGAGTCCGGTTCATCCCCTTGTTAGACCGCCGACCGGCGTTGTTGCATAAGAGGTCGCGGAGGCGGTACGTCTGCTAGTCTCGATGCGTGACCAACAAGCCTAAGCGCCGGTACCGCATCCGCAACTGGCGCGACTATAACTCAGCCCTCGTGCGGCGCGG
>Ga0196962_10000602_pt1 | contig 13753 bp, 23 predicted proteins | sample S3v_20metaG_FD_183186 | JGI IMG/M metagenome (GOLD analysis project Ga0196962, IMG submission 183186) | Soil microbial communities from Anza Borrego desert, Southern California, United States - S3+v_20 | ecosystem: Environmental > Terrestrial > Soil > Desert | place: USA: California | collected... | reverse complement strand
CGCTTGATAGCTTCTATGCGGTACCGTAGAATCACACCTTGCCTACCCTCAGGCGGGATAGCTCAGTTGGTAGAGCACATGACTGAAAATCATGGTGTCCCCGGTTCGAATCCGGGTCCCGCCACTCACACAATACATTGATTTGCAGGTAAAACATTGTGATCAAACAAGAGCCCCGGTAGCGAACCGGGGCTCTTTGACACCAACCTGACACCAACCCGCTAGGGGAGGATGTCGTCCATGGCTGATGCTGCGCGCTCTTGCATGTCGGGCAACATATGCGAGTAAGTGTCCATAGTCTGAGAGATGTTTGCGTGTCCCAAGAGTTCCTGTACTATCTTGGGATTCACATTCTTCGACAGCAGGAGCGTTGCGCAGGTATGACGGAGATCGTGAAAGCGGATGGAACGGGGCAGACCCGCTTCCTCTAGCAGTGGCTTATAGCAGCGTCTGAAGAAGTTGTGTCGGTTAATAGGCGTACCGACCTGTGTGGTAAAGACGAAGTCATGGTTCTGCCAGAGTTCTGCGAGCTTCTCTCGTTCCTCTAGCTGGCGCTCTCGGTGGGCTTTGAGGGTCTTCACTGCGCCGGTGGTGAGCTTCACGCTGCGACGACTCTTGCTCCTCTTCGGCGGACCGAGCCTCCGGCCACCCTTAGGGGTGGTTAGGCTCTGGCGCACCGAGAGCCGTCCGGCCGCCAGGTCGACGTCCTCCCATCTCAAACCAAACAGCTCGCCTTGCCTAAGGCCGGTTGTGATGGCCAGCGCGTAGAGTGCCTCCAACCGATCCCCCTGGGCCGTCTTGAGCAGAGTTCGTACCTGCTCGGAGGTTAGAGGACGTATCTCTTTGCGTTGTGCCTTCGGAGGATCCACAGCCTCAGAGACGTTTCGCGGGACCAGCCCCCAGCGTAATGCCTGCTTGAGCGCTCGATGGATGACGGCGTGCACGCGCTGTACCGTGCACGGCGAGAGCCCAGAATCCAAGCGGTCCCGGTACAAGCCCTGTAGGTGGGCGGGGGAGAGGGCCTTGAGTTTGATGCGTCCCAGGGTCGGGACTACATGCACTCTGACCAACCGTTCATAACTCTCGAAGGTAATAGGCCTCACGCTGCCCTTGACGAAGTCATTCAGCCACCGCTGCAAGTACTCGTTCACAGTGACGCTGCTAAGATCCAGCTCTATCCCGCCGTCCCTGTCGGTCATCGCCTTGGCCAGCTTTGCCGCCACTTCCTGACGCGTCCTGCCGTAGACGTGCCTGCGCTTGGGACCCTTGGCAGTGTGCACCGTGTACCGGGCCATCCAGCGGCCGTCCTTGCGCTTCCCTATCGACCCCTCACCGTTGCCTCGCTTCTTGCTCATTCTGTTTAGCCTCCTTTGTCGACCCGTGGCTAACTATGCTACAACTATCAATCATATCTACATCAATATAACATATTAAGGCAGTTATTTCACTATTGTCCGGCACAATTCTTGTGAGAGGCAAGTGAAAGCCCCGGCGCGGCAGCCACCGCCCGAGGCGCGGCCCATAAGGAGTTGCTTATGGACGAAGCAAGAATAACCCGTCCCTCCTCGCCCTCCACCAGGGCGATAGTCGCTAACGAGGACTTCTGCAAGCAGGTAGCTGCCCTGCTGCTGTGTGACCGAGCCCCTATCCACGACGCCTTCATCGGGGAGCCCGTTGAGGAAGTCCTGGCGATGGTGAGCTGGGCACTCTCCCACGAGGACGACGAGGGCTTTGACACGGCAGAGGTGCTCACCTGGTGGGCGAAGAAGAGGGGACGAGGGGCGTGGAGCGGTAGACCTCGACGTCCCGAGCGAGATCCCTACGAGGAATTGGCCAGGGCCTTGGCAGGCTACTGGAAGGAGCACCCTGGGGAGCTGACGGCCCTCCTGGACCGTGCAGAAGCGAGCCTGAACGGGCGGTCCTAGCGTGGCTGCCCACAAGCAGGAGGCTCACCACGCAGCCCCACGCTGCCTCATCTCCCTCCACGAGAGAGCCAACGGCGCTGAGTTGGACGGGGAAGGCATTCAGGCATGGCTGGAGTGGGAGTGGGAGGCGATGCGCTGGTGCGTGCCCGTGGAGATCTCCAGAGATGACCTGGAAGCTCTGGTGGAGCGGAGCACCGTGGTGTTGGAGCGGGAGATGCATCGCATGATCCACGAGGGCGACTGGCGCAGGTGGGGTGCCAGGGGCGGCAGGGAGACCTTGAGGCGCTACGGACCGCGGTGGTTCGCGCTGCTCGCTCGCAGGAGGTGGGGACGGATCGGGCCAGAAGAGCTCGAGGCTGCGAGGGTGCTCCAGTGAGGCCTGTCTCGCGAGGAGGTCTTGAGGTTAGCGGCCCGAATGTCGCCTCAAAGCTCCCTAGGATCGTCTTCAAGGTGAGGAGGAGGCGATGAGGGCGCCGCTCCCCCTAGGAAGGGTGGTGGCCACTCCTAGGGCTTTGAAACTCCTGTCGGAGATAGGGGAGGACCCGTTCGGCTACCTCGCCCGCCATGCCGCAGGGGACTGGGGAGTGCTCTGCGCCTTCGACCGTCGCCAGAACGAGATCGCCCTGCGCGAGGGCTACCGCGTCCTCAGCTCCTACCCGGTAGGAAGGGAGTGCGTCTGGATCATCACCGAGGCGGATAGGTCCGTCACAACCATCCTCCTGCCAGAGGAGTACTGATGAGTTGCGAGCTGTGCGGAGGGGGAGACATGTGGATCAAGACATGCCTCACCCCCGAGGGGGCTCGCTTGCTGGTATGCGATGAGTGCTACGAGGAGAACTCCTGTGTCTTGGTGATAGTGCCAGGCGACAGGACGGTGATGGCGAGGTGCGACTACTGCTGGCGCTACGGCAATCCCAGGGAGTTCGTGGAGGTCAGCCCCGGCGGGCGTAAGAACGCTTATTCGGGAACGTGCGCTGAGTGCGTGGGGGAGGACGGACCGTAATGGGCTCGGAGGAGCTACGCCTACCGCCCGGCTACCGGCTGGATAGGAGCGACCCGGACGTGTTGGCGTTGCGTCGTCCGCAGGGTTGGGTGGTGGCTTATTTCAGCGTCAGGGGTGCAACCAGGGAGGCCATAGAGGAAGCAGCCTGGGAGGACCACGAAGGCGCAGGAGAGGAGCAATACCCGTGAAGAAGACCCACGACTACATCCATCACTACAGGGGCTACTGGTCCGAGGGAGGCAAGTGCAGAATCAAGATCTATCGAGAAGATGGTCAGGCCCCGGTGGTGATCTGCTCGCAGGCGCCGGACAACGACAACCCCTCCGTCACGAACATGGCCGAGTACCTTGCTGCGGAGGTCATGGAAGAGCACAAGCTACTTACGCCTCTCGTCTGGATTGAGCATTACCCCGAGCACGAGGGAGAGATCGGGGAGTACTCGTTGGTGAGGTTTTGCTGCTGGGAACCTACGGAGGTGTGCCTCGGAAGCGTGTGGAGACACAGGATAGGGTCGCCAGCATGGTCGCCGCTACGTCCTGAGGAGGCGCAAGCTGTTTTAGGCGTACACCACATATCAGGAGGTGCTGACGCGCCCGCGGAGGATCACCGCCCTAACAGTCGCAGTGGGGCTTGCTTTGTCTGGGTGCACCGGAGGCGGACATGACCAAGACGGCGGGAGAGCGGATAAATTCCGAGCTTTGTGATATCTGGCGTCGGGACATCCAGGACAAAGTTCGTGGCACGCTCTTTCGAGAGCCTTCGAAGGCATTCACGAATAGTCCAGGATAGGCGAAGCACTGGCGCTGCGGTGGGATGACGTTGACTTGGACGTACGCATGCTGCGGGTAAACGGCACGTTCACTAGGGACGGCGTAGGCTCTCCCAAGACTGCCGCCAGCCGCCGTACCTCAAGCTACCTAAACTGGCCGTCGGGGTGCTGAGACGCCATCCTCGCACGGGCGAGCACGTTTTCTGTACGAGCAAGAGAACGCCTATTAACGTCTGCAACTTGCGTAACCGTGTCTGAAACCCACTACTGGTCAAGGCTGGTCTACCTACGGATACCCACATACATGCGCCACGCTATTCGGCCATCACACTCCTGCTGTCAAGGGGCGTGCTGGTCAACGTAGTGTCTGATATGGCCGGGCATGGCGATCCTGCGATAACGCTCACCATCTTCGGCCACATCATCAAGGACATGCAGGATGGTGCCGCCGACACTATGAATGAGTGTTCTCTTAGCTCTGTTCGGCTTGGTGTACTTACCCACGTCGTAGTCTATGTCGTCGTAGCGCACCTTCTCCATAGTATTGTCGCCGCCTTCCGAGAAGCGTGTGATGAGGTTGTCGAGGGTCGAAGAGGTCATCAGGTGTAGGCTAACCAACTCCGCACCCTTCTCCGCCAGCTCTTCGGGCTATGTCGTTAGTGCCTCTTCGAGTGTGGGGTCACATCAGTGTACTTAAACGTGAGATTAACGGTAAATAGGATGGCTATCTTAGTATGAACCAGTACTACAAGGCCATCAGTGGACCTGAACATAACGGTAGGTGATTTGCGGCATATTCCTGACTAGTACACAGGTCTCAAAATTCTTTGAAAAAAGTTGCAGATGACGACTTCAGCATGTATTCCGCTAGCGAAGGGGCATTCGAGCGTTTAGTGTCAATTTAACCTCAAGTAAAGGTGAATCGCAGGGGTATTGCATCTCGAAAATGTGGTGTGCTAGGTTTCTGTACAGCACTAGATATGGCGTTTTCGTCCCGAGAAGGAGGTGATATGCAGGGTGAGTGCTTAGGGTTCGTAAGCGGCACTGGAGCAAGACCGGAACCCGTTTCCGCTACGGGAACGCGAAATAAAAGAGGACGACCCCGACGGCCATCGCGAATCGTCCCCTTCACAACCGAGCCTAACCACGGCTTTGGCGGTCGAACCCTTATGGGCCTCAGCGCCCAACCCTCTGGCTAGGTTGGCCACATCATAACCCAAATCTGACACCAAAGTTTTACAGCTCAAGAGAAAGGAAAGTTAGTGCTTGTACTCAGGGACTACCGGTACATTGACGTTGCGCGGATAGTGGACTATCTGTCCAGCGTTGACCCTGGCGTCGTCGGTGAGCTTACGCAGAGGATGAAGTCGAACTCGGGCGTGGATATCAGCGGCGGTTTCAACATTCAGTTTTTCAAGATGGGTGGTGGTGCGCGTTCGGCTGACGAAACCGAGCAACAGCAGACGGTTCGTATATACGCCCAACACATGTTCAATCGGCTGTATGGAGAGCTGGAGACAGCAGGAACCATACAAACCGTTGATTTGTATACCTCGCTGAAAGCTGAGACTTTGAACAAGAGCAGCATTCTGGAAATCACTAGGGAGTTTCGTCCATCCCCGCTAAACCAGATGCTCGATTCCTTCGTTCAGGTCTTCAACATGATGAAGACTGTGGGTATGGAAGACCAAATCATGGATGAAGTTGGTGACGAAGCCGAATGGCAGAAGGTCATGGACATCATTGGTCTGCTCCGTGGTGAGGTCGGGAGTAATGAGGTTCCGATGTTTGCCAAGGCAGACAACTCAGACGATGCGTCCGTGGTCTTCGTTGCGAGGGAAAATTTCCTGCTGAGTCCAGGGGGGGATTTTCGTGGAGAGATGACATTATTCGGAAAGGTAAGCGAACTGATACCTTCCGGTTCCTCGATAGACTTGCTAGACCTTCTTAAGGTTCTGCCTCCAGGTGTTCGTGAAGCCGATGCGCTCGGCGGAGCGTTTAAGGAAGCAATACACGGCTTGATGGGCGAATTGCCTGAGCAGTTCGGCGGTCCGATAGAGCGGGATGAGGTAATTATAGAGGGTCCAGCGGTGGTCGTTACGCCGGTCGCCACGTACACTCTGTAGGGAAGTTCTGCATGAGTACAGGGAGCCGTCCAAATAGGCGGCTCCCTATCTGCTCGACAATCGTTCCTCTTTCCATTTTGATTGCGGTGTACATTGTGCCACTGCTGCTGTATCAGCGTACGGATAAGTGGGGGAGCGAATATGGAGCGGCATTAAGTGTTGCGAAGACCTCGCAAAGTACCGCCCGCATCGACCGCACCGTCCATAATGTGGCGCTTAGCAGGACTTTCGTGCGGTCGGTACTGCCATGATTTATCGACCGCCATGGGATGGATACCGACCGCTCTCGAAAGTACCGCCCGCCTATCGACCGTCTGGAAATAAGCCATTTTGCAGGTCTTTCTCCTCCCCGCTAGTTGTTGCGGTCGGTGCGGTCGGTATTCTGCCCAGCTTTACTGATGGCCTATGATCGCTCTACGTGTATCCTTGTGCCGGGGCAACATCGATGCACCACGCTAGGGACTACACCCATCCTTACAAGTGCACCGGTGGTCGCTCGGCGCGGTGCCGCCTTAGGATCTACTGCCCGAGGACGAACGTGCCTCACTAACGGTGTCAGCCGACCACCAGTCTTTGATCGCCGCGACCATCTCCTCGGGGGCACCTTCGTGCGGGAAGTGTTGCTCTCCCTCGATGAGGACTGAACGGTGACGGGGAAAGATCTCCTCGAACCGACTCATGAAGCCGGCCTGCACTGCAGCGTCGTTCTCGCCGTACATAAGGAGCACCGGCAGATCCTTCAGGTGCTGCTTCAGACCTTGCTCGACGTCGCGCATGTAATCCTCCTGCACGTAGAGGTCTCGGAAGAGCGTCTGGATCCGACGGCGCGACGCGCGGGTGGGGAATGCCTTCGTGTAGGCTGCACGCTCTGCCTTCGAGAGTTTGCGTCGCCGGGCGGCGAACGTCGCGACGATCCATGGCAGAAGATTGAAGGTCTGGTTGAAGAACCCGAACACCGGTCCCGAGACAACCTTGAGCCTCCTGACGACCGAGGGGTTGTGGTCGCTCAGAGCCCATCCGAAAGTGTCTGTGAGGATGAGAGCCTTGAAGAGATCTGGCTGCCTGGTAGCAACGCCGAGGCCGATCGGTCCACCCGCGTCGTGAACCATCATCGTCACTTCGGAGAGATGTAGCCTCTGGATGAACTTCTCGACGACTTCGGAGTGCTCCGCCAGGGAGTAGCCGTAGTCTTCCCTGGCTGTGGAGAGGCCGAAGCCCGGGTAATCGAGGGTCACGCACCGGAAGCGGTCCCTGAGCCCGACAATGAAGTTGCGGTAGATGAAAGACCACGCGGGTCCGGAGTGCAGAAACAGGAGCGTAGATCCCTTTCCTTCGTCAACGTAGTGGACCCGATTTCCGTCAATCTCGACGTAGCGGCTCTTGAAGGGGTAGAGCCGTTTGTCGAGCCAGGTAGGGTATGGTTCGGCCGATAGGCTAGCCGGCACTTCCTTTTCTTTGTTCAGCGACATCGTTTCTCTCCTTTTCGGAGTCTGGCGAGGTAGTGTCGGACGGGTTCGACTTATTTGACAAATGGACCGGGGGAGAACGGCCACCTCTGGACTCACAACCCGTACGTTCTGAGTCCTCCTCGCTTTCGTCGTTCATGAGGACGCACCTTCCTTCTCCCGTACCTGTTGCCGCAGAGCCGGTGCGGGGGCTCTGAGGCCCGCGGCTAAGAAGACGACCAGGTGCCCAACCATCCTATCCACGTCAAAGAGGTCCTCCGCATACTCACCCGTCCGGCCGGCATCAGCCTGGATATAGGTCATGACGCCGACAACGAGCATGAACCTCCGATGGAGCTCCCCTTCCGGCAGGTGGGGGAGGGCATAACCCAGGGCTTCGGTGAAGCGCTGTCCCACCTCTCCGAACTGATCCCGAACCAGAGCCTGCACCAGCTCGTTCGGTTCGGTGTACGAGCGGCCTAGAAAGCGTGTAATGATCACGCCGCGCTCGCCGAGATCGTGTATCGAGCGCAGGCCTGGGGTAAGATAAGCCTCGAGGATAGCTTCGAGCGGGGGAGGATCCTCACCCGACCCGGCTTCCACCTCACCCAGCCTTTCGAGCCGCTCCTGATTGACGGGCACGACGACCCGCTCAAGCACTGCCCGGAGCAGGTCCTCCTTGGTTCCGAAGTGGTAGTGAACTGCCGCCAGGTTGACCTCTGCCTTCCTAATAACGGCTCGCAGCGAAGTACCGGCGAATCCGTGCGCGGAGAAGAGCCGCTCTGCGGCGTCCAGGATCTTTTCCCTAGTGTCGGCGCCTGGCATATCATCTCCTCTAGGTCAGACGATTGTTTTAATCATACGTATGATAAACTGAGAAGTCAAGGGCTTGGATACCATAACTATGTATCTGTACGATCCTACTAGCAGGCAAACCGTTGGGCTGATGCTTATGCGTAGAGTGAGGACCTGTTCATGTTGGTATAGCGCCGCTGCGGTCTCTCTATCGCGGCGAGTTCTTCTGCACGATCTGGGCGTATGGCCCGAACGCCGACTCTATGGCCGTAGATCCGGTCTTGGTCTGGGCGAGGAACACGAAGCCGCGGGCCGGTGCAATGAGCATGCGCGCTACTTTAGCAAAGCAGGTCTGAGATTGTTCGTTGTCGCGTTAGCCGCCCGGTGTCCCGCGAGGCTCGGCCAGGGCACTGTACCAAGGGAAGCGCTTGCGGACGTCTTCGGGTGGGCGGCGTTCGTCAAGTATCTCGAAGCCCGCGTACGTGAGCATGGCGCGGAGACACTCAACGGTGAAACGCCAGACGCCGCGACCACCGCGAATACTGGTGAGCCCTTCGGCCGTGCGGTCTTCACGAATTATGAACTTTGCCCAGTTGCCCGCTCTGGGTAACACATTCGAGGTTTGCATGATGAAGCGCTCCCCGGTCAGCTCGCCGATCTTGGTTAGCACGTAAGGAGGGTCGGCTATGTGGTAGAGACCACCCAGCGCGATGACCACGTCGAAGGGTTCGGAAAAGAGAGTGTCTAGCTCGTATACGTCCCCGGTCATGAAGTGGAAGGTGCAGTCAACCTTGCCCTCCAGCGTACCGACCAAAAAGCGGGCGCAGTCCACGCGCTCTTGGCTGAAGTCTAGGCCGACCACTTCCCTGGCGCCCCCTATCGCGGCCTCTACCGAAAAGGCTCCGTTGGCGCAGAAGAGATCTAGCACTCGTTTGCCTTGGACCTGACTTCTGATCCAGGAAGACACCAGCCCACGCTTCATCTCATTGTTTGCTTCCAATTTCTTCGAAGACGGATGACGCGGCGAAGAGGCGTTCTTGAAATCGACGGAAGTGAACCATGACTCAGCAGAAAACCTCGACATGTAAGCCTTCTGCTCTGCCGTGAGTTCTACGTCTAGCTGGTAGGGCATGAGTCACACTCTAGCAGATTAGGGCTCCTTTCTAGGTTATTTACAGCGACGGCCAAAAGCATTGACCCGGATGCGTTCATGGACCAGGCTGCGAGTGATTACATTCTAGCAGTGCGAGTATGGCATGCTGGTTCAATCATTATGACGCATGCTGTAAATAAGCGGCAAATCCCTAATCTAGGCGAGGAGTAAAACACCGAAAGACGTTTTCTGGAAGATTTCATCAACTTCATCTGCCAACCCGTGGGTCTATCTACGACCCTAGAGGATGACTCAATCGGGGAAGGGGTAGGCAGGAGATTCGACCCCCGGTCTGCTACTAGAGGCCTGGTCGCCTGTCCTTGATGCGTGTAGGAACCGTTTTGAAGACGTCTCCCATCCTGCAAACACCTCTGGAATTCAGGGTACTCATTCGTCGGCTACAACGTCGTTGAAGATGGCTTGAGAAGCCGTAGAACATCACAACGCGGAGTTGGGAGAAGATGGAGGACCCTTCTGATGATTCAAGGGTTTTCATCTACTCCAACTGGTATCCCAAGAACTCCAGAAGGCGGATCACATTCTCGTACCTTACGAACACGGTAATGCGGTGTAGGGAGCCGCTACCCTTCTTCCTAGCCAGCTTCCTGTAGATCCTCCTGATCCTGAAGGCGTCCCTGAGGCTGACCTCGACCTTCTCCCACCGGACGGGGAGGAGTTCCTTGTTCCATATCCCCCAAATCCTGCCTGTCTGTAGACCCTCGGGAAACTCCTCGGGCTTGGCCATGTAACGCTCCACGTAGCTGGTCACCTGTTTCCACTTCTTCACGGGTTCAACATGGGTTCCCGCGCGGAGATGCCCCTCCGAAACCTTCCCGGTAACCTCATACCAGGAAGAAGAGATGAAGCGGCGTAGTTCGCTTATCGGTCCAACAGATGATTCTACGAACAGGAGCAAATGAAAGTGCCACGCCCCTCTCTGCTGTATGCCCAGCCTCCAGAAAGCGGCGAACGGCTCGAACTCCCTCTGAAGGCGCTTACGGAGGGCTTTGAGGTGTCGTTTGCAGAGTTCGGGATCATCTGGGTATTTGTGAGGATAGGTCAGCGTCACGAAGATCATCCTCCCTTTGAGTGCCTTGAAGGCACTTCTGTTGATGCTAGCCAGACGTCTGAGGAGATTCCTGCGGCTTGCCCTAGAGAAGCCCCTTACCCTGTCTTTGATGCCCCCACCGCGGCGCCTATGAGGACTTTGCCAGTTGCTGGTAGTAGTGTCCTCGAAGGAAAGTGTTGATACAGACCCTCCTACGGCAGAGGAGACATAGGCACTCGGTTGATGTGAGTCCTTCACAGGAGGCTTATCTACGTGGGTTTCTGTCTGTGCGGCCTGATATGAGGGGTAGATAAACCCAGTTGGATCTTCAGCTGACTCTTGTACGCTGTTTGGGACGGGGTTGAGCTCTTTGAGGTTATTCATGAGTGACTTCTCTCTGGATGCTCTCGGTAAGGTGTTCGGGGATAGGTGGTAGGCGGCACGCCGACAGTGCAGAGTGCCCCTTATCGTTGGGCACTCTCTCCATGGAGCAGCTCTTCGGGGGCTACCCCTAGCGCAGTGGCAAGCTTGCGCAAGGTCTGTGGGTAAGCTCCTCTGCTAAGAGACTCCAACCGCTGAACGGTGGTGTGTGCCACGCCTGCGAGCGCACCTAGCTGCCTCTGGGTGAGGCCTCGTCGCCGACGATGTGCAGCAAGACCGGGCAGTGGTGTGCTTCTGGATGTTTCGATCATCCTTACTCTCCTTGTTGTGGGTGACTCCTTCACTAACGAGGTGCCAAAGCAGGCTGAAGCGGCCTATCCTCAGAGCACTCGTTAGTAGCTACCAGAAGACATGAGCATCACCCCAAGAAGGTCACCGGCGCGATGCTCCTCCTTAGAGGCGGCAGAGAGGATCTGCTTCTGCCAAGACCCTCCGCACTAACGAACAAAGTGCTCCTAATCGAGTTAAGTCGAGCCGCTCTCATGCGGACCCTTCACAGAAGAAGGGTAGATAGGCGCCAAACCCTGATCCAGGTGAAGAGTAAGTCGAGTCAAGTCGCTCAGAAAATCTTTCTCACATCTTCCCATGCCGACCCTCGGGTCCATCCATGTTCTTGAGGACGCGACCGGGGGAGGGGTGTCAGGAGTTAAGGCCCCCGGTCTGATAGAGGAAGCCTGGTCGTCCAGACCTCGATGTGTATATAAGCCGGTTTGAGCCGTTGTCTTGTCGGTTAGGTCCCTTGGGTCGTCGAGAGTCTGCCCCTCGGCTACAAAGGCGCTTGAGGCGGCTTTGAGGAGCTTTGGGTTACCAGGGGCGGGATCGGCAGAGGAAGTAGGGATTCTTCAGCGGCATGGTCAGGGGTGTGTCGAACGCTTGCGAGGGCTCGAAGATCTCAACGTTCCTCTCAGTCCCGACAGGCGTGCAGTCGCTCCTACATCTCCGAAGCTCATGGAGGGTAAATTCTAAGAAGTTCGCCAAGAGTAAGTCTTGGAGCTAGCCGCTCTGGGGTGCAACGACGTCCGCTGGGTGGCATCATGCCGGTGAGAAAGTTAGCCTGCCTTCGGCTAAGGGGATGAGGAGAACCGATGAAACGAGCAACTACCATTGACCCCAGGAGAGGCACCGAATGACGGTCCAAGCTAGCTATGTCGAGAGTCTCTTCGCCAACCTAGAGAATGGCAAGAGCGGTGCTTTCTTCGAGCACGTGGCAGACGACGTCAAGTGGACCGTGATGGGCACCCATCCTCTGGCCGGCACCTACCACACGAAGGCCGACTTCATCTCACACACCTTCGCCCGCTTGGACAAGATTCTCAAGGAGGGCGTGCTGTTGCGCGTCACCAACATTCTGGTAGACGGCGACAGTGCTGCAGTGGAAATGGAATCGCTTTCCACGGCGCTAAACGGAAAACCCTTCGACAACAGGTACTGCTGGGTAGTGCACTTCTCAGAGGGAACCATCGTGGAGGTCAGAGCCTACTTGGACTCGGCACTGGTACAGCGGTTAATCGAGGAGAACGAGCCCTCAGCCAATCAACAGGAGCAGAAGGGCAGTTAGACGCAGTGTGAAACAGAGAGACCCTTAGCGACTGCTCGCGAGGGGCAGGGTTACTATGGCCGGACTTCTCCGGCGCTCCAAACTGCTGGGAACGACCTTATTCAGCCTAGTGCGTGGTAGGTGAATTCAGCGAACTTCCGCTTTACGGAGTTCTCGGAAGTACACTTGTGTTGCCGCGGCGACAAGGATGATCAGGGTGTGGACGACGAAGATTTGAATAATCTAACCCTCTCCACAGTACCTCCTAACAATCGCCTGACAAGCTTCGGAGGAGCAAGAGAGTAGCTCATAAGGCAGAAAACCTATGGCGAGCGAGAGGATGGAGAGGGTTGTGGATCACGTACAGCGCATTATCCCGCACGTTCTGTGGCGCCCTCTCGGACCGTACTCGGACCTAGAGGAGCCAGCGGTTATCGACCCAGACGGGGTGCTCACGCTCCTAGTGCCCATCTCAGCCGAGCGCGCAGCCTCACTCATCGCCGCGTTGGACTACGAGGACGTGGAGGCGCGTCCCGCTACGCTAGAGGAGATCGAGGAGATTTGCACCATCCACGGCGTAGGGTGCGTGGGCTTGTGGGGCCTCGACGGCGGGGACTCCATAGATGTGCTGCCCGCCGAAGGGTTGGCGCTAGTCTTGAAAGAATCAGATAGATGATGGGGGTGAGTGTTATCAGGATCAAATGGTGAGTAGAGCTGCAAGGATTTTGCAAAGGGGTCGGGCTAATAACTCTAACTGTAGGCCCTTTGGCGCACACCCGGTACCCTTCTCTTAATTGATCCTGCGGGGCGTCACTCTTCCCTCGCCCCGGCTCCGCCCCCCTCGTGTGTCCCCATCCCATGCGGGGAGCTTCTATTCACGAACTACGGTGAAATAAGAGTTCTGCGAACTTCGCCTTTACGGAGATCTCAGATGTTCGCGCCAACTCTTGACTAGTGGCATCATATGCACTGGTGAAAAGGGACCGTCCGCTTCAGACCTTAAGCGGAGAAAGGAGGAATAGGATGAAGTTCGTCGCATTGTTTAGCCTTAAACCGGGCGTAGACGAGGCTAAACTAATCCAAGCGGCCCAGAAGAGAGCAGAGTACCAGTTTCCTGAGGGCCTCACGCTAATAGCAGAGTATTGGACGGCTGAAGATTCACCTGCCGTTATCTCCGTATTTGAAGCTGATGATGCGGCCCCGCTCTTAGAGAACTCACTGCCCTGGACAGACTACTTTGAGACCGCTGATGTCTTGCCGGTTGTCACTGCTGAAGAGGGGCTTGAGAGATTTGCGAGGGGTTCCTAACCAGCCTGACAGTTAGGCAGGTTAATGAATAGAGGGGTAGCTCCACAGCTTCGCGCCCCTCTATTCACCGAAGAAGGTATAGCTCGACTTTAGCCATTTGAGTCAGAGTGGATGGTTCGCTCACCGCACACATCCGCTCAAAGAGAGTGGACATCTCTGAAGGTGCCTACACACCCCGCTCTTGGCGATCTCGGCGACGAAGT
>Ga0196962_10000601_pt1 | contig 13778 bp, 12 predicted proteins | sample S3v_20metaG_FD_183186 | JGI IMG/M metagenome (GOLD analysis project Ga0196962, IMG submission 183186) | Soil microbial communities from Anza Borrego desert, Southern California, United States - S3+v_20 | ecosystem: Environmental > Terrestrial > Soil > Desert | place: USA: California | collected... | reverse complement strand
GCACCGACCCCCCATGACCAGAGGAGCACCGCACATGACCACCGCCGCATCCATGAACACCGGCGAGCTCGAGCTCTGGGTCGAGCGCGCGGGCGCTGGCCCCGACGTCCTGCTGATCGCCGGCCTCGGCGACCCAGCCGAGCGTGGCAGCTCCAGCTCGACGCGCTCGCCGACCGCTACCGACTCACCGCCTTCGACAACCGCGGCGTCGGACGCACGCCGCTGCCCGAGGGGACACTGTCGCCGGCCACCATGGCCGACGATGCCGCACCGCTGCTGCGCGCGCTCGAGATCCCGGCCGCTCACGTGGCCGGCTTCTCGATGGGCAGCGCGATCGCGCAGGAGCTCGCGCTGCGCCACCCGCAGCTGGTGCGCAGCCTGGTGCTGGTGAGCACCTACGCTCGCCCCGACGCCCTCTTCCGCTCCCAGCTGACCTTCTGGCGCTGGCTGGCGGAGGCGGCGCCGAGCGAGCGCGCCTCTTCGAGGCGTTCTTCACCTGGGTCTACACCCCGCGCGCGCAGGCGGACGGTTCGGTGGACCAGATCGTCGAGCAGGCGCTGGCCTTCCCGCAGCAGCAATCCCTGGAGGCGTTGCAAGCGCAGGTCGACGTGTGCCTCGCGCACGACAAGGCGGACCGCCTCTCGGACATCGCCGCGCTGACCCTCGTGCTCGCCGGCGAGTTCGACACCATCCTGCCGCCCCGCTGCGGTCGCATCGTCGCCGACGGAATCCCGAACGCCCGCTTCGAGGTCATGGCAGGTGAGGCCCACCAACCCTTCCCGGAGGTCCCGGACGAGTTCAAGGCGCGCGTCGACGCCTTCTGGCGCGAGGTCGACGACCGCGGCTGATACTCCGCCTGCCGGCATGTCCGAGAATGCCCTTTCCCGGACACGACCTCGAGGCACGACCCTAGGAGCAGAGCCGCATCCCTGTCGGGCGCAGGTGAAGTGGCACGGCTCGCGCAGGTCGAGTGGCACAGCTCGACGGCCTCCAGGCCGTGCCGTCTGCGGATCCGCTTACGGCACAGGTGCTCCTGCGGCGAGGGGCGCCGCTGGTTCGCGCGACGGCGCGACGAGTACTCGACCATTCGCACTCGACCGGCTCGTGAGCTTGGCCGATCTCTCGAACGGAACGAGGAGCGGTGCGGACGCGCCGCGTGCAGGCGGCCGTCCGTCCGATAAGTGCTGGTCTCGACCCGACTCCCCGGGACCGGCGTGCTGATCTGCACGTAGCGACCGGCGGCCCGTCGGCCCGCCCGGCGCGAGCAACTGCGCGACCTCGGTCGGCCCGCCCAAGGGAACTCAGCGCCCGCGATCACGGGCGCCTTGCGGTCGACCGTGGTCGCGGCGGCCGGGAGGGGCCGCTTGATCACGGTCCACTTGTGCTAGACGGGATGCGGGGGTGGCTTGGAAGACGTCGATCAGCTCGGCGACTCGGGCCGCGTCGCCGCTGAGCCGGATATCGCGCGAGGGGAGGCGTCGCCGTGCCGGCGGCTTCGTGACGAAGCTGGCCAACGCGCCGGCGGTCGTGTCGACGACGACGTCAGGGCGGCGACCGTCCTCCACGAGCGACCAGCGCTCGCCATCAAATGCCAGCGTGAATGAGCGCTTCGGCTCGCTGAACCCGAAGCGCCAGACCGGCTGGCGAGCCGGCTTGGGCGCGACTTCGTTGAGCGCGACCTCGATCCCGGCGATGAGGTGCTCGGGGTGCACGGTCTCATCTGGTGCGAGTGGGTGGCGCTCGTACTTGAGCCCCCACGCCAGGAGAGCCTCGAGGACGGGAGCGAGGTCGCGGCCCTTGGCGGTCAGCTCGTACCAGACCTCGCGGCGGCCCGGCTGCTGGTGCCGCTCGACGATGCCCGCGTGCTCGAGCCGCCGGAGACGGATCGTCAGCCACTTGGGCGTCACGTTCGTCAGCAGCCGCTGGAGGTCGCCGAAGCGGCGCGGTCCGTCGAGGAGGTCGCGAACGATCAGCAACGACCAGCGCTCGCCGACGGTCTCGAGCGCGCGCGCCGCCAGGCAGAAGTGCCCGTAATGCGTCGTCATCGCTTGACACACCTTAGCGCGCTCTGGTATCACAAAGATACTTTCTTCAAGATATCAAATGGGTCGAGACGATGCTCGGGCGGCTGGCACATCTCGCCGATAGGCGAGCGAAATCAGTGGTGATCCTTGGGCTGGTGCTCCTCGTGGTCGGCGGCGCGCTCGGCGGCGGCGTCGCGAAGCGGCTGGACCCGTTCGGAGCCGACGATCCGACGACCCAGAGCGTGATCGCCGACCGCCAGCTGCAGAAGGCGGGCTACCGGGAAACCGGCGTGGTCGTGCTGGTGCGGGACGTCGACGCACGGGCGGACGCTCGCCGCGAGCGGATCGCGGCGATCGCTCGTCGCCTGCGTGGCGATCGCGACGTCGCCGCGGTCGCGAGCTACCTCAGCACAGGCTCGCGCGACTTCATCTCTCGCGACGGACGCTCGACGTACCTCGCCGTCGCCCTGCAGCCGACCGGCGACCGCGCGCGCCAGGACGCGGCGGACCGGATCGCCGAGGCGGTCGCGCGCACGCCCGGGGTCAGCGTCGGTGGACCGGCGCTCGCCGAGCGTCAGGTCAACGAGCAGGTCGAGCGCGATTTGCGCACGGCCGAGCTGTACGCGTTCCCGCTGCTGTTCGTGCTCTCGCTGCTGTTCTTCCGCAGCCTGGTCGCCGCGCTCCTGCCGCTGCTCGTCGGCGGCCTGGCGATCATGGGCACGTTCGTGGCCCTGCGCCTGGCGAGCGAGCTGAGCTCCGTCTCGATCTTCGCCCTGAACGTCGCCACCGGCCTCGGACTCGGGCTCGCGATCGACTACAGCCTGTTCATCGTCTCGCGCTACCGGGAGGAGATCGCCCGGACCGGGCCGGGGATCGAGGCGATGCGGCGCACGCTCGCGACCGCCGGCCGGACGGTGCTCTTCAGCTCGCTGACCGTCGCCGGCGCGCTCGCCTCGCTACTGGTGTTCCCTCAGCGCTTCCTCTACTCGATGGGCATCGCCGGCGTGTTCGTCGCCCTGATCGCGGCCGCGATCTCGCTCACGCTCCTGCCCGCCGTCCTGACCCTGCTCGGCCGCCGCGTGAACGCGTTCGCGCCGGCGTTCCTCGCCCGCCGCGCCGAGCGCGACGCGCGCCCGCTCGCCGACGGCTTCTGGTATCGCTTGGCAAAGATCGTCGCCCGCCGCCCCGCCCGCATCGCCTTCGCCGCGACGGTCCTGCTGGTCGCGCTCGGCCTGCCGTTCGCGGGGATCAAGTTCGCCTCCGTCGACGCGCAGGTGCTCCCGACCTCCGCCAGCGCCCGGCAGGTCGATGACACGCTGCGAGCGGACTTCGCTCCGTACCGCGACACCCCGATCACGCTCGCCGTCGACGGCGGCGCGCGAAAGGCGGCGCGGATCGCCGGCCTCGCCGCGCAGTCGCCGGCGGTCGCCGCCGTCGGGCGGCCCATCCGGCTCGCCGACCAGAGCTACGCGATCAACGTGGTCTCCGCCACCGCGCCGCTGAGCGAGCGCAGCCAACAGCTCGTCCACGAGCTCCGCGCCAGCGCCGGCGACACGCGCGTGACCGGTGTCACCGCTCACTACCTCGACCTGCAGCGCAGCCTCGGCCGGCACTTACCGCTGGCGCTCGCGATCGTGGCCGTGCTGACGCTCGCGGTCCTGTTCGCGATGACCGGCTCGCTGATCCCGCCGCTCAAGCAGCTTGTGATGAACGCGCTCGGGCTCAGCGCCATGCTCGGAATCCTCGTCCTGATCTTCCAGGACGGCCGTCTCGAGAGCTTGCTCGGCTACACCAGCCAGGGCGGGCTCGAAGCCCCGCAGCTGCTGCTGCTCTTCGCCGTCGTCTTCGGCCTGTCGACCGACTACGGAGTCTTCCTCCTCGCCCGCATCAAGGAGGCCCGCGACGGCGGCTACGCCGACTCCGAAGCGGTCGCGGTGGGGCTCGAACGCACCGGCCGGATCGTCACCGCCGCCGCGCTTCTCTTCGCCGTCGCGTTCGGCGCCTTCCTGACGTCGAAGATCGTCATTACCAAGCAACTCGGGCTCGGCACCGCAGCCGCCGTCCTCATCGACGCCACCATCACCCGCTCGCTGCTCGTCCCGGCGCTCATGCGGCTCCTCGGACGCTGGAACTGGTGGGCGCCCGCGCCGCTGCGCCGCCTGCACGTACGACTCCAACTCGGCGAGGCATGACCGGCGCCGGACCTCATCTCCTTCCGCGCCGTAAACGCGGATCGGGACGGCGTGTCCCCGCGATGAGAGCGGTGCTCGTCGCCGCTCTCGCCGCCGTGGCCGCCTGCACCGCCGCCGTCGTGGGGATCGGCGCCGCACTCTGGCTGGGTGCCGACGTCGACACCGTGGGAGACCGCCGCTTCGAGCGCAAGCTCAGGATCCCGCCGCTGCTGGAGCCGCGCGTCGATCGGGAAGGCCGCAAGGTGTTCGACCTCGGCCTGCGGGAGGGGCGAACGGAGCTGCTGCCCGGCACGACGACGGCGACCTGGGGCGTGAACGGACCGCACCTCGGGCCGACGCTGCGGGCGGCGCGCGGCGACACGGTGCAGATCCGGGTGACGAACAGCCTGCCCGAGGCGACGACGCTGCACTGGCACGGGATGCACCTGCCGGCGGCAGCCGACGGCGGCCCGCATCAGAGGATCGAGCCGCGCGACACCTGGTCGCCGTCGTGGACCATCGACCAGCCCGCGGCGACGCTCTGGTACCACCCACACCTCATGGGCGAGACCGCGGATCACGTCTACCGCGGGCTCGCCGGGCTGTTCCTGATCGACGACCCGCAGGCGAACGGGCTCGCGCTACCGTCCGCGTACGGCGTCGACGACATCCCGCTGATCATCCAAGACACGCGGCTCGAGGACGACGGGCGACTCGACTTCGGGCAAGGCGTGATCAGCCCGATTGGCCGCCTCGGCGACGAGATCCTCATCAACGGCACGCATGCGCCGTACCTCGACCTCGGGCATAGGCTGGTGCGCCTGCGGCTCCTCAACGCTTCGACCGCCCGGATCTACAACATCGGCTTCGCCGACGGCCGCCGGTTCCACCTGATCGCCACCGACGGCGGGCTGCTCGACTCACCCGAGCCGATGACTCGCATCCAGCTGTCGGTCGGGGAGCGCGCCGAGATCCTCGTCGACTTCGAGCCGGGTGAACGGGCCGTGCTGCGCAGCTTCGAGCCGGAGCTGGGCACGAACGCCTTCGAGGGGCGATTCAGCGGCGCCGACGACACGTTCGACCTGCTCGAGCTCCGCGCCGCCGAGCAGCTCGAAGATGCCGGCGCGCGCCCGCGGACCCTGGTCCGGCAGCCCGAGACCCCGGATCCCGATCAGTCGCGCCGCGTTCGGCGGTTCGAGCTCGGCAGCCGCGACATCAACGGGCTCAAGATGGACATGAGGCGGATCGACGACGTGGTGCGCGTCGGCGACACCGAGATCTGGGAAGTCGAGAACACGACCGGCACGCCGCACAACTTCCACGTCCACGACGTGCGCTTCCGCGTGATCCAGTACGCCGGAGGGCCGCCGCCGCCCGCTCTGTCCGGGCTTAAGGACACCGTCTACGTACCACCCGGGGAAATGGTGCGCTTCGTGACGAGTTTCGAGGACTACAGCGACCCCGACACCCCGTACATGTTCCACTGCCACATACTCGAACACGAGGACCGCGGCATGATGGGACAGCTCGTCGTCACCGACGGGTCAGGGTCGCTCGAGCACGGATCGCATGCCGATCCGATGTCGCCATGACCGACGACCCGCAGGAGGACCCGTGTCCGAGCACTCCGCTTCCGCCCTCGCAACGCGCTACATCAACGCTCTCGTCGGCGGCGGTCTCGATCGCGCCCGCACGCTCCTGTCCGACGACTTCAGGTTCCAGGGTCCCGGGATGCAGCAGGCGGTCGACCGCGAGACGTTCCTGTCCGAACTCGCGGGAAAGTACGAGCACGTCTCCGACGTGCGCATCCTGCGTCAGGCCGAGAGCGACGGTCAGGTCGCCTCGCTGTACGAGCTCGACGCCCAGACACCGCACGGAGCCACGACGTTGCTGATGACGGAATGGAACACGGTTCGCGACGGCCGCATCGAGTCCGCGCTGCTGGTCTTCGACACCGCCCCCGGAGCGCAGCTTCATGCGGGGGCGCGCGCGCACAGCCACTGATCATGGACGCCACGCTGAAGCACGTCCTCACGCTCGGATCCCGGCTGCACGACCCCCACACGCGACGCGCCCGCGCGCAGGTCGGATCGCCCTTGCACCCCGACTTCAAGGAGATCGGTGCGTCCGGAAGGATCTGAGCCAGGCTGAAGTTCTCCAGGCGCTCGCGCGCCGTCGGAGCCGCGCGGGCACGCGATCGACATGGCCGCCCGACGCGTCAGCGACGACGTCGTGCCGCTACCCCGACATGTACGCCATGGCCGCCGGCGCGTTCGCTCGGGACCGCTCGCTGAGCGCGGTGGAGGTGCGCCGTTCCCCGCTAGGCGGGCCACGCACGGTGGTCGATGTCGTCTTCACCCACCGCGACCGCAAGACGGACGCGGCGGAGCGCTCCTTCGTGCGCGTCGACGTCAGCGAGCGCTTTTCGTTCCTCCTCACGCGGCTTCAGCCCTACGTCGAGCGATGAGGGATGGCCACGCCCGGCTGGCTGGCGGCGTCCTCCTCCTATCGGAGCGCGGCCCACTACGCGGCGGGTCCGACCACGGGCGGGCGTGGGCCGCCGGTGGCCATCGCCGTACGCGGCGGGTGCCGGGCTCCGGCGACGCAGTGCGTCGTGCCCGGCGGGAACTGGTACTGCGCCGACCTGAACACGGACCCGTTCAACTGCGGCGGGTGCTGCGACCCCCTGCCCGCCCGGTGAGGTGTGCTGCCGCGGGCGTTGCCTGCCCCCGGCGCGCTGCGACACTCCCTTCTCTGCCGATCCCGCCCGCCATCACCGGCGGCTGCCCCGGCGGGCTCGAGCGCTGCACGACCCCGGCCGGCTGCAAGTTCTGCACGGACACGAACGGGACGAGCGCAACTGCTCGGCGTGCGGACGCTCGTGCGGCGGGCTCGAGACGCGCTGCCGTGGCGACTGCGTGCGCGCCACGACCAATGACGCGTGCGGCAGCGACTGCAGCCGGTGCGGCGCCGGCGAGCGCTGCTGCCTTGATCCCACCGCGCTGACCACTCACCGCTGCGTCCCGCTGGGCACGAGCAGGCACTGCCTCGCCTGCGGCGACACGTGCCTGGACACGGAGACCTGCTGCCCCGACGGCTGCGCGAACCTCGACACGGACGCCGACCGCTGCGGGAGCTGCGACGACTACTGCCCGGAGATCGCGCCCGGCACGCCGCCCGAGATCGAGCGCGCCACCTGCCGCTCCGGCGAATGCGTATTGCCGCGCCGGCTTCCGCCTGTGCGGCGGCGTGTGCTGCAGAGAAGGGCTGCCCTGCTGCGGCGGCGACCACTGCTGCACGGCGGCCTACCGGGTCGAAGATCGGGCTGAGCGGACACCATTTGAACCCTGAGACCCAGTCGCGGATCGACCGGCTGTGGCGCCTGGTCAGGGATTCTCGGCGTCCGTAGGTCCGACCTCGCTCCAGTCTGAGCCCGCCGTCTGCCACTCGTCGAGACGCGCTCGCCGGGCTCCGGCTCCGGACGGACTGCATCGATGTCGCGCTTGGGAGACTCGCCGGCTGGCACGGGCTGATGGATGCTTCGCGTGGAGTACGCGCCCGCGGCGCCCGACCGGGAGCATTTCCGCTACGACTCCCAACACCTGGCCAGCGAGCGCCGACGCCTGAAGCGACCGGCCTGAGGACGCCAGCGGATTCCGCATCGGAGGGTCTGTTGTGGCTCGCGCGAGAGCGATCGCACACGCTCGCTTCGCTAGGCGCGGGATCCCGAGAGTGGCGCATGTGCCCGCGGACCTCGCAGCCGCGGGGCGGTGCCCCCACGGCTTGACGCGGCTTCGCGGTACGGAGGAGAGTTTTCCTTACATGCGAGGTGGGGGCGTGCCGTGACCGTGGTGACCGTCGAGGGGATTGTGCGGCGCCCGCCCGAGGTCGTGTTCGACTTCGTCGCCAGGCACCACTTCGAGAACCACCCAAGGTGGGACGCCGATCTGCTTGAGATGACCCAGACATCCGCTGGGCCGGTAGGTGTGGGCACCACCGCCCGTGTCGTCCGTCGGCAGGGACGTGGTCGCGTGGAGGGAACGGCGACCGTCGTCGATTATGAGCCGGACCGGCGCGCGGCATGGGACGTGCGCTTCGGGCCGTTCCGGCTCAACCAGCGGGCGGAGCTCGTCCCCGAGCAACGTGGCGCCGCGACGCGCCTCCGGCTGTCCATCGACACCAGCGCCCAAGGACCGATCCGCATTTTCGTGCCGCTCCTTCGCGGTCGATTTCGGACGACGATGACGCAAAGCCTACGCACCATCGCCGCGCTGCTTGAGCAAGAGCGACCGTGACCGACCATGGAAAGCACGTCCCGCTGGCGGAGATGACCTCCGCTCAGGCGCGGGCAGAGCTCGGCCGTGGGCGGTCCACTGTGGTAGTGCCGTTCGGTGCGGTTGAGCAGCACGGACCGCACCTGCCGCTCGACACGGACGCTGTCCTCGTCGATCGCTTGGGACCTCTCCTCGCCGAGCGGCGAGACGCCTTGTGCGCCCCGACGATGCGGATGGGGTGCTCGCAGCATCATCTCGCGTTCGCCGGGACGCTGTCCTTGCGGCCGGAAACGCTGCACATGATCGTCCACGACCTCGTCGACAGCTTCGCGAGGCACGGCGTTCGCCGCGTCGTACTCCTCGCGACGCACGGGGGTAATGAACGGCCACTACAAGAGGCCGGCGCAGCCAGCCAGCGTGACGGTGTGGGAGTCGTCGTCCCCAGTCTGCGCGTCGCCGTGGGCGCCCTGCTGGCGATCGCGCGAGCCCGGGGCGTGTCAGCCGGCGAAGCCGGCGGACATGCGGGCGAGCTCGAAACGTCGCTGGTGCTGGCGCTGGCTCCAGATCTGGTGAACAGAGCCGCCATGACCGAGTCTGGCTATACCGGTCCGCTCGACGATGCGGCGGCAGCCGTTCTCTTCGCGGACGGCGTCGGTGCGCTGGCGGCCAGCGGCGTCTTCGGCGACCCCCCGCAGCGCCTCGAGCGACGCGGGGCACGCCTACGTCACGGCCTTTCTCGACGCAATCGAACGGCAGATCGACGACGCCACGCACGGCAAGCGGGTGTCTTGACGTTCGACTGCCAGCCCGCCCAGACCTTGAGCCGCCTCCAGGACGCGACCATCTGCTCGGGAGTGGGCCGAGGACTGCCGCTTCGCCGAGCACCCGCGGCCCGCCGAGGCGCTCGCTTCGCATAGACAGCGACGCCGGTTCGCGAGGGCGCCGCCGACCGCGACCGCCGCTGGAGGCCGCGGGCGAGCAGCGGCGATCGAGCTGTCGCGACCCTAAACTTCGATTGGCCGCCCTCGGTAGCGTGGCACAAGGCGATTCGGAGGTGACGCATGAAGCGATCCGACGAGCTGCGCGAGCTCATGCTCCGCTTCTACGACGCGATGGGCAGCGGCGACACGGCGTTCGTGGACCGTCACTTCTCACGCGACCCTGACGCCCGCGCGATCGGCACCGACCCACAGGAGTGGTGGTCCGGGCCGCGCGTGGTCGAGGTCTTCAAGGAGCAGCTCGACGCGATGGGCGGGCGGATGCCGTTCACGCCGGGTGACCCCGAGGCCTACGTCGAGGGCTCGGTCGGCTGGGTTGCCGACCGAGTGGCGTTCATCCTGCCTGACGGCGGGGAACTGCCATGCCGCGTCACCTGCGTGCTGCACCGCGAGGACGGCGAGTGGAAGTTCGTACAGTCTCACGCCTCGGTCGGGGTGGCGAACGAGGAGGCCTTCGGCGAGCCGCGACCTAGCAGCCAGCGGGTTCGCCTCATCCCGCAGCACGGCCGCCGGACTGCCCTCGTGTCAGGGCTCTCGTCCACGTCCCTTAGGGGCCGAGCTACCCGGGCATGCTTCGCCCGGGGGCGATGATTCCGCGCTCGCCGCCGGAAATCGGGGAGACAGGATTTGAACCTGCGACCGCCCGGCCCCCAGCCGGGTGCGCTACCAGACTGCGCCACTCCCCGGGGCACGTCCGTGCGGCGCCGCGGCCGCACGCCTCGATCATACCTCGGACCCTCGACCGGGCCAACGGGATGCGGCAGCCGGGCGGCCGTGGAACGATCCGTGAAACTTCGAGCAGGCGGCGTTCGTCTGTGATATATCACGCTGCGTTCCGCTCCCGCACCGAGGTGACCTCCCGTGGATGATCAAACCGGCGCCCCCTCCGCCCTGCCGCCGTCTGCGCGCGCCGTCCTGATCGGGGCCGGCATCGTGGGCAACAGCCTCGCGTACCACCTCGCGCGGCTGGGCTGGACCGATCTCGTCCTGCTCGACAAGGGCCCGCTGCCCAATCCCGGCGGCTCGACGGGCCACGCGTCCAACTTCATCTTCCCCGTCGACCACTCGCGCGAGATGACGAGGCTCACGCGCGACAGCATGCGCCAGTACGAGGAACTCGGCGTGCTCACCCGCTGCGGCGGGATCGAGGTCGCGCGGACCGAGGAGCGGATGGAGGAGCTGCGCCGCCGCATGGCGTCGGCGAAGTCGTGGGGCGTCGAGCCGGTGTCGCTCGTCACGCCGGCCGAGGTCAAGGAGCTCGTCCCCTTCATCGACGAGCGCGTGATCCTCGGCGGCTTCTACTGCCCGGACGTGTCCGTCGTGGACTCCCTGCGCGCGGGGACGCTCATGCGCGAGGACGCGCAGGCCTCGGGCGCGCTCACCGTCGCCGCCAACACCGAGGTGCTCGGCATCGACGTCCAGCACGGCCGCGTGACGCGCGTCCGCACGACCCGCGGCGACGTCGAGACGGACGTGGTGGTGGTCTGCTGCGGCGTCTGGAGCCCGCGGATCGCCCGCATGGCCGGCGCCTCGATCCCGCTTACGCCCGCCGTACACCAGATGATCGACATCGGCCCGGTGCCGCGCTTCGCGGACGCCAAGGCCAGCGTCGAGTACCCGATCGTGCGCGACATGGACACGAACATGTACGAGCGCCAGGACGGCGGCGGGCTCGAGGTCGGCTCCTACGCCCACCGGCCGATCCTCCACGACCCCGACGAGATCCCCTCGATCGAGGAAGCGGCGCTGTCGCCGACGGAGCTGCCCTTCACCGAGGACGACTTCGTCAAGCAGATGGAGGACGCGCTCGAGCTGATGCCGGAGATCGTCGGCGACGAGTCCGTCGGCGTGAAGTACGCGATCAACGGCCTGCTCTCCCTCACGCCGGACGGCCTTCCCGTCCTCGGCGAGACGCCCGAGGTCGGCGGGTTGTGGTCCGCCGCCGCGGTGTGGATCAAGGAGGGACCGGGCGTCGGCCGCGCGGTCGCCGAGTGGATGGTCCACGGCGAGCCGGAGATCGACCTCCAGGGCTCGGACATCGCCCGTTTCTACGAGCACCAGAAGGCGGTGGCGCACGTCAAGGCGCGCGCCTCCGAGGGCTTCAACAAGACCTACGGCATCGTCCATCCGGCCGAGCAGTGGTCGTCGAACCGCAACCTCCGCCTCTCTCCCTTCCACGAGCGCGAGCGGGCGCTCGACGCCGTCTTCTACGAGGCCGTGGGCTGGGAGCGGCCGCACTGGTACGGCTCCAACGCGCCGCTGGTGGAGGAGTACGGCGTCGCCGGCCGCGAGGCGGAGTGGGAGTCGCGCTGGTGGTCGCCGATCATCAACGCCGAGCACCTCGCGATGCGCGACCGCGCGGCGATGTTCGACCTCACCGCGTTCTGCGTCTTCGACGTCGTCGGCCCCGGCGCGCTCGACTGCGTGCAGCGCGTCTCCATGCGCCAGATGGACGTCAAGCTCGGGCGCGTCGTCTACACCCCCGTGCTGACGCCGAACGGCGGCTTCCGCTCCGACCTCACGGTGATGCGGCTCGGCGAGGACCACTTCCGCGTCGTCACCGGCGGCGCCCACGGGATGGCGGACCTGAAGTGGTACCGCGACCACCTCCCGGCGGACGGCACGGCGCAGGTCGTCGACCTCACGTCGAGCTGGTGCACGCTCGGCCTCTGGGGCCCGCGGGCGCGCGACATCCTGGGCAGCACGACGAGCGACGACGTCTCGCACGAGGCCTTCCCGTTCGCGACCTGCCGCACGATCGAGGTCGGCTCGCTGCGGGTGCTCGCCTCCCGCATCTCCTACGTCGGCGACCTCGGCTGGGAGCTCTACGTGCCGATCGAGCAGGGCGCGAAGCTGTGGGACGCGATCGCGGAGGCCGGCGCGCCGCACGGGATCGTCCCGGCGGGCATCGGCGTCTACGCCACCACCGGCCGGCTCGAGAAGTGCTACCGCGCATTCGGCTTCGAGCTCGACGGGGAGTACGACGTCGTCGAGGCCGGCATGGCCTGGGGCACGGTCAAGGAGCAGGATTTCGTGGGCAAGGAGGCGCACCTGCGCCACCGCGAGTCCGAGCCGGCGGCCATCCTCTGCACGCTCACCGTCGACGACCACACGGCGAGCGACGGCCGGAAGCGCTACATGATGGGCGGCGAGCCGATCGTCACCCGCGACGGCGCGCCGCTCACGGACGCCAAGGGCCGCCGGTCGTTCGTCACCAGCGCCGGCGCCGGGCCGTCCGTCGGCAAGCACATCCTGATGTCCTACCTGCCGCCCGAGCACGCGACCGCGGGCGCGCAGCTCGCCGTGGAGTTCATGAACGAGCGCTTCCCCGTCACCGTCGCGGTCGTCGGCTCGACGCCGCTGTTCGACCCGCAGAACGAGCGCGTCCGCGCGCCCGAGCCGGTGCTGACATGAACATCCTCGTCTGCGTGAAGCGGGTCCCCATGACCGGCGGCCGCATCGTCCTCACGGACGACGAGCAGGCGATCGAGACGCGCCATCTCGGCTTCACCATCAGCCCGCACGAGGAGTGCGGCGTGGAGGAGGCGGTGCGGCTCGTCGAGCAGCACGGCGGCGAGGTGACCGTGCTGACGCTCGGGCCAGACGAGGCCGAGGAGCAGGTCCGCGAGACGCTGGCGATCGGCGCCGACCGCGGGATCCTGCTGGCCACGGGCGGCGAGGAGTGGGATCCGCAGGCCACGGCGGCGGCGATCGTCGAGGCGATCGAGGCCGAGCGCGCCGCCGGGCGCGAGTTCGACCTGGTCGTCTTCGGCAACGAGTCGGCCGACTCCGGCGGCTTCCAGGTCGGCATCCGCGTCGCCCACGCGCTCCGGCGGCCGATCGTCACGGGCCTGAAGGGCCTGTCGGTCGAGGACGGCCGCGCGCGCTGCGAGCAGGAGGTGGCCGGCGGGCGCGACGTGTACCTCGTTCCCCTGCCCGCGGTCGTGTCCGTGCTGGAGGGGATCAACCTCCCACGCTACCCGTCCGTGCCCGCGAAGCTCCGCGCGCGCCGCAAGCCGGTCGAGCGCAAGACGCCGGCACGGCCCGAGCAGCAGCTCGAGAAGCTGCGGCTGGTCGTACCGCCGGGCGCGGGCAAGCGGGCCGAGATCCTCGGCGAGGGCGCCGCGGCGGCGCCCGCGGTGGTCGACGTCATGCGCGAGCTGGGGGTGGCGTGATGGCACTGGCGCTGATCGAGCACGCGGCCGGGCGGGCCGACGAGCTGTCGCTGCAGGCGCTCGCGCTCGCGCGCGAGCTCGCCGGCGACAAGCCGGTGGAGGCGCTGCTCGTCGGCCCCGGCGCCCGGGAGGCCGC